>Ga0073899_10000899_pt1 | contig 27487 bp, 22 predicted proteins | sample KloWWTmetaKNB5Ph_FD_88975 | JGI IMG/M metagenome (GOLD analysis project Ga0073899, IMG submission 88975) | Active sludge microbial communities from Klosterneuburg, Austria, studying microevolution and ecology of nitrifiers - Klosterneuburg... | ecosystem: Engineered > WWTP > Aerobic digester >... | reverse complement strand
TGCCCGAAGCGGCTTTCGGGCTGCGCCAGCAATTCATCGGGTGCTCCGAACTCGACGATCTGGCCCTTGTCCATCACGATGATGCGGTCGGCATGGCGTACCGTCGACAGCCGATGCGCAATCAGCAGCACCGTGCGTCCGGCGCAGATCGCGCGCATGTTCTGCATGACCGCTCGTTCCGATTCGTAGTCGAGCGCGCTGGTTGCCTCATCGAAAATCAGCACGCGCGGATTCGACACCAGTGCGCGTGCGATGGCGATGCGTTGCCGCTGGCCACCCGAGAGCGTGTCGCCATGCTCGCCGACCATGGTGTCGTACGCTTGCGGCAGTTCGCTGATGAACTCGTGCGCGCCAGCAAGCTTTGCCGCGTCGACGACGAGACTGAGCGGCATGCCCGGGTCGGCAAGCGCGATGTTGTCGCGCACTGAACGGTTGAGCAGCACGTTCTCCTGCAACACCACCCCGAGTTGACGTCGCAGCCATGCCGGGTCGGCGAGGGCCAGGTCATTGCCGTCGACCAGGACCCGGCCACGCTCCGGCACATAGAGCCGCTGCAACAGTTTGGTCAGTGTGCTCTTGCCTGAGCCGGAGCGGCCGACGATGCCGATCACCTCGCCGGCCTCCACCGAAAATGAAACTGCGCGCAGCACTTCAGCGGTGTCCGGCTTGTAGCGGAACACGACTTGGTCGAACTGCAAGGCGCCCTTGATGGCCGGCAGCGCAATGCGACTGGCGGCCGCTTCGGTGCGCGTATTCAGGATGTCGCCGAGGCGCTCCACCGAGACACCGACTTGCTGGAACTCCTGCCAGAGCTGCGCCAGCCGCACGACGGGCGCCGAAACCTGGTTCGCCAGCATGTTGAATGCGATCAACTGGCCGACACTGAGCTTGCCCTCGATCACGAGCCGCGCGCCGAACCACAAGGTCGCGACGGTGACCAGCTTCTGGATCAGTTGCACGCCTTGCTGCCCGATGTTTGCCAGCCGCGTCACGCGCAAACTGGCGGTCACATAAGCGGCGAGCTGCTGATCCCATTGCCGTGTCATCTGCGGTTCGACCGCCATCGCCTTGACCGTGCTGACACTGCTCACGGTCTCAACCAGCATCGCCTGGTTGTCGGCGCCACGCGCGAACTTCTCGTTCAAGCGCGCGCGGATCATTGGCGTCAGCGTCGCTGACCAGAGCGCGTAACAAGGCAGCGAGATCACGACAATCAGCGTCAGCCAGCCGCTGTAATAGAACATCACCGCCAGAAACACGAACGAAAACAGCAGGTCGAGCACCGACGTCAGCGCCTGACCGGTCAGGAAATTGCGGATGCTCTCTAGTTCGCGGACGCGCGCCACCGTGTCACCGACACGCCGCGCTTCAAAGTAGGCAAGCGGCAGTGCCAGCACATGTCTGAACAGGCGCGCGCCCAGCTCGACATCGATGCGACTGGTCGTGTGCGCAAATACGTAGTTGCGCAGCGTCGTCAGCACAATCTCGAAGCAGACAATCGCGAACAGCGCTGTGACCACGACATCCAGCGTGGTGAAACCGCGGTGCACCAGCACCTTGTCCATGACCACCTGGAACAGCAGCGGCGTGACCAGTGCGAACAGTTGCAGCACAAAGGACACGCCTAGCACTTCAAGGAGCAGTTTTCGGTACTTGACGACAGCGGGAATGAACCAGGTGAAGTCGAACTTGGCGAGTTGCCCGAGCAGCGCAGCGCGTGATGTCACCATGAACAAGCGGCCAGCGAAGCGCGCCATGAATTCCTGCATCGTGAGGATCACGGCGCGCCCGAGCACGAAGTCCTGGATCAGCACCTTGTCGTCCGCCGCCTTGGCAATGACGAAATGTTGCCCGTCACCCTGTATCGCCAATGCCGGCAAGCTTGCCATCGCAATTCGCGCGGCCGGATGTTTGCCGATGCGCGCCTTCAGTCCCATCGACTTGGCCGCGAGCAGCAAGGCGGTTTCATCAAAGGGAATGTCGCGACCGGCACCGAATTCGTGGCGCAACTGTTCGATATCTGCGGCTATGCCGTGGAACTGCGCAAGCAAGACCAGGCCAAGAAGCCCGCTGTCACGCGCAGGCACATCGGTCGGGCTGGAGAGAACAAGGGATGGCGGCACAACGGATTGCATCAATAAGCTACTCGGAAAGGGCCGACGCCAGCCATCGCAACGAAGTGCTGCGCAGACGCCGTCGAGACGAGAATCAAAGCTACGGGAACAGGTGCCACAGCCCCGACTGTGATTTCGCCCGCTTTTCGCGAACGTGCGCTGGCCGCATTCCATGCGGCAACGCATCGCCTGATTTGTCACCGAGTGTGACGTGTTGCGTCGCACAAAACACGGGCAAATTGACGCGACAGCGAAATTACCGAATTCGGATGACGGTCCCGAACGGCATCAGACGCCAGTGATGTTGCGGATCGTGCGCAATTGACGCCAGCGATGCGCTCATCGCGCTGTTGCCCTGAATGGCCGCTGCGATGCCTGTTCTCAATCCCGCTCATCGCAGCGTCACCTCATGCCCGCAATCTCCAGGCATAAAAAAACCCGCTTGCGCGGGCTTCTTGAACTTGGTGCCGGTGGAGGGACTCGAACCCACACTGTGTCACCACAAACGGATTTTGAGTCCGCCGCGTCTACCAATTCCGCCACACCGGCCGTGCAGGGCGCGCATCATAGCGGGCGCGCCGGTGATGCGGAAGACACTGCGTCACAGCGAGTTAAGGAAATCACCGACCGGCGGCGCGAAGCGTTCGAAGTCGACCAGGAACGAATCATGGCCCTGAATGCTCGGTAGTGCGTGGTATTCGACGATCGCACCAGCATGGCGCAGCCCTTCGGCGATCTCGCGCTGCTGCTCGATCGGGAACAGGATGTCGGTCGTTACACCGATCACCAGCGCGCGCCGCGCCTGACTGCGCGCCAGTGCGATATCGACGGCGCCACCGTGGTCAGCGAGATCGAACCAGTCCATCGCTCGTGACAGGTAGAGATAGCAGTTCGGATCGAAGCTGCCGACGAAACGATCGGCATGTGCATCGAGATAGGCCTCAACTTCGAATTCGCGCTCAAACGGGCGTGGATCGGGCACGTTCATGCGCTTGCGGCCGAAACGGCTGCGCCACTCCTGCGGCGAACGATAGGTGACCATGCCGAGCTTGCGGGCGATGCGGAAACCGTTCTCGGGCCAGGCATCGGCGCTGTAGTTGCCGTCTTTCCAAGCGGGATCGCGGCGGATTGCCTCGCGTTGCACTGATCGGATCGCGGTGGCGAATGGCAGCGAATGCGGTGCCGTTGAAATCAGTACCAGATTCGATGCCAGCCCCGGAAACATCACGGCGAAAGCAAGCGTGGTCATGCCGCCCATCGACGGACCGACTAGCGCCCGCAAATGGGTTACGCCGAGCGCGTCGAGCACATGTTTGGTGGACGCGGCGACATCTTCGAGCGTGAGTTCGGGAAAGCTCAAACGATAGGCTTGTCCGCTCGCCGGATTGATCGATGCCGCGCCGGTCGAACCCTTGCAACTGCCGAGCGAATTCACGCAGATGACGAAGTGGCGCTGGGTGTCGATCGCCTTGCCGGGGCCAATCATGGCTTCCCACCAGCCAGGTGACGGATCGTCGGCACAGGATGCAGCATGTGCGCCCGGCGACAGCCCGGTCAGGATCAGCACGGCATTGCCGCGATCAGCAGTCAGCTCACCCCAGGTTTCGTAGGCGAGTCGGGCACGGTCGAGCTGGCCGCCACGGTGCAGCCGATAGGGCGAAGGCAGGTCGATGTAGCGTGTGGCGCTCATGCAGACTCGGGCGGCTAAGGGATGCGCAGCTTAGCCGCTGCTCGCATTGCCGCTCAATGCAGGCAAAATCGCAGCATGGAAGGAAACTCGCCGCAGATCGTCAGCAGCCAACAAGGAATGCATACGCGACTGGCTGCGATCGTGCAGCGCCATTGTGCGCAGGCGTGGCGAGCGCCGCTGCATGCGCCGACCGAGGCGCAGTTCAAGCGCTGGTCGGCGACGCGCAATGCCGTGCGCTCGTTGGTCGTGGATCTCGGATGCGGGCATGGCGATAGCACGCTGCAACTTGCCGAACACCATGTCGACGCGGAATTGCTGGGTATCGACCAGTCTGCCGATCGGCTCGGGCGGCTTGCGCCACAAGGCTATGCGAACCATGGTCGCGTCACCCTGATGCGCGCCGAGGCTGCGACGCTGTTGCGGCTGTTGGCGGCGGCGCGGATAGCGATTGATGTGCTGTATGTGTTGTATCCGAACCCGTGGCCGAAACCTGAGCACCTGATGCGCCGTTGGCACGGGCATCCGGTGTTCCCTGTCTTGCTCGCGAATGCGCGTCGTGTCGTGCTGCGCACGAATTGGCGCATCTACGCGGATGAGTTTGTGCGGGCGGCGCAGTTGCTCGGTCGTACCGGTGCGGTACAGACGCTGGCTGATGATGCGGCGACGCTGACGCCGTTCGAGCGCAAATACCGCGCCTCGGGCCATGCCCGCTTCGAGGCGGTCATCGTCGATGCCTGACAGCTGTCAGTGGTTGCCATGACGCATGGCACGGCGATTTTCCCGCGCCCACCGCTAGGCTCCGTTCACGTTGCGCAGGCGGCGGATTTTTCTGGGGATATGAACCATGGCGCACGATCTGAACGCGGCTGCCGATGACGCGAGCGAGCCGGCGGCTGCAACCGCGGCAGTAGTGGAACTGGCACCGATTGCCGAGTCGCAGCGCATCGATGTGTTGGATGTGCTGCGCGGCTTCGCGCTGATCGGCATCCTGATGATGAACATCGAGTGGTTCAACCGACCCATCGCAGTGCTAACCGCGCCCGATCTCGGGTTGCGCGACTTCGATCATGCCGCCGGATTTCTGGTGAAAGTATTTGTCGAAGGCAAGTTCTACAAACTGTTTTCACTGCTATTCGGCATGGGTTTCGCGGTGATGCTGCTGCGTGCCGAGGAAGCTGGGCGCCCGTTCATCGCATGGTTTGCGCGCCGCGCTGGTGTGCTGTTGCTGATCGGCTTGCTGCATAGCGTATTCCTGTGGACCGGCGACATTCTGCACGACTATGCGATCGGTGCGTTCCTGCTGCTGGCGGTGATCTGGTTGCGACGCGGTGGCACCGCGAGCATGAAGCTGCCGTTGTCGATTGTCGCCATCGCCGGCAGCGCGCATGCACTGATTGCGATGGACAGCCATGTGCTAGGCGGTTATGCCTTCATCGCCGCAATCGTTGCAGTCGCGCTGTGGCTGCGCGGCAAAGATCGCTGGCGCTTCCTGCGCGATCCGCAAGGGTTGCTGCGTGTCGCCGTCGGCATGTCGCTGTTTCCGATCCTGATGATGTCGATGGCCGGCATCGTCGAAGGCGTTCGCCGTGATCCGGTCGACATGCAGGAACGCTATGACCAGAGCGAGGCCAAGCGCGTCGAACTGACCAAAGCGTGGCCAAAGCGCGAAGCCGAGTTGCTGGCGGAGGCGCGCAAGATCGCGCCCGGCGATGTCGGTGAAAAGGATAATGATGAGGCCGACGACAACACCGGAAACGGCAGTGATCGAACGGCGAAGTCCGATGCTGACGTCGAGGCCGAAAAAGACAAGGATGACAAGCTGCCGGCGGAGAGTTGGTTCATGCGCCGTGAACGCCAGACCAAGGGCGAGTTCTGGGAAGAACAGGCGATGACCAGCAAGAGTTACTGGGTCGCGACCAAATTCCGTGCCCGAGAGACGCTCAATGGCTTGGGTGGTGCGCCGTTCTTCGCACTATTCCTGTTGCTACCGATCTTCATGTTGGGTTGGTGGTTAGTCGAGACCGGCAAGATCCGCAATCCCGAGCAGCATCTCGTGCTGTTCCGCGCCATGGCTTGGATTGGCTGGCCGTTCGGTCTGGCCTTCGCGGTTGTTTCGAGCATATTGCTCTATCACCCGGCGTGGATCGCTGCACGCGGTCCGGACATGCTGGTCGGCCTGCTTGGCTGGTGCGGTCAAGTACTGCTCTGCGCGGCATATATCGCGAGCTTTGTGCTGTTGTTGCGCAAACGCTTCTTCAAGCGGATGGTCGGTTGGTTGGCACCGCTTGGCCGTATGGCACTGACCAATTACCTGACTCATTCACTGGTGTTCTCGATCTTGTTCTATGGCTACGGTGCCGGCTGGTTCGGGCAAGTGCCGCGCTTCCAGCAGATGGGTCTGGTGGTCGCGATGATCGCGTTCCAGGCGGTGTTCTCTCGCGTCTGGCTGAACCACTTCAATTACGGTCCGATGGAATGGCTGTGGCGTTCCGCGACCTATTTGAAGTGGCAACCGTGGCGTCGCGTCGCCAGCTGATCAGCGCGTCGCTTCGAAGCGGACGTGGAAGCGGGTGCCGCCGAGTTCCGGGCTGCGTTCGACGCTGAGGTGGCCGCGGTAGCTCTTGATGATGTCCTGCACGATCGCGAGACCGATACCGTGGCCTTGAACGCGTTCGTCGCCGCGCACGCCGCGCTTGAGCACGGTTTCGACCTTGTCGTCGGGGATGCCGGGGCCGTCGTCGTCGACACAGATGTCGAGACCTGGACGGCGCGTGCCGATCGGGTTCAGCCGCACCACCTGCAGCACGACCCGACCCTTGGCCCACTTGAATGCATTTTCGAGCAGGTTGCCGAGCAGTTCCAGCAAGTCGCCGGTTTCGCCGTAGAAACGTGCCTGCGCATCGATCTCGAATTCGCACAGGATGCCACGTGCGGCATAGACTTTTTCGAGGCCAGTGACGATTGCCTCGGCATGCTTCTCGATTTCGATCGGCGCCGAAAACGTCGCATGGCCGGACGCTGCAGCGCGTGCCAATTGGTAGGCGACCAGATCATCCATGCGCTGTACTTGTTCGGCGATGGTCACACGCGTGTCATCACCGTCGCCGGTTTGATCGAGTTGGCCGCGAATCACCGCCAGTGGCGTTTTCAAGCTGTGTGCGAGATCACCGAGCGTATTGCGGTAGCGCGTGCGTTGTTCGCGCTCGTTGCTGATGACGTCATTGATGCTGGAGGTCAGTGGTGACAGTTCGCGCGGATAGCGGTCGGGTAACTCGTTCTGCTCGCCGCGCTCGACGCGGCCAAGATCGTTCGCGACCTGGCGCAGCGGGCGCAGGCTCCAGCGCAGCATCAGTACCTGGACCAGCAGCAAGACTGCTGCTGCCGTGCCGAGATGGAAAAACAACGTACGCCGGAAGACGTTGACCTGACGTTTCAGCGCAGTTTCCGACTGGGCGACGAAGAACGTCATCTTCACTTCCTTGCCCTTGCCGATCTCCCATGCCACGCCTTGCGCATAGCGGTAGACACCGCCGATGTTGGTCTCCAGCGGCCCATCGAATTGGGTGCGTCCGGGTTCGAGCTGGATATCGAATGGAATCTGCCGACCGAGCGTCGATGTTGAGCGCCAGTCGTAGTCTGGACCAATCACGCCTGCGTACAAGCCAGACTGCGGCCGTTCGAATTCGGGGTCGGGCGGGATTTCCGGCAGGATTAACGTGCCGCGCACGTTCATGTCAGAGCCAGCGATATAAGACAGCACATAGCTGCGCAGACGTTCGCGCGTCGACTGCAAGGCACTTTTCGTGAACGCCTGTTCCAACGCGTAGCCGGTGACGCCAAGGAAGGCGGCGAGCGCGAGGCTCGCCGCCCACAGCAGTCGCGTCTGCAACGACAGGGCGCGACGCATCGGCCAGCGTCAGTTCGTGCGCGGAATCGCGAAACGGTAGCCGCGGCCGCGCACAGTCTCGATCGGCTTCAGGCTGTTGTCGGGATCGAGCTTGCGCCGCAGGCGGCCGATGAATACTTCCAGAACATTCGAGTCGCGGTCGAAATCTTGCTGATAGATGTGTTCGGTCAGGTCAGCCTTCGAGACCAGTTCGCCGGCATGCAACATCAGATATTCGAGCACCTTGTATTCGTAGGTGGTCAATTCGACGCCGCTGCCACTCACCGTCACCGTCTGCGCCGTGGTATCGAGCACGACCGAGCCGCATTCGAGTTGCGGCTTGCTCCAGCCGGTGGCACGGCGCATCAACGCATTGATGCGCGCCAGCAGCTCCTCGACATGGAACGGCTTGACCAGGTAATCGTCGGCGCCGGTCTTCAGGCCTTCGACCTTGTCCTGCCAGCTGGAACGCGCAGTCAGGATCAAGATCGGATACTTCTGGCCAAGGCCACGAAGTTTCTGGATCAACTCGAGACCGGTCATCTTGGGCAGGCCGAGGTCAATGATGGCGACATCGAACGGCACTTCCTTGCCAAGGAACATCGCTTCCTCGCCATCACAGGCGGTGTCGACCGCATAGCCTTCGCGCTTCAGGCGGGCGGCCAAGGTTTCGCGCAACGGCGCTTCATCTTCGACGAGCAAGATCCGCATTCACTGTTCTCCTTGTTGTTCGCGCGACTCGGGCGCAATCGATGGCTCGGTAGGGGTGAGTTGCACTACGCGCACACGTCCACCCGGCGTGAGCAGCTTGACGCGGTAGACGTCGCGACCGTCGTTGCGCAGGCGGTCGGCCGACAGCACCTTGCCGCCGTGTGTGCGCTGCGCTTGCTCGATCGCTTGGTGCATGTCTTGGGTAATTTCACGCGGCATCGGATAGCGGTTGCGCAGCGCTTCGGTACGTTGCGGGCGGATGTCGTAGCGGGTCGGCGCGACTGGCCGCACGATCAGCGGCGCACTCGGTTCATACGTTTCACGGTCGTAACGTGACCGTGCCGACGTCGGTGGCGAGGGTGCCGGGGTCGCTTCCGTCGTGTTCGCCGCGCGTAACGACCGCTCCGATTCCGCACGCGCTGCCGTAACCGCGAACGCAGTCAGGCAAGCAAATACGAGGAAACGGAGATCGGTCATGTCTTGATCATAGCCCCGAGCAAGGTGCCGGGAAACGCGACCACGATGGTGCAACGGCATTGAATCTCGGCTGAAGCCGCTTAATCTGTGCGTAATACCGTCGCCAGTGCCTCAGGCTGCGCCGCCAATGGCAAGGCGTGTGCCGGTACCGCCAGCCAGCGTGCCAGCACGTCGGGCACCGGTAACGGGCGTCCGATTAATGGTTCGACCACCGATTCGAACTTGGCCGGATGCGCGGTCGCCACGATCGCCCAGTCGCGCAAGTCGCCGGCGGCGCGACGACCCGCGACGAACTCCGCCGCAGTCGCGGTATGCGGGCAAATGACCGTATCGAACTCGGCGAGGAACGCCGGAACCCGCTGGCGAATGGTGGCGTCATCCACCGACTGCGTATGCAGGTGGCCAGCATCGGCAAAGCCAGCGCGTAGACGCTCGAGATTGCTGGGAGCGCCGACGTCCATCGCGTTCGCGATCGTCGGCACCGACGGCCGCGGCGTGTAGATGCCGGTTTCGAAGAAGTCGGGCAGCACGCGATTGGCGTTGCTGACGATAGCGATTTCGCCGATCGGCAGACCCATTGCGCGTATCCAGATCGCAGCGAGTGCATTGCCGAGATTGCCGCTCGGAATGGCGACATTGAGGATTGCACCGCCGCGACGCATGTGGCGCAGTGCGGCTTGCGCGTAGTAGGCCATTTGCGGCAGCAGGCGGCCGATACTGATGCTGTTCGCGCTGGTCAGCGGTACTGCAGCCTGCAGGCCAACATTCGCGAACGCAGCCTTCACCATGGCTTGGCAGTCGTCGAAGGTGCCGTCGACCGCGTAACTGGTGACGTTGTCGCCGAAACAAGACAGCAGATGCTTCTGACGCGGCGATACACCACGGTCCGGAAACAGCACCGCGACCTTGAATCCCGGACGACGATGAAATGCCCCGGCGACCGCGGAACCGGTATCGCCACTGGTCGCTACCAGCACCGTCAGATCGGGTGTATCGGCTAATCGTAGTCGCGACAAGCAAGCCGCGAGCACGCGCGCACCGACATCCTTGAAGGCGCCGGTGGGGCCATGAAACAGTTCCAACAAATGTGTGCGACCGTCCGGCAAGGTGACCAGTGGCGTATCGAAATTGAGCGCCTCGGCACAGATGTCTGCGGCCGCGTCGGCCAGTGGCGAATCGGCGAGAAATGGACGCAGCAGTACCGCAGCGATGTCGGCCAGTGCATCGCACTTGGCAAAGTCGTCGGTGCGGAACAATAGCCAGTGCTCCGGCACATACAGACCGCCATCACGCGCCAACCCTCGGCTCAAGGCTTCGACGACACTGCAGCGGTCGCCGCCGCGGGTGGAGACGACCTTCATGCTTCGATCCTTGCGCCAGCTGCGGCGACCGGTGAGAGATAGGCGCGAGCGCTCAGACCGGCTTCGGCGAATGCGCGTAGCGCATCGGCTTCTGCGGCTTCTGCGGCCGCGCGTGAGTTGAACCAGCCGAACACGCTTGGGCCGGCACCGGAAATACTGGCACCGAAGGCGCCGTGGTCGAGCATCGTTTGCTTCACGACGGCGAAACCGGGGATCAGATGGGCGCGTCGCGGTTCGACCAGCACATCGCGCAGGCCGGCGCGAATCAGCGCGATATCGTTCGTGTACAACCCGGACAGGAACAGCGCCAGCGCTTCCGACTGCGGCACAAAATCAGCGATTGCGTAGGGTGCGCGTAGACACTCACGGGCGACACGGGTTTCGACGACCAAGTCCGGATGCACCAGCAGCGCATGCACACCGTTCGGCACCGGCAGACGAATCAGTCGATCCTGTCCGGCCAGCACCAGCCCGCCAAGCAGGCTGGGTGCGACGTTGTCGCCGTGACGCCCACCGCTGGCGGCAAATTCACCTTCGATGGCGTGCGGATACAGCGCTTCGGTAGGCAGCGGCGCGTCGAGCAGATCGTTCGCCGCCATGAGCGCCGCAACTGCTGACGCTGCCGAGCCGCCCATGCCGGAGCCCAGCGCGATGCCTTTTTCGATCTCCAACGCGATACCGAAATCCGCGCCGACGGCGTTCAATAGTGATGCCACTGCGCGCGCGGCGGTGTTCTTCTCGATCTCGCGCGGCAATTCGATCGGTAGACCGCGGATGGCATCAACCCGCACGCTGCGACCGGCGAAACGGGTCGCTGTCACGCGGTCGCCCGGACCCTCCAGCGCGTGGCCGATCAAGTCGAAGCCAACCGCGCAGTTACCGATACTTGCCGGCGCGAACGCGACCGCGCGATCACGACTCATACGCGCGCTCCGAGGTAAGCGGCGACGCGCAGCAGATCGGCAAACACGCCCGCCGCGGTCACATCGGGGCCGGCCCCCGGGCCTTGCACCACCAGCGGATTCTTGTTGTACCGCGCAGTTGTGAATTGCACGAAATTGTCGGTGAGTTTGCCGTTTGCGAAGGCATGCGATGCCGGCATGGCACGCAGTCCGACGCGCGCTTTGCCAGAGGCATCCAGCGAGGCGACGAAGCGCAACACTTCGCCATTTGCACGCGCGGCATCGAGCCGTTCTTGCATCGCCGCGTCGAGTGCCGGAAGTTGCGCCATGAAATCGTCGGTCGATCCGGCCGCGAATTCGGCGGGCACCAAGCTGTCGACATCGACATCAGCGACTTCTGTCGCCAGTCCGAGTTCGCGTGCGAGGATGACAAGCTTGCGCGCGACATCGCGGCCGTCGAGATCGTCGCGCGGATCTGGTTCGGTGTAGCCGAGTTGCCGTGCTTCGCGGACCAAGGCCGAGAACGGCTGTGAGCCATCGAAGCGATTGAACAGAAAGGCGAGGGTGCCGGAAAACATGCCTTCGATGCGGTCGATGCGGTCGCCAGTGTCAATCAGGTCGCGCAGTGTCGTGATGATCGGCAGGCCGGCACCGACGCTGGCTTCATAGCGGAAGCGTGCACCCGATTCGCGCGCATTCGCAAGGATCTCGCGGTAGCGCGCGATCGGGCCGCTGCCGGCCTGCTTGTTCGGCGTGACGATATGGATGCCCTGGGCCAGCCACTTCGGATACTGCGCCGCCACCAGCGGCGAGGCCGAGCAATCAGCGATCAGGGCATGCGGCAGGTGCGAGGCGTGCACATGCTTCGCGAATGCATCGAGATCACCATCACCGGCTTGGGCGTAGGTGTCGCGCCAGTGCGCAAGGTCGATGCCGGTCTCCGATATCGCGAGCGTGCGGCTGCCTGATATGGCACGCACGCGCAGGTCGAGGCCGAACTGTGCGCGCAGGCGCGGCGCCGCTTCGCGTAACTGTTCGATCAATACCGCACCGACATTGCCGGGCCCGACCACGCCGACCGAGATGGTCTGTGCCGACAGATAGAAGCCGGCATGGACCGCACGTAAGGCACGCGCGGCGTCGGCCGAATCGATCGCGACCGAGATGTTGCGTTCGCTCGCACCTTGCGCGATCGCGCGCACATTGATGCGGCCGCGTCCGAGTTGGTCGAACAGGCGTGCCGCAGTGCCCGGATGTCCGGCCATGCCATCGCCGACTACGGCAAGCACGCTGATGCCGCGCGTCACCGCGATGCGCTCGATCATGCCGCGATCAAGTTCGCGCGTGAACGCTTCGACCAGCAGGCGTTCAGCACGATCGACTTCCGCTTCGCGCACGACGCAGCAGATCGAATGTTCACTGGAACCCTGCGAGATCATCACCACCGAAATGCTGCCGTGGCGGAGTGCGCCGAATACGCGTTCGGCGGTGCCGGGTACGCCGATCATGCCGGCGCCTTCGACGTTCAGGATGGCCAGGCCGCTGAACGCGCTGACGCCCTTGACCGGTGGTTCCAGCGAACGTTTGGCACTGATGCGCGAGCCGCGATGCGATGGATTGAAGGTATTGCGGATGTAGATCGGAATCTGGCGTTCGATCGCCGGCGCCATGGTTTGTGGGTGAATGACCTTGGCGCCAAAATAGGCCAGTTCACAGGCTTCGTGATAACTCAGTTCGGGGATCAGCACCGCTTCCGGTACTGCCCGCGGGTCGGCGCTGTAGACGCCGTCGACGTCGGTCCAGATGTGCACTTCCACGGCCGCCGCGAGCGCGCCGAAGATCGCGCCGGAATAGTCGGAACCGTTGCGGCCAAGCGTGGTGGCGCGACCTTCGCTATCGCGTGCGACAAAGCCAGTGACAACGTAACGTGTCGATGGTTGGCGTTCGCGGAAGGTATCGAACTGCGCCTGCGACAGCGGCCAGTCGACCATCACGCCCAGTTCTTCGGCGCGCACACGCAGGATTTCGCGGGCATCACACCAGACGCTGGCATCACCGCGCACCTTGAAGTGTCCGGAGAGCAGGTGCGATGACCATACTTCGCCCAGGCCTTGCACCAGATCGAGCGCTTCGCGTGATGGCGTACCGAGCAGGGCGAGCGCATGCAGCACATCGGCGAGGTTGGCGAATTCCTGATCGAGCCACGCGACCGTGGCTTCCGCATGTGCACCGAGCAGCGCGAGTGCCGCGGCCTGATGGCGATCGCGTAATCGTGCCAGTGCCTCACGCCAATCATCGCTGCGTGCGGCGGCACTGTGCACCAGAGCGATGAGCGCATCGGTAACGCCCTGCATGGCCGATACCACGACGATTTGCGGCTCACCGGCGCGCGTGGCAAGCGTTGCAGCGACGTGCGCGATGCGTTCGGCATCACGCATCGACGAGCCACCGAATTTGTGCGCCACGAACGGCTGAGAAATGCTCATCAAAAGATCTCCGCAACGCAACAGCGCAAACTGCCGCCGGCGAGTTCGATTTCGGTCAAGTCGATACTGCGAACGCTGAAGCCGGCATGACGCAAAATCTCGCGATTTCGGTCGCTCAATGCCGCATCGGCGCGCGCGCTCATGAAGACGGTATCGCTGGTGAGGGCGATGCAATTGCCGACGAAGTTCGCTTTCTCGTCGTCGCTGAGCCAGATCACATGTGGCGCATAACGCTCGGCGATCAGGCGCGGCACTGCCGGGTCGGCGAATGAGCCGGCGTGGAGCACTAATGCACGTCCGGCCAATACACTCATCACGACATTGGTGTGGTACTCGCCGGGCGCAAGGTCGAACATCAGGCTCGTGCGCAAGCCGAAGGCGCGGTGCATGGCTTCGGTGCCGGCGCGGTTCAAACGCTCGCTCAGGCCAAAGTAACCGATGCCGGCGGCGCGATCCGGCACCAAGGCACCCGTCAGTTCCGCGACAACGCCGGGGGCGATCAGTGATTCGACGGCGTAACCGTGGTGGTTGCGGAACCAATCGGGAATGTCGTCGCGTGCGGCTTCACGCTGACGCACCGGATGGCGCATCGCCCCGATCATCAGTTTGCCCGGCACGGTCGCAAAAACGTTGTTCGGAAATACTGCGTCGGCCGCATCCGCGAGGCCGGGGAATACTTGCGTCGGGATCACGCGCTCGATCGCATCGACCAAGTCGGCATGTTCACGCAGCGCACGCGTGCGATCGACTGTGCCGGATGCCATATAGAGATTGTCGGTCGCGGATTGCTCGGCGAGTGCGAAATAGTCAGGGCGTACAAAGAAGGCTCCACGCGCAGTGGCGGGGCGATCCAGTGCGGGTGCAAGCCGCCGTAGCGCCTCATGAAAGGCGACAGGATCAGCGTACAGGCCGCAAGTCGCGGCCTGATCGGGGGTAGATGTGAACATGGGAGCCAACCTGACCGCGGGGAAGCGGCACTCACCCGATTGTGCGCGAACACTACCGAGTCGCCAAGTCTCAGGCGGCGACGCGTAATGACGCCACTTCGTTAATGGCGCGTTCGATCAGTTCAAAGCCGGTACCGGGCCGATGGGCGTTTTCGCTGAGGATGCGGCGAAAGCGGCGGGCACCGGGCAATCCTTGGTACAGGCCGAGGAGGTGACGGGTGAAGTGGGCGATCGATTCGCCACGTGCAAGACGGGCGTCGATGACCGGCCGCAGGGCACGCAGAACATCGGCACGATCGGGCAGAATGCGGCCCGGGTCGAACAGTGCGCGTTCGAGTTCGGCCAGCACAAAAGGGTCGTGATAAGCGGCGCGGCCGAGCATCACGCCGTCGAAGTCATCGATCATGCCGTCTATGGCGGCGCGCGACGCCAGACCGCCATTCAACACGATCGTCAGTTGCGGGAATTCAGCGCGCAGACGGCGCACGCGACCGTAATTCAGCGGCGGAATCTCGCGGTTTTCCTTCGGGCTGAGCCCCTTCAACCATGCTTTGCGCGCATGCACGATGAACACGTCACAACCCGCACGATGCACGCTATCGATGAAACCATGCAAGCCAGCATCGTCGTCTTGGTCGTCGACACCGATGCGACATTTCACCGTCACCGGAATCTTGACTGCGGCACGCATCGCCGCGACGCATTCGCCAACGAGCGCTGGTTCGCGCATCAAGCAGGCGCCAAAAGCACCGGATTGCACGCGCTCGCTTGGGCAGCCGCAGTTGAGGTTGATTTCGTCGTAACCGAAGTCCTCGCCGATGCGCGCCGCCTGCGCCAGCAATGCCGGCTCCGAACCACCGAGTTGCAATGCCAGTGGGTGCTCGGCAACGTCGAATCCGAGCAGGCGTGCACGATCACCCTGAATAGCGGCGTTGGCGTGCACCATTTCGGTATACAGCCGGGCATGCGGCGATAGCAGGCGGTGGAAGATGCGGCATGGACTCGTGGTCCATTCCATCATCGGCGCAACGCACAAGCGCCAAGGCGAAACGTCGGTCATCACGGCAAAAAGAAACGCCCGGTCAGCCCGGGCGTTGTCATTGTAGCGGTCCGCTTACTTGCCCGCTTTCTTGGCTGTTTTTGCAGCCTTCTTTTCCTTGGCGGTCTTCTGCGGAGCCTTTTTGGTTTCTTTCTTCTTTTCCATGCCCTTGGCCATCTTGTTCTCTCCGCTGGATGTCGCCGCCAGCGACCATCGCTGACGACAGCGTGATCCTAAGGCGAAGCGCAGCGAATGCAATGCCCTGGCGTCGATCGCCGACCGGAGCATCCACCAAGGTTGGCAATTTGGCTACGGTGGCATTTTTCGAGCATTGCCAGCAATGTCGATACCCGATATCGCGACTCGTCATTCCCCATGATTTTGCGCTGCCCGAGTTCGATGCCTGCGTGCACGCCTTCGACTTACCGGCAAACCCGGCGCCGGGCCGGGTTCATCAAGGATCGCGTGACGGTTCGGAATCAGCTATCGAAATCACCGTCGAATAATTCGTCGGAAGCGTTGGTTTGAGCGACGGAGTCATCGAAATCACCGCCGAATAAGAGGTCGTCTGCGGCGAGCTGTGGCGTTGGCGCAAGGCTCGGTGCACGCGTGGGTTCGCTGATGCGCCACGCGGCGACGGCCAACAATGAAATTGCACAGGCGGCGAACACCGGCGGCAAGGTCGCGGCCTTGAACCAAGCGCTGATGCGTTCGCGCATGCCCGGACGGCGCAAGGCCACCAAATCGTTGGCCAAGGCCTGCGACCAGTCCTGCGTCGCCATCGCGATGCGTGCGGCTAGTGCTTGGTCGGACGAGGCGGCGAGCCCCGCCAAGGCCGCGCCCTGACGTGATCCGAGCGATTCGCCACGGACCAAGGTCAGCAGTTCGGCCGTTGCAAGACGTGCGTCGGCGTCCTGCGGCAGCCCACGGGTGGCGTCGCGATACAGGGTCGAAAGATTCAGCTTGGCCATCATTCAGTCCTCAATCTCGTCTGCGCCCAGTTCGCGCAGCCGGGTTTTTAGTTCCTCGATGCCGCGGTAGCACAACTGCTGTGCCGCCGTGACACTGGACCCGGTGATCCGGGCCACTTCGTCTGCGGTGAAACCCTGCAGGGCCAGTTGGACCGGGAGCCGCCGGCGTTCCGGCAATTCCCCGATACAGCGCAGCAGCAGATCCGACCATTGGCGCCGACCCGCTTGCGATTCCGGCCGCAACGGGCTGGAAACGCTGGGATCGAAGCCGGCCTCGTCCTTGTCCTCGATCGATTCCGCATACCGAACCTGTGCCCGGCGTACGGCGTCAACCACGGTCGTGACGACCACCTTCTGGATATAAGACGCAGCAGCGACGAGATTCTTGTCACCTTCTAGGGCTTTCCACAGTTTGATACGGACTTCCTGCTCGATGTCATCGGGGTCCAGGCCCTGATCGCGGCTGCAATGCACCTCGATCAGCATGCGCAGACGCTTGCCGTGTTTTTCCAGCAGAGACTTGAGTGCGTCACTCATGCCAGAGCGGCGGCCAGCAGCGCATGCAAAATCGACTGGACGGGTCTGGCCAGATCGTCACGCCACGCGAAACTGTCTTCGTCCATGTAGGTGCATTGCGCCATCTCGAGCTGCACCGCCTCGATGCCGCGTGCCGGATCGGCGTAGTGACGGGTGATGTAGCCGCCTTTGAAGCGGCCGTTGATGACGTGTGTATACGTCGACTGCGCGCGCAGACAGGTGTCGATGCGCGCGGTCAAGGCCGGGCCAGCCGCGGCGCCATCGGCGGTGCCGATGTTCAAGTCGGGTAGACGGCCGTCGAAGAACATCGGCACGACCGAACGGATCGAGTGCGCCTCCCACAGCAGCACGCGGCCGTGTTCGGCATGGACGCGCGCGATCTCAGCCGCCAAGGCATCGTGATACGGCTGCCAATAGCTGGCGACGCGCGTACGGATCTCGTTCGCAGTTGGCGCCTCGCCTTCGAGATACACCGGTTCGCCGTCGAAACGAAGCACCGGTAGCAGCCCAGTCTCGCGCCGCCCTGGATACAACGCCACGCCATCCGGTGCACGATTCAAATCCGCGACATAGCGCGAATGTGTCGGCACCAGTATCGATGCACCGAATTCACGGCGCGCGAAGTCGTACAGGCGACTGATATGCCAGTCGGTATCCGGCGCGATCTGCGCGCGCGCGGTCAGGCGTGTCGCGATCGCGTTTGGAATAAAGCTGCCGTCATGCGGGCAACTGATGATCAGCGGCGAATGGCCGCAATGCACGCTGACGATGTTCATGGCAGACATGTTCGCAACCGCTCAGGCAGCGCGAACCATCAGCGTCAAACCCTTGAGGAAATTACGCAGGATTTGGTCACCGCAGGCGCGGTAGTTGCGGTGGTCAGCCTGGCGGAAAAAGGCCGACAGTTCCGGCTTGGAGACCGGGAAACCGACCTCTTCAAAGGCCTGGTGCATATCGGCATCCTGCAGTTCGAAGGCCACTCTCAGCTTCTTCAGCACAATGTTGTTGGTCATGCGCTTTTCGACCGGCCGCGCCGGCTTGCCGGGAGCGGGGCCACGGCGATGGATCACCAGCCCATCAAGAAAATGCGCGAGCACGACATCGCTGCACTCCGCGAAACCGGGTTCGTCCTCCTTCTTCAGAAACGACTGGATCTGGGTCCTGTCGAGCACAAGGTCGGCGTTCGCCTGCTTGGCGATGTCGATCACCATCGTGTCGCTCAGGTCGAGCATGTAGCGAATACTGCGTAGTACGTCGTTGTTGATCATGCGCGTTCCGGAATCGTCAATGCAGCATCGTAGCGGATGCGCCACGGATCGCTGTTGTCGCCTCAGACCGCGAAGCGCGCGGGCAGATAGGGACGCGGGTCGATGAAGGCCTCGTGTCCGAGCATTTGTGCGGCGAGCAGTTCGGCGGTGGCATTGGACATGCTCATGCCGAGCATGCCGTGGCCAGTGGCGAGCCAAAGCCCGTGGATGCGCGTCGACGCACCGATGATCGGCAGGTCGTCATAGGTCATCGGGCGCCAACCCCACCATTCCTCGACGCGCTCAGGGCCAACCGGTTCGTGCAGGAATTCGCTCGCGCCGCGTACCAGTGCATCGAGGCGGACGCGATTCAGTGTCTCGTCGTAGCCGGCGAATTCCATTGTGCTGCCAAGCCGATAACCCGCCGCCCACGTCGTCACACAGACGCGCGGTTCGGCCAGAACGAGTGGCCGCCGCGGTGCGCGCTGCGGTCGGACATAGGTGATCGAATAGCCCTTGCCGGGTTGGATCGGGATACACAGGCCGAGATCGCGCGCAATCAAGGGCGACCAAGCGCCGCCCGCCAGCACCACGTCGCGCGCGGCAATGCGCTCGCTGCCGGCATGCACGGTGTGGATGCGATCGCCGCTTCGATCAAAGCCGGTGACTGCGGTTTGTTCGCGAATGGTGACGCCGGCGGCGTGTGCGCGTGCGGCCAGTTCAGCGACATAGCGGTCGGGACGGATGTGGGCATCGTTTGGCCAATACAGGCCACCGACCACGCCAGGTTTCAGCGCCGGTTCGTCGTGCTCGACCCGCGCGCCGTCCCATGCATCCACCGACACGCCGTGCGCACGCAACACATCGAGTTCGACACTGGCCGCATCGAGGGCTTGGCGGGTGCGGAACACCTGCAGTTCACCGTCGGCGCCGAAGTCGCAGTCAATGGCTTCGTCGCGGATGAAGGCCTCGATCAGGTCGCGCGAGCGGTTCAGGATCGCAGCCTTGGCCGGCGCGACACGTTCGACTTGAGCGTACGTGCAGTTCAGCGCGAATCGCGCCAGCCAGGCGATCCGCGACGGATCCAGTGTTGGCGCGATCCGCAGCGGCGCGTCGGGCTTGAGCAGCCAACGCAGGCCCTGTGCAATCACCCCGGGCTGCGCTAGCGGTAACGCATGCGAGGGCGTGATCGTGCCGCAATTGCCATGCGAGGCGCCGGCTCCGATGCCGCCACGGTCGAGCACGGTCACGCTGCGACCGGCACGTGCCAGCGCCAGTGCGCAGCTCAGTCCGATCACACCGGCGCCAATGATCAGCACATCGGGTTTGGCAGCGGTCACAGCAGGAACAACGTGCCGAGGCCGAGGAAGGCGACGAAGCCCATCACATCGGTGACGGTGGTCAGGATCACGCCGCCGGCGAGCGCGGGATCGAAGCCCAGCCGTTTCAGAGTCATCGGCACCAGCACACCGGCGCTGGCGGCTGACAACAAATTGATCGTCAATGCACTGGCAATGACAAGCGACAGCACCGGATCACGGAACCACAGCCAAACGATGACGCCGAGCAACAGGCCGAGCGCGATGCCATTCATGAAAGCGACGCGCACTTCTTTCCACAGCAGGGCCGCGATGTTTGAAGTGCTGACCTGACCGAGCGCGAGGCCACGAATCATCAGCGCCAGCACTTGCGTGCCAGCGTTGCCACCCATGCCGGCGACGATTGGCATCAGAATTGCCAGTGCGACCACCTTCTCGATGGTGGCCTCGAAGCGCCCGACAACACTTGCGGCGAGAAAGGCGGTCGCGAGATTGACGCCGAGCCAGAGCAAGCGCCGCCGAACCGCGCGCGGCACCGGGCTGAACAGGTCTTCTTCCTCGTACATGCCGGCCGCGCTCATCACTTGATGTTCGGCCTGGGCGCGAATGATATCGACAACGTCGTCGATGGTAATTCGCCCCAGCAGCACGTTGTTCGCGTCAACCACCGGCGCGGTGATCCAGTCATGGTCGGCGAAGACATGTGCGACCGACTCGCCAGACGTGTCCACGGTAATCGCCGGCTGGGTGTCGTCGAGTAGTTCGTTGATCGAGGTATCCGGTTGCGCGGTGATGATGCGCGCCAGCGCGACACGGCCGAGGTACTGGTTGCGACGACTAGTGACGTAAAGATGGTCGGTGTGATCCGGCAGTTCGCCGCGCAGGCGCAGGTAACGCAGAACGACATCGACGCTGACGTCCGTGCGCACCGTTACCGCATCTGGATTCATCAGGCGACCGGCGCTGTCTTCCGGGTAGGACAGCGCCTGTTCCAAACGATCACGGTCGCTGCGGTCGAGCGAACGCAGCACGCTATCAGTGACCGTGTCCGGTAAGTCGTCGAACAGGTCGGCGAGGTCGTCGATGTCGAGCGATTCCGCCGCGGCGACGATTTCGTCCTCGTCCATGTCTTTCAGCAGACTTTCGCGTACTTCCTCACCTACGTGGACCAATACCTCGCCGTCGTCCTCGGCATCCACCAGGCCCCAGACCATCAGGCGCTTGGCCGGCGGCAGCGACTCCAGCAGGTTGCCGATTTCGGCCGGCGTCAGCGCGTTGACCAAGCGTCGAACCGGGCCGAGACGGCCAGAATCCAGCGCCTGCGACAGCGTCTTCATCTGGCGCGCGGCCTTGTCAATTTGAGCGAGTTCAGCCATCGCGCGCTCCGGGCGGAGTTCGAAACCGCCTCAGCATTTGTGAAAAAGTACAGGGATTATCGCGACTTGGCGCAGATATATCTTGTGTTGGTTCAAGTGTAACGGCCGCTGCCCGTGGCGGCCGACTGGCTTAGAACACCACCGATTCACCAGGGTGCGCGAGGCTGACGTTGGCACCGAAGTCTTGACGCAGCTTGTCGGCGAACACCATTCGCGCCTTGTCTTCACCATGCACCAGCCATACCGGCGGATGGTCTTTGATCACGCCATACCACTCGGCCAGGCCGGCTTGGTCGGCATGAGCTGACAGGCCGCCGATGGTGTGCAAGGTCGCGTTCACCTTGATCTGTTCGCCGAAGATCTTGACGAACTTTGCACCGTCCACCAGTTGTCGTCCGAGCGTGCCGGCCGCTTGGTAGCCAGGAAAGATCACGTGCGTCGTGGCACGCCAGAGCTGATGTTTCAGGTGATGGCGGATGCGTCCGCCATTGCACATGCCGGAACCGGCGATGACGATCAGGCCGCTGCTGACGTTGTTTAACGCAATCGATTCCTGCAGATTGGCGACCAGTTGCAGGTTCGGCAGACGGAATGGATGGACGCGGCCACGCCAGACCCGCTTGGCTTCGTCGTCGAACAGGTCCTGATGGGCGTCGTAGACCTTCACGACTTTGGTCGCCATCGGACTGTCGAGCGCGATCCGGAAACGATCGAGTCCCCAGTCGTCGAAATGCTGGGCACACCAATACAGGATTTCTTGAGTGCGCCCGACCGCAAACGCCGGAATCAGAATATTGCCGCCACGTTCACCGACCTCGCGGAAGATTTTCCCGAGTTCAATCAGCGTGTCGCTGCGTGCACGGTGCAAGCGATCGCCATAGGTGCTTTCCATCATCACCAAATCGGCATCTTCGATCGTGGTCGGATCACGCAGAATCGGCGTGCCCTTGGGGCCGATATCGCCCGAAAAAACCAGCTTGCGTGTGCCGTCGTCTTCGTCGGCCCAGAGTTCGACGATGGCGGCACCGATGATGTGGCCGGCATCGCGTAGGCGGAAACGCAGCCCCGGGAACAGCTCGACGGTCTGGTCATAGTCGACTGCCTTGAGCTGGTGCAGCACGTGCTCGACATCGTCCTCGTCGTACAAGGGTTCCAGCGCCTTCAGTCCACGGCGTGCACGGCGGCGATTTTCGTACTCGATATCAGCTGCGGCCAGCCGAGCAGAATCCTCAAGCATGATCTTCGACAGATCTCGGGTTGCGCGCTGGGTGTAGACCGGGCCGCGATAGCCGCGCTTGCGCAGCAACGGCAGTCGCCCGACGTGGTCGATGTGCGCGTGCGACAGGATCACCGCGTCGATGGTGTTCAGATCGAAGTCGAAGCGGGCAGCGTTGCGCTTATCCTCGTCGTGACCCGATTGGATCAGGCCGCAGTCGAGCAAAATGCGCTTGCCGCTGGCTTCGACCAGATGGCAAGAACCGGTCACTTCGCCCGCGGCGCCGAAAAATGTCAGCTTCATAGCGTGCTCCTTGCGTGATGGCGGCAGTTGGGCTGAACCGTTTCCGCATCGCAGTGTCGCGTGACTTTGGCCACTTTGGCAACGCGCCCGCAGCAGCTAACGTGTCGGTTCCACTGACCGGACCACGCTATGACCTCCCGATTCCTGCCGCTCGCTGCCGCGATCACGCTTGCACTGTCCTTCTCCGTTGCCGCCACGTCGAATCAACGCGGCCTCGACAAGGCCAATTTCGACACCTCGACCGCAGCCTGCGCCGATTTTTACCAATTCGCGAACGGCAATTGGATGAAGAACAATCCGATTCCCGACGCATATTCGTCCTGGGGCATGATGAACGAGCTGTCCGAGCGAAATCTCGACGTGCTCAAGCAAATTCTCGAAGCAGCGAAGAATGCGGACTCGAAGCCGGGTTCGGTCCAGCAGAAGATCGGCGACTTTTATGCTGCGGCGATGGATGAAACGAGCATCGAGAAGGCCGGTTTCGAGCCGATCCGGTCGGACCTTGCCGAGATCGACGCGCTGAAGGATCGCGCCGGGCTGGCCACACTGATCAATCGCTGGCACGCGAATGGCCTGAGTGTGCTGTTCGGGTTCGACAAAGAAGCGGATCTGAAGAATTCGGCGATGAATATTGCCTATGCCAGCCAAGGCGGACTCGGTCTGCCGGATCGTGACTACTACACCAAGGACGATGCCGATTCGAAGGCGCTGCGCGCGAAGTACGTCGCACACGTCGAGCGCATGCTGAGCTTGATCGGTACCGATGCGAAGCAGGCGAAAATCGATGCGGCAGCGATCATGGCGCTGGAAACGCGATTGGCAACGGCGTCGCTGACCCAGCTCGAACTGCGCGATCCGAGCAAGAGCTACAACTTCGTCGCGCTGGATGCCGCCAACAAAGCGATGCCGCATTTCGACTGGAACGCGCTGCTCGCCGCGATCGACCGCAAGGACATCACCACGTTCTCATTTTCGCATCCAGTGTTTTTCGCCGAGATGGACAAAGCCTTGGCTGATACACCGATCTCCGCTTGGCAGGCTTACCTGCGCTGGCACTTGATCGACACGGCAGCACCGTATCTATCAACGGCCTTTGTCAATGCAGATTTCGATTTTTCCGGCCGTACGCTGCGTGGTGCGAAGGAATTACGTCCGCGCTGGAAACGTGCGGTTGACGCCGTGAATGGCAATCTCGGTGAAGCGCTGGGTGAATTGTTCGTCGCCAAAGCCTTTCCGCCGGAAGCCAAGGCCGAAATGTTGAATCTGGTCCAGAATCTTCAGAAGGCGCTGAAGGCGCGCCTGCTCAAGCTTGACTGGATGAGCGATGCGACCAAGCAGGAAGCGCTGGCGAAGTTCGAGACGTTCACGCCGAAGATCGGCTATCCAGACAAATGGCGCGATTACACCAAGCTCGACATCTCGCGCCAGCACTACTGGCATAACGTGCGCGCCGGTATCGCCTTTGAAACCAAACGTCAGTTCGCCCAGATCGGGCAGCCGGTCGACAAGACGGAGTGGGGCATGCTGCCGCAGACGGTGAATGCCTACTACAACCCGTTGGCGAACGAGATTGTCTTCCCGGCCGCGATCCTGCAGCCGCCGTACTTTGATCTGACTGCCGATGCGGCATTGAACTACGGTGCTATCGGCGGCGTCATCGGCCACGAAATCATGCATGGCTTCGACGATCAGGGCAGCCAGTTCGACGCCAAGGGCAACCTGCGCATGTGGTGGACCGACGCGGACCGCGCCAAGTTCACCGAACGTACCGACAAACTGGTCAAACAGTTCGATGGCTTCGTCGCGCTCGAAGACCTGCACGTCAACGGCAAGCTCACGCTCGGTGAAAACATCGCCGATCTGGGTGGCCTGCTGGTCGCCTATGACGCTTGGCGCGCAGCGACTGAAAATCAGCGTCTTGCGCCGATCGATGGCATCACGCCGGAACAGCGCTTCTTTCACGGGTGGGCGCAGGGCTGGCGCCGCTTGCACACCACACAGGACCTCAAGCTGCGTCTGAATACCGACGTTCACGCACCTGCCCGGTTTCGTGTCCTTGGGCCATTCGCGAACATCGATACCTTCGCCACCGCATTCGAATGCAAAGCCGGCGACAAGATGGTTGCCAAGCCGGATGACAAGGTCGTGATCTGGTAAGCCACCGTTGTTTTGGTGACAACGCCAGCGGCACCGTGAGGTGCCGTTGTGCGTTTCAGGTCATGCACCAGGTCCAGAATGGCAGCGTAATCAGCGCGAGCACGCTGCCATAGCCGACCAGTGCGGCGGCGAGGCCGGGGGCGAGGCGGTGCGAGATCGCGAGTGCGCTGGCGGTAATCATCGGTGGCATCGCCGTCTCCAGCACGAGCGCATCGGCGGCGACGCCGTCGTTGTGCGTCAGTGCCATCAGAGCGAGCACGCAGCCCGGCAGCACGATGAGTTTGAGCAGCAGACCGACACTGAGCGGCCGTAGTTCATCGCGCGGTAGGCGCAAGTTCAAGCTCAAACCGACGGCGAGCACCGCGATTGGTAGTAGCGTATCGGCCAGTTTCAACAACACCTTCGCGGCCCATTCTGGAGGTGCCGCTGGCATCACCGTCAAGGCCAGAATCAGCGCCAGCAAGGGTGGAAAACGCAGCGCCTTGCGCAACACGATTGCTGGCGTCGGGCGCGCATCGCCAGCGTAGCGCGCCAATACCCACAGTCCCCAAGTGGTGAGGATCAAAAACGACCCGAACTGATCGTAAATCACCGCATAGGGCAGGGCGTCGCGCCCGAGCAGCGCTTCGGTGAGTGGGTAACCAAGGAATGACGTGTTGCCGAGTGGCACGCAGAGCAGCAGCACGGCACGTTCGTCATTGCGCAATCGCAGCCAACGTGCGATCGGCACAATCGCCGCGATGCTGAGTCCGAGTACCAGCCATGGCACCAGCGCGACGCCGACGATATCCGCTCCGAACCGCAGTTTCGGAACGTGGTGCAGAATGGCCGCCGGCAGACACAACACGAGCACGAACTGGTTCAGCACTTCGGCGGCGTTGTCCGGAAGCACGCGCGTGCGCGCACAGAGGTAGCCGAGCGCGAGCATTAACAGCACGAACAGCAAGGCGTCGAAATTCATCGTTTTCGACGCCGATTTCGGTGTCGCCTCGGAATCAATCGATCCAGCCGAGCGAGCGGCCACACAGCACCATCAAATAGGCGAGCCCGCCGGCCGCAGGAATGGTCAGGATCCAAGCCCAGATGATGCGTTCGATGATGTTCCATTTCACTGCCTTCGGATTCTTCGCGAAGCCGACGCCCATGATCGCGGTCGAAATGCTGTGGGTCGTCGACACTGGCATACCGAAATGCGCGGCAACGGTCAGGATCGTTGCGGAACTGGTTTCCGCTGCAAATCCGTCGATTGGGTGCAACTTCACCATTTTGTGCCCCAGCGTCTTGATGATGCGCCAACCGCCGGCCGCGGTGCCCATCGCCATCACGATCGCGCAAGCGAACACGATCCACGTATCGATGTCGTCGCCGTTGCCATTCGGGTGCAGGAAGGCCAGCCAGCCCGGTAGGTCATTGAGCGTGCCGGCGGCTTCGGCACCGACCAACGCCAGCGCGATGATGCCCATGGTCTTCTGTGCATCATTGGTGCCGTGTGCGAAACCCATGTAGGCCGCGCTAACGATCTGTGCCTTGCCGAAAATCGCATTGACCCAGCGTGGACGCGATACGCGCGCCATCCAACCGCCAGCCCCGTTCATCGTGCTGATCACCGCCATGAATGTGCCTATGATCAAGACGCCGAGCATAAACCCGGCGACCGGTGACGAAATCATCGGCATCACGACCTTCCAGAGAATGCCTTTGTTCTGTGTCCAGTCGCCGGCGGTCTGCGACCAGATTAAGGCGCCGAAATCGCCATGTGTGGCCGCGACGGCAGCGCCGCACAGCCCACCAACCAGCGCGTGGCTGGATGAAGACGGCAGACCCAGCCACCAAGTAATCAAGTTCCAGATGATGCCGCCGGTCAGCGCGCAAATCAGAATGCCAGAGCCGACGGCAACGACATTGGTGTCGATCAATCCAGACGAGATCGTCTTCGCCACGGCGGTGCCGGCGAGCGCGCCGATCAGGTTCATGACCGCGGCCAGCACGACCGCTTGGCGCGGCGTCAGTACCTTGGTCGCGACGACGGTCGCAATCGAGTTTGCGGTGTCGTGGAAACCATTGATGTATTCGAAGACCAATGCGACCGTGATGACGGTCAGCAAGATCAGAAGGGCGGAGGTCACGTGTGCTCTCAGCTGTTCTTGAGGACGATGTGATAAACCACGTTGCCAGCGTCACGGCAGCGGTCGATCGCTTTTTCGATGATCTCGAACAGGTCCTTGCGAATCAAATAGCGCACCGGGTCGGCCTCGTCTTTGTAAAGCTCACGGTATAGATCAAGAATCAACCGATCAGCTTCCGATTCGATCGCCTGCAGTTCGTCGTACATCGCCTTGTAGGTCTTGATCGCCATGCCGCGACGGAGTTCGCGGACCATGCGCACGACTACACCAGCGGCTTTTTCCAGCATTGCTGCACGCGGTGCAAAATCAACCTGGCCGACGCGGTCGGTGGTCAGCGCGTAGCGTTCGGCGAATTTCTCGACGGCCTTTGGAATCTTGTACAGCGCAGCGCTGAGCGCTTCGATGTCCTCGCGTTCGATCGCGGTAACGAAGGTATTGATCAGTTCATGGCTGATCTGCGCGGCCAATTCCTTTTCGCGGTTGCGGGTACGAGTAAATTCCGCCAGCGAACCGCTTTTGCCCTGATGACCGAGCAGAGCGGTCAACGCCTTGGTCGATTCGTGCGCGGCTTCCGCGGATTGCTCCAGCAAGCTGAAGAAGCGGTCGCCTTTTCCGAAGATCG
>Ga0073899_10000896_pt1 | contig 27531 bp, 21 predicted proteins | sample KloWWTmetaKNB5Ph_FD_88975 | JGI IMG/M metagenome (GOLD analysis project Ga0073899, IMG submission 88975) | Active sludge microbial communities from Klosterneuburg, Austria, studying microevolution and ecology of nitrifiers - Klosterneuburg... | ecosystem: Engineered > WWTP > Aerobic digester >... | reverse complement strand
GGACGCCAAGGACCAGGTCGTCTGCCTGGCGCTGCCCCTGCGGCGTGCCCAGGGGCTCGAGGTCAGCCTCGACTCCGCCGATGCCACCGCCCGCCTGGCCCGCTACGAGCCGGTGGACTTCGAGGTCAGCGACGCGCACACCGAGAAGGGCGGCGCCTTCTCCATCCAGGTCGGGCAGCCCAAGCTGCGCCTCGCCCTGAGTGACCCGCTCACCGATGCCTACGCCCGGGTCGGTGTGGCCCGCGTCACCGAGAGGCGTGCCGACAACAGCCTGCTCCTCGACCGCGGCTACATCCCCCCCGTGCTGGACAGCACCGTCTCCCCCGTGCTCGCCGGCTACATCAAGGAAGTCAGTGCCCTGCTGCACCAGCGCGGCGACGCCCTCGCCTCGCGGCTGGCCCATCCGGGCGCCGGTGGCGTGGCCGAAGTGGCGGACTTTCTGTTTCTGATGACCGTCAATCGCTACCAGCCGGTGTTCGACCAGTTCCGCTCCGACCACCCGTTGCATCCCCGGCATCTGTTCGAACGCCTGCTCGAAGTCGCTGGAGAGCTGTCCACCCTCGCCACCACCGAGCGGCGCCCCGGAGACTTTCCGGTGTATTGCCACGATGAGCTCGACCTGTGCTTCCTGCCCCTGATTCGCGCCATCCGCCTGGGGCTCACCACCGTGCTCGACCAGAATGCCATTGCCATCGACCTGCAGGACCACAAGCAAGGGCGGTATGTGGGCCACATCATTGATCGCAGCCTGCTGCGCAATGCCGGCTTCATCCTGGCCGTAAACGCCCAGTTGCCCGGCGAGATGTTGCGCACCCGCTTCCCGGCCCAGGCCAAGCTGGGCCCGCTGGAACGCATGCGCGACCTGGTCAACCTGCAACTGCCCGGCATCGCCCTGCGTCCGTTGCCGGTCGCGCCGCGCCAGATTCCCTATCACGCGGGTTTCTCGTATTTCGAACTCGATAACACTGGAGATCTCTGGCAGCAGCTGGATGCCTCCGGTGCGCTCGGCATCTATGTGACCGGGGACTTTCCCGGCCTTGATCTTTCCCTGTGGGCCATTCGCGCCTAGGCGCCGGCCCCGGCGCAATCGTTCCCCCCGCCCGCGCGGGGGTGTCATTGAGAGGTTTGCCCCATGGCGCACGATGATCCGTTCGGGCAGATGCCCGCCGATCGTACCCTGATCATTCCGTCTCCGGGTGCTCGCCCGGCCCCCCAGGCCGGGTCGCCACCGCCTGCCCACGGCGGCGGACGCTTCGAGCGTACCGACCTGAGCGCCCTCGACTGGGAAACCGGGCTCAACCCCCTCGTCGCGGCCGCCAGCCCTCTGCTCAACCTTGCCCCACAGCTGCGCCAGGTGGCGCCGCCCGACCCTTCAGGCCTGCGCGCCACCCTGGCCCAGGCTCTCCAGGAATTCGAGCGACGTGCCCGCGCCTCCGGCAGCCCCAACGAACACGTGGTGGCTGCCCGCTACGCCCTGTGCACCTTTCTGGACGAAGCTGCCGCCAACACCCCCTGGGGCGAGCGGATCTGGGCCCAGAACAGCCTGCTGATCCAGTTCCACAACGAGGCCTGGGGGGGTGAGAAATTCTTCCAGCTGATGGGCAAGGTCGCCGAGCAGCCCGATACCCACCGCGATCTGCTGGAGCTGTTCTATCTCATCATCAGCCTCGGCTTCGAAGGTCGTTACCGCGTGCTGCAGAACGGTGCTGTCCAGCTCGAGCAGGTACGCGAGCGCCTGTTCGCCATGCTCAGCCGGGTCCGCAGCGAGCCCGACCGGGAGCTCTCCCCTGACTGGCGGACCACTGCCAGTCAGCGCAAACCGCTGCGCGACAGCCTGCCCCTATGGGCAGTGGTAGCAGTGGCTGCAGCACTGACAGGCCTGGTCTACGTCGGCGCATCCTTCGCACTCAACCGCCAGTCAGACCCGACCTTCGCCAACATCCTCGCCCTCTCCGTGACACCACGTACGGCCGTCGCCAAACCTGCGCCCACGGCCGCACCAGCCCCCGACCGCCTGGCCAGCCAGCTGGCCGCCGATGTGCGCTCAGGCCGCCTGGTGGTGCAGGATCTCGCTGACCGGTCCATCGTGCTGACCCAGGGCGATGGACTCTTCGACGCGGGCAGTGCCACCCCCTCGGCGACCTTCGTCGAGTTGCTCGACCACATCGGCGCGGCAACCGCCAAACTTGGCGGCAGCGTGCTGGTTCGCGGCCATACCGACAATCAGCCGATCCGCTCGGCACGCTTCCCATCCAACTGGCACCTCTCCAAGGCCCGTGCCGACGCGGTGGCGGCCTTGCTGGCAGCACGTCTGCCGGGCACCACCAGCATCAAGGCGGAAGGCATGGCCGAGAGCGTGCCGGTCACCTCCAACGACTCACCCGAGGGACGTGCCCGCAACCGGCGCGTCGAAATCGTCGTGTTCCCCCCGGCCCCGGGCAACTGATCCGCTGGAAACCTCCATGAAAAGCATTTTCAAGGCCCTCCTCCACCCCTTAGCCATCACGCTCGTCGGCCTTATCGCCTTGAGTCTGGCGATTTGGTACGTGGGGCCCCTCATCGCCGTCGCTGGCCACGCCCCACTCGAATCAGAGACCGCCAGGCTGGTGCTCATCCTGCTTTGCGTGCTGACCATAGTCGGCCACCTGGCCTACCGCAGCTGGAAAGCCCGCAAGAAAAACGCCGAACTGATCGACGGCATTGTCGGTAAGCCCGCCCAGAAGGAAGAGTCACCAGAACTGCAGATTCTGCGCCAGCGCTTTGCCGAAGGTACGGCAGTGCTCAAGCAACGCCGGATGGGCGGCGAGACCCAGGGCGGCGCCCTGGACAAGCTCGCTGCGATGGGATCGAGCCGCTATCTCTACGAGTTGCCGTGGTACGTCTTCATCGGCGCCCCTGGTTCCGGCAAGACCACGGCGCTGATCAACTCCGGCCTGCGCTTCCCCCTGGCAGAAGGCACCGGGGGGCACCAGGTCAAGGGCGTAGGTGGCACCCGCAACTGTGACTGGTGGTTTTCCGACGAAGCGGTGCTGCTGGATACCGCTGGCCGCTACACGACCCAGGATTCCGACCGGGAGACGGACAAGGGCGCGTGGCGTGAATTCCTGGCCCTGCTCAAGAAGTTCCGCCCCCGCCAGCCTCTCAATGGGGTCCTGCTGACCATTTCTCTGAGCGACCTGCTCACCCAGAACGAGGCCGCTGCCAGCACCCACGCCGCCGCCCTGCGCGAGCGCATCCACGAGCTGTACACCGAGCTCGGCGTGCGCCTCCCCATCTACGTACTGGTCACCAAGTCCGACCTGATCGCGGGCTTTCAGGAATTCTTCGGCAACCTGGGCAAGGATGCCCGCGACCAGGTGTGGGGCACCACCCTGCCCCTGGACGACGATGCAAAGCCCCTGGCCGGGCTCGGTGCCCGCTTTGCGGGCCTCCAGTCACGCATCGACGGCCAGCTCATGGAGCGCCTGCAGACCGAAAGGGACCTCTCCCGGCGGGAGGCCATTGCGGCATTTCCCCACCAGTTTGCGGGCACCACCCGCCTGCTTGGCAGCTTCATCGACCGGATATTCGCGTCATCGGGCTTCAAGCATGATGCCCTCGTGCGTGGCGTCTACTTCACCAGCGGCACCCAGGAGGGCAGCCCTATCGACCGCGTGCTGGCCACCCTGGGTGGGGCCTTCAGCCTGGAGCGGCGAGTCCTTCCGCCCCAGTTCGGTTCGGGCAAGAGCTTCTTCATGACGCGCCTTCTGCGGGAAGTCATCTTTGCCAAACAGGGCATCGGCAAGGCCAATCTCGCCTGGGAACGCCGCCGCGGGCTCATCCGCCTGGCGGCATTTGCGTCCATCGGCCTCGTCTCGGTGGGGCTGCTGCTCGCCTGGACCCTCTCTTACATCGGCAACCGCGGCTACATAGATGAAGTGGATGCCCGCGTTGCCGAGCTGAAACCCGTCACGGTCAAGGCCTCCGATCTGCCCCTGGATGACCTGCTCACCTTGCTGCCGGTGATCGATGCGGTGCAAGGTGTATCCGTCACGGCCGCCCGCCCCGGCGGCAATACGCCCATGTCCCTGGGCTTCGGTCTCGCCCAGGATGAGAAGCTCGATGCAGCAGCCGGGCAGGCCTACCGCAACCTGCTGCGGGACGCGCTGATGCCGCGCATTGCCCAGCGCATCGACACGCAGCTGCGCGACAGCCTGTCACGGAGCAATCTGGAGTTCACCTACGAGGCCCTCAAGGCCTACCTGATGCTCCAGGACCCCGCCCGGTTCAACGCCGAGGCGCTGAAAGCCTGGATCACCAGCGACTGGGAACGGACCCTCCCTGCCGGCGCCACCACCGATCAACGCGGCGCCCTCAACCAGCATCTGGACAATCTGTTTGCGACGGGAGCCGTCAATTCACCGGTGGCCACGGATAGTGCCCTCGTTGCCCAGGCGCGCAATCAGCTCCTGCGCTTCTCGCTGCCTGCGCGCGTGTATAGCCGTCTCAAGCGTCAGGGGGTCGGTCGGGACATCCCCGACTTTGCCCTCGACCGGGCCGCCGGCCCGTCCGCCACACTGGTCTTTGTGCGCAAGAGCGGCCAGCCCCTGACCAAGGGCATCGCGGGTCTGTACACCCACGACGGCTACTACAAGGGCTTCGACCGGGAAGTCGGACGCGTGACCCAGCAACTGGCCAGTGAAGAGTCGTGGGTCCTGGGCACGGCGGCCGGCACGCCACCCGACTCCGTCCGCCTGATTGAGGATGTCCGGCGGCTTTACCTGGCGGACTACATCGCGGTATGGGACGACTACCTGCGGGACGTGACCCTGATCCGCTCCACCAGCCTGCAGCAGAGCATTCAGCAGGCCCGCACCCTGTCAGCGCCGGATTCACCCCTGCTGCGCTTCATGAAGGCCGTCGCCAAGGAAACCTCCCTGAGCCGCAAGCCCGAGGACAAGACCGTGGTGGATGCCGCAAAGGAAAAAATCTCCGGCGCCCGTCAAGAGCTGGGCAAGATCCTCGGCTTCGACCCGGTTGCCAGCGTGCGCGGCCCCCAGGGCGTCTCCCAGGAGAGCATGGTGGACGAGCACTTCGCGCCGATCCGCAACCTGGTCGACAGCAGCGACGGCAAGACCGCCCCTATCGACGGCGTGATGTCCCTGCTCAACGAGGTCTACGTCAATCTCACTGCCACCGAAACGGCCCTTCGCGACAAAGTGGCGCCCCCACCGGGTGGCACCGCTGCCAAGGTAAAGGCAGAAGGCGCGCGCATGCCGGAGCCCCTGCGCTCAATGCTGCAGCAGATCTCCACGGCAGGCGTCAGCCAGGCCCTCTCGGCAACCCGCGAAAATCTGTCGGCTAACGTGGGCGGCCAGGTCGGCCAGTTCTGCCAGCGTGCCATAGACGGCCGCTACCCCTTCACCAAAGGCAGCAACAGGGATGTCACCCGGGAAGACTTCGCACGACTGTTCTCCCCCGGCGGCATCATCGACGACTTCTTCCAGAAAAATCTGGCCCAGTACGTGGACACCTCCACCCGCCAGTGGACCTTCAAGAAGGTTCAGGAGCAGTCCCTGGGCGACCCGGGCAGTCTGGTCCAGTTTCAGCGGGCTTCGGTCATTCGTGACGTGTTCTTCCGCAGCGGCGGTTCTCTGCGTCTCGACTTCAAGCCCCTGGAGATGGACCCTGCGCTCACCCAGATCACCATCGACGTGGATGGTCAGCTGATCCGCTATGCCCACGGCCCGCAGGTGCTCCAGTCGGTACAGTGGCCCGGCGCCAAGGGGGGCCTGAGTGCCCGGGTGCAGGTCAATCCGCCCTCTGCCAGTGGTAACTCCGGTTTCTCGACCGAAGGCCCCTGGGCCCTCTTCCGTCTCTTTGACAAGGCCCGGATCGAAAGCCTGGGCGCGCCGGAGAAGTTCCGTGTGAGCTTTGACGTGGACGGCCGCAGCGCAAGTTTCGAAGTGACCGCAGGGAGCGTCCAGAACCCCTTCCGACTGCGCGAACTCGCCGAATTCCGATGCCCCGGCGGCCTCTAGCCTCCCAAGGGTGCGATAGACCGGAACAGTAGAAAGGAGCCCGACGATGACTGCAGGCTGGTATGGCAAGCTTCCCGCACTGGGTGATTTTGCCCAGCGGCGGCTGGAACAGGACTTCATCGTAGGCTGGGACACCTGGCTGCAGAGCGTGATCGTCGACAGCCAGCGCATCCTGGGTGGAAACTGGCTGTCTGCCTACCTGAGGGCTCCGGTCTGGCGTTTCGTGCTCGCCCCCGGGGTGGTGGATAGCCGCAACTGGAGCGGCATCCTGCTCCCCTCCGTAGACCGGGTCGGCCGCTATTTTCCGCTGACCGTCTGCGCCCCGCTCCCGCAGTTCAGCTGGTCAGCACCTCAAGTAGCCACATTGGATGCATGGCTGAACCGTCTCGAGGATGCGGCCCGTGCCTGCCTGACCCACGAGGCCACGGTCGAGGGCTTTGAAGCCGCCCTGGCAGCGACCGGCACCCTCGACCTGGGGCCACCTTCACCTGGCGGCGCAGCCCTGGCCGCGCTGCGGAGTCGCAGTCGGGCCTGCACGCTCCCCCGCAGCCCCGGCCAGGCACCGGCCTTCGATCGGCTCGCCGGTGACGCACTGAACGAACTCCTGGGAGGCTACAGCCTGTGGTGGGACAGCGACGGACAACAGGCCCTTGCCCATTCGCATCTCCCCTCTGGCCCGGCCTTTGTGGACATGCTCCAAACCACGCCTCCCGCCTGAGCAGACCGATCAGGCCGGGAGAAAGCTGACGTTTATGCCCGCGGATAGGGCCGGATGACGGTGGTGGCGGGTCGGGCTCCATAAAACACCCCCACTGCGCTGAAATTGTCGTTTTCGGCCTTGGCAACCCTCTCCACCTGCAAAGCCATGCCCACCAGCCAGTCATTGGCCTCGACCGCGCCTGCCAGTTGGGACAGCATGAATACCTCGTCCACATACTCCCACCATCCATCGGTGCAGATGAGGAAGGCGTCGCCCTGCTTCAGCCCCACCAGCGAACCCGCCACGGAGAGCTCAATCGTTTCAGCGGAGCCAATTGCCGAGGTGAGCAGACTGCGCTGGGGATGAGTACGGAGATCGCGTTCGTTGCTGTAACCCGCATCAATGAAGCTCTGTACCAGACTGTGGTCACGGGTACGGTAGGCGATATCACCATCGCGAAAAAGGTAGATGCGGGTATCCCCCACGTGCCCCCAGATGGCCGACTCCGTGGCCCGATCCACCATCAACAGGGCCACCGTTGCGTGCATGTCGTCCTTGGTTACGCCAGCCTGCTTGGCGCTGATCACAGCATCATTGGCGTGACGCAAGAGCTCGATCGCCCGATCAGAACTCACTGACGGATTGGCGGAAAACGCTTCGAGGATAGTGCTGACGACCAGCCTTGACGCAATATCCCCGCTGCCGTGCCCGCCCGCTCCATCCGAAACGACCCAGCATGCCGCGCTGTCATTGCTCCAGAAGCCACAGGCATCTTCGTTGTAGCCCCTGCCACCCGGCTTCGAGAGATAGGCCGTTTCGAGCGCGTTAGACTGATCCATGCTTACTGGTCCTCCGCCTCATCCCTGAGGCGCTCGATCTGTTCTTCGTACGCCTTCAGAAACTCACGTCCGAACAGAGCATCGAAATCGTCCTCCGCCTCCCGGGAGATGGCCGCATAGTGCTGCTCGTAGAGATCCCACAGGCGGGCCTTGCGCGCACCGGGCAGCACGCTGGCCAGGAAACCGCCGCGACTGATACGCTGCTCCAGCACCTCGGGCTTGAAGCGCTGGATCAACCCGCCAATCGCGGCCCGCATGCCGGCCAGGAAGCCAAACTGATGGGAGCGCAGGTCCAGGTAAGCGTCGCGCATCGCGGGTTCGGCCGCAAGGAAGCCACCTCCTTTTGGCTCCAGCAACTGAAACAATGCAAACTCGATGTCGGGCGCGAACTTCAGGGGGTTGTTCTCCCGGCTCACGATCATTGTCATGTCTGCCCGAAACTCCCGCTTCGTCGTGGCCCTCGCCTTGAGCAAGCCCATCGTTCCCGACACAGCCTCCCGCACGACGACCCCCAGCTGCTCCATGCGCTCGGGCGTCAGCCCTCCATGCGCGTAGATCGGCATGCCCAGGCCACGCTGGAAAGCCGCGAGCATCACGGCCGAAACATCGGGCGATGCTGACGGAGCAGGGGCAGGCGCAATGGGCTCAGGCGCCGGGCTTGGCGGAGGCGCAGCCGGGGACAGGGACGGCGGCGGCGTGAGGACAACGTCAAAGGCCTGCGATCCGCTCCCCCGGGGTGGGCGGGCATTCGAGGACTGAACGTCCTTGCGGCGCTCATAGATCTCCGTCTGCGGAAGCGCGGCCACATCCCGGACCGGCGGAGGAGCGGCGTTGGGCCCCTCGCTCGCGGACCAGGACAGAACAATCCCCGCCCCCGTTTCGGACCGCCCCTCCGGGGGAGTGGCCCCGACCGGAGCAGGCACCGCCGGCTCCGATGCGACAGTCACTGGCACAGGGGTCGGAATCGGAGCCAGCGGCGAGCCACCTTCGCGCGCGATACCGAGGGGCGAAGCCTGCGCTGCAGATACCCGCGGCAGCCCAATGTTCTCGGCGAGCAACGGCGCATCGTCACGCATGGGATCCGGTACAGCCCCACGGACAGCCCCCCCAAAAAGTGCCAGAGGATCATCAACGACAGGAGCCTGACCCAAGGACGGAGTGACATTTCCGGAAAGGGATGTGCCGGCAAAGGGATCCTTGCTTCCCTCCCCTGCACGGATGCCGAACAAGGCATCGACACTCGCGTCCAGTGCGGGCATTCCGCCAACGACCGAAGGAGGTGCCACCGCCGGGCGCGCCGCAGGCGCAAAGGGGTCCGGCAGGGACGCCGCCGACTCCGGCGGCGCGACTGGCGCTGCAGCCGCATGGAAGAACACACCGAAAGGATCTTCTGCAGGGGTCGTCAGCAGAGGGCTTCGTGCCTGAGACCGGAAGGGGTCGGCGCCGCCCGGCGACACATCTCCAAACAGCCCGAGCGGATCACTGCCGACGGACCTCGGCCCCTCCCCAGCAAGCTCGGCTTTGCATTGATCGACCTGCATCTCGTACTGCCCGACACAGATCCGGTCACCGTCAGCGAGTTGAACACGGGTTCCGCGACCCACGGGGCGCGCATTGATGAGGCTCGGATTGCCCCCCAGATCCTCCAGCAGGAAATTCCCGCCTTCGAAGATAACCCGTGCCTGAACCCGGGAGATGTGGCGCTCGGGATCAGGCAGCATGAGGCGGTTACCCGCCTCACGACCGATGGTTCCTCCGCCAGCACCGAACTCCGCATGGATGGGCTCAGCCAGCGGAGCACCCTTGAAAGTCATCACCACGATGCGCATAAGCGAATGCTCTTTAAATTTCAATAAATCCGATTGTGTCAGACTGACGGCGGTGGCGAAATGATCCTTTGCCCTGCCAACGCTGCCCGGGCACCAAAATCCCAGCGGGCTTCAAGGTCGATCCATCGCTGGGCTTCACGGCTCAAACTGCCTTGAATATCGTGCCCGAGGCGCCAGCGTACACCACCCTGCCAGCGTTTGCCGTGCTCGTCCCATTGCTGACGGGCCTTAGCCAGGTCAGGCAGAACAAGCTCCTCTTGGAGATCCCGCAATACCGGATCATCCTCGTGATCTTCGGGGGAAGCGATTCGAGCACCGTCCGCGCTCAGCGCCGTCATCCGACTCCAGCCGCGAAGAGCCGACGCGGCCAGCAAGGGATCATCCGACGCCATCCAGGCGTACACACGCTCGAGTGCCTGAAAGGAGCCAAGGCGCGCAGCCAGGAGGCCCCGCACGGCAGCGGGCTGCTCGCAGATCCGGGCGAGAACTGCGGACTGTTCCCCGGGAGGTGTCAGTGCCGCAAGCCATCCCAAAGCCCATGGCTGCCGCTCCGGGGCATCGGCGAGACGCCAGAGAGCTTCCGGAACCCAGGGCTGACCTGTCCATATGGCCGTCTCGACAGCCGCTTCCACCACGCCCGGGTCCGCGTGGCGAATTGCCTCCGCGTAGGGCCTCGGTCGTGCCGTATGACGCGTGTCGACACACAGGGCCGCCCTCCAGGCGATCGCCGCCACATCACCTTGATCGTGCACCAACAGGTGGTTCAGGTCGGCCGTATCGGCATCAAGGCGATCGTGCTGGGCAAGGGCAAGCGTGGCCCAAGCTGCATGTAAAGCACTACTCTCGATAAGGGCAGTACGCAATGTGGGCTCTGCCGCCGCCAGGGGCAGAAGTGTCAGCGCCTCTCCGAACCCAGCCAATGCAGGCCCCCTGGCATGCAGGAATGACGCTAAGACCTGGGAGACCTGGCGACTCGCACCGCAGCGAAGGAGGGCCCAGGCAATGGCAAAGACCTCGTCCCGATCGGGCGACAGCAGGCCACCGCCAGCAATAGCGTCAAGGGAATCGCCAGCCACCATGGCGCCCTGGACATGCGCCTCGATTCTCTCAGTCAGGTAAGCGAAGTCCGACAGCGTCAAGCTGTCCGAGCGCACCGAGGCGCGACGACGTTGCCACAGGTAGGCAAGCTCTTCCAGGTGAGTGAGCACCCTGTCCGGAATGAAGGACCAGGAACGCGTGAGCGGGGCGACGACTGGCATCGCCTAATTGATGGAAACGCTACCGGCCTTGATCCGTTGCAGGCCCCGAGCCCGGATCAGCACATCCTCCCCACGCAGCACGGCCTTGCCATCGGCCCTCAGATCAAGCACAGCATCGCCACACTTGAGGGTAAGGACTTCGGTCGCCTCGAGGCACAGCCGCGCCGGCGGCGCCGGAGGGCTGTATGGGCCGATCCGTCCCATCACCACAGCGGGATGGGCGCCGACGGGTGGCAGCACGATGACCCAATCATGTGCAGCCAGCTCGATCAAGCCGCTGCTGCCGGACTGGAGCCAGGCGGCATCCCATTCGCGACCTCCCGGCAGGCGTACCCGTATCAGCCCGCCCTCCAGCAGCGCGATCACCTCCGCCCGCTGGGGCTGCGGATCGACTTCATGGGGCAAGACTAGGACACGTGCGGCTTCGGACATTGGGAATCTCCAGGCACCAAATACGGATAGCGGCAGATCATCACGGATTCTGCAAGTTCCGTCATGACCTCACCCAAGGATGTTCTTTTTGTTGTGCCAGAGGGGGTCGCCGAGGCGACAGACATTCTTCCCGTCGAGCATCACATTGAAGGAGTACATCAGGAACTCGCACTCCTGCTTGAAGGTGCTGCTGATGACCCCTCCGAGTGTCCCCGCCTCGTCCCCCGAGCTCGTCATGTACTTGGCGCCCTTCACCATCACCATCGAACCATCCGCCTTGACGGTCGTCGTGCCAGCAATGGTGTCTGACGACTTGCCGATGTTTGGATAGGGAATGGGTACGGGCGGCGCCGAAGGCACCGGTGTCTTGCAGACATCGGGAAAGACCATGCTCATTCCGCCGCTGGTCTTGTGCGCGAATCCGGCAATATTATGAACACTGCATGACATCACTCTACCCTCAGGTGCTGCGCTCGAAGATGACCGCGGCCCGGTCCCCCCTGTCGGAGGAAGCATAGACCAAAGCCGGGCCGGGTCGATAGCCCCCGGTCAGGCCGTGACACGCCAGCGCGGCCAGCGCCAGGCCGTGGGCAGCCCCCAGGTCGCCAAAACACTCCGCCGGGTGTTCCGTATGAGCCTCGTCGGCGAAGGCCGAGGCATTGCGGATTCGTGCCACACCAAACTCCCGTGCCCAATAGCGCTCTCCATTGAAACTGCAGTAAACGGTCTGCAGCGGCACCGTCAGACCCGCGGCGTCGAGGCACGCCGAGACGACGCCGGCCAGCCCCTCCCCCAGGTAGGGCTCATCGGCGTAAAGGTGCCCGGGCTCGAACCCGCTCCCCGTCGCGGCGATCCGCGCCAAGACCGGTAAGCCGTAGCTGCGCGTCACGGACTCGCTCGCCACCAGAAGGAAGGCCGCGCCTTCAGCCGGGCTGAAGCCATCACTGACGGTCTCCCCGCGAACGCGCCCGGCCTCATCCAGCGTAGCCAGCACATGCATGTCGACAAAGGAATCCAACCCGCCCACCAGGATCAGCCCGGCCTCCCCCGCAGCGATTCGCGCAGCAGCCTGAGACAGGGCCATCAGGCCACTGGCCCGCCCCCGCGGAGCGGCAATGCTGAGCGACGGATCAAAACACGCGCCAGCCTGGCTTGCCAGAGCCTTGAGAAAGCGATCAGGATCAATTGGTCGGGTGGTGTGATGTTCAGGAAGGCCCAGGAAAAGGGGGGGAGCAGGCAAATCGGCGGGCAGTCCTGCATACAAATCAGCCAGGGCCGCATGGGCCAGGCGCAGCATGCGCCCCTCGCGGGCCTGCAAAGGTGCGGCGGCCGCTGCGGGCGCGAGGGCCGGCAGGCCTTGGTCGGGAACGACCCCGACGATGAAAGGCTCCTGTCGCCGGTCGCACCAATCAATCTCACGCAACACGGACAATCGCGCCCGAGCACCCGCCGCGCTCTCCGCCAGCCCGAGGCCTGCCGGACACACCAGGCCCGCCGCGGCAATGACGACGCTCATACTGCGTGCCCTGCCTGCCCGGATACATGCAGGGCACGCAGCTTCAGCAAGTGCTTGTCCACCGTCAACTCCGCCCGCCAGACCATTTGCAGCCGGGCCATGTCGGGCTCAATGAGAACAGTGTCAAGCAGCGGTTCGGCCGCCATGTGGCGACCCGCAAAATCGAATACCAACTGCAGATCAGGGCGGGGCAAAGTGAAACAGGCCTGGCCTCCCCCCGTCACCCCCTCCAGTTCGACGGTCTCGCCCCCCACCAGACGCTCCGGGGCGACAAGCCCAGGAGGGGCGACCTGGAAGAAGCGGGGGTCGAAGTCGAGGGGAAGATAGGGGGCCCGTGTCTTCTGCCAGAGCGCATCGTAAGTGCCAGCAAACCGGGCCCGCCCCAGCCAGGCTGCAGCGACAGGCGCCACGCCGACGGGCTCGGGCCGCTCATGGGGGTGGCCCAGGAGGGCATCGGGGTCCTCGATGCAGGGCAAGGGCAGACCCACCGGGTCGGTGTCCCAGCTCGCGACAAAACCACGCCCTACCGGATTGCGCAACTCGCATTCGGGCGGATGGTCTGGCTGAGCCCGGGACTGCCCGCCAAAGGCCAGCTCCCAGCGCAGGGGCAGGCGCGCGAAGGGCTGGGGAGTGCTGGGCCGCCAGCCTTCGCCCGCCCGCTGCCAGAAACGTTCGCCGAAAACACGCAGGCGCCGGCCAAAGGTGCCGACGCGCAAGGCAACGTCCATGCTCTGTACCGGGCCCGCAGGCGCCACCGCGCGACCGAGCAGCAACACATCGGTGGATGGTTTGAGCAGGGTCAGGTCTGCCGCAGCACGCAGCGAACTGCCGGCCGGGTCGCCCCAATACACATCACTGACGAGGAACATGGCCTGGCTCGCAGCCAGCTGCGGCACCCCCGTGGAGAGGTCGTAGCTGATCTTCACCGCGGCATAGGCGCACTCAACCCCTGTCGGTGAAGGAAAGACCGACAACGTGGCCGGATAGGGAGTGGTATTGACGACCTGGAGCATCGGGCTCAGTTACTGGCTATTTTCGAACCCTTGATGACCACATCACTTGACGCCTTGACGCTCACCTTGCCGCTGCCTTTGATGGTGATGTCACGCCCCTGGATGGTGATGGTACCGTCCTTCTTGAGGGTAATGGATGCATCGCCGGTCTTGAAGGTGATGGCATCGGCGGCCTCAAGGTAATAGGTTTTGCCGAGCTTGACCCGCCCGTCTTTGCCCACGCTGACCGACTGATTCTCACCGATGCTGAGGGTCACGTTCCTGCTGACGGTCTCGCTGAGATCGGCACCGATATCCACATGCTCGTCCCCCCCCACGCTGCGATTACGGCGCCCTCCCACATGGTGACTTTCATTGGCCCCGACGGAGATGCTGCGGTCGGATCCCACGGCGGTGCTGGCATCTGCCCCCACCGTCAGGTCACGATTGACACCGATGGTAATGGATTCATTGTTCTGCACCGACTCGATGCGATCATGACCTACCGAGACTGTTTCATCGTGGCCCACAGTCTTGGATCGGTCTACGCCGATGGAGCGGGTCTCGCAGTTTTCGATGACACCATCGAAATTTCGCTCGGCATGAACATAGACCTGCTCCTCGCCCTTCTTGTCCTCAAAGCGGAGCTCGTTGAAGTTGGCTGGGGTACCGCCTTTGCTGGAGCGGGTCTTGATGCCGGTCTGGGTCATGTTGGCGGGCAGGGCATAGGGGGGCATCTGCTCCGCGTTATAGACCCGGCCGGTGATGATCGGTCGGTCCGGATTGCCCTCAAGAAAGTCCACGATGACTTCCTGGCCAATGCGTGGCAGCGCGACCATGCCCCAGTTCTTGCCGGCCCACGGATGGGACACTCTCACCCAGCAAGAGGCGTTCTCGTCCCTGCGGCCGACGCGATCCCAGTGAAACTGGACCTTTACCCGCCCGTACTTGTCGGTGTAGATCTCCTCGCCAGCCGGCCCCACCACCACGGCTGTCTGCGGCCCACGCACGATGGCCCGGGGCGTCCGGCGCTCCGGGCGAAAGACTTCGGTAGTGGGCATCGCGGTGAAACGGCAGGAATGGCTGGACCCTTGCCCAGCGCCTGTCTCATGGCCACCATGGACCATGTCGTAGGCCGCCGAGACCACCAAATATTCCCGGTTCTGGTCTTCGCGGGGATGCTCCTGCAATGTAAAGGTGGCACCACTGGCGATCTCCACCACGCCGCTACGCCCTTCCATCACCTCATAAGGGATACGCAACGCCTCCAGGCGGGTCTTGATGTAGCGCTCGCCATCCGCCGTGCGGAGATAGTCGCCGGGGTAATCGTAAACTTCAAGCTTCGCCCCCCCATCACTGGAAGAGACCTTGCTGGACTTCTTCAAGTCCAGGGAGGGCCGTTCAAAATCATAGTCATCCAGTTCGGTCATGCCGGTCCGGATCTCCCGGGCGCTCATCCACTCGCCGATGGTCTTGTTCTCGGCCCGGCCCCGCCCACCTTCGGGCAGGAAGCGGATGGACGCATGCCCGACAACCGGCTTGTGGGCACTGATGGAGTCACATAGCACGACCGTATGCTTGCCCGGCGCATGCTTGAGGAAATAGTAGATGCCCTCCGTTTCCAGGAGCCGGCTGATGAAATTGAAGTCGCTTTCCCGATACTGAACACAGTAGTCCAGGGAGGGATAGCTACCGGTCAGGCGAAAGTCGAAGCTCGCATCCGGATACTTGCCGAAGATCTCTCGAACGATGTCGGGCACGGACTTGTTCTGGAAGATCCGGCAATCCGCGCTGCGCGTGAGCAACCATAACCAGGTGTGGGCCACGATGCGATAGCGGAAATAGCGCCCTTCCACCCCCACCAACCCGAAGCGCGTAACACAGGCATTAAAATGCCGCGGCCCCGCTTCAAGGCCGTTGTGGATCACCGTCACGCCCTGCCCGAGGATGTCCTTGGGCAACAGGGTTTCCTTGGCCGACAGCACCGTAATGTCGTACTCCGCCAGGCGCCCCAGCTCCTCCCGGGCCTGCATCGTCTCGAAGCGTACTGCGTCCCCGAACGGGGACGTGATCTCCATCAGTTGTTCCATGACATGTCCCTCAAGGCTTGCGTGCCACTACAACCAATCCGAGCACGGGCTTGCCCCCCTCGGTCCGCAGGGTGTCCTCGCCAGCCTCCAGCAAGTCCAGGCCGGCAGCCCGGATCACTTCCTCGACGTGCCCACAGGTATGGCTGTAGCGGCCATGGGGATTAATGCGGAAACCCTCGGGGGCATCCCCATCGTGGGCCCGCTCCACGGTAAAAACCAGCACCCCTTCTGCCTTCAGTGCCCCTGCGGCAGCCATAACGACCCGCCGCAGATCGCCGAAATAGCATAGGGTGTCAGCAGACATGATCACGTCCCACACCCCATCCTGACCAAGCAGGAACTCGGTCAGCTCGGCCTTTTCCAGTTCGGTATACACACCCTTGTTGGCCGCCAGCTCCAGCATGCCGCCGGAGAGGTCAACACCGGCCAGACGACCGCACATGGGAGCGACCAGCGGGCCGCACAGGCCGGTCCCACAGCCTGCATCAAGCAGACTTAGCCCACGGCGCGCCCCCACCTGACGGGACAGCGCCGCCGCGCAGAGCTGAGGCGCCTGATAAGACAGCTTGAGATTAAGCTGCTCCTCGAAACTCGAGGCGAAGCGGTCGAAGGTGTATTCCAGGTAATCGTCAGCCGCTCGCTCCGGCACCCCCTGCCCCGAACAGGCCGCATGCAGGTGACGCGCCACCGGATGGTCAGGCGCTACCTCGACCCATTGCCGGAACACCTCGGCCGCCTCCTCGTGACGGCCAAGGGAATAGTAGGTCAGGCCGAGCAGCTTGTGCGCCTCCGGATGGCCCGGAATCCGGCTGATGGACTGGCAATAGTAGTGGATAGCCTCCGCGGTCTGCCCCTGGGCCGCATACAACAGCCCCATGTTGTTGTATGCCCGGGCGTTTTGCGAATCAAGCGCGATGGCATGCCTGAAGCTGGCGGCAGCCTCTTCGAAGCGCCCCTCGGCCTTGAGCAGCGCTCCGTAATTGTTGTGGAGGTTGGCGTCGTCAGGCGCGAGTTCGATGGCGCGTCCGTAGCAAGCAGTGGCTTCCGTCAGCTGCCCGCACTGGACGTGGATATTGCCGAGATTGTTGTAAAACCCGGGGAAATCCGGAACCAGCTCGATTGCCCGCGCGATCAGGGCAACGCCCTCGGCACTGCGGCCACGCTCATGACACAGCACGCCGAGGAAATGACAGGCATCCGCCATATCGGGGGCCACCTCGATGATGCGCCGATACAGCGCCTCGGCCCCCTCATGGGCCTTCTCCCGATGCAACTGCAGGGCGAGGCCCAAGGCCTCCTCCAGGCTGAGATCGGTGATTGCCTCCATCTCTCTCTGAATGTCGTCAGTCATGGCTTTTCTGATTCAGGCACAAATTTGTTCATTCAAAGGCGTAACTGAAACCACCGTCAGCCACCCCGATCCGCACGGCAGCCACTGGACGGCCCTCCATGGTGCGGGTCAGAAACTCCCGGCTCAGATCGGGCAACAGGGTGTTGGTCAGAATGGCGTCAATCATGCGTCCACCCGATTCGCTCTCGGTGCAGCGAGACACCACCAGCTTGCGGACCTCGTCGGTGTACTCGAAAGGAATCCTGTAACGCGCCTCGACCCGGGCCTTGATACGGTTGAGCTGCAGGCTGACGATGCGCCCGAGCATCTCGTCAGACAGGGGGTAGTAGGGAATCACCACGAGACGGCCGAGCAGGGCCGGCGGGAAGATCTTGAGCAGCGGCTCGCGCAGACTCTTGGCCAGCCCATCGGGTTCGGGCATCAGCTCCGGATCGCGGCACATGGACGAGATCAGCTCGGTGCCGGCATTGGTGGTGAGCAGGATCAGGGTGTTCTTGAAATCGATGAAGCGCCCCTCCCCGTCTTCCATGAAGCCCTTGTCGAAGACCTGGAAGAAGATCTCATGGACATCCGGGTGGGCCTTCTCGACCTCGTCCAGCAGCACCACCGAATAGGGCTTGCGGCGCACCGCCTCGGTGAGGACACCCCCTTCGCCATAACCCACGTAACCCGGTGGCGCACCCTTGAGGGTGGAGACCGTATGCGCCTCCTGGTATTCGCTCATGTTGATGGTGATCAGGTTCTGCTCACCACCGTAAAGGGCCTCGGCCAGGGCCAGGGCGGTTTCGGTCTTGCCCACGCCGGAAGTGCCGGCCAGCATGAAGACACCGATAGGCTTGCTCGGATTGTCGAGCCCGGCGCGAGAGGTCTGGATGCGCTTGGCGATCATCTCCATGGCGTGATCCTGACCGACCACCCGCTCTCCCAATGCGGAGGCCAGCTTGAGAATGGTCTCCACTTCATTGCGGGCCATGCGCCCGACGGGAATTCCGGTCCAGTCGCCCACCACACTGGCGGTGGCCTGGTAGTCGACGGTGGCGAGGATCAGCGGGCTTTCACCTTGTACTTCGGCCAGGGCCGCCTGCACCGTGCCAAGCTGCGCCAGCAACTCGGCCCGCTCCGTCTCATCCGGTGCGCCGACCAGGGCCGCCGGATCGCCCCCGGCAACTTCGCCGGCAGCCTCTTCCAGGGCGCTGCCGGTCCCTTCGACCGGCTGGGCGCCCCCCCGCAGGCGGGCACGCAGGGCCAGCAGCTCGTCCACCAGCTCTTTCTCGCGCTTCCAGCGCGCCTCCAGTTCGACCAGACGCGCACGCTCCCCCTCGAGAGCGACGTTGACCTCGGTTTCGCGCTGGGCCACCTCGATGCCCACCGCCTTCTCACGGCCGATGATCTGCTCCTCGGTTTCAAGGGCCTCGATGCGCTTGCGGCAATCGTCCACTTCAGCCGGCGTGGCATGCAGGCTGATCGCCACCCGCGCGCAGGCCGTATCCAGGAGGCTGACCGATTTATCTGGCAACTGACGCGCCGGAATGTAGCGATGGGACAGACGTACCGCGGCCTCCAGAGCCTCATCGAGAATCTGCACCTTGTGGTGCTTCTCCATGGTGGATGCAACACCTCGCATCATCAGGATGGCGCGACGCTCGTCCGGTTCGTCCACCTGCACGGCCTGGAAACGCCGGGTCAGCGCGGGATCCTTCTCGATGTACTTCTTGTACTCGGCCCAGGTGGTGGCGCCGATGGTCCGCAGCTGCCCGCGGGCCAAAGCCGGCTTCAGCAGGTTGGCGGCGTCGCCCGTGCCTGCGGCACCGCCCGCCCCCACCAGCGTATGGGTTTCATCGATGAACAGGATGATGGCCTTGGGGCTGGCCTGTACTTCATCGATCACCGCTCGCAGGCGCTGCTCGAACTCGCCCTTCATGCTGGCGCCTGCCTGCAGCAAGCCCACGTCGAGGGCTCGCAACTCGACATCCTTCAGGGACGGAGGAACGTCGCCACGCACGATGCGCTGGGCGAAGCCCTCTACCACCGCCGTTTTGCCGACCCCGGCCTCGCCGACCAGGATGGGGTTATTCTGGCGGCGTCGCATCAGGATATCGATGAGTTGGCGGATCTCTTCATCACGGCCAACAATGGGGTCCATCTTGGCTTCCCGCGCCTGGGCGGTGAGATCGGTGGTGAAGCGCTTCAGCGCCTCCTGCTTGCCCATGGAGGCCGGCGCCAGGGCATCACTGGCCTCTCCAGGCTGGCCCGTGCTGCCGGACACGGACAGCGCCTCTTCAGCAGAAGAGGCCACGATCGCAGCAAATTCATCAACCAGCGTATCTGCGCGGATCCGCTCGAACTGTCGGGAGATGCCCAGCAGCACGTTAAGCAGGCGCGGCGTTTTGAGTGCGCCGACGATCAGGTGGCCCGTACGGATCGCACCCTCACCGTACATCAGCGAGCCGTAAACCCAAGCACGCTCCGAGATATCCATCACATGCTCGGAGAGGTCCGAAATCGCCGTCGCGCCCCGTGGAAGCTTATCAAGCGCCGCCGTTACGTCTGCCGACAGGCGGGACGCATCAATCTCGAAATGACGGACGATGCAGTGAATGTCAGTGTTATCCGTCTGAACGATCTGGGCGATCCAGTGCGCCAACTCCACATAGGGATTGCCACGCAGCTTGCAAAACACGGTGGCACTCTCGATGGCCTTGTAGGCCACGCTGTTGAGTTTGCCGAACAGGGCAACACGACTGATCTCGCTCATACCGACCTTTCAATTAGGCTGACTGGGCTGCAGGGAATCGATCAGTGGCAACACTGCCTGGGTTGCTGCCACCAAACTGCGAAGCGGGGCGCCCAAGCACCCGCTCCACGTCCAGCACGAGGTCGTCGGCATCACGGGACGCATCCCGTCCGCCCAGCCAGGCCGTGTAGCCCAGCCGCACCCGACCATCGAGCCGCGCAACAGGAACGTCCGCAGCGGCGAGCACCAGCCGGACATCCCAGAAATATTCCAGATTCACATAGTTGTGCACACAGGCCGCCAGAGCCCGGATACCCGCGCCGGCAGGTAGCAGCGCCCCATAGCTTGCGCCGGAGAGCGGGCCGACACGCAGACGGAACTTGTGTTGCCTGTCCCACACACGGCTACCCACCACTGCACCACGGCCCAGGGCCTGACGTCCCGCGCCCAGGGCGAGGCGATCATCCTCTTCGAGCACAATCCAGTGACCGACGAACTGCTCAACCTGCGCTTCGCAACGGAAGTAAGCCGCCACCAGCTTGGCCAAGCCTTCTCCGTTGCGGATCTGGCGACTCAGATGGCCGGCATGGGCCAGTTTGGCAAAGTCTGGAAGCGCATCCCTATCACGCAACTCGGACAAGCCAATGCCCGCCAGGGCCCCCAGATAGCGCCCGAAGGGATCGTCGTCGGGCCGATCAAGGCTAACGGTCGGTTGCGCCTGCGCCCAAGCACGGTAAAAAAGGCTTAGAAAGCGGTGATGAAAAACATCCAGGAAGCGTGCGAAGCTCGCATCGCCGCCATGCAAAAGACGATTACGGGCGTGCTCGGTGAGGTGTCGCGGCAACGGTCCGTTAGGGCCGAGCATGCCGAAAAAGCGCACCTCCAGGCGATTCGGCCGCCGGCCCTTGGCTGGAGCAACCGACGCCAGCGAGGCGGGCGCAAAACTGAGGTCGGGATCCTGCCCCAGACGTATCGGCTCCTCGGCGGGGCTCCGCCCAAACCCGATGCGTGGCGCGTCCGCGTTGGCCGCATCAAGGCGGCGCAGCGCGTGATAGAAATCCCATGCCCAGGGCTCCCTGGCCATGGACTCCAGCAGGGTCAGAAGATCGGGCGAAGCCCGCATCGGACCTCCCAGTTCATGACCTCGCCACGGGTCAAGGAACGCAGCCTGGTCCGCGTGAAGCTGTTTATCGACACATATCGGGCGAAGAAATGTTCAAGCACAGAGCCGAGCAGGAAGGCACTCCCACCCTCAAAGGCGAGTTCGTCGACCTCGACCGTGATGTCGATTCCCCGCCCGAAACAGGGAGGCCCGGCCATTGGAAGGCGCGTGGAAAAAGCTCGGGCGTGCACCGATCGCAGCCCCTCGATCTGCCGCCGGACGCTCAGATCATTGCTTCCGCCGTACAAGCCCAGCATCTCCCGCAGGGCCGCCGCGCCTTTGGCGCTGTCGCTGTCCAGTAGTGAGAGATAATTGAGGGAGAGCAGGCTGATGCATTTCCAGGCTCGGGCGCCTTCCGCTACCGGCGCGGCAGGCATGGAGGGGCCCCGCACGCAACGCACACCCTCCACTGGCGCGGAGACGTCAAGCGCGAAGTCGCTGCCTTGACCACTCAGGTTCAGCAGGATGGGCAGATCCCGGTTCGTGCACAGAAGGGTCGCCGCCAGTTGGCGCAGGTCCGGGCTGTAAGGCGCCTCGGTGGAGTCCACGATCGAAACAAAGGTCTCACTGCCCGTGTAACGGGTCCGAGTACCGATACGACGTTGCCTCTCTGACAGCAGCCGAGGCTCACGCCGGAGGGTGAAATAGCCCTGAGCCCCCGCATCCCAGCCATGATGGCTCTCATAGAAGCTGACGAAGTTCTGCTCTCTTTCTACTCCTGAACTGTAACCGGTGAGCGTCTGCACATCGTAGACCTCGAAATCCATTGCCCGCGTTCGATCCGGTACCACGTGGAACTCATACTCACCTGTGGTGACATGAATCCGATCCGCTCGCCGCTTGAAAAGATTGATGACAGGCGTGGCGTTGAGCAAGAAATGCCCGGCATCCACCTGGCTTTCAAGGGAAACATCCCCCTTGGAAAAGAGCAGATGAAGTTCCAGCTCGCTCTCCGGCAGACGGGGCAAGGCCGCGGCGAGGCCCGAGATATCGAAGAACAGGAAGCGCTGAGGGAAGGCGAAATACTCATGGATCAGACGATGACCGCTGAACCCTCTGGGGGTTGACGGCAGCAGGGCTTCATCCTCATCGTAGCCCGCCAGGGTAAGGCAACGGCCAGCCAGGAACTGGCGGTTGCGGATGGGCCGATCGATACCGGTGATCATCACGCCAAGCGGATTGCTGCCGATGCACTCAAGGAGCCGATAGGCCGCCTCGTCCGCCCCCCCAAGACAGAAGCGCAGGCGGTCGACACCCAGCTGATCAAAGCGTAAACCGGCCGTGCAGCGCAGGCGGATGCGCACACCGCCACGGAACTTGCGAGCCACGTCCGGCGATGCCAAGGGCAGGTCCGTTGCGGCACTGAAGTAGCGAGCATCCACCACCTCGATGGGCCACAAGCGGACATCCTGAGCCGTTGTGAAAGTGCACGCGCTACCGTCACGCGCCGCCGAAGCGGTGTGCAGCGCACTCCCCCTCTTGATGACGAACCCCTCGGCCAGATTCGCGTCGGACAGGATCGGCTGGAACTGGGCGATCGCCATGGCTGGCGTCGGCGACAGAAAATGGGGGTGCACCATTTCCAGCAGATGATGGGTGAAGCGGGGAAACTCGGCTTCGAGCTTGAGCTGGACACGTGCAGCGAGAAAGGCCGCGCCTTCGAGCAAGCGCTCGACATAAGGATCCGCAACCTCAAGGCCGTCCATCGACAGACGGCTGGCAATCTTCGGGAACTCCTCCGCGAACTCGCTTCCCATCTCCCGGAGATGCCGGAGTTCCTGATTGTAGAGATGCAGCAGCCGAGGATTCATGCGAACTTCATTTGCTCAGTTCGAACAGTTCAACCTGTCCGGTTTCCAGATCCAGCGTGGTCCTGATGAGCATTTCAAGAGGCACGGGCTGGGCCCACAGCAGGCCTGATATCTTCAGGCTGACAAGGTTGTGCCAGTCAAGCATGCTGTCGTCGAGAATCGCCGAGACGACAAGGGAGTCCGGCAGAATGCGAGGCTCGAATCGAATGATGGCCTCCCTGACGGCCCGTTCAATGTCGCTGACCTCGATGGAGGCTGCGGTCTCTCCGGAAAATGACGGCACACCATAGTTGAGCACCGAGTTTCCTGCGTGAACCGCCGCGGCGAGAAGATTGTCCCTGTCGGACAAACGTGTGCAGTTCAGCAGCGCGGTCAGGTCACGCAAGACAGCGGCACGCATCTGACTTCTACTGAGCACCCGGCGCTCAACCGGCTCCTGCGCGCTCCCGGGATCATCATCGATCAATCGATCCAACAAGGACGGCTGGAGCCGCTCCCGCGGCACCAGTTCAGTCATCCGCAGACTCCGTGCCTTCTTCCGGCAAGGTATCAAATTCGATCAGGCGCACATCCATCAGGGCCTTGTCACCGCCGTCGGTGCTCAGGATGCGCTGACCACTGCCGTGGAACACGCCCGGCAGCGTCTCGAGCCATTCGGTGCGACGCGCCAACTGAACGAGGGGTTCGGTGGACAATTCACTGCCCGGGTAGCGGGTCGGAATCAAACCGACGCTTTCGCCACCATTGACAAACTCGAAATGAACCGGCGTCCAGACCACGTCGCGCAGGTCGGTAGGCTCCTCTAACTGGATGCGCCGCAGATTGGCAAAGGGCAGCCAGTAATAGCGACCGTTGATGACCGCCTCGCACACCGGCCCCAGGCGCATATCGGCATCGGCAAGCCAGGAGAAAGCTTCGCCATCAAGGGTGCCGGTACTTGCCGGTGCTGCGTCAAATGCCTGCTGCCGCAAGCGCTCAGCGCCGACCGCATCTCCTTTCCCAGCCGTGAGCAAGGACTCGATCAGCAGCGCCAACCAGGCATCGGGCTGCCCGAAGATCATCGGCACCTTGCGCCCGGCAAACACCTCGCTGCGCAAGGATTCACACTGGATGGCCTCCCGGTAGGTCTGGGCCATGGGTAGCGCCGCTGCATCAAGTTCGGCTGCCACACTTAACTGATTGAGTGCCCTCCCCCACTGCCCGAGAACGGACAATAGCTGAAACAGGAAAACACGCAGGCGCGGGTCCGACGGGTTGGCCTTGACGCCATCCTGCAGTAGTTTGAGCGCCTGTGCCGGCGCTCCCTGATGAAGAGCACTCTCGGCATTCGTCACAGCATTCATTGAGGCGCTCCTGAAATTTGAATCTTGATTTCGGCAGACCGTGGCGCGCCCGACGGGCTCAAGCCTGATCAATCTCGGTTTCGAAGGTACAGACTCCCTTGCCCGAGCCACCCCGGTCCTGCTGCCGGTATTCCACATTCACCTTCTGAAAGGCAAAGCGGATCTCCTCAATCAACTCTGGCGATCCAGACCCGACAATTCGGTGCGAAGTCACCCTCCCCCGCTCAATGGTCACGGTAAGGTAATCGAGACCGGTTTCACCGGATGCCTTGCGCACACTCAGCACGGCTTTCTTGATCGGATCATTCCGGCGCAAGGCAGCCATCAGGCCAGTCGAAGCGGTATCCACGCGCTTGGTGACAAGCAACTCGTGAATAGTCGTACGCCCTCCCTCCCTGGAGGCCTTGTTCTGGTACCAATCACCTTCGCACTCCATTCCCCAGGACCAGCCAAGCACCTCAATCTCGCCGGCATGCCGGGAGTCACCGCTTTCGCCCCGAATCGGGCCTTGACGTGCGGACTCGACCTTCAAAAACATGTCGCAAATGGCCATGGCCGCCTTCACACTCCGCTCTGATTGCTGAAATTAGGGAGCAGCCGCCACGGCCGCCAATCGTGCCCCGGATCAGGTCGAACCGGGGCCACAGCATCAACCAACGGGCTTGTTGGCTGGAATGTCCCAAGCCGCGGTCTTCGTGCTTCCACCGCCGCCCTTGGCGTCCTGCGGGGTGTATTCGACCTTGAACCTGCCAAAGTTCAGCGTCACATTTTCGGTCAGACGATCCTCACCACCACTGCCACCCGTCTGCACGGACGACACAAGCACATCCTCAAGGGTGATCTTGATGTATTCGAGGGGCTGGTCTCCCGCCTTGCGCACCGTCAGCTTGGCTTCCTTGATATGGGTGCCCTTGCAGCAGGAAATGATGAGCGGAGTGGACGCCGAATCCACCCATTTGGTAAAGCTCAGGTTCTGGACGTTCACCTTGCCAGAACCGCTACCAGTACCCACATGTGTGTTGCCGCTTTGGGAAAGCCCCCAACTCCACGCCAGCACGTCGATTTCCTTCTCGTGCTTGGAGTCCTTGGACTCACCCTCAATGCTGGTGAGTTTGAAAAACATATCGACTGCCATGATCTACCTCCGCACTCCGCTAAATTGTCATCTGGAAAAAGCCAGGATCCGGGCAGAACTCACTTTCTGCCCCATCCGGCATCCGCCTCGCTTCACCCATTGGAAGGGGAGTCGCCCCTGCCTCTCGAGTTTCGTCACGCCGCCTTTTGTGAGGGCAGCTTGGACACCAGCCTGAGGGACACGGTCAGGCCTTCCAACTGGTAATGCGGACGGAGGAAGAACTTCGAGGTGTAGTAACCCGGGTTACCCTCCACCTCCTCCACCACGATCTCCGCCGCAGCCAGCGGACGCCGGGCTTTGGTCTCTTCCGACGAATGGGCAGGATCCCCATCCACATAATTCATGATCCAGTCCTTCAGCCAGCGCTCCATGTCGTCACGCTCCTTGAACGAGCCGATCTTGTCGCGGACGATGCACTTCAGATAGTGAGCAAAGCGACAGCATGCAAAAAGATAGGGGAGACGCGCTGCCAGATTGGCATTGGCAGTCGCATCAGGATCGTCATATTCGGCCGGCTTGTGTAGCGACTGGGCACCGATGAAGGCCGCGAAATCCGAGTTCTTCTTGTGCACCAGCGGCATGAACCCGTTCTTGGCCAGTTCCGCCTCGCGTCGGTCGCTGATCGCGATTTCGGTGGGGCACTTCATGTCCACACCACCGTCATCGGTGGGGAAGGAATGAACCGGCAGACCTTCTACTGCTCCCCCCGACTCAATGCCACGGATCCGCGAACACCAACCGTAATACTTGAATGAACGATTGATATTGACCGCCATCGCATACGCCGAGTTGGCCCATGTGTACTTGCTGTGGTCGGCTGCGCCAGTATCTTCCTCAAACGCAAACTCATCGACAGGATTGGTCCGTGCCCCATACGGCACCCGTGCCAGAAAACGAGGCGCGGCGAGACCAATGTATCGCGCATCATCACTTTCCCGCAGGGATCGCCAGGCGGCATATTCAGGCGTACCGAAGATCTTGCTGAGATCACGGGGATTGGCCAGTTCCTGCCACGAATCCATCTGCATCAATGCCGGGCTGGCCGCTGCAATGAATGGCGCGTGTGCCGAAGCGGAGATCTTGGCCATTTCCCCAAGCAGCTCCACATCCGGCGGCGTTTGATCAAAATAATAGTCGCCAACCAGGCAGCCGAAGGGCTCACCACCAAATTGACCGTACTCTTCCTCGTAAATGCGCTTGAACACCGGGCTTTGATCCCAGGCCGTGCCCTTGAAGCGCTTCAGGTTCTTGTGAAGCTCCGACTTGGTGATGTTCATTACCCGGATCTTCAGCATCTCGTCGGTTTCGGTGTTATTGACGAGATAATGAAGCCCGCGCCATGCCCCCTCCAGCTTCTGGAAACTGGGGTTATGCATGATCAGATTGACTTGTTCCGACAGCTTCTTGTCGAGCTGGGCGATCATCGCCTCGATCGATTTGACGACATCGTTCCCGACCAACTGGGTCTGGGAAAGCGCCTGTTTCGCAAGCGCTTCGACGGCTTTGACGACGGCATCACGTGCCTCTTCGGACTTCGGCTTGAACTCCCTCTGCAGTAGCGATGCGAACTCGCTGCTTTCTGCCCCGGCAACGCCCTTGGCGTCGGCCTGAAGTTGCGGATCGACCATGCTCATATTCTCCGGTTGTTATTGGTAGTGACGCGCAGCGGGCTTCTCGCCCACTCAGCCTTCTGAGGGCTTCGGCGCCGAGGCAAGGGTCTGCAACAAGGCAGGATCGTTGAGCAAGCGCCCCACCAACTCTTCGGCGCCGGTCTTGCCGTCCATGTAGGTAATCAGGTTGGACAATTGCTGGCGGGCTTCGAGAAGCTTGTTGAGCGCATCCACCTTGCGTGCAATGGCGGCCGGCGTAAAGTCGTCCATGCTTTCAAAAGTCAGCTCGACATTGAGATTGCCCTCGCCGGTGAGGGTATTGGGAACCTGAAATGCTGCCCGCGGCTTCATCGACTTCATCCGGCTGTCGAAATTGTCCACGTCGATTTCCAGGAACTTGCGCTCGGCAATCGGAGCCAAAGGCTCAGAAGGGTTGCCCGACAAGTCTGAAAGCACCCCCATGACGAAGGGCAACTGGACCTTTTTCTCGGCACCATACAGTTCCACGTCATACTCAATCTGAACCCGGGGCGCCCGGTTACGGGCAATGAATTTCTGACTGCTGTCTGCCATTTTGTGCCTCCATATGGGGATAGCGATATTGCACTGCGCAATTTGCCGGCATCACGACTCCGGGTTATCGAAACGCGCTCCAACGACCTTTTCTGCCTGATTCAAGCCGTCAGGCGCAAGATCATTCATGAGCTC
>Ga0073899_10000895_pt1 | contig 27544 bp, 23 predicted proteins | sample KloWWTmetaKNB5Ph_FD_88975 | JGI IMG/M metagenome (GOLD analysis project Ga0073899, IMG submission 88975) | Active sludge microbial communities from Klosterneuburg, Austria, studying microevolution and ecology of nitrifiers - Klosterneuburg... | ecosystem: Engineered > WWTP > Aerobic digester >... | reverse complement strand
GGGCATGCCGTTGCGGTCGCTCGACGCGCCGCCGATGCGCAGGTTGATGCGGTAGGGCGGATCGCGGGTGATCGGCGGCGGGGCGCCGCCGCGGTCGTCGCCGTCGCCGTCGGCGCGGGCGACGCCGCCGAGCACGAGCAGGAACAGGAGGGCACGCACGCGGGGAAGATACGGCCCGCGCCCGGGCAAGTCGATCGCGGAGGCGGTCGAGGTGGCGCCGGCCGCCACCGTGTTATCGTCGCCACATGATCGCCTACGCCGACCTCGCCGCCGCGCTCGATCGCTGGCGCGTCCGCAACGGGCTGCCGATCACCGGCAGCGCGCCGCCCCCGCCGGCCGCGAACGTCGCCGCGGTGCTCACCGCCCGGCCCGCGCCCGCGCCCGCGCCCGTGGCCGCGCCCCCGCCGCCGGTGGCCCGCACCGCGCCGCCGCCGGCGCCCGCCCCCGCCCCGGCGGCCATGCTGGTCGACGACGAGGTCGACGCCGACATGCTCGAGAGCGCCGACGAGTACGACAACGAGGGCCAGGATTTCGCCGTCTCGTTCAGCGGGCCACCGGCCGCCGCCAGCGGCAGCGTCGGCGGGACGATCGGCGGGACGATCGGCGGGACGATCGGCGACGAGGACGTCGAGGAGTCGACGCACATCGGCGCCGCCGTCGGCGGCGACGAGGCGTTCGGCGCGTCGCCCACGACCGCGGTCCCGCCGCCGTCGCAGTGGCCCGAGGCCAAGGAGTGGCCGGCCGAGGCCACCGCCGCCGCCGCCTACGGCTGGGGCCAGAGCCACCGCCCCGAGACCGCGTCCGGCGACGACGACTCGACGATCGTCGGCGGCGGCAAGAAGCGCTGATGGCGACGGCGTGGCGGCGTGAGCGCGACGGGCGCCTGACGCCGACCGAGCTGACCCCGCCGGCCCCCGGACCGGGCCGGGTCGCGATCGACGTCGAGGCGGTCGCGGTGGATCGCGTCGACGCCACGCCGCCGGGCCGGGTGCCGGGCGTCGCGGCGGTCGGGCGGGTCACCGCGGTCGGGGTCGCCGCCGACGAGTGGCTCGGCGCGCGCGTGCTGGTGCCGTCGGTCGACGCCTGCGGCGAGTGCGACCGCTGTCGCCGCGGCGGCGCCGCGCTGTGCGCCGACGGCGGCCGCCTGGGCGCGACCGCGCCGGGCGCGCTGGCCACCACGCTCACCGCGGCGGCCCGCTGGCTGGTGCGCCTCGAGGGGGCGCTGGCCCTGCCCGCCCCGACCGCGGCCGCGCTCGGCGGCGACCTGGCGCGCGCCTACGCGCTCTACGCGCGCGCCGGCGTCGGGCCGCGCGATCCCGTCGTGGTCCTGGGTGGCGGCGCGCTGGCCCGCGCCACCGTCGAGATCCTGCTGCAGAAGGGCGCCGCGCCGGTGTGCGCGACCGACGACGCCGCGACGATCGCCGCGCTCGGGACCCGCGCGGTCGTGACCGCGATCCACACCGCGGCCATCGAGGACGCGCTCGGCGGCGCCGGCGCGCGCCCGCGCCGGGTGATCGTCGCGGACGCCGCGCTGCTCGAGGCGGGGCTGCGGGTCGCCGGGCCGCGGGCGACGGTGGTGGTCGCGGCCGGCGACGTCGACGTGGCGCCGCCGCTGGCGATCGCGCTGGCCCACGAGGTCACGCTGGCCGGCGTGCTGGACTGTCACCCCGACCTGGTGCCCGAGCTGGCGGCGCTCGCCGCCCGCGGCGACCTGCCCCTCGACGCGCTGGTCGAGGTGGTGCCGGTGGCGGACCTGGCCGACCGGCTGGTCGCGCGCGCGCGCGTGCGGCCGGCGACCACGCTGGTCGCCACGCTGGCCTAGCCCGGCGCGCCGCCCTACAGCGCGAACATCGCGACGATCACCGCGATCGCGACCACGCCCACGCCGATGGCAATGAACACCTTGGTGCGCCCGCTCTTCATCTCGCCGATCAGATCGCGCTCGGACACCGACGACGACGCGCCCGGCTGATCGCGCATCGCCGGCATCGACGAGGTCTGGCCGGTGCGCAGGCTGTAGCGCTCGGCGTCGGTCGACGTCACCGAGCCGTCGTCCTTGTAGCGATCCTCCATCGGCAGCATGTCGGCCTTGTCCTGGGCCGCGGCGTCGCCGGATCGGGCGGCCTCCTCGGCCGCGACCGCGTCGAGGTCGCCCTTCTTGAACCACAGCGTCTCGCGGAACTGGCCCTTCTTCTTGGCGTCCTTGCGCTTGCCCTTGTCCTTGCCGCTCATCGACTGCGCCGGCGCCCCGGCGGGCACCGACGGCGCGGCCGGGGCTGGCGCGGCCGCTGGCATCACCGGCGCCGGGGGCGCGGCCGGCATCACCGGCGCGGCGGGCGCCGCCTGGGGCAGCGGCATGGTCGCGACCGCGCTCGGCGGCGGCGCCGCGGCGATCGCGCCCAGCGCCGGGGCGGCGGCCGCGACCGCGTGCACGGCGGGCGTCATCGGGCCGGGCGCGGCCGGCGCGGGCGCGGCCCACGGCGACGGCGCGGGCTCGGCGATCGCCTGCGGGATCGGCTGCGACGGCGCGACCGCCACCGCGGCGGGCGCAGCGATCGGAGGCGCCGTCGGCGGCGCCGGCGGCACGACGGTCTCGAGCGCCGCGGCCTCGCGCAGCGCCTCCACCGGGATCTGCACGTCCATCTGCCGGGTCTTCTGCTCGCCCGGGTTGGGGCCGCCGCCGATCGGCGCGACGCCGAGCATCGTCGACGCCAGCTCCTTGGGCTTGCCGACCCGGCCGAAGGGCGCGGTCGAGGCCGGCGACGGCTCGCCGCCCTTGCGCACCCGGTCGATGTCGTCGAGGAACTGCTTGAGCGTCAGGTGGCGCTTGGCCGGGTTGCGATCCATCGCGCGGCCGATCACCTGATCGACCTCGGGGGCCAGCGGCGCGCGCCGCGATGGCGGCGGGATCGTGCCCGTCAGCTGCTGGTTGGCGATGCTGGCGGCGTCGCCGTCGAACGGCGGCGCGCCGGTCACCGCCGCGTAGTAGATCGCGGCGAGGCTGTAGGTCGCCGAGCGCTGATCGATGGGCTTGCCCTCGATGGCCTCGGGCGGCACGTAGCCGGGGACGCCGGCGTAGCGCTCGCCGGGGATCGGCAGCGGGAAGTTGATGACCTTCACCGTGTCGCCCGCCACCAGCACGTTCTTGGGCGACAGGTCGCGGTGGACCACGCCGACCTTGGCGGCGTCGAGCAGCGCGCCGCCGATCTCGGTGACGATCGCCGCCGCGCGGTCGCTGTCGAGCGCGCCGTGGCCGAGGCTGGTGGCCAGCGGCGTCGCGCCGTCGACCCACTCGGTCGCGACCCACAGCTGCTCGCCGTGCTTGCCCGAGCCCAGCACCTTGGCCGCCGCCGGGTGCGCGACCCGCTCGAGCAGCTTGAGCTCGCGCTCGATGCGCTGGGCGCTGGCCGGCTGCGCGGTCAGGCTCGGCGCGATCAGCTTGACCGCGGCCGCGGCCTTGGTCTGGCGATCGATCGCGCGGAAGACCTCGCCGGTCGCGCCGCCGCCGATCCGCTCACCGAGCTCGAAGCGTCCACCGATCACGTTGGCCGCGGCGGCCGCTGGGGCTGCCGGGGCCGCCGCGGGCGCGCTGGCGGCCATCGCGATCAAGCGTCCGGCGTCGTTGGTGCAAAAGTTCGCGTCGTCGCCGTATTGCTTGCCGCACTTCGGACAAACTTTCATGGGCCTGGCCTATCTTGCAATGCAGCGGATCGTAAGAACATCCTCCGCTGAAAGCAACCGGAGCAACCATGCGCCTCGTGACCCTGGCCTTCGCGACCGCCGACGACTTCCTCGCGGCCTACCACCCCGCCGACGGTGGCACGCTGTCGACCCGCACCCGCACCGACGGGACGATCGGCGAGCGCGTGCTGCTCGAGGTGTCGTTCCCTGGGCTGCCCAACCGCGCGCTCCTGCGCGCCGACGTCAGCGGCATCGCCCACGAGCACGGGCTGCGCTTCACGATCGCCACCGACGACGGCTCGACCCGGGACTTCCTGGTCGCGATCGCCCACGGCGAGGTCCGCGTCGAGTCGGCGGTCCACCGCGGCCACGCCCGGTTCCCGGCGGCGCTGTCGGCCACCTGGCAGGCCGGCGGCGACATCCTGCCGACCACCGTCGAGGACCTGTCGGCCGGCGGCGCGTTCCTGCGCACCGACACGCCGCCGCCGCTCGGCGCCGAGGTCGCGGTGACGATCGCCGCGCCAGGCGGGGAGCCGCTGGCGCTGGGCGGCAACGTCGCGTGGATCCGGCAGGGCAAGCTGCCCGGCTTCGGCGTCGACTTCGTGCCGGCGGTGGGCGACGCCGGCCGGCGGCTGCGGGCCCTGCTCCGCCACGCCTCCGAGACCGCCTCGGTCGACCTCGGCACCGCCGACGAATGACACCGACGATTGACGCCGCCAATTGACGCCGCCGATTGACACGGGGGGGGGGCGCCGGCTAATAACCCCCGCTCTCTTCAACCGGACGAACGCACATGGCCTCGAACACCGCCGCCTCCGAGAACAAGCGCAAGCGCTCGCACAAGAACATGGGCCGTAAGCGCAAGAACAAGCTGGCCCGCCGCTCGACCGTCTCGGCCACCGAGCTGTTCGCCGCCCTCGGCGAGCCCGGCAAGCCGGCGCCGAAGGCCAAGTAGTCACGGCCGCGCGCGACCGCGCGTCGCGGTGAACGACTCGACGGCGCCGCGGTTGACCCCGCCGGCGCCGAACGTGTGATGGCTGCGCAACCGGATCCCGATACCGATCCCGATCCCGATCCCGTTTCCGTCCCCGATCCCGATCCCGATCCCGATCCCGATCCCGATCCCGATCCCGTCCCCGCCCCCACTCGCACCACCGGTGGTGGTGGTCTAGCTGGACCGCGCGAGGAGGCCCAGGGGCAAGGCGACGGTGGGGCCCCGAGGCCGAGCGTCCGTCTGGACGTGAGGCGCTCGGGGGGGACCGGCAACGCCGCCCATGGGCCCCGCAGCCGGTCCGGTGGATCGAGCACCCGGGCTAGGGGGGGACCGGCAACGCCGCGGGCGAGTCCCGCAGCCGGTCCTCCTGCTGAATCTCCTAGGCCGGTTCTGCGGAGACGCGATCGACGGAGTACACGCCCTTGATCCGCGACAGCGAGCGGATGACGGTCTTGAGCTGATCGAGGTCCTTCACCGACGCGTGGAACGTGTTCACCGCGCGGCCGTGCTCGGTGGCGCGGCAGTGGGCCTGGCTGATGTTGACGCCCTGATCGGTGAACGACTGGCTGATCGTCGCGAGCAGGCCGGGCTTGTCGGCGCACAGCACCTGGATCGCGACCTCGTGGGTGCCCTTGCCGTGCCCGTCCCAGGAGACGTCGATGCGGCGCTCGGGATCGAGATCGAGGCCCTTGTCGCAGTCGCGGCGGTGCACCGTGACGCCCTTGCCGCGCGAGATGTAGCCCACCACCGCGTCGCCCGGCAGCGGGCTGCAGCAGCGCGCGAAGCGCACGAGGATGTCGCCCTCGCCCTGCACCAGGATGCCCGACGAGCTCTGGCGCCGCGTCACCTTGCGGATCAGCTGGCGCAGCACGCCCTCGGTCTTCTCGGCCTCGACGACGGCCTTCTTGCCGTCCTCGGCCGGCAGCTTGTCGATCACCTGCTGCACGGTGATCTTGCCGTAGCCGACCTGCAGGATCAGCTCGTCGGCGTCGCCCAGCCGCAGCTCGCGGGCGGCAGCGTCGAGCTCCTTCTCGGCCTTGGCCAGGGTCAGGCCGCGCTTGCGCAGGCCCTTGTCGAGGATGTCCTTGCCCAGCGCCAGCGCGCGCTCGCGCTGCTCGTGGCGCAGCAGGTAGCGGATCTTGGTGCGCGCCTTGGCGGTCTTGACCAGCGCCAGCCAGTCCTTGTTGGGCTTCTGGTTGGGGTTGGTGATGATCTCGACGGTGTCGCCGTTGCGCAGGTGGTAGCGCAGCGGGACGATCATGCCGTTGACCCGCGCGCCCGAGCAGTGGTCGCCGACGTCGGAGTGCACCGCGTAGGCCAGGTCGATCGGCGTCGAGCCCATCGGCAGCGCCTTCACGTCGCCGCGCGGCGTGAACACGTAGACCTCGTCGCCGAACAGGTCGAGCTTGACGGTCTCGAGGAACTCGGTCGGATCGACCAGGTCCTTCTGGTGCTCCATCAGCTGGCGCAGCCAGGCGAACTTCTTCTCGTCGTCCGACGGCTTGCCCTCCTTGTACTTCCAGTGGGCGGCGATGCCGTGCTCGGCGACCGCGTGCATCTCGCGGGTGCGGATCTGGATCTCGATGCGCTCGCCGCGCGGGCCGATCACCGCGGTGTGCAGCGACTGGTACAGGTTGGGCTTGGGCAGCGCGATGTAGTCCTTGAACCGCCCGGGGATCGGGGTCCAGGTCTGGTGGGCCACGCCGAGGGCCTGGTAGCACTGCATCTGGTTGCCGGTGACCACCCGGAACCCGATCGCGTCGTGGATCTCGTCGAAGCTGCGCCCGGTCTTGCGCATCTTCTGGAAGATCGACCAGAAGTGCTTGGCGCGGCCCGAGACCTCGCACTCGACGCCGTTGGCCTGCATCTCCTTGGCGATCAGCTCCTCGACCGAGCGGATGTACTCGGCGCGCTCGGCGCGGGTCTTCTGGATCTCGGTCGCGAGCTGCTCGTACTCGCCGGGGTGGAGGTACTTGAACGACAGGTCCTCGAGCTCGACCTTGACCCACGCCATGCCCAGGCGGTTGGCCAGCGGCGCGTAGATCTGCATGGTCTCGGCCGCGATCCGCTCCTGCTTCTCGGGCGGCATGTGGCTGAGCGTCCGCATGTTGTCCAGGCGGTCGCACAGCTTCACCAGGATGACGCGGATGTCGCGCGCCATCGCCAGCAGCATCTTGCGGAAGTTCTCGGCCTGCTGCTCCTCCTTGGTCGACCACGGCAGCTTGCCGAGCTTGGTGACGCCGTCGACCAGGAACGCGATCTTCTTGCCGAACAGCTCCTCGAGCTGCTCGACCGTCGCCGAGGTGTCCTCGACGCAGTCGTGCAGGAGCCCGGCGCACACGCTCGGCACGTCGAGCTTGAGCTCGGCGATGATGCCGGCCACCGACAGCGGGTGGGTGACGTACGGATCGCCGGAGCGGCGGGTCTGGCCCTCGTGGGCCTTGGCCGCGAAGTCGTAGGCGCGGCGAACGACGTCGAGATCGGCGTTGGGATCGTAGGCGGCGATGCTCGACAGGATCTGCTCGAAACTCATACGGCGGCGGACACCTCGAACTCACGAGGATACCCGGCCCGGCGGAGGGGCGCCAGTACGCGCCGTGCGCCCGCCGTGATCGTCACCAGCTGTCGCGGCGATCGTCGTCGATCGGCGACAGCGGGACCGCCGCTACCGGTCCTCGAAGTTCCACTCGAACTCGAACGCCTGGCCCGGGCGGCGCACGACCAGGGTCATGCCGCGCATGTCGGGCGTGAACAGATCGCGCTGGTAGAACACGAAGTCGGCGGTGCCGCGGAACACCGACAGCGAGCCCAGCGTGGTGCGGCGCTTCCAGCCGTCCTCGTTGATCGCGACGATGTCGCCGAAGTAGTTGCGCTGGGTCGAGCGGATCTCGTAGTCCCACATGCTGACCATGTGCTTGGTCTTGGCGTGCTCGATGCCCTCGGGCAGGTAGCGCTGGCCGCGATCGTCGACCAGGTAGACCTCCCACGACGACAGATCGGCCCACTCGATCCACTTGTGCTCGAGCTGCACGTGGAAGCGCAGCCGATCGCGCGACACCACGGTGAACGACGCCTCGTTGAACAGCGGGTAGCGCTTGTGCCGGAGCAGGCTGACCCGCGACTCGGGGTCGCGCGGCACGTTGAGCTCCATGTCGCCGGTGATGATCCGGACGATCTCCGAGTCGCGCAGCGTCTCGGTCGGGCGCACCAGCGGGTTGGGCTGCACGACCTCCGAGTGGAAGGTGCGCGTGCACGCGCCCGATCCCAGCGCGAGGCCCGCCGCCGCCACCACGGCCAACATCAGCGATCGACGATTCCCCATAGGCCAAGCGTGAGCCTCGCCGCGGCGGCCCGTCAAGCAAAACCACCGTCGAGGAACCCTGTCGCACGCGAGGCGTTTCGGCATCGGCGATCGCCGCGGCCGCTGTCGCAGCGCGGGGTTGCGCGGCGATCAACCGGCCGTGGCGATGAGCCGGCGGGCGTGGGCGGCGGGGTCGGACGCGGTGTTGGCGTCGCGGGCGGCGGCCAGCGCCGGCAGCGGCAGCGCGACGTCGGGGCGCACGACGTCGCCGTAGCGGCGGGTCAGGTAGACCGCGCGGAGCACCTGGTACGCCGGCTCGAGCTCGGCGTTGACGATCAGGTGGTCGTACTCGCCGAAGTGCCCGAGCTCCTCGATGGCCTTGCGCAGCCGGCGCTCGATGACGTCGGCGGCGTCGGTCGCGCGCGAGCGCAGCCGCGACGCCAGCGTGGCCAGGTCCGGCGGCAGGATGAACACCCGCAGCGAGTCGGCCGGCCAGGCGCCGGCCAGGGCCCGGGCGCCCTGGAAGTCGACGTCGAAGATCATGTCGCGGCCGGCGGCCAAGGACGCCTCGATCGGCGCCTTGGCGGTGCCGTAGCGGTTGCCGTGGACGACGAACCACTCGGCGAACTCGCCGTCCTCGACCATGCGATCGAAGCGCGCGTTGTCGATGAAGTGGTAGTCGACGCCGTCGCGCTCGCCGGGCCGCTGCGGTCGCGTGGTGTACGACACCGAGAAGTCGATGGTGTCGTGCTCGCGCAGCAGCCGCCGCGTGAGCGTGGTCTTGCCTGCCCCGGAGGGCGACGAGACGATGAGGAGGAAGCCACGCGTACTCACGCTTACTCGAGGTTTTGCACCTGCTCGCGCATCTTCTCAAGCTCGGCCTTGGCTTGTACGACGCGGGCCGAGATCGCCGCGGTCGCCGATTTGGCGCCGGTGGTATTGATCTCGCGGCCCAGCTCCTGGAGCAGGAAGTCCAGCCGCCGCCCCACCGCGCCGGTCGCCACCAACGTCGCGGCCAGCGCGTCGAGGTGGGCCCGGGCCCGGACCAGCTCCTCGGTGACGTCGGCGCGCTCGACCAGGATCGCCACCTCCTGGGCCAGGCGATCGGGGGCGACGGCGCCCGGCGCCAGCGCCTCGGCCAGCCGATCGCGCAGCCGCGCGGCGATGGCGGGCACGGCGGCCGCGGCCTCGGTGGTGAGCTCGGCGACCAGCGCGCGCAGGCCGTCGACCCGGGCGGCGAGATCGGCGGCCAGGGCCTGACCCTCGCGCTCGCGGTGGGCGCACAGCTGTTCGAGCGCGGCGGCGAGCGCCTGGCCGACCGGCGCCGCGGCGGCGTCGCCGTCGACGACGTGGGCGGCGATCACGCCCGGCACCCGCAGCACCTCGGCCAGGTGCGGCGGCGGCAGCGCCAGCTCGCGGGCCAGCTCGGCCAGCTCGGAGTAGACCCGGCGTGCGGCGGCGCGATCGATGCCGGCCGCCGCGGGGCCGCCGCGATCGACGGCGATGACGACGGTGACCGCGCCGCGCTCGAGCCGCTCGCGCACCCGGCCGACCGCCAGCTCCTCGAGCACCGGCGCCGCGGTGCCGCGGACCTTGACGTCGAGGAAGCGGTGGTTGACCGCGCGCACCTCGACCGTGACCTGGAGGTCGCCCGCGCGGGCGACGCCGCGACCGAAGCCGGTCATGCTGCGCACGCGCGGTTGATACCACGCGGTAGGCTGCCAACGTGCAAGTCAGGATCTGGATCGCCGGCGCGCTGGCGCTGGCGGCGTGCGACCGCGCGCCCCGCGCCGAGGGGCCGCCGGTGCGGTTCGCCCACACGCTGGCCCCAGCCGAGGCGGCGGCGCTCGACGAGCTGATCGCCGACCGCGCGCCCGCGGTCGAGGCGACGCTCCTGCCGTTCTCGCGCGCCGAGGCGGTGCTGGGCGCGACCTTGGCCTCGGCCGACGACTGCCCCGACCTCCTGCGCATCGACGCGACCTGGCTGCCGGCGCTGGCCACCGCCGGCCGGGTGAGCCCGCCGCCGCCGGCGCTGGCGGCGCGGGCGTGGCTGTCCGCGGGGCGCGAGCTGGCGAGCTGGGACGGTCGCCTGCTCGCGGTGCCGATGTCGCTCGACGGGCTGGTGCTGATCCGGCCAGCGACCGCCGCGCCGCCGACGCCGTGGCCGCCGGCGGATCTCGCGCAGCTCGAGGCCGCCGCGACGGCGGCGACGACGCCGGGTCGCCACGGCCTGGGCCTGCGGGTCGACGGCTACTGGCTGGTGCCGTTCCTGCGCGGCCACGGGGCTGACGTCGCCGACGGCACCCGCGGCACGCTGGGCATCGACGGCGCCGGCGCCGAGGCGGCCCTGGCCGACCTGGCGGCGCTGTTCGCGCGCGGCGTGGTCGCGCCGCCGCCGGCGCCGGGCGCCGAGGCCGAGCACGAGGCGGCGGCCTTCGCCCGCGGCGAGCTGGCGATCTTGATCAGCGGGCCGTGGGCCTACCCGGCGCTGGCCACCGACGGCCCCGACGGCCTGGGCGGGCTGGCGATCGCTGCGCTGCCGGGCGCGCCGCGCGGCGCGCAGCTGCTGGCGGTGCCGACCTGCGCGCGGTCCCCCGAGCGCGCGTGGGAGCTGGCCGGCGAGCTGACCGCGCCGGCCACCCAGGCGGCGTGGTCGCGCCGGCTGGGCGCGGTGCCGACCACCGAGGACGGGCTGGCCGCCGCGGCGCCGCTGGCCCGCGCGACCTACGCGGCGCTGGCCGCCGCGCGCCCGCTGCCGCGGCACCCGCTGTCGGCGGCGCTGTTCGACGATCTGTCGCCGGCGGTGGCGGCGGTGGTGGCCGGCGACGCGACGCCGGCCGAGGCGCTCGACGGCGTGCGCCGGGCCTGGACCCGCGCGCTCGCGGCGGGGGCGCGATGAGGCGGCGCTCGCTCGCGCTGCGGGTGATCGGCGTGCTGACGCTGGCCGCGCTGATCCCGACCCTGGCGATCGGCACGCTGGCGTTCGCCCGCACCCGCGCCGATCTCGAGCGCGAGGTGGTGCGCGGCCACCTGGCGCTGATCCGCGCGCTGGGCGCCGGGCTCGACGCGACGCTGCAGGACGCCCGGCGCACCGTCGAGATCGCCGCCGCGACCTGGGCCGACACCCGGGTCGACGCGGCGCCGGCCAGCGAGCTCGATCGCCGCGCCACCGAGCGGCTGCTGGCCCGGCTCGATCGCGACGTGCCGGTGATCGCGCGGGTGACGATCGTCGATCCCACCGGCGCGCCGGTGGCGGGCGGCGCGCTGCCGCCCGGCGTCGACCTCGGGGCGCGCAGCTTCGGCGGCTACGTCGGCGACGCCGCGTTCAGCGCCGAGGGCGCCCACGTGCCGCTGGTGGTGCAGGCGCGCAGCCGGACCGGCGCGCTGGTCGGGGTGTTCGTCGCCGAGATCGATCTCGGCTTCGTCGCCGACGCGCTGCGCGGCGCGCGGCTGGGCGCCGGCGCGACGGTGACGGTGGTCGACGGCCGCGGCACCGTCGTCGCCAGCACCGATCGCCGCGCCGCGGTCGGCACCTCGCGCAAGGGCGACGTCGCGATCGATCGCGCGCTGGGCGCCGCCGCCGAGGGGCACACCAGCCGCGCCGACGAGCTGGCGGTGTTCCGCAACCTGGCCAGCTACCAGTCGCTGCGCGGCGTGCGTTGGGCGATCGTGCTGACCCAGCCCGAGCGCGACGCCTACGCGGTGGCGGCGGCGACCCGCCGCCTGACGCTCCTGGTCGCGGTGATCGCGCTGGCGCTGGCGCTGGCCGTGGGCGCGTTCCTGGCGGCGCGCCTGACCCGGCCGCTGGCCGCGCTGGCGACCCGCGCCGACGCGATCGCCCACGGCGACACCGCGCCGGCGCCGCCGATCCGCGGCCCGGGCGAGGTCGGCGTGCTCGGCGCCCGCATCGAGGAGATGGCCGGCCGCATCGGCGAGCGCGCCGAGCTGCAGGCGGCGCTGGCCCGGGGCGATCGGCTGGCGTCGGTGGGCGTGATGGCGGCGCAGGTGGCCCACGAGATCAACAACCCGCTGACCACCGTGCTCGGCTACGCGGCGCTGCTGGCCGAGGACAAGCCGGCCGACCACGCCGACCGCGCCGGGCTCGAGCTGATCGCCGACGAGGCGACCCGGATGAAGGCGATCGTCGCCGGCCTCCTGGGCTACGCCCGCGCCGAGACCGACGGCGATCGGGCGACGGCGGTGGCGCCCGGCGAGATCGGCCGGCTGGTGGCGGCGCTCTTGGCGCCCGCCGTGCGCAAGGCCAAGGCGACGCTGACGGTGACGCTCGACGACGCGCCGGCGATCGGGTTCGACGGCCACGCGCTGCAGCAGGTGCTGGTCAACCTGGTGACCAACGCGCTGCACGCCGCGCCCGGCGGCGCGATCACCGTGGGCTGGAGCCCGCTGCCCGGCGGCCGGATCGCGCTCGACGTGTGCGACGACGGCCCCGGCGTGCCGCCGGCCGAGCGGGCCCGGGTGTTCGACCCGTTCGTCACCACCAAGCCGGCCGGCGTCGGCACCGGGCTCGGGCTGGCGGTGGTGCGCCACCTCGTCACCCGGGCCGGCGCGGCGATCGCCGTCGACGACGCCCCCGCCGGCGGCGCGCGCTTCCGCCTGACGGTCGCGACCGCTCTCGTGGTACCACCGGCGGAGCCACCGTGACCATCCCCGAGCTCCGCGGCAACATCCTGGTCATCGACGACGAGCGCGGCATCCGCGCGCTGTGCGGCGACGTCTTGCGACGCGCCGGCCACCAGGTCGAGGTGGCCGAGACCGCCGCGGCCGGCCTGGCCGCGGTGACCCGCGGCGCGTTCGATCTGGTGCTGTGCGACATCAACCTGCCCGATCAGGACGGGGTGTCGCTCCTGCCCCGCCTGCTCGATCGCGATCCCGCGCCGACCGTCATCTTGATCACCGCCTACCCGTCGATCGACACCGCGGTGCGCGGCATGAAGCTCGGCGCCCGCGACTACCTGGGCAAGCCGTTCTCGCCCGACGAGCTGCGGCTGGTGGTCGGCCGCGCGCTGGCCGAGGACGCGCTGCGCCGCGACAACGCCGCGCTGCGCCGGCAGCTGGCGCTCGGCGGGCTGCTCGGCGACTCGGCGCCGATGGTCGAGCTGCGCCGCACGATCGAGAAGGTCGGCGCCAGCGACGCCACCGTGCTGGTCACCGGCGAGAGCGGCACCGGCAAGGAGCTGGTGGCGCGCGCGCTGCACCTGGCGTCGCGGCGCTCGACCGCGACGTTCGTGCCGGTCAACTGCGGCGCGCTGGTCGGCTCGCTGCTCGACAGCGAGCTGTTCGGCCACGTCCGCGGCGCGTTCACCGGCGCCGATCACGCCAAGCGCGGGCTGGTGATCACCGCCGACCAGGGCACGTTGCTCCTCGACGAGATCGCCGAGCTGCCGCTGGAGCTGCAGCCCAAGCTCCTGCGCACGCTGCAGGCCGGCGAGGTCAAGCCGGTCGGCGGCACCGACACCGTCACCGTCGACGTCCGGGTGGTGGCCGCGACCAACCGCGACCTGCGCGCCGAGGTGGCGGCCGGGCGCTTCCGCGAGGATCTGTACTACCGGCTGGCGGTGATCACGATCGACGTGCCGCCGCTGCGCGATCGCAAGCGCGACATCGGCGACCTGGCCCGGGCCTTCGCCGCCGCCGCCGCCCACCGCGCGCGCCGCGGGCACGTCGAGCTCACCGACGAGGCGGTGGCGTGGCTCGAGAGCCAGAGCTGGCCCGGCAACGTCCGCGAGCTCGAGAACACGATCGAGCGCGCGGTGGTGCTGGCGGCCGGCGATCGGATCGGCGTCGACGACGTCCGCCCGCCGTCGGCCAAGCACCAGCCGGTGGTCGCCGCGCTCGATCCCGCCGGCCCGGTGCTGACGCTCGACGAGCTCGAGCGCCGCCACATCCTGGCGGTGCTGGCGGCGTGCGAGGGCGGCAAGACCAAGGCCGCCGCGCTGCTCGGCATCAACCGCACGACCCTGTGGAAGAAGCTCAACCAGTACGGGCTGGAGTGATCACGCCGGCGCGCGACGGCTGAAGGTCAGCGCCGACGGCGGCCCGCACGCCGCGCAGTGCGCGGTGAACGCCTCGACCGCGACCGCCGCGTCGGGGAACCGGGTGGCCGCCATCACCGACGGCGGATCGAGGCCCTCGCCCAGCCCGCAGCGCGGGCACGGCGCGATCGTCCACGCCGCGCGCTCGGCCAGGTACGCCGCGGTCACCATCAGCGGGTGGCGGCCGCCGGGGTCGGCGACGAACCGCACCCGGTCGCCCTGGGCCAGCGTGGTCAGCGCGTGCGGCTGGTTGAGCAGCGTGCCGACGTAGACCACCGCGCTGCGATCGATCGCGACGCCGTCGCTGGTGGCGCTCGGCCGCGCCGGGGCCGGCTCGCTGGCGTCGACCCGCACCCAGCAGCCCTCGGCCGCGCGCTGCGTGCGGCGCGGCTCGCCGTCGTGCACCAGCACCTGCAGATCGTCGGGGAACTGCTTGTGCCAGCGCCCGCGCAGCAGCGGATCGCGGCGCCACGGCGCGTCGATGGGCGGCTGCGGGCCGAAGTGCGCCACCCACGCCGGCGGGGTCGCCCGGGCGCCGACCTCGGCGGCCTCGAGCACGCGGCTCGGCGCGCCGATCGGCAGGCGCACCGTGAGGCTGGGGGGATCGTCGGGGCGATCGGCCGGGCCGCCCTTGGCCGACATGCCGGCCTCCCAGTCCATGTAGACGAAGCCGACGAACGGCACCGGCCGCCCCCACGGCGCGTCGGGCAGCGCGATCTCGACCCAGCGGCCGAGCGCGGTGCCGTCGAGCACCGCGGTCACGCGGGCTCCATCGCGGCGCGCAGCACCGCCTGGTGGGCGTCGCGCAGCGCGGCCAGCTCGGCCTGGCCCCGGGCCCGCGCCGCCGCCAGCGGCTCGTCGGCGCCGACCGCCACCCGCACCTCGTAGTAGCTCTTGAGCTTGGGCTCGGTGCCCGACGGCCGCATGATCACGCGGCGGCCGCCGGCCAGCGCGAAGATCAGCACGTCCGACGGCGGCAGGCCGTCGTCGCCGCGCGCCAGATCGCGCACCCGCTCGACCGCGACCGCGCCCAGCGCCGCCGGCGGCGTCGCGCGCACCGCGGCCATGCCGCGCTTGATCGTGGCGATGCCGTCGGCGCCGGGCAGCGTGATCGACACCTGCTCGGTGACGAACAGCCCGACCCGGCGGTACAGCTCGTCGAGGTGCTCGGCGACGCTGCGGCCGCGGGCGCGGTTCCACGCCGCCAGCTCGGCGAACAGCAGCGCCGCCGAGACGCCGTCCTTGTCGGCGACCAGCTCGCCGACCGAGTAGCCCAGCGCCTCCTCGTAGCCGAGCACGAAGCGCCCGCCGGTGGCCGCGGTCCACGCCATCGCCTCGTTGGCGATCCACTTGAACCCGGTCAGCGTCTCCTTGTTCTCGGCGCCGTAGGCCGCGGCCAGGAACCCCAGCATCTGCGACGACACCAGCGAGCACGCGACCAGGCGACGGCCATCGCCGGCGTGGGCCAGCAGGTAGTCGGCGAGCAGCACGCCGACCTGATCGCCGGTCAACATGCGGTAGCCGCTGGCGGCCGCCGCGTCGGGGATCGCCACCGCCAGGCGGTCGGCGTCGGGGTCGTTGGCCAGCACCAGCGCCGCGCCCTCGCGGGCCGCCAGCGCCAGCACCCGATCCATCGCGCCCTTCTCCTCGGGGTTGGGGAACGCCACCGTCGGGAACGCGCCATCGGGGGTGCGCTGCCCGGGCTCGGTCGTCACCCGATCGAACCCGGCCGCGGCCAGCACCCGCTCGACCAGCGCGGCGCCGACGCCGTGCAGCGGCGTGTACGCGATCGGCAGCGCCGCGCGATCGAGCGTCGGCTCGACCTGCAGCGCCAGCACCGCCGCGACGTAGTCGCGCTCGAGGTCGGCGCCGATCGAGCGCACCAGGCCGGCGGCGCGCGCCGCCGCCAGGTCGGTCACCGCGATCGGCTGGGCGGCCGCGGCCTCGATCGCGCGGGCGATGCCGCCGTCGATCGGCGGGATGATCTGCGCGCCGTTGCCCCAGTAGACCTTGTAGCCGTTGTACTCGGGCGGGTTGTGGCTGGCGGTGACCATGACCCCGCCGGCGGCGTCGAGCGCCCGCACCGCGTACGCCGTCACCGGCGTCGGCCAGTGATCGTCGGCCAGCCACACGGCGATCCCCGCCGCCGCCAGCACCGCCGCGGTCTCCTCGGCGAACTGCCGCGACTTGCGACGGGCGTCGTGGCCGACCACCACGCCGCGAGTGCGAGCGTCGGGGACCTCGGCGAGGAGATAGGCCGCGAGGCCGGCGGTCACCTCGCGCACCTGCAGCTGGTTCATGCGCTGCGGGCCGGCGGCCAGCACGCCGCGGATGCCGGCGGTGCCGAACTCGAGGCGGCCGCCCATGCGCTCGTCGAGGTCGGCGCTGGCGGCGGCGTCGCCGCGCTCGGCGCGCTCGATCAGCGCGGTCAGCTCGGCCTGGGTCTCGGGATCAGGATCGCGGGCCGCCCAGGCCCGCGCGCGGTCGATGGAAGACATCGCGCGGGACTATACGCGAGCCGCACCTACCTGGACCGACGCTGGCGCCGGGACCGCGAGGCCCCGGCGCCGCAACCCCATCGCTACCTTGGCGCTGGCCCGGGTCTTGGAGAGGATCGGGTCATGCGGACCAACCCCTGGAAGCTCACGACCATCGCGCTCCTGCTCGGCCTCGCGGCCTCGCAGCTCACCCACACCGCCGAGGCCGACCGCCAGCCGCACATGCGCGTCGCGCTGGCGACGCTCAAGAAGGCCAAGAACCAGCTCGTCGCCGCCACGCCCGACAAGGGCGGGCATCGGGTCAAGGCCATCGAGCTGGTCACCAGCGCCATCGCCGAGGTCGAGGCAGGCATCAAGTTCGACAACACGCACTGACGAACGGGGTCGGTCGCAGAGCTTGGGCTTCGTGTGGGCGTGTGGGTGAAGGCGTGCAAGCGACGACAGATCGCACCTTGTCCGTCGAGGCATGACCACGCCCTCCGTCCGCCCACGGAGTCGCTGTGGCGGAACTCCGCCGCAGCTAGGACAGGCTGACACACCGAGTCCCCATGGTGGGGTGGAACTCCTCCACCGATACATGTAGGTCGGCGTCGTGTCCCGTGGTGTCCCGTCGTTTCCGAAGCAGCTCAAGTAGTTGCAATCGCGTAAGGGCGTGTGCGTCGCGGCGCGTCAGGTGATCCGATCTCTGCCTTGGAACGCCACGTGCTGAAGAGTCCGCCACCACAACGGCCAAACGAGGGAGCTACTGATGCGTCTTGCTTCTCGCGCTTCGATTCTTCTGCCGCTCGGTCTGCTGGCGCTCGGCGCCTGCGTGATGGAGGACCAGGACACCATCGACGACAGCGGCCCCGTCGTGGAAGGCGATCAGCGCCCAGGCTGGTCTGAGTCCAACAACCGCCTGTGCGCCACGCCGGACGTCGACGTCGCCGAGATGCAGGCGATCGACGACGAGGTGGGCACGTACCTCGCCGCGCACAAGAACGACACCGTTGCCAACGCGACCGGCGGGATCATCCCGGTCTACTGGCACGTCATCCGCAACGGCACGGGCGTCGCCAACGGCGACATCACCGACCAGCAGATCGCGAACCAGATCACCGTGCTCAACGCGGCCTACGCGTCGACCGGCTGGGAGTTCCAGCTGCGGGCGACGGACCGCACCACCAACGCGAGCTGGTACACCTGCAGCGGCGGCACGTGCGAGTCGCAAATGAAGAATGCGCTGCGCCAGGGGACCGCGTCCGCGCTGAACATCTACTCGAACAACATGGGCGGCGGCCTGCTCGGCTGGGCGACCTTCCCGTCGAGCTACGCGTCGAGCCCGAAGATGGACGGCGTGGTCCTCCTGTACTCGTCGCTGCCTGGCGGCACGGCGGCGCCGTACAACCTCGGCGACACCGCCACCCACGAGGTCGGCCACTGGATGGGCCTGTACCACACGTTCCAGGGTGGCTGCGCGCGCCAGGCCACCGGCGGTGACGGCGTCGCCGACACCCCGGCCGAGAAGAGCCCGGCCTATGGCTGCCCGGTCGGTCGCAACACCTGCGCGAACATCGCCGGCAACGACCCGATCACCAACTTCATGGACTACACCGACGACTCTTGCATGAACACGTTCAGCGTGGGCCAGGACACGCGCATGGACTCGATGTTCACCACGTATCGCTTCGGCAAGTAGCGGCACGCTCGCATCGCCACGCCACGCCCGGGCCGCTCGGTCCGGGCGTGATCGTTTTCGGGTCGCGGCGAATCGAGGGTTGACGCCTGGAGGGTGAACCGGGACGATGCCGCTGATGCGCGCCGCCGTCGTCCTCGGGCTCGTGTTCGCCGTGGCCGCGTGCGGCAAGGGCGGCTCGAAGATCATCGACGCCGGGCCGATCGACACGCTCGCGGTCGACGCCGGTGGCGACGTCATCGACGCGCCGATCGACGCGCCCGGCCTGGACGCCGCCGTGGGCCACCCGGGCACCGGCACGGTGACCGGCGCGGTCGAGGCCCAGAGCCCGAACTACAAGCTGTACGGCACGCTGCGCAGCGGCGACGGCTCGACCCGCTCGCCGTCGTACCAGCGCCGCGGCGGCATCACCGGCGCCACCCAGCCATGACGCGGAGCCATCGCATGCGCTCACTGCTCGCCACCCTCGCGTTCCTCGCCATGGCGATCGCCGCCGCGCCGCGCGCCGACGCCGCCCCCGGCGACGTGCCGGCGCTGTGGACCCAGACCGGGCGCCTGTTCGACAACGCCGGCGCGCCGGTCGTCGGCGACATCGCGATGGAGTTCGCGCTGTACGACCTGCCCAGCGGCGGGACCGCGCTGTGGACCGAGGCGCACACCGTCACGCTCGACGACGGCTACTTCATCGTCGGCCTCGGCGGGACGGTCGCCCTGCCCGCGCTCGACGGCACGCCGCGCTACCTCGGCATCAAGGTCGGCGCCGATCCCGAGATGACGCCGCGCGAGGAGCTGGTCAGCGTGCCGTACGCGACGTACGCGGGCGACGTGCTCGGCGCGATCCACCCGGACAGCGTGTTCATCGGCGCGACGCCGGTCATCGACGACGCCGGCCGCTGGGTCGGCGATCCGACGGGGCTGGTGGGTCCGCAGGGACCGATGGGCTTGGCCGGCCCGATGGGTCCCCAGGGTCCCATCGGCCTCACCGGCCTCACCGGCGCGACCGGCCCGCAGGGACCGATCGGCCTCACTGGCGCGACCGGCGCGACCGGCCCGCAGGGACCGATCGGCCTCACCGGCCTCACCGGCGCGACGGGCCCGCAAGGACCGATCGGCCTCACCGGCCTCACCGGCGCGACGGGCCCGCAAGGACCGATCGGCCTCACCGGCGCGACGGGCCCGCAGGGACCGATCGGCATCACCGGGCTCACCGGCGCGACGGGTGCCACTGGTGCCGCCGGCCCCCAGGGGCCGCAAGGTCTGCAAGGCCTCACCGGCCTCACGGGCGCGGCGGGTGCCACCGGCGCCACCGGGCCCCAGGGGCCGCAAGGTCTGCAAGGCCTCACCGGCCTCACCGGCGCGACGGGCGCCACCGGCGCGACAGGGCCGCAAGGGCCCCAAGGTCCGCAGGGCCTCACCGGCCTCACCGGCGCGACGGGCGCCACCGGCGCGACAGGGCCGCAAGGTCCCCAAGGTCCGCAAGGCCTCACCGGCCTCACCGGCGCGACGGGCGCCACCGGCGCCACCGGCGCCACCGGCCCCCAAGGCCCGATCGGCTTCACCGGCCTCACCGGCGCGACCGGCCCGCAAGGCCCCATCGGCCTCACCGGCCCGCAGGGCCCGGCCGGCCCGACGTCGGTCACGACCTGTCCCGCGGGGATGACCCAGGTCGACCAGGCGTTCTCCACGCTGTGCTTCGCGTCCGGCCCGTTCGCCACCTGGGACCAGGCCGCCAACTACTGCGACGGGCAGTTCCGCGCCGGCATCTGCTCGCTCAACCAGTGGCGCGCGGCGATCTGCTACGCGGGCCTGCCGAACCCCGGCCGGTCGTGGACGTCGCAGATCGTCGGGTCCTTCACCTTCGCGTTCGTCCAGGCGTGCACCGCCGACGGCGTCGGCGCGTCGCAGGCGTCGAGCCAGCTGGTCGCGGTGTGCTGCCACGAGTGGCCCAAGTACTGAGCTGCTGGGCGGCCTCCCTCCCCCGCGGCCGCCGCGCCGCTCACGGCGCCAGCGGCGCGGCGAACACCAGCAGCTCGTCGGGGCCGGTGATCGTGCGGTACTGGTTGTCGACCACCGCCACCAAGCGACCGTCCGGTAACCGGACGAGCCCCTCGAGGTTGAGGCTGCCGCGCAGGATCGGCCCGAGATCGAGCAGCACCTCGGGCGTGATCGTCGCGTCGGCGCCGCCGAGCTCGAAGCGCAGCAGGCGGGTCACGGCGAAGTGCCGCTCGACCGCGACCGCCCAGGTGCGCGCGCCGTCGCGCCAGCAGTCGAGCGCCGACAGCTTGCCGGTGGTGGTGGTCAGCGCCACCCGCTGCACCCGCCGCGCGCCGCCCGCCACGTCGACGCTGACGATCGGCGCCCACCGTTGGGCGCCGCTGCCGCCCGCGGTCTCGAGCGCGATCGCGACGACGTCGCCGGCGCCGCACACGCCCTCAGCGCCGTGGTTGGCGCCGATCTCGACGCCGACCTCGGCCTGGCGCAGCTCGATCGGCGCGCCGGTCGCGACCAGCGCGTCGCCCTGACGCACCAGGTGGAACACCCGCGCGACGCCGCGCTCGCGGCCCTCGGTGCCGACCCACAGCCCGTCGGCCGCGATCGCCACCGCCTCGAGATCCTCGTCGGCCGGCACGCCACGCACGGGGTAGCGGACCGCGGTCGCGCGATCGCCGTCGAGCGTGATCGCCAGCGCCACCGCGCCGCGCTCGGCGACGGTCCACATCGTCCCGCCGGCGTCGACCGCCAGCCCCGACAGGCCGTGATCGCCGCGGGTGTCGATCGCGACGCGGGTGAACGTCGCGGCCGCGCGCTCGCGATCGATCCCCGGCCCGCGCGACCCGCAGGCGACCAACGCGGCCAGGCCCGCCACTGCCGCCAGCGCGCGCCTCACGCGGCCGCCCGCAGCACGATCCGCGCGATCTCCGGCGGCGCGCCGACGCGGACCGGCGGGCCCCAGTAGCCGGCGCCGCGGCAGACGTACAGCGTCGTGCCGCCCTCGTCGTAGCGGCCGGCGACGCGCCCGCCCTGCTGCAGCGCGACGACGAAGTGCCACGGCCACACCTGCCCGCCGTGGGTGTGCCCCGACAGCTGCAGCGCGACGCCGTGGCGGATCGCGTGGACGATCTGCCGGGGCTGGTGCGCCAGGAGCACCACCGGCGCGGCGGCCGGGCGCCCGGCCAGCGCGTCGTCGTAGCGCGGCGCGTGGGCGGCGCCGAACCTGCCGCCGGTGTGATCGTCGACGCCGGCGATCACCAGCGCCGCGACGCCCCGCCGCAGCACGACGTGCTGGTTGCGCAGCGGGGTCAGCCCGAGCTGCGCCAGGTGGCGCCGCCACGGCTCGACGCCGGCGTACAGCTCGTGGTTGCCGATCACGAAGTAGACGCCGTCGGGCGCGCGCAGCTCGGCCAGCGGCGCGACGTCGTGGGCCAGCGCCGCCACCGTGCCGTCGACCATGTCGCCGGTCACCGCGATCACGTCGGCGCCGATCGCGTTGACCTGCGCCACGACCCGCGCGACGTAGTCGCGATCGATCGTCATGCCGACGTGCAGATCGGTGAGCTGCGCGATCACGAACCCGTCGAAGCGCGGGTCGAGGCCGCGGATCGCGACCTCGACGGTGGTGACCTCGGGGTCGCCCAGCGCGGTGCGCAGCCCGGCGGCGACGGTCGCGGTCGACGCCACCACCGCCGCGCCGCCGGTCATCCGCGCCAGCGCCCGCCGCCGCGACGGATCGCGCGGGGCCTCGGCCGCGCCGCCGCGCCGCGCCCGGACCCGCCGCCAGCCGGCCCACGCCAGCTGCCCCAGGTCGAGCGCGCCCAGCACGCACACGGTGATCGCGACCAGCGCCATCCACGGGAACGCGACCCAGCCCAAGGTCGGCCCGATCCACGCCACGTCGGCGCGGTTGAGCCAGATCGTCGTCGGCGTCGACACGCCGAGCAGCACGATCGCCGCGGTGGCCGCGCGCCGCGCCCGCGCCGACCAGCCGGGATCGCGCACCAGCCGCCGCCACAGGACGTAGTGGAAGCCGACCTGCACCGCCGTGCCGATGACGATCGGCGCCAGCTGGCCCAGCGTCATCGCCCCTCGCTGGCCGCCGTGAAGATGCTCTTGGCCATCAGGCTGGGCTGGCTATCGGCCCGGCGCTTGTACAGCGCCGCGCGCACCCGGCGCACGCCCTCGTCGTCAGGCGCCGCCGCCGCCGCCCACTCGGCGAGCTGGCAGGCCAGTGCCAGATCGGCGTCGGCCACCGCCTCGGCCCGCGCCGCCAGCGCCGCGGCGCCGCCGGCCAGGCTGGTCACCTCGGCGGCCAGCGCGCGCTCGCGCGGCGGCAACAGGTGCGCCGGGTTGCCGTCCCACCAGCCGCCGTAGCGGCGCCAGACGTTGCGGATGATGAACGCGGGATCGTCGTAGACCGGCCGCAGGTACGGCCGCTCGAGCAGCTCGCGCGGCACCGTCACCGCGGCGATCACGTCGTCGAGCGTCAGCCCCTGGTTCATCGCCGCCACGGTCTGATCGTGCAGCGTGCGCAGGAGCGTCGCCGTCTCGCCCAGCGCCTGCGCCACCCGCGCCTCGCCGATGATCGGCGGGCCGTGCCCGGGCAGCAGCACCGCCGGCGCCAGCGCGCGCATCGCGTCGAGGGCGTCGGCCCACTCGCGGACGTAGCGCTGGACCTTCTGCGGGTTGCCGCAGTTCGGCGCGGCCCAGATGAACAGATCGCCGGTGCACAGCACCCGCGGCCCCGGCAGCCAGATCCAGGTGTGGTCGTCGGTCTCGCCGAGCGCGTGGTGCAGCTCGGCCTTCTGCTCGCCGATCGCCAGCTTCCACTGGCCGCGGTACGTGACGTCGGGGTAGCGGTACTCGGTGGGCCAGGCCAGGCCCGGGATGCGGAACTGGCGGCGGTTGATCGCGCCGTTCCAGCCGGCGGTCAGGCGGTACCGATCGAAGCGCGCCGCGACCGCCTCATGGGCGTAGACCCGGGGCCGCGGCCGGCCCGCCGCCACCGCCGCGGCGTCGAACGGGCCCATGCCCATCGCGTGGTCGACGTGGCCGTGGGTGTAGATCGCGGCGACCACCGGCGCCGCCCGCCAGCGGCCGACCTCGTCGAACACCCGCGACGCGGTCATCGGGCTGCCGGTGTCGATCAGCCCGAGCTCGGCGCCGCCGTCGACGGCGATCACGTTGGCGAAGTTGGCGAGGAAGGCCACCCCGGGCGCCACCTCGGTCATCGGCGCGCCGATGCCGCCGGTGAGGATCGACCCGTGATCGGTGGTGACGGCGCCGGTCCACAGCGACTCGGCCCAGGCGAGGAGCGTCGACATGGCTGCCACTTTACTCCATGGCGCCGACCCGGCAGCGCCGTTACCATCGGCCGATGGTGCGTCTGACGCTCGCGGTGCTCGCCCTCGCTGCATGCTCGTCCCCGGCCGCGGTCGAACCCGACGCCGCGGGCGCGCCCGCCCCGCTGACCAAGCGCATCGACACGTACACCGTCGCCGCCGGCGAGGAGGTCACCAACCGCTGCGTCAGCTGGACGCTCGGCAACGATCAGCCGCTCTACGTCAACGCGGTGACGCTGGCGACCGGCAGCGGCTTCCACCACTCCAACTGGTTCTGGGTGCCCGAGACCTCCTACGCCGGCCCCGACGGCAGCTGGGACTGCGACAGCCGCAGCTACGACGAGGCGCTCGCGGCGGCGATGGGCGGCGTCTTGTTCGCGCAGTCGACCCAGGCGATCGACGAGACCCAGGCGTTCCCGCCCGGCGTGGTGATCGTCATCCCGCCCCACGCCAAGGTCGTCGCCGGCGTCCACCTGCTCAACGCCAGCGATCAGCCGCTGACCACGCCGCTCGATCTGACGCTGACGCCGATCGCCGCCGCCGACGTCACCACCCGGCTGGCCGCGCTGTCCTTGACCTACGAGGCGCTCGAGATCCCGCCCGGCCGCACCGCCGAGTTCACCGTCGACTGCCCGCTCGGCGAGCGGTTCGCCGAGGTCATCGGCGGCCCGCTCGACCTCAAGGTCTACTACGCGCTGCCGCACTACCATGACCTCGGCCGCAAGATCGAGATCGTCGCCGGCCGCGCCAGCGGCGACGCCACGGTGTTCTCGACGATGAGCGCGATCGGCGAGCCGGCCGGCCAGGCGCTGACGCCGGCCTTCGATCTGACCGGCTTCGATCGCCTGCGGTTCTCGTGCACGTTCCAGAGCGATCGCACGCGCACGGTGCGCTGGGGCGTCGGCGATCAGGAGATGTGCGTGATGCTGGCGTTCATCGACGGCCAGTTCAACTGGGGCGGCGGCGTCCTGCACCGCAACAACCCCGGCACGCCGGTCGACGACGGCACCACGCTGCACTACACGCAGCCGTGCGAGCTGTACGCGCTGCCCGCGCACCAGGGCCAGTAGGTCGCCACGCGCGGCGCGCCCGCTCGAGGTCTCAGCGGACGATCGCGGTGGCGCGGTAGTCGCCCGAGCGGGTCGGCGTCAGCACCACGCCGAACGTCGCCTTCGACGCCTCGACCAGGATGACCATCGCGCCGGCCTCGGCCGTGACCGCGATGTGGCTCTTGGCGGTGAACGCCGCCGCGGTCAGCACCTCGAAGCGCTTGAGCGCGCCCGACTCGACTAGCAGGCCCTCGTAGACCGCCTTCAGCTCCTCGGGGCGCTCGGCCGCGACCGCGTCGCCGGCGCCGAACGGCGTGCCCGACACCCGCAGCATGCGCGCGGTCGACGCCGAGGCGAAGCCGGCCATCCACATGTTGGCCGCGTAGTCGACGTGCTGATCCTTGGCCACCGGGCTGGGCGCCGGCGTGGTGTCGTCGGCCGACGGCGTCACCGGGCGATCGCCGCGCCGCGGCTTGCCGGCCAGCGCCAGCTGGCTGTCGTCGAGCGGCTCGGCGTTGGGCACCGAGTCGAGGATGTACGGCTCGACGTTGAACGTGCCGCACTGCCGCCAGTTGCGGTAGAAGCCCCAGCGCAGGTAGACGCGGCCGTCGGCCGAGCGGATCGCCTCGGGCGTCTCCTCAAAGGGCGACGCCGAGATCAGCGTGTCGATCGCGGCGACGTCGAACTCGAGCTTGCCCGAGCTGTGGGTGATCGTCGTCTTGTGGACGGTGCCGTCGGGGTTGATCGACGCCTCGATGACCGTGTACAGGTCGAAGTCGTTGAGCGGGTGGCTCGACGACTCGCCGTCGAGGTGGGCCAGGAAGCCGAAGCCCCACAGCTCGTGGACCCGGCGGTGCATGCGCGCGATGAAGACCGCGAACGGCGACGCCCGGGTCTTGAGCGCGGTCTGGTTGCCCGGCTTGACGTCGGGCGTGAAGTTCTCGAGCGAGCTCTTGATCGCCTCGAGCTTGCGCTCCCAGCGGCCCTTGCGGGCCGACATCCGGGCCTTGGCCAGGAGCTGCTCCTTGTCGGCCTTGTCCTTGCCGATCGCGCGCTCGTAGTCGCGATCGGTGATCGGCAGGTTGAGGCCGGGCAGGCCCTTGGGGCCCTCGCGCTTGCCGTCGCCGCGCTTGTCGTCGAGGAGCTTGCCGCGACCACCGATGCCGCGCATCGCCAGGAGGCCCGGGTTGGGGTCACCGCCCTCGCCGTCCTGGCCGTCGTCGCCGGCCTCGCCGATCACCTGGCCCTTGGCGTGGTCGTCGTCGCCGCTGCGATCGCTGGTGCGATCGCGATCGTTGAACTCGGACTCGGCGGTCTCGAGCGCGGCGATGCGATCGTCGGGGCCGCCGATCTCCGGGCTGGTGGTGTCGGGCGACTCCTCGCTGGGCGGGGTCTCGCCGTCGGACGCCTGGTCGAGGCTGGTGTCCTTGGCGGCGGTCTCCTCGGCGACGTCGCGGTTCTTGTCCGAGAGGTGGGTCGCGTCCTCGGGCGCGTCCTTGACCTCGTCCTGATCCGGCACCTCGACCATGCGCAGGTTCGACGGCGGCGGCTGGACGGGCGGCTTGGGCGCGGCGGCCTCGGGCGGCGGCGGCGGCGGCGGGGTCGGCGGCTTGATCTCCGGCGGCGGCGGCGGCAGCGGCGCGATCGCCACCTGCAGCGGCTCGTCCTCGAGCTTCTCGGCCTCGATCGGCGGCGGCGGCGGCTTGGGCACCAGCAGCGGCGGCAGCGTCAGGTCGGACGGCGCCACGGTCGGGATCACCGCGACCTCCAGCTCCTCGGCCGGCAGGCCGAAGCTGGCGACCACCTTGCGGTCGACGAACATCATCGCGTCGCACACCAGCACGTCCTCGCCGCGCCCGACGCAGCCGTCCCAGCCCTCGAAGGTCATCTTGTCGCCGCGCTCGGCGGACAGCGTCACGTAGGTGTCGCGCGGCAGGTCGAGGTGACACGCCTTGGCGCCGCCGCACACCTTGAGCAGCTTGCCGCTGCCGACCTCGGTCACCCGGACCTGGCCCTCGCCCTCGCCCTCGATCGCCACCGTCAGCGTCCACGGCGGCGGCGGCGGCACCGGCCGCATCGCCTGGTACGCCCCGGCCACGCCGAGCTGGACGATCGCCGACGCAGCGAGCGCCGGGCCGATCAGCCAGTGCTTCCGGTACGGACGAACCCGGGCCACGGCGCTCAGTGTGACACGGCCCGGCCGCCGTGGGGACAGGACGTAGTTGCCGCCGCTAGCAGCCCTGCGGGGTGCGACCCGCAGGTGATCTCGCGACGTTTGCCCAGACGGACCGCCACGGACCTTGGACCCCGCCCACGCCCGATCCGTTGCCTGGTCGCGCCTACAGCTTTCGGTAGACGCCGACCACGATCCCGATGATGTCGACCGACTTGAACTCGGCCTTGCGCACGATGATCGGCGCCATGTTGGCGTTGGCCGGCTGGAAGCGGATCCGGTCGCCCTCGGGGAAGTAGCGCTTGACCGTCGCCTCGCCCTCGATCATCGCCACGACGATGTCGCCGGTGCGGGCGGCAGCGGTCTTCTTCACGAAGACGTAGTCGCCGTCGAAGATGCCGTCGTCGATCATCGACTCGCCGACGATGCGCAGGCCGAACACCTCGCGGTGCCCGCCGAGCAGGACCCGATCGACCTTGACGGTGTCGGTGGCCTGCTCGACCGCCAGGATCGGCTGGCCGGCGGCGACCTTGCCCAGGATCGGCACCTCGCACAGGTCGCCGTCGTCCGACAGGAGCGACACGTTGCCGATGGCCCGGCGCCGCTCGGCCAGGGACACCACGTTGTCCATGGCGACCGGGCGCATCGCCCGGGACTTCAGGTCTTCCCGCCGCAGGAACCCCTTCTTCTCCAGGGCCTTCAGGTGGTCGTTGACCCCGTTGGTCGACTTGATGCCGAAGTGCTCGCCGATCTCGCGCAGGGTGGGCGGAAAGCCCCGACCGTT
>Ga0073899_10000894_pt1 | contig 27555 bp, 27 predicted proteins | sample KloWWTmetaKNB5Ph_FD_88975 | JGI IMG/M metagenome (GOLD analysis project Ga0073899, IMG submission 88975) | Active sludge microbial communities from Klosterneuburg, Austria, studying microevolution and ecology of nitrifiers - Klosterneuburg... | ecosystem: Engineered > WWTP > Aerobic digester >... | reverse complement strand
CTACCTCGACGAGTGGCCGATGACCGAGGCGCAGAAGCAGGCCGTGCTGGCGCGCGACCTGAACCGCTGCATCGCGCTCGGCGGCAACATCTATTTTCTGGCCAAGATCGGTGCGACCGACGGCAAGAGCTTCCAGCAGATGGCGGGCAGCATGACCGGCATGAGCGAGGCCGAGTACCGCGACATGATGATCCACGGCGGTCGCTCGATCGAGGGCAACCGCCACGTCGGGGAGAAACGGTGATGGCGTCGATCACCGCGAGCGTCTACACCTCGCACGTGCCGGCAATCGGCGCGGCGCTCGACCTCGGCAAGACGCACGAGCCGTACTGGCAGAAGGTGTTCGGGGGCTACGAGTTCTCGAAACAGTGGCTGAAGTCGAACACGCCCGACGTGATCTTCCTCGTCTACAACGACCACGCGAACGCGTTCAGCCTGGAGATCATTCCGACTTTCGCGATCGGCACCGCGGCCGGGTTCACGCCGGCCGACGAGGGCTGGGGCCCGCGGCCGGTGCCGGCGGTGACCGGGCACCCCGAGCTCGCGTCGCACATCGCGCACTCGGTGATCCAGGACGATTTCGACCTGACCATCGTCAACCGGATGGACGTCGACCACGGGCTCACCGTTCCGCTGTCGCTGATGTGCGGCCAGCCCGAGGCCTGGCCGTGCCCGGTGATTCCGTTCGCGGTCAACGTCGTCCAGTACCCGGTGCCTTCCGGGCGGCGCTGTTTCCAGCTCGGCCAGGCGATCGGCCGCGCGATCGCGTCGTACGACGAGCCGCTGAAGGTGCAGGTGTGGGGGACCGGCGGCATGAGCCACCAGCTGCAGGGTCCGCGCGCCGGGCTGATCAACCGCGAGTTCGACAATGCCTTCCTCGACCGGCTGATCGCCGACCCGGCGGGCCTGTCGACGATGCCGCACATCGACTACGTGCGCGAGGCCGGCTCCGAGGGCATCGAGCTGGTGATGTGGCTGATCGCGCGCGGCGCGATGGCCGACGTCGCGGGCGGCAAGCCACCGAAGGTCGTGCACCGCTTCTACCACGTGCCCGCGTCGAACACGGCGGTCGGGCACCTGATCCTGGAAAACACGGAGCCCGCATGAAGACGATCAAGGTTGCACTGGCCGGCGCGGGCGCGTTCGGCGTCAAGCACATCGAGGGCATCCGCAACATCGACGGCGTCGAGGTCGTGTCCCTGGTCGGGCGCGACCTCGGGAAGACCCGCGAGGTCGCGAAGAAGTTCGGCATCGGCCACGTCACTGCCGACCTCGGCGACAGCCTCGCGATGAAGGAGGTCGACGCGGTGATCCTGTGCACGCCGACGCAGATGCACGCGTCGCAGGCGATCGCCTGCCTGAAGGCGGGCAAGCACGTGCAGGTCGAGATTCCTCTCGCCGACAGCCTGGAGGACGCCGAGGCGGTGGTCGCGCTCCAGAAGCAGACCGGGCTGGTCGCGATGTGCGGCCACACGCGCCGCTTCAACCCCAGCCACCAGTACCTGCACCGCAGGATCGCCGCCGGCGAGCTCGCCGTCCAGCAGATGGACGTGCAGACCTACTTCTTCCGCCGCACCAACATGAACGCGCTCGGCCAGCCGCGCAGCTGGACCGACCACCTGCTGTGGCACCACGCTGCGCACACGGTCGACCTGTTCGCGTACCAGGCGGGCGGCGAGATCGTCGCCGCCAACGCGCTGCAGGGCCCGATCCACCCGGTGCTGGGCATCGCGATGGACATGTCGATCCAGCTCAAGGCGAGCACCGGAGCGATCTGCACGCTCAGCCTGTCGTTCAACAACGAGGGGCCGCTGGGCACCTTCTTCCGCTACATCTGCGACAAGGGCACGTTCATCGCGCGCTACGACGACCTGTTCGACGGCAAGGAGCAGCAGATCGACGTCTCGAAGGTCGACGTGTCGATGAACGGCATCGAGCTGCAGGACCGCGAGTTCTTCTCGGCGATTCGCGACGGCCGCGAACCGAACGCCAGCGTCGCGAAGGTGCTGCCGTGCTACCGGACGCTGCACCGGCTCGAGCAGCAGCTGGCGGCGAGCGCGTGAGCGGCGCCCGGCGCCGGGCCGACGGATCGGTGAAGCGTGCCGCGCCGCGGCTCGACGGCCGTCGCGCCGTGCTGCTGGCGACGGCGGCGGCCGTCGTATCGCCGCGAGCGCTCGCGCAGCGCGCCTTTCCGGACCGCGCGATCACGCTGGTGGTCCCGTTCGCGCTCGGCGGCATCGCCGACCTCACGGCGCGCGTCGTCGCCCGGGCGATGGGCGCATCGCTGGGACACGCCGTCGCGGTCGACAACCGCCCGAGCGCCGGCGGCATCGTCGCGACCACCGCGGTGGTCAATGCGGCGCCGGACGGCTACACCGCGCTGGTCATGAGCAACGCCAACGCGATCAGCGCAAGCCTGTTCCGCAAGCTGCCGTTCGACGTCGTCCGCGACCTCGCACCCGTCGGCACGCTGGGCTTCTTCGACCTGGTGATGTGCGTCGACGCGTCTTCGCGCTTCCGCGCGCTGCCCGAGCTGCTGGCCTGGGCGCGCGCGAATCCGGGCAAGCTGACGATCGGGACGATCGCGATCGGCTCGACGCAGCACCTCGCCGCCGAGCTCTTCCGCACTCGCGCCGGCATCGACGCACTGGTCGTTCCGTACCGGGCGACACCCGCGGTGCTGACCGCGCTGCGCGGCGGGGAAATCGACCTGGCCATCGAGATACTCGGGCCGACGCTGCCGCAGATCGCCGGCGGCGCCGTGCGGCCGCTGGCGACCACGGCGGCGCGCCGCAACCGGGTGCTGCCGACGACGCCGACGGTGCAGGAAGCCGGTGTCGCGGACTACGACGTGGCGTCGTGGAACGCGCTGGCGGTGCCCGTCGCCACGCCGTCTGCCATCGTCGAGCGGCTGAATGCCGCGATTCGCGACGCGCTCTCGACCCCCGCGGTGCTGCAGCGATTGCTGGAGATGGGGGTGCGGCCGCAGGCCGGCTCGCCGGCCGAACTTGGCGCCCTGCTGGACCGCGAGATCCGTCGCTGGCGGGAGGTGATCGTCGCCGCGCGCATCGAGCCGCAGTGACTTGATCCGCGGCAAACCGGGCCGCCGGCTGTCCGGGTTAGCCTTGCGGGCGAGAGGCAGCGAAAGGAGTCCGCGATGAACGCCGAGAAACGCCGTATACCCGGCACGACCGTCTTCGATGGCGAGCAGGCGCGAAAGGGCTACGCACTGAACCGGATGTGCTTCTCGTTCAACGACGCAGCCAACCGCGCCGAGTTCCTGCGCGACGAGGACGCCTACTGCGGGAAGTACGGCCTGAGCCCGCAGCAGCGCGAGGCAGTCCGCAACCGCAACGTCCTCGAGCTGATCGAGGCTGGCGGCAACGTCTACTATCTGGCGAAATTCGCGGGCATCTTCGGTCTCGACGTGCAGGACATCGGGGCACAGCAAACCGGCATGACCAAGGACGCGTTCAAGGCCAGGCTGGCAGCCGCCGCGAGGAACTGATGCCATGGCGACGATCGTCGGAGCCATCACCACTTCGCACGTGCCGGCGATCGGACGCGCCATCGACCGCAAGCTGCAGGACGACCCGTACTGGAAGCCTTTCTTCGATGGCTTCCCGCCGGTGCGCAGCTGGCTGGCCGAGGTCAGGCCCGACATCGCCGTGCTGGTCTACAACGACCACGGGCTCAACTTCTTCCTCGACAAGATGCCGACCTTCGCGGTCGGCGCGGCCCCCGAATACCGCAACGCCGACGAAGGCTGGGGCATTCCCACGGTCCCGCCCTTCAAGGGCGACCCCGCGCTGTCGTGGCACATCATCGAGTCGCTGGTCGCCGACGAATTCGACATCGTCACCTGCCAGGAGATGCTGGTCGACCACGCCTTCACGATTCCGATGGCGCTGCTGTGGCCCGAGCAGCGCTGGCCGGTGCGCACGATCCCGGTCTGCGTCAACACGGTGCAGGCGCCGCTGCCGTCGGCCTCGCGCTGCTACCGGCTCGGCGAGGCGATCGGCCGGGCGATCGAGTCGTGGGACACCGAGGAACGCGTCGTCGTGATCGGCACCGGCGGGCTGTCGCACCAGCTCGACGGCACGCGAGCCGGCTTCATCAACAAGGCCTTCGACCAGAAGTTCATGGACAGCCTGGTCGACGATCCCGGGTGGGCGACGCAGTACTCGACGCTCGACCTGGTCGAACTCGCCGGCACGCAGGGCGTCGAAGTGCTGATGTGGCTGGTTGCCCGCGGCGCACTGACCGGCAAGGTCAGCAAGCTGCACTCGAACTACCACATCCCGATCTCGAACACGGCCTCGGCGGTGATGCTGTTCGGCAACCAGGGCTGAGGTGAGCGACGCCGGTCGAGGCGCGGGGCGGCATGTATGGCGCTGAACGCCTTCGTCGACAGCAGAAACGTTCCCGACGGCCACAGGGTCTCGGCCGACGTCTGCATCGTGGGCGCCGGCGCCGCCGGCATCACGATCGCCCGCGAGTTCGCGGGACGCCGGGAATCCGTCGTCCTGCTCGAGAGCGGCGGACTCGACTTCGAGCCGCGCGTGCAGGCGCTCGGCACCGCCGAGATCGACGGGCGAGCGCTCGACGACCCGCTGTCGGGACGGATGCGCCGTTTCGGAGGCTCCACGCACCTGTGGGGCGGGCACTGCGTCCCGCTGCAGCCCGGCGACTTCGAGAAGCGGCCGGGCATCGCCTACAGCGGCTGGCCGTTCGGCCACGACGAACTCGTCCCTTACTACCGGCGCGCGCACGAGTTGCTGCAGATCGGCGCGTTCGACTACGACGCGGCAATGCTGGCCCGAAAGCTCGGCGTGACGCTATTCCCGTTCGATCCGGCGGTCGTCCAGTCGACCGTGTCGCGTTACAACCCGATGCGCTTCGGTGCCGAGTTCGGCCAGCTGCTCAACGACGCAGCCAACGTCCGGGTGATGCTGTTCGCCAACGTCACGTCGGTCAACCTCGGCGCCGGCCGCAGTTCGGTCGGCGACGTCACGGTGCGGACGCTTGCGGGAAACGCGTTCGGCGTCGCGGCCCGGCGGTTCGTGCTGGCGTCCGGCGGCATCGACAACGCCCGCATCCTGCTTGCCAGCGATCGCGAGCAGCCGCACGGCCTCGGCAACCAGCATGACCTGGTCGGACGGTTCTTCCAGGGCCACCTGTGGTTTCGCGCCAGCCGGATCGTTCCCGCCGGCAATGCGCGATTCCTGCGCGCCTACGTCGACCGGTTCCGATACGAGGAACGCGCGTCGGTCGGCTTCCACGTCGCGCTGCCGGACCGCCTCTCGATCGAGATGCAGCTGCCGATGTTCAGGTCGGAGCTGGCGATCGGCTCGTTCGTGGTCGACGCCGGTTCGCAGGTGAGGCGCGCGATGGCAGGAAGGGAGGCGCTCGACGCCGAGAGCATTCGCGTGCTCGCCACCCGTCCGCTGGCGGCGGCCAACCGGATGATCTGCCGTGCGGAGCCGGCGCCCGACTACTACGCGCTCGACAACTATCCGGAGCAGCTGCCGAACCCCGAAAGCCGGATCATGCTCTCGAAGCAGCGCGACGCGCTCGGCCAGCCGCTGTCGAAGATCCGCTGGCGAATCTCTTCGCACGACAAACAGGGCCTGATCGAGGCGCAGCGGATCCTGGTCCGCGAGGTCGGCCGCAGCGGTTACGGTCGAATGCAGATCCGGATCCCGGAGCAGGAGGAGCACCCGCTCGACGGCGCCCATACCGGCTATCACCACATCGGAACCACGCGCATGCACGACGATCCGCGGCAGGGCGTCGTCGACCGAGACGCACGGGTGCACGGCGTCGCGAACCTGTTCGTGGCCGGCTCGTCGGTCTTTCCGACGGGCGGCTGGCCCAATCCCACGCTGACGATCGTTGCGCTGTCGATCCGGCTGGCCGATCATCTCAAGCGACTGTCCGCTCGGGACGCGCTGTAGGACGGCCGCGATGGACCACCCGGACCGCAAGCCGCGCAGGCGCCTGATTCGCGGCGCGCTCGGGGCAGCCGGTATTGCCGGCGGCGTGGCATGGCTGGAACGCGACCGCGTGGTGCGAAGCCTCTGCGAGTTCCTCGGCACCGGTCACGGCACCGACGCCGACGCCCGTGCCCGGATCGGCGCCGCATACCTGCGCGACTTCGGGCACGAGGCAGACGTGGGCCACCTGGAGACCGTGCTGCGGTCCGCGCTGACTGCCGGAGACGAAGACCCGCACGCAGCGCCAGCGGCCGACGTCGTTGCGCGAGCGAGCGCGCGGATTCGCCGGGATTTCGCCGAGCAGGCGACCGTGTCGCTGGACGGCTGGTTGCTGTCGCGGACCGAAGTCCGGCTGTGTGCGCTCGAATACCTGTATTCCCGCCGGGGCTGAGAATCGCCGCGCGAGGACGTGACGGAGGTCACCTCGACCCGTCGCGATGGCAGCCATAATGCCGACGGGTCCAGGCGAAAGCGCCGGCTCGCGGCCGGCGCGCGGCTGAAGCCGTCCCGCCGGAGCACGTCGCCAATACCTCGGATCCCTGGAGGCCCATGCAATGTCCGACCTGTCCAACGTCCGAGCCGATGACGCGGCCTGCCGCCGTGCCCACGACCGCGCCTTGCGGGTGCCGCCGGCGACGGTGGCCGTGCAGGCCCCCGAACTGTCGATCGTCGTTCCGACATTCAACGAGCGGGGGAACGTCGCGGAACTGGTTCGCAGGCTGTACCGGGCGCTCGACGGCATCGCCTGGGAAGCGGTCTTCGTCGACGACGACTCGTCCGATGCCACCGCCGAGGCCGTCCGCGAACTGGCGCGCACCGATCCTCGCGTCCGGATCGTCCACCGGCTCGGGCGACGCGGCCTGTCGTCGGCGTGCGTCGAGGGCGTGCTTTCGACCAGCGCCCCGCTGGTGGCGATCATGGACGCCGACTTGCAGCACGACGAATCGATCCTTCCCGACATGCGCAGCGCGCTGCTGTGCGGCGCATTCGACGTCGCCGTCGGCAGCCGCTACGCCGCCGGGGGAAGCACCGGGCGGTGGGACGGCAGGCGACTCGCGTTCAGCCGGTTCGCGACGCGCCTGGGGCACCTCGTGGTGCCGCCGCAACTGAAGGATCCGATGAGCGGGTTCTTCATGATCCGTCGCGAGGCCTTCATGGCGTCGGTGCGCGGCCTGTCGTCGATCGGCTTTAAGATCCTCGTCGACCTCTTCGCGTCGAGCCCGAAGCCGCTGCGGTTCGTCGAGATCCCGTACGAGTTCCGCGATCGTTTCTCCGGCGAGAGCAAGCTCGACGCGCTGGTCGCGTGGGAATACCTGCTGCTGCTGGCCGACAAGCTGGTCGGGCGCTGGATCCCGGTACGGTTCCTCTCGTTTGCGCTCATCGGCAGCCTCGGCGTGCTCGTGCACCTGGCGGTGCTGGCGTCGCTGTACGGTTCGGGCACGCTGCACTTCGTGCCGGCGCAGGCCGCTGCCACGGCGGTGGCGATGGTGTTCAACTTCTTCGTGAACAACAGCCTGACGTACCGCGGCTCGCGTCTGCGGGGACGCGCGCTGCTACCCGGGCTCGCCAGCTTCGTGCTCGGCTGCAGCGTCGGCGCGGTCGCCAACGTGGGCGTCGCCGGCTACCTGTTCGAGCACGCCCAGGGCTGGATTCCGTCGGCCCTCGCGGGCGTCGTGGTCGGAGCGGTCTGGAACTACGCGGTGACTTCCTTCTACACCTGGGGACGCCGTGCGCGTTGACGGCCCGCCCGCGACGGACCATCGACCTGCGCCACGATCCGCGAGCCAACGCATCGACGACCAAACCGGGCGACGATCCGGCCCGGACCTCGCGATGGTCGCGATGCTTTGCTTCGCGGTTGCGCTCCTCGCGAACCGCGGCATCGCATTCGGCTCGGACCAGGCGCTGTTCCTCGACTACGCAGCCGCGCTGCGCGCCGGCGGCGTCCTCTATGTCGACGTGTGGGACAACAAGCAGCCGGGCATCTTCTGGCTCTATGCGCTGGCCAATCTCGCCTTCGGGGAGGGCTGGCACGCCATACGCATCGGCTATGCCCTCTGGCTGGGCGCAACCGGTGCCGTCGCGGCCGCGTTGTTGCGCCTGGCGCGCCCGGCGGCGGCGGCGTGGCTGTGGGCCCCCGCGTTGACCGTCGGCCTTCTGTCGCTGCGGACCGATGCGCTGCACGCCGCGCAGATCGAGGTCCTGACCGGCCTTCCGCTCGGCACGATACTACTGCTGTGCATGATCGAACCCTCGTCGCCCCGGTGGCGCCTGCTCCGCTGGCTGGCCATCGGCGCGGTCGCGGCGACGGTCGCGGTGCTCAAGCTGGTCCTCGTCCCGGTGGCCGCGGCGATCGTGGCCTACGGCCTGGGATGGCGAATCGCACGCAACGAGCTGGCGTTGGGCGACTCCGTGCGCGCGTCGGTCGCAATGTTCGCAGGAGCGGCGCTCGTGCTGGCGCCCGTCGTCGTCCATTTCGCTTCGCGCGGCGCGATGACCGAGTTCGCGTGGACCACGTTCGACTATCCGCGGCAGGCGGTTGGCCAGGTCGAGACACAGCGCGTGGCGATACTCGGGTACGCGCTGAAATGGCTGCTCGCGACGACCGCCGGCCTGCTGCCGGCCGTCCTGCTCGCCGTCGGGTACGGCAGGAAGCAGCTTCGCACGCGATCGGGCCTGCTGCTGGCGGGCTGCCTGGCGTGGGCGGGCAGCGCGCTCGTGATGATCCTGCTGCAGAAGTTCTCGTGGTGGACCTACCACATGGACATGGTCGTCTGGCCGATCGGCCTGCTGGCGGCGCTCGGCCTGGCGGGACCTGCCGACGGCGACGCGACGTCGCGACGCCTGGCCGGCACAGCCACCGTGCTGGTGGCGGCGTTCCTCGCCGTGCACCTCGCCTGGTTCGCCAGCAAGGTCATCGCATCGCCGGACTGGCCGCGCGCCGCGAAGTCGGCCGCTGCCTTGCAGACCGCGGCGCGCGTCGCGGCGAGCGCGCGCACGCCGTGCAACGCGATCTACGCGATCGGCGACTACGCAGGCGTCGTGTCGACGACCGGCCTGCGACAAGCGCTGCCGACGCAGGGCGTCTTTCCGATGGGATGGCTGCCGGCGCAACTGGACCGGCTGCCGGACGAACTCGCGATGGTGCGCCCCGATCTGGTCTACGTCGACGGCTTCGCGCGCGAGCGACTCGGGCGCACGCATCCGGCGTTCTTCGCGCGCGTCGACGATTGGCTGGCCAGCGCGTACCGGCACGTCGCAACCGACGCGCTCGGGGGCGCCTGGTGGGAGCGCTTCGGCACACCCCGCGACGGAACGTGCCCGGCCAGCCCGAAGTTCGCGATCCCGGGGCGTCCGCCCGGGCGCGGCCGCTAAAGAATGTAGCGCGCCAGGTCCTCGCTCTTCGCGAGGTTTGCGAGTCGTCCGTCGACGAAGGCCGCGTCGATCGTCACCGTTTCGCCGCTGCGCCGCGCGGCGCCGAACGAGACTTCCTCGAGCAGCTTCTCCATCACGGTGGACAGCCGGCGCGCGCCGATGTTCTCGGTCTTCTCGTTCACCGACGACGCGATCTCGGCCAGCCGCCGCACGCCGTCGGGCGTGAACGCAAGCCGCACCCCCTCGGTCGCGAGCAGCGCCTCGTACTGCTTGGTGAGGCTCGCGTCGGTGTCGACCAGGATGCGCACGAAGTCGTCGGCCGACAGCGAGCCGAGTTCGACGCGGATCGGCAGGCGCCCCTGCAGCTCGGGAATGAGGTCCGACGGCCTCGACAGGTGGAACGCGCCGGACGCGATGAACAGGATGTGGTCCGTTCGCACCACGCCGTAGCGGGTGTTGACCGCGGTGCCCTCGATCAGCGGCAGCAGGTCGCGCTGCACGCCCTGCCGCGAAACGTCGGCGCCGTGCGTGTCGCTGCGCGACGCGACCTTGTCGATCTCGTCGATGAAGACGATGCCGTTCTGTTCGGCCGCGGCGAGCGCCCTGGTCTTGATCTCGTCGTCGTTGACCAGCTTGGCGGCCTCCTCGTCGGCGAGCAGCTTCATCGCGTCGCGGATGCGCAGCTTGCGCGCCTTGCGCCGCCCCGGCATGTTGGCGAACAGCGACTGCAGCTGCTGAGTCATCTCCTCCATGCCGGCCGGTCCCATCAGCTCCATCGACGGCATCGGCGCGGTCAGCTCGATCTCGATTTCCTTGTCGTCGAGCTCGCCTTCGCGCAGTTTCTTGCGGAACTTCTGGCGCGTGGCCGAATCGGCGGACTCGCCGGCTTCGGCGCCGCCGAAGCCGGGGTTGCGAGGCGGCGGCAGCAACGCGTCGAGCACGCGGTCTTCGGCCGCGTCGAGCGCACGCTGCTCGACCCGCCGGGTCTCCTGCTCGCGCACCTGCTTGATCGCCAGCTCGGCCAGGTCGCGGATGATCGTGTCGACGTCGCGACCGACGTAGCCGACCTCGGTGAACTTCGTCGCCTCGACCTTGATGAACGGGGCGTTCGCGAGCCGCGCCAGCCGGCGCGCGATCTCGGTCTTGCCGACGCCCGTCGGCCCGATCATCAGGATGTTCTTCGGGGTGATCTCCTGGCGCAGCGGCTCGGCCACCTGCTGGCGGCGCCAGCGGTTGCGCAGCGCGATCGCCACCGCCCGCTTTGCGGCGTCCTGCCCGACGATGTGCTTGTCGAGTTCGGAGACGATCTCTTCCGGGGTCATCTGGGTCATGGCGGATGTCGCGAAGACGCGCGGCGCTCAGCCGAGCGTCTCGATCGTGTGTTGCTGGTTGGTGTAGATGCAGATCTCGCCGGCGATCGCCAGCGACTTGCGCACGATCGTCTGCGCATCGAGCTCGGTGTTCTCGAGCAGTGCGAGAGCAGCCGACTGCGCGTACGGTCCGCCGCTGCCGATCGCGATGAGCCCGTGCTCGGGTTCCAGCACGTCGCCGTTTCCGGTGATGACCAGCGATGCGTCACGATCGGCCACCGCCAGCATCGCCTCGAGGCGGCGCAGCATCCGGTCGGTGCGCCAGTCCTTGGCCAACTCGACCGCGGCGCGCACCAGGTGGCCCGAGTGCTTGTCGAGCTTGGCCTCGAAGCGCTCGAAGAGCGTGAACGCGTCGGCGGTGCCGCCGGCAAAACCGGCCAGCACCTGGTCGTTGTGCAGGCGACGCACCTTGCGCGCACCAGACTTGATGACGACGTTGCCGAGGGTGACCTGGCCATCGCCGCCGAGCGCGACGGTCGCACCGCGACGCACCGAGACGATGGTGGTGCCGTGGAACTGTTCCATGGGATCCCATATGGAGCCGGTCGGTGCCGGCGCAAGGGGGCGCGACGGCGAAACATCCCGCGCGACGCGACGCGCGCGGCGGAACACGAGGCTCAGATCTTACGCCGGCGGATCTCGGCGAGATCCTGAATGCCCATGACCAGCATCAGCGCATAGACCAGGTAGTTCGGCTCGACGAACAGCACCTGCTTGCCGGCCGAACGCAGGGTGACAATCTCGTTGAGCAGGTCGCCGGCCGCGACGAACTCCATGCGACGCAGCCCCCGGCAGTCGACGACGACGTCGCCGCGGTTCGCGGCGTGCGCGCGCAGCGCCTGGAGTTCGGCCTGCATGCGTCCGAGCACGTCTCCGCGCAGCGCGAAGGCGCTCGCCTCGGGGCGCGGCGCCTCGACGGGTGCGGCGCCGGGCGCGGCGGGCTCGGCGGTGCGGATCCGCTCGCCGATCGGCTCCCACGACGGCGGCGACACCTCGTAGGTGACGCAGTACTCGATGCTCAGGTCCTCGAAAGCCTGCTGGCGCCCGAGCACGCGCAACGCGTGCAGCGCCAGCATCCACGCCGCTTCGGACGGGTCGCGCCGGCCGGACTCGATCGCCGCACTCGCCGCCGCGAACAAGGCCTCGGCGCCTCGTACCACCAGCGCGTTGGGAGACTTCTCGAAATGCCGGAACAGCTTCAACAGCGCCTCGGCCGCCTGCACGTCGACGACTTCGACCCTGCCGAAGTCGACGTTGGTTTCGCGACGTCGCGCCGAGGCCGACACGATCGAGTCGACCTGGGCGGCAATCGTCCCGTCGAGCATCGCCGGGAAGTCGATTGCGGCAACCCCGCTGGCCGCCGATGGTCGCGCGGCGCTCGCCTGGGCGCCCAGCTGCTCGCTCCAGCCCGGTGGCGACGATTCGAACCGGGCCGCGTACTCCAGCGCAAGCGCTTCGAACGCAGTGCGATCGCCGAGCGCCTGGTACAGATCGAGCAGCATCAGCCAGGCCAGCGCCTGGTAGCCAGCGAGGCTCGTGTCGCCGAGCGCCTGCCGAAGCGCGAGCGCCGCCGGCTGGGATTGCCCGTTCGAGTAAAGGATCGCGGCTTCCTCGAGGACGCTCGGCAGCGTCGAGCCGTTCACGTCGATCGCCATCGCGCCGGCCTGGTCGCCGAGCAACTCGGTCGCCGCATCGGGAGCCACGGCAGCACGCGCCACGGGCACGGTGGGCGCCTCGGCTCGCGCCATCGTGGCCGGACCGGGGGGCGCACGATCGTTGCTCGCGCGCGCCACGGCCGCGGCCGCGATCATCTCGGACTCGATCTGGTTGATCTTCTCTTCGGTCCGTCGGGCGGCCTCGCGCTGGGCGGCCAGCGTATCGGGCGTGGGCCCGGGCCGGGAGTCGGCCGTGCGTGCGAGCATGGCCTCGCGCGCCCGGCGCGAATCGTTCTTGTCTTTGCGGTTGAACAGCGAGAAGACCACCTGGAACTGGACCTTCCGACGAGGCGCTGAAAGCGGGACGCCGAACGCGCACTGCCTGCATTCGGGGTGCTGGGCCAGTCTAGCACGCACCCTTTTGCGTCGATCGCCTCGCCGACGACCGCGAGTCGGCCGTCAGCCGCCTGTCATCGGCGGTCAGTCCCCGTAGAGTTTCTGGCGCAGTTCTCGGCGCTGCTGCGCCTCGAGCGACAGCGTCGCGGTCGGTCTCGCCAGCAGCCGGGGAATGCCGATCGGCTCGCCGGTCTCCTCGCAGTAACCGTACTCGCCGCTGTCGATGCGCGAGAGCGATTGCTGGACCTTCTTGAGCAGCTTGCGCTCGCGATCGCGGGTGCGCAGCTCGAGCGCATGCTCTTCCTCGATGGTGGCGCGGTCGGCCGGATCCGGAACGATCACGGTCTCGCGGAGGTGCTCGGTCGTCTCGTCGGCGTTGGCGAGCAGGTCCTTCTCCATCTGCTGCAGGCGCAGACGGAAGAAGGCGAGCTGCGCCTCGTTCATGTAGTCCGAGTCGGGCATCTTCAGCAGTTCCGCCTCGGTGAGGGGTTTCTTTTCCTTCGTGGCTGCCATGATTGTCAGTACCTGTGCGCGCGCCGGGCGCTGCGTCGGGGAGTTGCCTGGAGGGAAGGAATCGCGGCTCGCCGCAACCGGCGGATCATGCCAGACATTGTTCCAGGCCCTTGATGAAGGTGTCCTTGGGCAGGTTGCGTCCGATGAAGACCATCCTGCTCGACCGCTTCTCGCCTGGCTGCCAGCGGCGTCCGGCGTCGGCGCCCATCATCATGTGGACCCCCTGGAACACCGTCTGCCGATCGGACCCCTTCATGTAAAGCACGCCTTTATACCGCAACATGTCGGGGCCGTAAACCTGGATCAGGCCCGACAGGAAATCCTCGAGTTTCAGCGGGTCAAAAGGCTTGTCGGAGCGGAACACGAACGACTGCACCGCGTCGTCGTGCTCGTGCTCGTCGCTCAGCAGGAACTGCGGGTCGATCTCGAGCACCGCGTTCAGGTTGAATCCGCGAATGTCGAGGATTTCGGCGATCGGCGCGTCGCCGAAGTGCACCGGCCGCACCGGCGCACGCGGGTTCATTCGGCCCAGCCGAGCCTTCAACCGCTGCTGCGTCGCTTCGTCCACCAGGTCGACCTTCGAGAGCAGGATGCGATCGGCGAAGCCGACCTGCTCCTGCGCCTCCTTGTGCTCGTCGAGCTGTTGCTCGCCGTGGCGCGCGTCGACGATGGTGATGACCGCGTCGAGTAGATAGTAGTCGGCGATGTCGTCGTCGATGAAGAAGGTCTGCGCGACCGGACCCGGATCGGCCATTCCGGTGGTCTCGATGACGACCCGCTCGAAGCCGATCTCGCCGCCCTCGCGACGCGCGCGCAGGTCGGCGAGGATCCGGATCAGGTCGCCGCGAACGGTGCAGCAGATGCAGCCGTTGTTCATCTCGACGATCTGCTCGTCGCGGTCCTGCAGCAGCAGGTCGTTGTCCACCCCCTCCTCGCCGAACTCGTTCTCGATCACCGCGATGCGGTGGCCGTGCTGTTCCCTGAGGATGCGGTTGAGCAGCGTGGTCTTGCCGCTGCCGAGGAAACCGGTGAGGATGGTCACCGGGACGTGCGTGTTGGCCATCGGAATCCCTTGCTGAACCGCGCATTTTACGGGCTTGCGCAGTGGGCGCACCTCCCGGACACGGTCACGTCGATCTCTTCGCCCGAGAACCCGGCCGGCAGCAAGGCGCGGACCCGCCGCGCGAGCGTGCCCGATTCCTCGATGCAGTAGATCCGGCTGCACCGCACGCAGCGGAAATGGCCGTGCGGACCCTGCGCCGGGCGCGCCGAGAAGTGGAAGACGCGATCTGGCCCGGCCACCCGGTGCGCCAGTCCGGCCTCCTCGAGCCATTCGAGCACACGATAGAGCGTGACGCGATCGATCGGCTCGGCACCGGCCTCGACGCGCTTCTGCAGCTCGATGTGAGTGAGCGCAGACTCAGCACCGAGAAGTTCGGCCAACACCCGTTGACGGGCCACCGTCAGCCGGGAACCGGAATTCCGGATCAGTTCGCGCGCACGCGACTGCCGCAGGCCTGCCGGCCCGTCCATCATCGCACTCATCGCCGCATCCGTACGGTCGGGTCGCCGATTCGCCACCCGGTTGCATGAAGGGGTCGTCGCAGCGGACACGCCGCCGCGACACCCGAGAAAGCACCCCCTCGGTGGCCGGATCATCCCGGTCGCCGTTCGCCCGGGAAAGGAACTAGTCGTCAGGAACCGCCGGATCAGCCGCGGCGGCGCGCCCTCGGGTGCGCCGCGTCGTAGACCGCGGCGAGCCGCTGGAAGTCCAGCGACGTATAGACCTGCGTGGTGGCGATGCTGGCGTGCCCGAGCAGCTCCTGGACCGCGCGCAGGTCGCCGCTGGACTGCAGCAGGTGGCTCGCGAACGAATGGCGCAAGACGTGCGGATGCACGTCGGCGGGGACACCGCGCACGATCGCGAGCCGTTTGAGCCGGACCTGCACGGTGCGGTTGGCCAGCCGGCGCCCGAGCGCACTCAGGAACAGCGCCCGCTCGTCGCAGCCGGGATGCGTGGCGCACCAGCTCGCGCGCGCGCCGAGCCAGCACCTCAGCGCCTCGCGGGCGACGCGGCCGATCGGTACGGTGCGGGTGCGGCCGCCCTTGCCCCGAACGGTCAGCTCGCCTTCTTCGAGGTCGATCCAGCCGGTCGACGACGCGCCGGGTCCGTCGAAGTGGCGCAGGTCGAGCGACGTGAGCTCGGAGAGCCGCAGCCCGGACGAGTAGAAGAGTTCGAGCATCGCCTGGTCGCGCACCGAATCGAAGCCGTCGCCGGCCGGCACGTCGACGAAACGCACCGCCACGTCGGGCGCCAGCGCCTTGGGCAGGCGCCGCGCCGCGCGCGGCGCGCGCACGCCGCGCGCCGGATTGGCGCTCGCCTCGCCCTGCGCGGCGAGCCAGTCGAAAAAGCCGCGCCACGCCGAGAGGCGACGTGCGATCGAGCGCGCCGACAGGCCGGCACGCGCGCTGGCCGCGACCCATCGCCGCACCGCATGCTCGGTGATCGCCGACCATTGCGGGTCGCGCGCCCCCGCGGCATCGCCGGTCGCATCGCCCGACGATGCCAGCTCGGCGAGTGCGCGGAGGTCGAGCCGATAGCTGGTCAGCGTGCGCGGCGAGCAGCCGCGCTCGCTACGCAGCCGCTCGAGATAGCGCTCGATCGCGCCGCCGTCCACCGCCGCTCATTCGGCCAGCCGCGACAGCGCCGCGCTGGCGGTTTCGGCGATGCGCTCGAGGAACGCCGTGCCCATCCCGGCCCGGAAACGCTCGGGGTCGGCCGAACCCAGCACGACGAGCCCGAAGGCGTTGGGATCGACGCCCTTGCGCAGCGGCAACAGAGCGATCGAGCGGGTGTCGGCGCCGCCGTCGGGAAGCCAGGACGCGGCCTGGAACTCGGAGTTCGGACCGCAGAAAGGCTGCTTCATGCTGTTCGCCAGCGTGATCACGTCCACCGGCACGGGCTGCGCACAGTCGAGCTCGAGATGCGCTTCGCGCAGGCCCCAGAGCCGCATCGCGACCTGCGGCACCGAGAAGACGGTGCGCAAGCCGTCGACCACGATGTCGGGCAACTGCGCGGGGTCCGACGCCAGCAGCAGCTGCCGCGTCCAGCGTTGCAGCTTGTCGGTGATCGCGTCGTTCTCCTGGCCGATGCGCAGCAGGTCCGCCAGCCTCAGTTCGTGCGCGCGCAGCTTCTCGCGCAGCACCTCGAGCTGGCGCTCCTGCAGCGAGATGGCGCGCCCGCCGTGCGGATGCGGCACGGTGATGCCCGCGAGCAGGTCGGCGTGCGACTCGAAGAAGCCCGGGTGGTCGCGAAGGTAGCGCGCCACCTCGTCGGCGCTGAGGATGCTGTCGGTCATGCGTGATCCGTGTTGAAGGAAGCCGGCGATGCGCGAACCGGGAGTTCGATCTCGCCTTCGAAAACAGTCACCGCCGGTCCGGTCATCGTGACGCTGCCACCGTTCCAGTCGATGCTGAGCAGCCCGCCTCGCGTCTCGACGTCTACCGGCGAGCGCAACAGGCCGCGACGGATCCCGGCCACCACGGCGGCGCAGGCGCCGGTGCCGCACGCCAGCGTCTCTCCGGCGCCGCGCTCCCAGACGCGCAGGCGCACGCGCGCCGGCGTCGCCACCTGCATGAACCCGGCGTTCACGCGCCTCGGGAAGCGCGCCGCTCGCTCGATCAGCGGGCCCTCGGTGCGAACCGGTGCGCGATCGACGTCGTCGACCACCTGGACCGCATGCGGATTGCCCATCGAAACCACGGAGATCCAGCGTTGCGCGCCATCGACTTCGAGGGGCCAGAGCGCATCCGCACCCTCGCGCCGCGGCTCCAGCCCGGTCGGATCGAAGGGGATCGCCGAGGGCTCGAAGACCGGCTCGCCCATGTCGACGGCGACGCGTCCGTCGTCCTCGAGTCGCGGCTCGATGATGCCGCCCAGGGTCTCGACGCGGATGGCGCGCTTGTCGGTCAGGCCCTTGTCGCGGACGAAGCGCACGAAGCAGCGCGCGCCATTGCCGCACTGCTCGACTTCGCCGCCGTCGGCGTTGAAGATCCGGTAGCGGAAGTCGACGCCCGAGCCGCGCGCGGCTTCGACCAGCAGGATCTGGTCGGCGCCGATCCCGAAGTGCCGATCGGCGAGTGCGCGCCACTGCGCCGGCTCGAGGTCCACGGCCTGCCGCACGCCGTCGATCACGACGAAGTCGTTGCCGGCGCCGTGCATCTTCGTGAAGCGCAGTCCCATCGGTCGATTATCGCCGATACGGACTCGGCTCGCCGGGCGGCCGGGTCTTGAATCGCTTGTGGCTCCACAGGTACTGCTCGGGCATCTCCAGGACGCGCTCCTCGATGAACGCATTCATGCGCCGCGTCGCCGCTTCGAGGTCGTCGCCGGGGAAGTCCTCCCACGCCGGGTAGAAGCGCGCGACGTATCCATCGTCGGCCATCGTGGTGACCAGCGGCACGACGGCGGCGCCGGTGATCCGCGCCAGCCTCGCCACCGAAGTCACCGTCGCGGCGGGCACGCCGAAGAACGGCACGAACACCGCGTCGCGGGCGCCGAGGTCCATGTCGGGCAGGAAATAGAACGGCACGCCGTCGCGCAACACCTTCACCGCGGGCCGCAGCCCCTCGGTGCGCAGCAGCATGGGGCCGCTGTTGAAGCGCGTTCGCCCGCGCGTCATGGCGTCGTTGAGCGCGCGGCTCTTCTGCGCCGCGTACATCGACGCGCACGGGAAATCGAGCGAGAAACGGATCCCGCCGGCGTCGAGGCCGACGAGATGCGGCCCGAGCAGGATCACCGGACGCTCCCGCTGCTGCTCGAAGTGCTCCAGCCCCTCGAGCCGGCAGAGCCCCCGGATCCGTTCGGGCGAGCCGTACCAGAAGATGAAGCGCTCGAAGAAGCTGCGCATGAAGTAGCGGAAGTGCCCGCGCGCGACCGCCCTGCGCCGCGACTCGGTCCACTGCGGAAAGCACATCCGCAGGTTGGTGCGCGTCACGCGCCGCCGTGGCACGGCGAGTACCCAGGCCAGCGCTCCGGCCGCCTCGCCCAGCCGGCGCACGACCGGGTACGGCAGTCGCGACACCGCCCGCATCAGCATCAGCGCGAACCTGACCAGCGATTCCGACATCGGCCCCTCAGGGTCGCGGGCCCGCGGCCGCGGGACGCTTGTAGCGGTTGTAGCCCCACAGGTACTGCGCCGGGAAGCGGCGGATCAGCGCCTCCATGCGGGCGTTCAGCGCCTCCGGCGTCGGGGCCTCGTCCATCGTTTCGAGGTGCAGGCGCCAGCCGCGCGACGCGGGCAGGCGTTCGACGACTGCCAGCACGACCCGCACGCCCGGCTGCCCGGCCAGCCGCAGCGGCAGCGTCATCGTCCAGGCCGGCTTCCCGAAGAACGGCGCCCATCGACCTTCGGCAGGTCCTGGCACCTGGTCGGGCAGCAGGCCCACCGCCTCGCCGGCGCGCAGCGCCCGCAGCAGCGCGCGCACGCCCGGGATCGTTGCCGGCACGGCACGCATCGACGGCGCGCTGCGCGAAAACGCAACGACCGGGCGCAGCCAGGCCTGCCGGGGCGGCTTGAACAGCACGGTGATCGGTGCGCGGCCAGCATAGTAGCGGGCAGCGACTTCGAACGCGCCGAGGTGCGGCGCCAGGAACAGGATTCCGCCGCCGGCCGCCTCGGCGGCGTCCAGCACGGCCAGGTCGCCGCACTCGATGTGCGGCGCGAGTTCGGCCGGGGTGCGGCGCCAGACGTAGGGCAGTTCGCCGACCATCCGACCCGCCTCCGCGGCGGCGCGGAAAGCGTCGGCGATCGACAGGTAGCCGGCGGTTCGAAGGTTGGTACGCAACTTGCGTCGGTAGCCGGGCGACAGCAGGTACACCGCGATTCCGAGCCCCGCGCCGACCGCCCGCAGCGCCCCCAGCGGCAAGGCGCCAAGCAGGCGCAAGACGCCCACCAGCGCATTGCGGCCATGCTGGCCTGCGGTATCGGTGCGTTCGGTCTCGACGGGCATCGGGTTCGGGCGCGCGCCGGTTCGCCGAAGCTCGGCAGGGCGCGGCGCGAGTCTATGCGATCCGGGGCAATTCGTGTCACAGGTCGCGCCCACGGTTCCATGACCGACTTATAATCCCGTCGCCGCCCGCATCCGGGACGGCAGAGACGATCGCCGGCGGCCTTGCGACCGCCATCACGGGAGAGAAGAGTTGGCCAACGAATTCCTGTTCACCTCCGAGTCGGTCTCCGAAGGACATCCGGACAAGGTCGCCGACCAGATCTCGGACGCGATCCTCGACGCCATCCTGACGCAGGACCGGTACTCGCGCGTAGCCGCCGAGACCTTGTGCAACACCGGCCTGGTGGTGCTCGCCGGCGAGATCACGACCGCCGCCAGCATCGACTACATCCACGTCGCGCGCGACACGCTCAAGCGGATCGGCTACGACAACACCGACTACGGCATCGACTACCGCGGCTGCGCCGTGCTGGTCGCCTACGACAAGCAGTCGCCCGACATCGCCCAGGGCGTCAACAAGGCCGGCGACGACAACCTGGACCAGGGCGCCGGCGACCAGGGCCTGATGTTCGGCTACGCGTGCGACGAGACGCCCGACCTGATGCCCGCTGCCATCTACTACTCGCATCGCCTCGTCGAGCGCCAGTCGCAGCTGCGAAAGAGCGGCAAGCTGGCCTGGCTCCGGCCCGACGCCAAGTCGCAGGTCACGCTGCGCTATGTAGACGGCCGCCCGGCCGCGGCCGACACCGTGGTCATCTCGACCCAGCACGCGCCCGAGATGGGCCAGGAACAGATCCGCGAAGCGGTGATCGAGGAGATCATCAAGCCGGTGATTCCCGCCGGGTTGCGCAAGGGCGAAGTCCGCTACCTGGTCAATCCGACCGGGCGCTTCGTGATCGGCGGCCCGCAGGGAGACTGCGGCCTGACGGGCCGCAAGATCATCGTCGACACCTACGGCGGCGCCGCCCCGCACGGCGGCGGCGCGTTCTCGGGCAAGGACCCGTCGAAGGTCGACCGGTCGGCCGCCTACGCTGCGCGCTACGTCGCGAAGAACATCGTCGCGGCGGGCCTGGCCAGCAAGTGCCTGGTGCAGATCTCGTACGCAATCGGCATCGCCCGCCCGACGTCGGTCATGGTGACCACGCAAGGCACCGGGCGGATTGGCGACGACAAGCTGGCGGCGCTGGTCTCGCGGCACTTCGACCTGCGCCCGAAGGGCATCGTGCAGATGCTCGACCTGCTGCGGCCGATCTACCAGAAGACCGCGGCCTACGGCCATTTCGGGCGCGACGACCCCGATTTCACGTGGGAGCGCACCGACAAGGCCGACGCGTTGCGCGCCGACGCCGACGCCTGAATCGCGGATGACCCGGATCAAACCGGCGCACGGCCGGCTTTGATCCAATGGCGGCATGTATCCGGTCCTTCATGCCGTCTCGCGCCTGATCGAATGTCCGCAGCCCGACCGACAGGGGCTGGCGGCGGAGGTCGCCGATGCGCTGGCGGGGGAGCCTCGCCTGTCGATGGCCACGCGCCTCGGGCTCGTGGCGCTGGCGAGCCGCATCGAAGCCGGCGACGCCGGCGAGTGCTCCCGGCACTGGCTTCATGCCTTCCGTGCGACGCCCGAACGCTCGCTGCAGTTGCGCGATCACTGCGGCGGCACCGCGCGCACGCACGATCTGCCCGACAGCTACCTTCCGGTGCTGCTGGAAGCGCTGTCCCGAAGCGACGAATCGCGGGCGCTCGAAGCGCTCGTCGCGTGCGCGCCGGCGCTGCGCGAGATGGCCGAGGCGCTGGCGCGACAGCGCGACGCCTATGCATTGCTCCCGGTTGCGCTGCTCGAACTGCTCGCTTCGAGGCTGCACTGAACGCGTCGCTCACGCGACGAAAGCGCAGTCGTGCCCCGTCAGGGCGAGAGCCGCTGGCGCGTCCAGCGCGCGTCCGCGTCGCGTCGATAGGCGATCCGGTCGTGCAAGCGCGACGGCCGGCCCTGCCAGAACTCCCAGTAGTCGGGCTCCAGCCGGTAGCCGCCCCAGTGCGGCGGTCGCGGCGGATGCAGCCCGAACCTGAGGCCGAACTCGGCGGCGCGCGCCACCAGCGCGGTCCGCGATGACAGCGGGCGGCTCTGGTCCGAGGCCCACGCGCCGATCCGCGATGCGAGTGGACGCGAAGCGAAGTACTCGTCGGATTCGGCCGGCGCCACGCGCTCGACGTGGCCTTCGATGCGAACCACGCGCTCCAGCTCGACCCAGTGGAACTGCAGCGCCGCGACCGGATGCGCCGCAAGCTCGCGCCCCTTGCGGCTCTCGTAGTTCGTGTACCAGACGATGCCCTTCGCGTCGAAACCCTTGATCAGCACGACGCGAGTCGACGGCCTGCCGTTTTCGCCGACGGTCGCCACCGTCATGGCGTTGGGCTCGGGAAGCTCGGATCGCAGGGCCTGGTCGAACCACACGCGAAACTGCTCGAGCGGATCGGCGTGCGTGTGGCTCTCGTCGAGCTCTCCCCGCTCGTAGCTCTTGCGCAGATCCGCGATCCTGGACATGCGGGAAGTTTAGCGCCTCGCCGCCCGCGCGACGCCAGCGACCATCCGTCGGAGCCTGTGGTCCGCGCCGCAACAGGGGAACCCGGTCGACCTTGGTGGCCGAAGCTCCGGGCCGGTACGCTGGTGTCGATGGGCGAACCAGCTTTCCCGTTGCGAGGATCGTTCGATGAACATGCAAGCCGACACCACCGCCGCCGAGGACATCGAGGAGATCGTCTATGCCGCGACCGACGCAGCCGACGACGGACGGCTGCGCGTCGACGCGCGACGCCTGCTCAAGGGCATGTTCGTCGCCGAACTCGACCGGCCGTGGTCCGATACGCCGCTGCCCCGCAGCGGGCTTTCGATCGAGACCGACGAGGAACTCCAGGCGATCCGCAGCCACTGCCAGTTCGTGATGGTCGACCCGGCCCGCTCGCCGGAGGAGTTGGTCGCGGCGATCCGCGCGGCAGCGAAGCTCTCCGGCGACCGGATGCTGAGCGGCGAGGACGAGTTGTGGGACAAGCGGTCCACGGGGCGTGACGGCGACGCCACGCCGGCAAAGGCCAGGAGACGCACCGCCGCGTCCGGCGCCGCGCCCAGGCCGCGCGACGACGTCCGGCCCAGCGAAGCCTCGCGCGCACGGGTCCTGCGCCTGGTCCGGGAGGGCGAACAGGCGCCGTCCTCGGAGCGCGGTCCGCTGTCGCAGGTACGACGATGGCTGGGGCTGGGGCGTCGCAGCCCGTCCGAAGACGCCCCCGACACCGAGGTCGCGCGCCACCAGCAGGCTCTGCAGGCGCTGTGCGGCCAGTGGGGCGACGCGATCGGCGCATGCGGGTACGACGCCGGGGCACCGATCCGGGATTCCCTGCCGCTGGCGCGGCCGGTTCACGCGCGGATGGTGACGGTGGCCGACATGGCGATCCGCCAGGTCCGGCAGGCGACGGCGCTCGCGTTCGAGCCGTTGGCCGAAGCGGCCGACGGGTTCGCTGCCAGCCTCGCGGCCGCGCCCGACGCGATGCGCTGGCTCGACGCGGTGCATGCCGACAACGCGCCGACGCCGAATCCGGCGCTCGGCGTCGCGCTGCGCCTCGGCGAGTTCGGCCGCGCGCTGGGCATGGCGCACGACTCGCTGCGCGAACTGGTCCTGATCGGCCTGCTCGCCGACGTCGGAAAGGCGCTGCTGCCGCGCGAACTGCTCGACCATCCCGGCGTGCTAAAGCCGAGCGACTACGCCCTCGTGCAGCAGCACGTGACCATCGGGCTCGACATCCTGTCGCGCTCGGGCTCGGTGCCCGAGCCGGTGCTCCGCGGCATCGCCGAGCACCACGAGCGCCTCGACGGGACCGGCTACCCGCACGCGCTGCGGGGCGACGCGATCGGGCTCTACGGCCGCATGGCCGCGATCGTCGACACGTTCTGCGCCTTGACCGCCGCGCGCGCCTACGCCAACCCGCTGTCGGCGGAGAGCGCGCTGTCGGCGCTCGACGACTGGTCGGGGCCGCTGTTCTGCCGCCGCCTGGTCGAACAGTTCATCCTCGTGAATGGCGCGTTTCCGGTCGGATCGCTGGTCGAGCTGCAATCCGGCGAAGTTGCCGCCGTGGTCGAGCGACAGCCCGGCAGCCGCCTGCAGCCGAAGCTGGTCGTGATGACCGGCCCCGACAAGGGGCCGGCGCGCCCGCGCCGCGACGCGCCGCCGGCCGACCGCGGCCCGGTCGGCCGGCGCTCGCCGGTGCGCATCGCGCGGGGCCTTCCCGCCGGCTCTTTCGGTTTGCGGCTGAGGGACTACTACGCAACGCCGACCTGAGCGGTCGGCTATAATCGTCGCCATCCCGAGGAGCGCTGCAACGGGTTCCAGACTGCCAGGAACCGCCAGGCTCGGGTCCGTGCCCAGTTGCAACGGCGCTCGTTGAACCGTGACCCCTGCACGGCCGACGAGCGCACCGGACTTCCGGCGCGCCGCGATACCGTAAGCGGGTCACCCTTTGATGGAGTGACCATGTCCGCAGTTCCAAAATCCGACACCCCCGCCGATTTCCGCGTCGCCGACATCGGCCTGGCCGAATGGGGCCGCAAGGAAATCCGCATCGCCGAGACCGAGATGCCCGGCCTGATGGCGATCCGCGACGAGTACGCGGCGAGCAAGCCGCTGAAGGGCGCACGCATCAGCGGCTCGCTGCACATGACGATCCAGACCGCGGTGCTGATCGAGACGCTGACCGCGCTGGGCGCGCAGGTGCGCTGGGCGTCGTGCAACATCTTCTCGACGCAGGACCACTCCGCGGCGGCGATCGCCGCGACCGGCGTGCCCGTGTTCGCGGTCAAGGGCGAATCGCTCGACGACTACTGGGAGTACACGCACCGGATCTTCGAGTGGCCCGACGGCCAGCCGTCGAACATGATCCTCGACGACGGCGGCGACGCGACGCTGCTGATCCACCTCGGCACGAAGGCCGCGAAGGATCCGTCGGTGCTCGAGCATCCCGCCAGCGAGGAGGAGGTGTCGCTGTTCGCGGCGATCCGCCGCCAACTGGCGAAGGACCCCAAATGGTACGAGCGACAGCTCAACGCCATCGTCGGGGTCACCGAGGAAACCACCACCGGCGTCAAGCGTCTGTACCAGATGTCGGCGCGCGGCGAACTGGCGTTCCGCGCGATCAACGTCAACGACTCGGTCACCAAGAGCAAGTTCGACAACCTCTACGGCTGCCGCGAGTCGCTGGTCGACGGCATCAAGCGCGCCACGGACGTGATGGTGGCCGGCAAGATCGCGCTCGTGGCCGGCTACGGCGACGTCGGCAAGGGTTCGGCGCAGGCCTTGCGCGCGCTGTCGGCGCAGGTGTGGATCACGGAATGCGACCCCATCTGCGCGCTGCAGGCGGCGATGGAGGGCTATCGCGTCGTGACGATGGACTATGCGGCCGACAAGGCCGACATCTTCGTCAGCGCGACCGGCAACAAGGACGTCATCACGTACGCCCACATGAAGGCGATGAAGGACCAGGCGATCGTCTGCAACATCGGCCACTTCGACAACGAGATCGACGTCGCGTCGCTGAAGCAGTGCGAGTGGGAAAACATCAAGCCGCAGGTCGACCACGTGATCTTCCCCGACGGCAAGCGGATCATCCTGCTCGCCGAGGGCCGCCTGGTGAACCTGGGTTGCGGCACCGGTCACCCGTCGTACGTGATGAGCTCGTCGTTCGCCAACCAGACGATCGCGCAGATCGAGTTGTGGACGCACCGCGACTTCTACGAACGCGGCAAGGTCTACGTGCTGCCCAAGCACCTGGACGAGAAGGTCGCGCGGCTGCAGCTGAAGAAGCTGGGGGCGATGCTCACCGAGCTGAGCGCCGAGCAGGCCGCCTACATCGGCGTTCCGGTCGAGGGGCCCTACAAGCCCGATTCGTATCGGTACTGACGCAATCCGCGCGGCGGCGGCCCGCACGATGCGCGCCGACATGCTCCTCGTCGCGCGCGGGCTCGCCGCGTCGCGCGCCCGTGCGCGCGAGCTGATCGAGTCCGGCGCGGTCGTCGCGCGGATCGGCGAGCGCGACGAGGTCCTGCACAAGCCGTCGACCGGCCTCGCCGACGACACGCCGCTGGCGGTCGCGGCCGGGGCGGCGCTTCGCTACGTGTCGCGTGGCGGGCTGAAGCTCGCCGGCGCGCTCGAGCACACCGGCCTCGACGTGCGGGGGCTCGTTTGTCTCGACCTCGGCCAGGGCACGGGTGGTTTCACCGACTGCCTGTTGCAGGCGGGCGTCCGGCAGGTCGTCGGCGTCGACGTCGGCCACGGACAGCTGCACGCGCGGCTGCGCGACGACGGGCGAGTGCGAGCCTTCGAAGGCCTGAACGTGCGCGCACTCGCGCCGGCCCGGCTCGGCGCAGCGTTCCCGGCAGCCGGTTTCGACCTGGTCGTCGCCGACCTGAGCTTCATTTCGCTAACCCATGCGCTGGCCCCCGCGTTCGAACTGGCACGCGACGCAGGCCGCCTGCTCGCGCTGGTCAAGCCGCAGTTCGAGGTCGGCCCCGGCGGTGTGGACCGGCACGGCATCGTGCGCGATGCCGGCCGCTACGAGACCGTGCGCCGCGAGGTGTGCGACGCCGCGGTCGACGCCGGCTGGACCGTCGAGGACTGGTTCGACAGCCCGATCCGCGGCGGTGACGGCAACCGCGAATTCTTCCTGTGCGCACGCAAATGACGGCCGAGACCAATATCAGCTTCGAGTTCTATCCGCCCAACACGCCGGAGGGCGTGGACAAGCTGCGCGTGGTTCGCGCGCGGCTCGCCGCGTTCGCGCCTGCGTTCTTCAGCGTCACCTACGGTGCCGGCGGCGCGACCCGCGAGAAGACGGTGGCGACGGTGCTCGAGATCGCCGCCGAGGGCCATCCCGTCGCGCCGCACCTGTCGTGCATCGGCGCAACGCGCGAGTCGGTGCGCGAACTGCTGGCGCTGTACCGCTCGCGCGGCATCCGGCGCCTGGTCGCACTGCGAGGCGACCTGCCGTCCGGAATGCGCGAGGCGGGCGACTTCCGTCACGCGAACGATCTGGTGGTCTTCGTCCGGGCCGAAGCGGGCGACTGGTTTCACATCGAAGTGGCCGCCTATCCCGAAACCCACCCGCAGGCGCGCAGCCCGCACGAGGACCTCGCCGCCTTCGCGACCAAGGTGCGGGCCGGCGCCGACTCGGCGATCACGCAGTATTTCTTCAATGCCGACGCGTACCTGCGCTTCCGCGACGACGCGCGCAGGCTCGGCGTCGACGTGCCGATCGTGCCGGGCATCATGCCGATCGGCAACTTCACGCAACTGGCGCGTTTCTCGGACGCCTGCGGTGCCGAGATTCCGCGCTGGATCAGGCTGAAGCTGGCCAGCTTCGGCGACGACGCGGACGCGATCCGCGATTTCGGCGTCGAGGTGGTGTCGGCGATGTGCCGGCGGCTGCTCGCGGAAGGCGCGCCCGGCCTGCACTTCTACACGCTCAACCAGAGCGCGATCACCAGCCGGATCCTCGAGTCGATCGGCGCCGCCGACCGCTGAGCCCGCCTTCGCGGGCCGCGAGCCGGGCCCGCCGATGGCGGACGCGCGCCCGTTCGTCGGTTGCTGTTGCCGGGGCCCCGAACCGCGCACCGACAACGTTGGTGCGGCCGCGCCGCCGTGGCTACCATGGTCCGAACCCCGAACCGTTCCTGGCGCCCGCGGGCGGCGCCGCCTCACACGAACATGCCAGTCACTCCGCACGTCCCCGGCGCCGTCCCGCTCACGCGCTGTCAGGTCCACGCCGACAGCCTGCAGTGCGGCATGTACGTGGCCGAACTCGACCGCCCGTGGCTCGACACGCCGTTCCTGCTGCAGGGCTTCCGGATCGGCAGCCAGATCGAGCTCGAGACCTTGCGGCGCTATTGCCGCTACGTCTACGTCGATCCCGAACGCTCGGACGCCGGTCTCGGCGAGGCGATCCGCGCCGCCGAGCTGACCGACGATCCGTTCGAGTGCCCTGCCGACGCGGGCCCGGCCGAGCCGCTGCGCTTCGACACGGTGCTCGACGACCCCAGCCTGCGCAAGGGCCCGGCCGCGCGGCCGGTGCGCATCCGCTCCGACGTGAAGATCAGCAACCAGACGCGGCAGCGCTTCCGGCGCTTCATCAAGGCGACCGCGGTGGCGACCGACGCGGCCGACGCGCGGTCGTCGCTGGTGGGCCGCACCTTCGGCT
>Ga0073899_10000887_pt1 | contig 27676 bp, 28 predicted proteins | sample KloWWTmetaKNB5Ph_FD_88975 | JGI IMG/M metagenome (GOLD analysis project Ga0073899, IMG submission 88975) | Active sludge microbial communities from Klosterneuburg, Austria, studying microevolution and ecology of nitrifiers - Klosterneuburg... | ecosystem: Engineered > WWTP > Aerobic digester >... | reverse complement strand
CTGCAACCGGTGCAGACCGGCGTGTGGTACGCGCCCGACCTGCGCTGGGCGCCGTTCGACCTGCTGGTGGCGCGCGACGACGACGACGACGGCGAGCTGCTGGCGTTCGCCGAGGTCGAGCGGCTGGCCGCCGCGGCCGGGCTGACCACGCCGCCCGTGATCGGGCGCGGCCGCCTGGTCGACCTCGAGGCGCTGCCGGTGCGCGCGCCGACCCGCGTGCCCGCCGCGCTCGGGCTGCCGCCGCTCGACGGCAACCTCGCCGAGGGCCTGGTGCTCAAGCGCGACGAGCGGGCGCCGCCGGCCCTGCGGCCGATCGTCAAGCGCAAGATCGCCGAGATGGACGAGGCGCGGTTCGACGAGTCGACCCCGTGGCAGCCGGGCGCGGTCGGCTACGACGTGCTGGCGGCGTGGGCCGCGCGGCTGGTCAACCCGGCGCGGCTGGCCAGCGCGCGCTCGAAGGTCGGCACCGCCGCCGCGGCGATCCGCGACGAGGTCGTGCTCGACGTGGCGATCGACCTCGAGCACGCGTTCGGCGACGGCTGGCGCGCGCTCGGCGCCGCCGCGCAAGATCGCCTGCTGGCCCACGTCGCGGCGCTGGCCGCCGCGCTGCTCGCTGCGTGAGCCGGCGCCCCGTGGCAAGGTGCGGCCCATGCGTACCTGGATCGTCTCGCTGCTCGCCGTCGCGCTGGTCGCGATCACCGCCGCCACCGCCACCCCCGCGCACGCCAAGGTGCGCACCAAGCTCGTCGAGTACAAGGACGGCGACGCCACGCTCGAGGGCTACCTGGCCTGGGACGACGCCGCCAAGGGCAAGCGGCCCGGTGTGCTGGTGGTGCACGCGTGGATGGGCCTCGACGCCAACGCCCGCGCCCGCGCCGAGATGCTTGCCAAGCTCGGCTACGTCGCGTTCGCCGCCGACATCTACGGCAAGGGCGTGCGGCCCAAGGATCGCGACGAGGCGGCCAAGCAGGCCGGCACCTACAAGGCCGACCGCGCGCTCTTGCGCCGTCGGGTCAACGCCGGCCTGACCGCGCTCCTGGCCCAGCCCAAGGTCGACGCGACGCGCACCGCGGCGATCGGCTACTGCTTCGGCGGCACCACCGTGCTCGAGCTGGCGCGCAGCGGCGCGGCGGTGTCGGGCGTGGTCAGCTTCCACGGCGGCCTCGACTCGCCGACGCCGGCCGACGGCAAGCACATCCGCGCCAAGGTGCTGGTGCTGCACGGCGCCGCCGACGGCTTCGTCGCGCCCGCCGACAAGGCCGCCTTCGAGCAGGAGCTGACCACCGCCAAGGTCGACTGGCAGCTGGTCGCGTACGGCGGCGCGGTCCACTGCTTCACCGATCGCGGCGCCGGCGCCGATCCGTCCAAGGGCTGCGCCTACGACGCCGCGGCCGACGCCCGCTCGTGGGCGGCGATGCGCGCGTTCTTCGCCGAGCTGTTCGCCAAGCAGCCGTAGCCCGCCTCGACGCCGCGCCGCGGGCGGGCCATGGTGGGCGTGATGCAACCACCGCTGTCGGTCCTGGATCTGTCGCCGGTCGGCGCTGGCGTCGCGCCGAGCCAGGCGGTGCGCGACTCGGTGGCGCTGGCGCGCACCGCCGAGGAGCTGGGCTACACCCGCTACTGGGTGGCCGAGCACCACAACATGGCGAGCATCGCGACCTCGGCCCCCGAGGTCCTGATCGCCGCGATCGCCGCGACCACCGCGCGCATCCGGGTCGGCGCCGGCGGCATCATGATCCCCAACCACACGCCGCTGCGGGTGATCGAGATCTTCCGCACCCTCGAGGCGCTCTACCCGGGCCGGATCGATCTCGGGCTGGGCCGCGCGCCGGGCACCGACCCGGTCACCTCGGCCGCGCTGCGCCGCTCCGACGATCCCGACGTCAACCACCTGCTGGCCGAGCTGCTGGCGTTCGAGCGCGGCGGCTTCCCCGAGCGCCACCCGTTCCGCGCCATCACCGCGATGCCGTCGGACGTCGGCGCCGGCACGATGTGGATGCTGGGCTCGAGCCTGACCGGCGCGACGATCGCCGCGCAGCTCGGCATGCGCTACGCGTTCGCCGGCCACTTCGCGATGCGGCAGGCGGCCGAGGCGCTGGCGCTGTACCGCCGGCAGTTCGAGCCCAGCGCCGAGCTGGCGGCGCCCTACGCGATGCTCGCCGTGACCTGCGTGTGCGGCGAGGACGACGACGACGCCCGCCGTCAGGCCGCGCCGCTGCGGCTGGCGATCGTGCGCACCCGCACCGGCCAGCGCGCGCCGATCGCGACGATCGACGAGGCGCTGGCGCACCGCTTCTCGCCGGCCGAGCAAGCCATCGCCGACGAGTTCCTGACCGGCGCGGTCATCACCGGCCCGGCGCAGGTCGGCGCCCGGCTGCGCGCGCTCGCCGCCGAGACCGGCGCCGACGAGCTGATGCTGTCGACGCTGGTGCCGTCCCTGGCGGCCCGCCAGGCGTCGCTGACGCGGGTCGCCGCGGCGATGGCCTGAGCCGGCTGCGACAATTGCCCTCGGGGCCGCCCGCCGTCGCGGGCCTACGATCGTCGCATGACCGAGGCGTCGCAGCGCGCCCTCACCGGGCTACGCGATCCGCACACGCTGCAGTGGTACGCGATCCCGCTGCTCGCGATCACCTTCTACATCTACGCGACCGAGATCAAGAAGGCGCGCGGCAGCGGCGACTGGAACCCGGTGCTGGCCGGGCTGACGCTGTTCGGGATGGACTTCGTCAACGAGTCGATCAACGGGTGGATCCTGGTGCTCAGCGATCGCTCGGCGCTGTGGACCGCGCCCGGGCCGACCGCGCTGCGGACGATGGTCGGCTGGAACCTCGAGATCATGTTCATGTTCGCGATCGCCGGCATCGTCTACGCCAACACGCTGTCGGCCGACCCGCGGGCCCGCGTGCTCGGCGTGCCCGAGCGCTGGTTCTGGGCGGTGGCGTACGCGGCGTTCTGCGTCGCGGTCGAGCTGGTGCTCAACGCCGGCGGGCTGCTGGTCTGGGAGTACGCGTGGTGGGACGGCACCGCCGTCGGGGTCTGGCTGATCTTCTTGCTCGGCTACTTCCACTTCTACGTCGCGACGCTGCTCGTGATCGGCGCGCGGCGGATGCGCACCAAGCTCATCGCGATCGGCGCGATCTACGCGGTGGCGATCGCGCTGAACGTGATCGGCCTCGGCGCGCTGGGCTGGACCTACTGACGTCGCCCGCCGTGGCAGACTGGATGGCGCCCGTGGTGAACGCCCGCATCGCCCGGATCTTCGACGAGGTGGCCGCGCTGCTGGCCGAGCAGGGCGCGTCGCCGTACCGGGTGCGCGCGTGGCACGACGCGGCCGCGACGATCACCGACCTGCCCCGCGAGCTGACCGACGTGTTCCGTGACCACGGCCGGGCCGGGCTCGAGGCGCTACCCCACATCGGTCGCCACCTGTCGGCGGTGATCATCGAGCTGGTGCGCACCGGCCACGCGGCGATCCTCGATCGCCTGCGCGGCGAGGTCCACGGCGCCGACCTGCCGCTGGCACCCGACGTCGAGCCGGGCCCGCCACCCGCGCACCACGGCCTCACGCCGCCGCCGGTGGCGCTGCTGCTGGCGGTCGACGCCCGCTACCGCGCGGCGGCCACCGCCGATCACTTGCCGCGCATCGCGCCGCGCCGCCACAACCCCGACGGCGCCGCCTGGCTGCCGGTGCTGCACGACGAGCGCGACGGCTGGGTGTGGACCGCGCTCTACTCGAACACCGCGCGCGCCCACGAACTCGGCCACACCCACGACTGGGTCGTCGTCTACTACCACCACCCCGACGACGGCGACGAGGGCCACGCCACCGTCGTCACCGAGCACCGCGGGCCGTGGCGCGGTCAGCGGGTCGTGCGCGGCCGCGAGGGCGAGTGCGCCATCCACGCCCTCGCACTCGGCCTGGAGCCGGCGCCATGACCGCCTCGCGCCACGATCGTGAGCTGACAGACACACCCGCGCCATGACGCGGCACGCCATCACGTGATCGCGCGCGCGCTCGATTGCGGCGCCGCGCGGGAAGGAGGAACGTCGGAGGCCAAGGGGGGACTTCATGCCCAAGCTGACACTCAGCGTGAATGGACAGCCGCGCACGATCGACTGCGCGAACGCGACGCTCCTGGTCGAGGCGCTCCGCGAGCACCTCGGCCTCACCGGCACCCACGTCGGCTGCGACAGCAGCCAGTGCGGCGCCTGCACCGTCCACGTCGACGGGCGCTCGGTGAAGTCGTGCACGATGCTGGCGGTCGAGGCCGAGGGGGCCGCGATCACCACCATCGAGGGCCTGGCCAAGGGCAACGACCTGCACCCGATGCAGGCCGCGTTCAAGGAGCACCACGGCCTGCAGTGCGGCTTCTGCACGCCGGGCATGGTGATGAGCGCGTGCGATCTCGCCGCGCGCAACCCGGCCCCCAGCGAGGGCGAGGTGCGGCACTGGCTCGAGGGCAACCTGTGCCGCTGCACCGGCTATCACAACATCGTCAAGGCCGTGCGCGCCGGCGCCGGTGACATGAACGGAGGCAAGTGATGGGCAACGCGCAAGGCATCGGCGCCGCGGTCAAGCGCAAGGAGGACCGCCGCTTCCTGGTCGGCCGCGGCCAGTACACCGATGACGTCACCCTGCCCAACCAGAGCTTCGCGGTGTTCGTGCGCTCGCCCTACGGCCACGCCAAGGTCAACGGCGTCGACGCCAAGGCCGCGCTGGCCGCGCCCGACGTGCTCGCGGTGCTGACCGGCGCCGACGTCGCCGCCGACGGGCTCGGCGGCATCCCCTGCGGCTGGCTGGTCAAGAGCAAGGACGGCTCGAACATGGTCGAGCCGCCGCACCCGGCGCTGGCCCAGGGCAAGGTCCGCCACGTCGGCGATCCGGTCGCGATGGTGATCGCGTCGACCAAGGCCGCCGCCAAGGCCGCCGCCGCGCTGGTCGAGGTCGACTACGAGCCGCTGCCCGCGGCCGGCCTGCTGGCCAACGCGATCGCGCCCGGCGCGCCGCAGGTGTGGGACGAGGCGCCGGGCAACGTGTGCTTCGACTGGCACATCGGCGACCCGGCCACCACCGACGCCGCGTTCGCCAAGGCGGCGCACGTCGTCGAGCTCGACCTGGTCAACAACCGCGTCGCCCCCAACCCGATGGAGCCGCGCGCCGCCAACGGCAGCTTCGACGGCGCCAACGATCAGTACACGCTGTACACGACGTCGCAGAACCCGCACCTGACGCGGCTCCTGCTGGCGGCGTTCACGCTGAAGGTCCCCGAGCACAAGCTGCGCGTCATCGCCCCCGACGTCGGCGGCGGGTTCGGCTCGAAGATCTTCCACTACGCCGAGGAGCTGCTGGTGCTGTGGGCGTCGCGCCGCGTCGGCCGGCCGGTCAAGTGGACCTCCGACCGCATGGAGGCGTTCCTCACCGACGCCCACGGCCGCGACCACATCTCCAACGCCAAGCTCGCGCTCGACGCCGACGGCAAGTTCCTCGGCCTGCGGGTCCACACCTACGCGGCGATGGGCGCGTACCTGTCGACGTTCGCGCCGGCGGTGCCGACCTACCTCTACGCGACCCTGCTGTCGGGCCCGTACGACTTCCCGGCGATCTACGCCGAGGTGAAGGCGATCTTCACCAACACCGTCGCGGTCGACGCCTACCGCGGCGCCGGTCGCCCCGAGGCGACCTACCTGCTCGAGCGGCTGGTCGAGCAGGCCGCGCGCCAGCTCGGCATGGACCGCGTCGAGCTGCGCCGCAAGAACCTGATCCGCGCCGACCAGTTCCCCTACCAGACCCAGGTCGCGCTGCAGTACGACATCGGCGACTACCAGGCCACGCTCGACCTCGCGCTCGCGCAGGGCGACTACGCCGGCTACCCCGCGCGCGCCGCGGCGTCCAAGGCCAACGGCAAGCTCCGCGGCTTCGGGATGTCGACATACATCGAGGCCTGCGGCATCGCGCCGTCGGCGCTGGTCGGCGCGCTCGGCGCCCGCGCCGGCCTGTACGAGGCGGCCAACGTGCGGGTGCACCCGACCGGCTCGGTGACGGTGTTCACCGGCACCCACTCGCACGGCCAGGGCCACGAGACCACGTTCGCGCAGCTGATCGCCGATCGCCTCGGCGTCTCGACCGATCAGGTCGAGGTGGTCCACGGCGACACCGACCGCATCCCGTTCGGCATGGGCACCTACGGCTCGCGCTCGGCGTCGGTCGGCGGCTCGGCGATCGTCAAGGCGCTCGACAAGATCGTCGACAAGGGCAAGAAGATCGCGGCGCACCTGCTCGAGGCGTCGGTGGCCGACGTCGAGTTCAAGGACGGCCAGTACCGCGTCGTCGGCACCGATCGGGTCAAGGCGTTCGGCGAGGTCGCGTTCGCGGCCTACGTCCCGCACAACTACCCGATCGAGACCGTCGAGCCCGGCCTCGAGGAGTCGGCGTTCTACGACCCCAAGAACTTCACGTTCCCCGGCGGCACCCACCTGGTCGAGGTCGAGATCGACCCCGAGACCGGCGTGGTCGAGGTCGCGTCGGTGACGATCGCCGACGACGTCGGCGTGATCATCAACCCGATGATCGTCGACGGCCAGGCCCACGGCGGCCTGGCCCAGGGCATCGGCCAGGCGCTGCTGGAGGAGGCGGTCTACGACGCCGAGGGCCAGCTCACCAACGGCACGTACATGGGCTACTGCATGCCGCGCGCGGCCGACCTGCCGAACTTCAAGGTCGGCAACCACGTCACCGCGTGCACCCACAACCCGCTCGGCGTCAAGGGCGTCGGCGAGGTCGGCGCGATCGGCGTGCCGCCCGCGGTGATCAACGCCGTGCTCGACGCGCTCGCCCCGCTGGGCGTCACCGACATCTCCATGCCCGCGACCCCCGAGAAGGTGTGGCGCGCGATCCAGGCCGCCCGGGCCGGGAAGGGAGCCTGACCATGAAGGACTTCGAGTTCCACCGCCCCGCGTCGATCAAGGACGCGGTCGCGCTCGTCGCGGGCACCAGCGGCGCCAAGTACCTGGCCGGCGGCCAGAGCCTGTTGCCGGTCATGAAGCTCGACCTCGCCGAGCCGCCCGCGCTGGTGTCGCTGGCCCGCCTGCCCGGCCTGGCCGACATCCGCGTCGACGGCGGCACCGTCGCGATCGGCGCGCTGTGCACCCACGATCAGGTGGCGCGCTCGGCCGACGTGGCCAAGGCGATCCCGGCGCTGGCCGCGCTGGCCAGCCACATCGGCGACGCGCAGGTGCGCAACCGCGGCACGCTCGGCGGCTCGGTGGCCCACGCCGATCCCGCCGCCGACTACCCGGCGGCGCTGCTCGGGCTCGGCGCGACGATCGTGACCGATCGCGGCAAGCACGCGGCCGACAGCTACTTCAAGGGGCTGTTCGAGACCTCGCTGGCCGACGGCGAGCTGGTCACCGCGGTGCACTTCCCGGTGCCCAGGCGCGCGGCGTACGCGAAGTTCGCGCACCGCGCGTCGAAGTACGCGGTGGTCGGCGTGTTCGTCGCCGAGACCGCCGGCGGCGTGCGGGTCGCGATCACCGGCGCCGGCGCGACGGTGTTCCGGTCGGCCGCGATGGAGGCGGCGCTGACCTCGTCGATGACGCCGGGCGCGCTCGACGGCATCACCGTGCCGGCCGACGACCTGAACGCCGACGCCGAGGCCTCGGCCGAGTACCGCGCTCACCTGATCGGCGTGATGGCCAAGCGCGCGGTCGCCGCGCTGCGATGAGCGGCGCGCCCGACAGCGTCGACGGGCTGGCGGCGCTGCTCGCCGAGCACCGCTACCTGGCCGATCCCAGCCTGGCCACGGTGCTGTACCTCGGGCTGGCGCTGGGCAAGCCGGTCTTGCTCGAGGGCGAGGCCGGGGTCGGCAAGACCGAGGTCGCGCGCACGCTGGCCGCGGCGCTGGGCCGACGCCTGATCCGCCTGCAGTGCTACGAGGGCCTCGACGCCGCGAGCGCGGTCTACGAGTGGAACTTCGCGCGGCAGATGCTGGAGATCCGGCTGGCCGAGCGCGAGGCGACGCCGGCGGCGCGCGAGGCGCTGGCGCGCGAGCTGTACGGCGAGCGCTTCCTGCTGCGCCGGCCGCTGCTCGACGCGCTGGGCCCCGATCCGCGCGGCGCGCCGGTGGTGCTGATCGACGAGCTCGACCGCACCGACGAGCCGTTCGAGGCGTTCCTGCTGGAGTTCCTGGCCGACTTCCAGGTCACGATCCCTGAGCTGGGCACGATCGCGGCCGCCGCGCCGCCGATCGTGATCCTGACGTCGAACCGCACCCGCGAGATCCACGACGCGATCAAGCGGCGCTGCCTGTACCACTGGATCGACTACCCCGACGCCGCGCGCGAGCTGGCCATCCTGACCGCGCGGGCGCCCGAGGTGCCGGCCAAGCTGGCGGCGCAGATCGTCGCGTTCGTGCAGCGGCTCCGGGCCAGCGACCTGTTCAAGCTGCCCGGCGTCGCCGAGACCCTCGACTGGGGCCACGCGCTGGTGGCGCTCGGGCAGATCGAGCTGTCGCCCGAGACCGTCGAGGCGACGCTCGGCGTGCTCTTGAAGTACCAGGACGACCTGGCCAAGGTGAGCGGCGCGACCGCGCGGGCGCTGGTCGAGCACGCCAAGGCGCCGTGACCGACGTCGAGCCCCGCGTGGTGGTGCGCGGCGAGGTGCTGGCCGCCAACGTCTTGCACTTCACGCGGCTGTTGCGCCGGGCCGGGCTGCGGGTCGGGCCGGGCGACGCGCTCGACGCGCAGGCCGCGGTCGCGGCGATCGATCTGACCCGCCGCGAGCAGTTCTACTGGGCGCTGCACGCCGCGCTGGTGCGCCGCCACGCCGATCACCCGCTGTTCGACGAGGCGTTCCGGCTGTTCTGGCGCGATCCGATGGGCGCCGCGAGCGCGCTGTCGCTGCTGTTGCCGCAGGTGCGCACGCCGGTGGCCAAGAACCTGTCGCGCCGGCTGTCGGAGGCGTGGCGGCCGCCGCAGCCACAGGCCCCGCCGCCGACGACCGCGCCGCCGCCGGCCGAGGTCGACGCGTTCCTCGCGTACTCCGACGACGAGGTGCTGCGCCGCCGCGACTTCGACAAGATGACCGCCGCCGAGCTGGCCGACGCGCGGCGCGTGATCCGGACGCTCGCGCTCGACGTGCGGCCGATCGTCACCCGCCGCCGCGAGCCCCGCGCCACCGGCCGCGAGCTCGATCGCGCGCGCACCGTGCGGGCCGCGCTGCGCAACGACGGCGAGCTGGTGGCGCTGGCCCGGCGCCGCCGCCGCGAGCGGCCGCCGGCGCTGGTCGCGCTGTGCGACATCTCGGGCTCGATGGGCCGCTACTCCGAGATGCTGCTGCGGTTCCTGCACGCGTACCTCGGCGAGCACCCGGGCCACGCCTTCCTGTTCGCGACCCGGCTGTCCAACGTCACCCGCGCGCTGCGCGGCCGGGACGTCGATCGCGCGCTGGCGCAGTGCGGCCGCGAGGTCGCCGACTGGGGCTCGGGCACACGGCTGGGCGAGAGCCTGCGCCGCTTCAACCTGGCGTGGTCGCGCCGCGTGCTCGGCCAGGGCGCGGTGGTCTTGCTGGTCACCGACGGGCTCGAGCGCGACGACGCCGGCGTGCTGGCCGTCGAGGCCGCGCGGCTGCGCCGCTCGTGCCGGCGGTTGATCTGGCTGAACCCGCTCCTGCGCTTCGCCGGCTTCGAGCCGCGCGCCGCCGGCGTGCGCGCGCTCCTGCCCAACGTCGACGAGCACCGCCCGGTCCACGACCTGGCCAGCCTGAGGGCCCTCGCCGCCGCGCTGGGCCGACCCGCGATCAGCCGCTGAGGCACGCGCGGGCCGCGCGCACCGCGATCAGCACGCAGCCGCGGCGCGACGCGAAGCCGCGGACGCCGGCGAACGCGGCCAGGTCGCCGAGCCCGTCGGGCACCGGCGCGTCGGGGGTCGAGCGCACCAGCGCCTCGAGCGCGTCGAGGCGGGCGGCGGCGGCGGTGGCGTCGAGCCCGGCCAGCGCGACGGTCAGCATCGAGCCGGCGGCGCGGGCCAGCGCGCAGCCGCGGCCGGTCCAGCCCGCGGCGGCGATCGTCGCGTCGGCCAGGCGCAGCTCGATCGTCACGACGTCGCCGCACAGCGGGTTGTCGACGGTCGCCGCCCGATCGGCGCCGGCCAGCGGGCCGTGGTTGCGCGGGTGGCGATCGTGCTCGACGATCGTCGCCTGGTACAGCGCGAGGGCGTCGCTCACCCGAACACCTCGCGCACCCGGGCCAGCGCCGCCAGCAGCGCGTCGACGTCGTCGTCGCCGTTGTAGTACGCCAGCGACGCGCGGACGCTGGCCGCGGCGCCCAGCCGCGCGTGCAGCGGCTCGGCGCAGTGCAGGCCGCTGCGCACCGCGACGCCCTCTTGATCGACGATCGTCGCGACGTCGTGCGGGTGGACGCCGGCGACCTCGAACGCCACCACCGCGGCCTCGGGCTCGCCGAGCACGCGCACGCCGGGGGTGGCGGCGAGCCCGGCGCGCAGCCGCGCGTGCAGCCGCGCCTCGTGGGCCGCGACCGCGGCGCGATCGCGCGTGGCCGCGTGATCGAGCGCCGCCGCCAGGCCGATCACGCCGCTGATGTTGGGGGTGCCGGCCTCGAACCGCGCCGGCGCCTCGCGGTAGCGCGCGCGCGTGGCCTCGACCGCCGCCACCATCTCGCCGCCGTGCTGCCACGGCGGCATCGCGGCCAGCACCTCGGCCCGCCCCCACAAGACGCCGGTGCCGGTGGGGCCGTAGGCCTTGTGCCCCGAGCACGCGTAGAAGTCGCAGCCGAGCGCGGCGACGTCGATCGCCAGGTGCGGCAGCGCCTGCGCGCCGTCGACCAGGAGCCGCGCGCCGACCGCGTGGGCGCGGGCGGCGATCGCCGCGATCGGCGCGATCGTGCCGACCACGTTCGACAGGTGCGCGACCGCGACCAGCTTGACCCGCGCGTCGAGCAGCGCCTCGAGCCCGGCGAGATCGACGCGCCCGGCGTCGTCGATCGGCGCGATCCGCAACGTCGCGCCGCGCTCGGCGCACGCCGCCTGCCACGGCACCAGGTTGGCGTGGTGCTCCAGCGCGGTGACCACCACGGCGTCCCCCGGGCCGAGGTTGGCGCGGCCCCAGGCCTGGGCCACCAGGTTGATCGCCGCGGTGGTGCCGCTGGTCAGGACGATCTCGTCGGCGCGCGCCCCGAGGTGGCGGGCGATCGTCGCGCGCGCTCCCTCGAACGCCGCGTCGGCGGCCTCGGCCAGCGCGTGGACGCCGCGGTGGACGTTGCCCGGCAGGTGGGTGGCGACGTGCGCCACCGCGTCGATCACCGGCCGCGCCATCAGCGTGGTGGCGGCGTTGTCGAGGTAGACCAGCCGCCGGCCGTGCACCGGCAGCGCCAGCGCCGGCACCTCGGCGCGCCAGGCCGCGAGGTCGGAGCGAGCGTCGGCGTGCACGATGTGCGGTAGTCTACCCCGGCATGGCCGACGCGACGCACGACACGGGCGCGGTGCTGGCGCAGGCGGCGGCGTGGAAGGCCGCGGGCAAGGGCGTCGCGATCGCCACGGTGGTGCGCACCTGGGGCAGCTCGCCGCGGCCCGCCGGCAGCAAGCTCGCGGTCGACGACACCGGCGCGTTCGTCGGCTCGGTGTCGGGCGGCTGCATCGAGGCCGCGGTCATCACCGCCGCGCTCGACGTCATCGCCGGCGCGCCGGCGCAGCGGCTCGGGTTCGGCGTCAGCGACGCCGCGGCGTGGGAAGTCGGGCTGGCGTGCGGCGGCAAGGTCGAGGTGTTCGTCGAGGCGGTGACGTGAAGGCGGCGGTCCTCGCCGAGCTGATCGCCGCGCGCGCCGCGCACCGCGTGGTCGCGCTCGCGACGTGGCTCGATGGCTCCGACGCCCGGGTCGTGACCGTCGACGACGCGCCGCCGGCCTTGGCCGCGACGGTGGCCCAGGCGCTGCGCGAGGAGCGCGCGCTGGTGGCCGAGGTCGACGGCGGCGAGGTGCTGATCGAGCCGCACCTGCCGCCGACGCGGCTGATCCTGGTCGGGGCGGTGCACATCGCCGAGCCGCTGGCGGCGATGGCCGCGCTGGCCGGGTTCGCGGTGACGATCGTCGATCCGCGGCGGGCGTGGGCCACCGCCGCGCGGTTCCCAGGCCAGACCCTCGACGGCCGCTGGCCCGACGACGCGATCGCCGCGCTGGCGCCCGACCTGCGCACCGCGGTGGTCACGCTCACTCACGATCCCAAGCTCGACGACCCGGCGCTGATCGCCGCGCTGCGCACGCCGGCGTTCTACGTCGGCTGCCTGGGCTCGCAGAAGACCCACGCCGCGCGCCGCGCCCGGCTCGCCGCGGCCGGCTTCGACGACGCCGCGCTGGCGCGGCTGCGCGGCCCGGTCGGCCTGCGCATCGGCGCCCGCTCGCCGGCCGAGATCGCGGTGTCGATCCTCGGCGAGATCATCGCCAGCCTGCGCGGGGCCGCGTGAGGTTCGGGCCGGTGCCGGTGGCCGACGCCGCCGGCGCGGTGCTGGCCCACACGCTGCACGCCGGCGCGCGCGTGCTCAAGAAGGGCCGCGTGCTCGACGCCGCCGACCTGGCCGCGCTGGCGGCGGCCGGCTTCGCCGAGGTCATCGCCGCGCGCCTCGACCCCGGGGATCTCGACGAGGACGCGGCGGCGGCGGCGGTGGCGACCGCGCTGGCCGGCCCCGGCGTGCGGGTGGCCGCGGCCCACACCGGGCGCGCCAACCTGTTCGCGACCGCCGGCGGCGTGGTGCGCGTCGCCGCCGACGCGATCGGGCGCGCCAACCAGCTCGACGAGGCGGTGACGGTCGCGACCGTGGCCGACGACGCGCCCACCGCCGCCGGCGCGATGGTGGCGACCGTGAAGATCATCCCGTTCGCCGCGCCGCGCGCGCTGGTCGACGCGGCGGCCGCCGCCGCCCGCGGCGCGGTGACCGTGCGACCGTGGCGGGCGCGCCGCGCCGGCCTGGTGCTGACCAAGGTCGCCGACACCGCCGACCGCGCGCTCGATCGGGTCGCCGCCGCGCAGCGCGAGCGCCTGACCCGGGTCGACGCGACGCTGGTGCGCGAGCTGCGGGTGCCGCACACCGCCGCCGCGGTGGCCGACGCGCTGGCCGCGCTGGCCGCCGACGACGTCGAGCTGGTGCTGGCGCTGGGCGCCTCCGCGATCATGGATCGCCGTGATGTGATCCCGGCCGCGGTCGAGCGCGCCGGCGGCGTGGTCGAGCGCCTCGGCATGCCGGTCGATCCCGGCAACCTGCTCATGCTGGGCCGGCTGGGCGCCGCCACGGTGATCGGCGTGCCCGGCTGCGCGCGCTCGCTGCGCCGCTCGGGCTTCGACTGGGTGCTCGAGCACGTCTGCGCCGACCTGCCGATCGACGGCGCCGCGCTGGCCGGCCTCGGCGTCGGCGGCCTGCTCGAGGAGATCACCGCCCGGCCGGCGCCGCGCGACGACGCCGTGACCACGCCCACGCCGCCGACGATCGCGGCGATCGTGCTGGCCGCGGGCCGCGCCAGCCGGATGGGCGCCAACAAGCTCCTGGCCGAGATCGACGGCGCGCCGATCGTCCGCCACGCGGTCGACGCCGCGCTGGCCTCGCGGGCGCGGCCGGTGGTCGTCGTCACCGGCAACCAGGCCGAGGCGGTCGCGGCGGCGCTGGCCGATCGCCCGGTGACGATCGTGCACAACCCCGACTTCGCCGCCGGCATGTCGACGTCGCTGCGGGCCGGGCTGGCCGCGGTCGGCGCGGTCGACGGCGCGCTGGTGTGCCTGGGCGACATGCCGCGCGTCACCGCCGCGCACCTCGACGCGCTGTGCGCCGCCTTCGCCCCCGGCCACGGCGCCGGCATCGTCGTACCGACCTTCGAGCGCAAGCGCGGCAACCCGGTGCTGTGGGCGCGCCGCTACTTCGCCGAGATGGGCGGGCTGACCGGCGACGTCGGCGCCCGGGCGCTGCTCGAGCGCCACGCCGACGACGTCCTCGCGGTCGCCGTCGACGATCCCGGCGTGCTGATCGACGTCGACACGCCGGCCGCGCTGGCCGCGCTGCGCGCTACCTGACCAGCAGGTAGATCAGCGCCGCGATCACCAGCGCCGCGAGCAGGAACACCGGCCACATCGATCGGCCGACCTCCTTGGCCACGCTGGCCGCCATCTGCCCCTGCGTGACCTTGGCGTACTCGATCTTCGGCGCCGGGGCCGGCGGCGATCCGGATCCCGATCCCGGCTCCGGCTCCGACTCCGATCCCGGCTCCGGCTGCGGCTCCGGCTGCGGCTCCGGCTCCGGCTGCGGCTCCGGCTGCGGCTCCGGCTTCGATCCCTCCGCCTCCACCTTCGCCTTCTCCGCCTCCTCCTTGTACGCGGCCGCGCGGATCTTCACGTTGGTGTGCAGCCCCGCCAGGGCCTCTTTCACGATCGCCCGCGTCGACGCGTCGATCAGCCGCTCGCCCACCGACGCCAGCTTGCCGCCGACCTGGGCGTCGGCGTGGTAGCGCATCTTGGTCCCGTCGCCGTCGGCCTCCAGCTCGACCACCGCGGTGGCCTTGACGAAGCCGGCGCTGCCGCGGCCGTCGACCACCATCGTGTAGCGGCGCGGCTCGTCGATGTCCTTGAGGTCGACCTTGCCGGCGAACGTCCCCGACACCGGCCCGATCTTCACCTTGATCTCGCCCACGAACTGGCCGTCGACCCGCTCGAGCTTCTCGCACCCCGGCATCACCGCGGCCAGCACCGCCGGATCGAACAGCGCGTCCCACACCTCGCGCACCGCGGCCTCGAAGCGGTAGTCGCCGGCGAGCTTCATGACGCGAGCGTAGCACCACCGCCGACCGCGCCCCGACGGGCCCGGCGGGTCAGTCGGTGTGGCACATCGCGCACTGGTTGGTCGCGGCCCACGCGGCCACGGGGTCGTCGGCGGTGTCGGGCGTCGTGTAGGCGGCGATGCGCGCGTCGAGGGTAGCCAGCCGCTCGGTCAACAGCGTCTGGTAGTCCCAGGTGGCGTAGGCCGGCTCGCGCAGCCCGGCCATGTAGATCGCCTCGGCCTCGGCGCGGCGCCCGGCCTTCACCAGCGCGTCGCCGAAGAACACCACGCCGCCCTCGCGGTTGTGGGCCGCGTGCGGGTGGTCCTCGCACGCCGGGTCGGCCACCACCGCGCTGCAGGCGTCGCCGTTGGCCAGCACCGCGTCGAGCGCCTGCTGGAACTCGGGCGCGTCGCGCGGCGCGTCGGCGTGGACCAGCAGCTTCGAGAACAGCACGAACGACGGGTAATGCGCGATGCCGGTGTCGAGCACCGCCTCGCCCTCGGCGACCATCGCCGGGTCGTTCACCGCGCGACCGTAGCGGATCAGCACCGGCCCCAGCCACGCGGCGATGCGGTGGTCGGTCGGGCACAGCTCGTAGGCGCGGCGCAGGTGATCGCGGGCGCCGGTCGCCGACGCGACCTGGATCGCCGGCGTCAGCTCGCCGGGCAGCGGCTCGGCCAGCCGCCACAGGTGGGCCAGCCCCAGCAAGAGGTGGAGCTCCTCCTCGGCGGGCGCCGCGGTGGCCGCGGCGTCGAGCGCCGCGATCGCCGCGTCGCGGGCGGCGCGATCGCCGGCGCGCAGCGCGGTCCAGAAGCCGGTCGTCGCCGGGTCGGCGTCGGCGGCCGGCGAGTAGCACAGCGCGACGCCGTCGGGGCGCCCGACGTGGGCGTCGATCCCGGCGTCGACCGCGACGTCGTCGCCGCTCGACGAATCACCGCACGCGATCACGAACCAGCACAGGGGCAGCGACCAGCAGAGCTTCATGGCGCGCGACGGTGGCACGGGCCGAGCTTACATGGAGCTTACGCCGGCGCGGGTCAGCCCGGCCCGTCGACCGCAGCCACCAGGTAGTCGCCCAGCGTGTTCTTGAGCACCTCCGACGAGCCGCCCGCGATCTCGTAGGTCTTGGCGTCGCGCAGGTAGCGCCCGAACGGCGCGGTCTCGAGGCAGCCGCGCACGCCGCAGATCTGGATCGCCTGCAGCGCGGCGTGCACCGCGGTGCGGGTCGCGACCAGCTTGGCCGACGCCGACCAGCGCTGGATGTCGAGCAGCCCGGCCCGGCGCGCCGGCGCGTCGCGCGGCAGGTGGTGGGTCGGGCCGGCGGCGTCGAGGTGGCCGGCCGCCTCGTAGGTCAGGAGCCGCGCCGCGTCGATCTCGGCCAGCAGCTCGGCCAGGTACCACTGGATGCCCTGCAGCTCGATCACGTGGCGATCGCCGACCTGGCGGTGATCGGCGAACGCCAGCGCGCCGTCGAACGCGGCCCGGGCGATGCCGCAGCCGATCGCCGCGACCAGCACCCGCGAGTGGTCGAGCACCGTCGCCGCCGCGCGCACGCCGTGGCCGTCCTCGCCGATCCGGTGGTCGTCCGGAACCCGGACGCCGTCGAGGGTGAGGTCGACGTGGGGCCCGTTGCGCAGGCCGATCGTGCGGGTCGCCGGGGTCACCGCCAGCCCCAGCCCCGGCGCGTCGGCCGGCACCGCGAACGCCGTCACGCCCGCGTCGGTCTGCGCCAGCAGCACGAACAGCTCGGCGGCCGAGGCGCTGGTGACGAAGGCCTTGCGCCCGTCGATCACCCAGCCGTCGTCGACCCGCCGGGCCCGGGTGTCGAGGCGGCGCACGTCGCTGCCGCCGCGCGCCTCGGTCATCGCGAAGCTGCACACCAGCCCGGCGGCGATGCGCGGCAGGTAGCGGCGGCGCAGCGCGTCGCCGCCGAACAGCTGGATCGCCGCGCCGGCCTGGAAGATCGTCACCAGCGAGGTCGCGGTCGCGGCGCTGGCCGCGGCGACCGCCTCGAACACCGCCACCAGGTCGCGCAGCGGCCGCCCGCCGCCGCCGTCCGCGATCGGGAACCCCGCCGCGGTCAAGCCGGCCCGGGCCAGCGCCTGCACCGCCGCCAGCGGGTAGACGTCCTCGCGGTCGACGCGCTCGGCGTCGGGCGCGACCGCCGCCGCCACCGCCGCGTCGATGGCCGCCGCGAAGGCGGGGTCGACCCGCGGCGCCCACAGGGCGATCGTCACGGCGGGGTCACTCGAACGCGAGGCCGAGGCCGGCCGGCCGCCCCGCCCCGGCGGGCCGATGGCCGGTCACCCGGACCGGGATGCGATCCGCGCTCCCGCCCCGGCGCAGCCGCCCGCGCACCCCGGCCGCGATCGGCGCCGAGGTCGCGAAGAACAGCCCGCCCGGCCCGAAATCCCGAGCGACTCCCTCGACATCGACCACGTCGAGCTCGAGCCGCGCCTCGAAGAACACCGGCTCCCGGGAGGCGGCCACGCGGCGATCGGGGAACAGGCGGCGGAACCAGCGGCGCATCATGGGATCACGCTAGGGGCGTCCACGCCGCGGGCCAAGAAATCGGCAGCGATCGGATCGATTTGCTGCGACTTTCCCCGAGCCCGATCACACCAACGGGGTGCCCATGCGGATGCCCAACGGATCAGGTGAGATGCCATCGGTGGACTCCGAGGACGCGCTGGTCGCTCACCTGCGCACGTTGATGCAGCTGCAGAAGTGGCCCGAGGCCCGGACCGTGGCCCGGGAGCTGGCGCAGCGGTACCCACAGAACGCCCACTACCGGGCGCTGCTGGCGCTGGCGCGCGGGCACGAGGCGGCGCTGGCCAACGAGCCCAAGCGCGCCCGCGAGGAGTGGCGGCGGGCGATCACCCTCGATCCCAAGCTCGAGGCCGCGCGCGCGGCGCTGTCGTCGCGGGCCGGGCGGCAGTCGTGGGTCGATCGTTTGTTCAAGCGCTGACGCCAGTCGCGGCGCGGGGCGGCGTAGAGTGCGCGGGTGGGAACCCTGCGACTGGTCCGCCACGGTCAGGCCTCCTACGGCGCCGCCAACTACGACGTGCTGTCGCCGCTAGGCGTGCGCCAGGCCGAGGCCGTCGGCGCCGCGTGGGCCGCGCGCCGCGCGCCGGTGTCGGCGATCTACGTCGGCCCGATGCAGCGCCAGCTCGACACCGCCCGCCACCTGCGCGCCGCCGCCGCCGCCGCCGGCCACCCGCTGCCCGAGCCGGTGGTGCTGCCCGGGCTGGCCGAGTACCCGGCGTTCGAGCTGCTGGCCCGATGTCTGCCACAGGTGGTGGCCGCCGAGCCGTCGCTGCGCGGCCTGATCGACGGCGGCCGGGTCGACCGCGCGCTCGCCGATCGCGCGCTGTGGGCGATGGTCGACGCCTGGACCGCCGGCACGCTCGACACCGGCGATCTCGAGACCTACGCGCGGTTCGTCGCGCGGGTCGACGCCGCCACCGATGAGATCCTCGATCGCCACGCCGATCGCGGCCAGGTCGCGGTCGCGGTCACGTCGGGCGGCCCGATCGGCGTGGTGGCCCGCCGCACGCTCGGCCTCGATCCGCGCGCCACCGTCGCGCTGTGGCGGATGGTGCGCAACGCGTCGGTCAGCGACCTCTTGTGGCGCGCCCGCGGCGCCGACCGCGAGCTGTCGCTGCTCGGCTGGAACCACGTCGATCACCTCGCCGACGACCTCGTCACGTTTCGTTAGCCTGCGCCTCCAGGAGCTGCCCATGGACTTCGCGATCCCGTCCCACCTGGTCGACACCCTCGCCGCCGTCGACCGCCTGCTCGCCGAGCGCATCATCCCCGCCGAGGCCGCGGTGCTCGAGCAGGGCTTCGTCAAGGCGGCGCCGCTGCTCGCCGAGCTGCGCGCGGCGGTGCAGGCCGCCGGGCTGTGGGGCCCGCAGATCCCCAAGGACGCCGGCGGCATGGGCCTGGGCCTGGTCGATCACGCGCTGGTGAGCGAGCGCATCGGCCGCTCGCCGCTGGGCCACTACGCGTTCGGCTGCCAGGCGCCCGACGCCGGCAACCTCGAGGTGCTGCACAAGTGGGGCACCGCCGAGCAGAAGGCGCGGTGGATGGCGCCGCTGGCCAAGGGTGAGATCCGCTCGTGCTTTTCGATGACCGAGCCCGAGAACGCCGGCTCCAACCCGGTGCTGCTGTCGTGCACCGCCACGCTCGACGGCGATCACTGGGTGGTCGACGGCCACAAGTGGTTCACCACCGGCGCCGACGGCGCGGCCTTCGCGATCGTCATGGCGGTGACCAACCCCGAGGCCACGCCGCACGCGCGCGCGTCGATGATCATCGTGCCGACCGACACGCCCGGCTTCGAGCTGGTGCGCAACATCCCGATCATGGGCGACGCCGGCGGCGGCTGGGCCAGCCACGGCGAGATCCGCTACCACGCCTGCCGGGTGCCCAAGGCCAACCTGCTCGGGCCCCAGGGCGCCGGCTTCCTGATCGCGCAGGAGCGCCTGGGCCCCGGCCGCATCCACCACTGCATGCGGTGGATCGGCATCTGCGAGCGCACCTTCCAGCTGATGTGCCAGCGCGCGGTCAGCCGCGAGATCGCCCCCGACAAGACGCTGGCGTCGCGGCAGATCATCCAGGCGTGGATCGCCGAGGCCCGCGCCGAGATCGACGCCGCCCGGCTGATGACGCTGTCGGCGGCGTGGACGATCGAGAGCCAGGGCTTCCAGGCCGCGCGCGATCAGGTGTCGCTGATCAAGTTCTTCGTCGCCGACGTGATGATGCGGCTGATCGATCGCGCGATCCAGGTCCACGGCGCGCTCGGCGTCACCAGCGACACGCTGATCGCGCACTACTACGTGCACGAGCGCGGCGCGCGCATCTACGACGGCCCCGACGAGGTGCACAAGATGGTCGTCGCCAAGCGCCTGCTGGCGCAGTACGGCAAGGGGGGCGCGTGAGCGCGGCGCCGCGGCCGCCGCGGCCGGGCGAGGAGCTCGACGCCGCGCGGCTGGGCGCCTGGCTCGACGGCGTGCTCGGCGGCCACGCGCCGCTCGAGATCCTGCAGTACCCGGGCGGCCACTCCAACCTCACCTACCAGCTGCGCCGCGGCGACGCGCGCTACGTGCTGCGCCGGCCGCCGTTCGGCTCGAAGGTCAAGAGCGCCCACGACATGGGCCGCGAGCACACCGTGCTGTCGGCGCTGGCCCCGGTCTACGCCAAGGCGCCGCGGCCGCTCGCGCTGTGCGCCGACGAGGCCGTGCTCGGCTGCACGTTCTACGTCATGGAGGAGCGCGAGGGCGTCATCCTGCGCAAGGACGTGCCCGGCGACCTGACGCTCGACGCCGCCACCAACCACCGGCTGTGCGCGCTGTTGATCGACGCGCTGGCCGAGCTGCACGCGGTCGACTTCGCGGCCGCGGGCCTGGGCGGGCTGGGCAAGCCGGTCGGCTACGTCCGGCGCCAGGTCGAGGGCTGGACCGAGCGCTACCACGGCTCGCGCACCGACGAGCTGCCGGTGGTGCTCGAGGTCGCGGCGTGGCTCGCCGCGCACCAGCCGGCCGACGGCGCGCCGGCGCTGATCCACAACGACTGGAAGTTCGACAACATCATCTTCGACCGCGACCTGACCCACGTGGTCGGCGTGCTCGACTGGGAGATGGCCACCGTCGGCGATCCGCTGATGGACCTGGGCACCTCGCTCGGCTACTGGGTCCAGGCCGACGACGCCCAGCCGATGCACATGCTGCGGTTCGGGCTGACCCACCTGCCGGGCATGATGAGCCGGGCCGGGGTGCTGGCCCGCTACGTCGCCGCCAGCGGCCGGCCGGTCGCCGACGCCGTCTTCTACTACGCCTACGGCCTGTTCAAGACCGCGGTCGTCGCGCAGCAGATCTACTATCGCTTCGCCAAGGGCCTCACCACCGACCCGCGGTTCGCGATCTTCATCCACGGCGTGAAGGCGCTGGCCGAGCAGGCCGCGCGGGCGATCGCCGCGGGGCGGCTGTAGCTCACCGCGCGAGGCGCAGCGGCCCGACGCGGGTCAGCGCCCGCACCTCGGACCGGCCACGCAGCGCGAAGCCGCGCATCTCGCGCTGCACCCGCTTCTCGATCCGCAGCCCGGCGTCGGCGAACCCGACCCGATCGCCGGCGCGGATCGACAGCGACAGCGTGCGGCTGCCGACGATCTCGCCGGCCTCGTCGAGGACGTCGAAGTCGAGGTACGACGAGTGGCCGTCGTGGGCGAGCGCCGACTCGGCGACGACGTTGATCTCGATCTCGTTGCGGCGGAACGCCAGCGCGACGCCGACCTCCATCAGCGGATCGCGCGGCAGCGGCGCCGCGGTGAACGGCAGGGGCTGCCGATCCTCGCGGTCGAGGTCGAGCCCGCCGAACTGGCCCCGCACCAGCGGGCGCCGCAGATCGAGCCGGGTCTCGACGTCGTAGACCACCGCGACCGCGCGGTCGAGGTGGTCGTCGGCCAGCTCGTGGCCCCAGCGCACGACCGCGCCGACGACGCTCTGCCGGTAGCTGTCGTGGCCGCGCCGCACGATCACCGCGCCGCTGGCGTCGAGCAGGCAGGCGTGGACGTTGGCCAGCTCGAAGCCGCCCTCGGTCACCAGCCGCCGGCCGCGTGCGGCGAACAGCAGGTGGACGTTGTCGTAGGCGCGCTCGCGCGCGAGCGTCACCTCGCCCAGCTCGAAGATCGCGCCCGTCAGCCGATAGTCGGCCGCGGTCACCGCTGCGTCGACCCACCCGCGCGTCGTCGTCGTCATCCCCGATCGTTCGCACGGGCCCCGGGGGCCCGCAAGGCTTCGCCGCGGTGCGTCGCGTCGAGCCGCGACGGCGCGCAACCCCGAGCGCCGCGGCGCGCGCGCATGGTAAGACCGCGGCAGATGTCGGCGCCGCGTACGTTCTCGCTCTCCCCCGGCAAGCGGGTCCTCTACCTGACCAAGGACCCCGAGCGCATCCGCCGCCAGCTGGCCGGCGAGCTCACCCTGCGCATGGCCGACCTCCGGCCCGACGAGCTGCTCGACGACATCAACACCGACGCGATGACCCCGGCGTGGGTGTGCTTCGACTACGACCCGGCCGCGATCGCCAAGAACGCCTACGCCGGCCTGATCGTCAACGGCCAGCGGCTGATCCCCGCCGAGGCGCTGGCCACGGGCGGCTTCGAGGTCATCGTCGCCGGCGCCCAGAAGGGCGTCGGCAGCTCGCGCGAAACCGCCGCCCAGTGCGAGGTCTACGGCGGCAGCCGGCTGGCGATCGCGTCGTCGTTCGCGCCGATCCACGCGCGCAACAACATCAACATCGGCCAGCTGATGGGCGACCACGCGCTGATCGCGCGGCTCGAGGCCGGCGAGGCGGTCGCGCTCGACGAGTTCACCCACGGCCACGACGCGATCACCGCGCTGATCATCGAGGCCGGCGGCCTGCTGCCGTTCTCGGCCAAGCTGGCCAAGGGCGAGATCGCGGTGCCGCCGACCGGCACCACCGCGCGGCCGATGAACCTCACCGAGAAGGTGCTGGCGCACAAGCTGCTGCCCGGCCAGGGCGCGTACGTCAAGCCCGGCGACGCCGTGCTGGTCAAGGTCGACGCCGGCTACTCCCACGAGTTCACGACCGCCCAGGTCGACTGGTTCCTGGCCCAGGAGTACGGCGACGACTACCGGCTCAAGGACCCGTCGAAGTTCGCGGTCTTCGAGGACCACCTGATCTACGCCGACGGCGTGGCGGCGATGGCCAAGTACTCGGACAAGATCGAGGAGCTGCGCGTGCGGCAGCGCGCGTTCGCTGCCAAGTCCGGCGTCCGCAACTTCGGCGCCAAGGACGGCGTGTCGCCCGGCATCTGCCACCAGATCGCCCGCGAGCAGTTCATCGACCCTGGCGACTTCGTCCAGGCCACCGACAGCCACACCTGCATGGGCGGCGCGTCGGGCGCGCTGTCGTGGGGCGTCGGCGCCACCGAGTACGCGGCGCTGGCCTACTGGGGCTTCACGCCGCTGGCGGTGCCCGAGTCGATCCGCTTCGAGCTGACCGGCCGCCTGGCGCCGGGCGTCACGGCCAAGGACGTGATGCTGTACATCCTGGCCAACCACGCCAAGCGCGAGGAGACGCTCAACCGGGTGATGGAGTTCGGCGGCGACGGCCTGTTTGCGCTATCGCCCGACGAGCGCGCGACGCTGGCCAACATGGCCACCGAGTGCTCGGCGCGCGGCGCGATCATGGAGGTCGACGACGTCATGGTCGACTGGATCGCCGGCCACCGGCCCGGCGTCGATCGCGCGGCGCTCGCCGCGAAGGTCGTGCGCCCCGATCCCGGCGCGCACCACGACGGCGGCGTCCACGTGATCGACCTGGCGACGATCGCGCCGATGGTGGCCACGCCCGGCGATCCCGATCGCGGCGTCGCCTCCGATCCCAAGAACGGCGCGCGGATCGACGGCCTGGGCCGGGTCAAGCTGAACATCGCCTACGGCGGCTCGTGCACCGCCGGCAAGCGCGACGACATCGACATGTACGCGCGGGTGATCGCCGAGGCCGAGAAGGCCGGCAAGAAGATCGCCGACGGCGTCCGCTTCTACATCCAGTTCGGCTCGACCGACGTCGAGGACTACGCCCGCGCCCAGGGCTACCTCGACCTGTTCGCGCGCACCGGCGTCGAGCTGATCAAGCCCGGCTGCGGCGCCTGCATCGGCTGCGGCCCCGGCGTCTCCGATCGCGGCGACCAGGTCACGGTCTCGGCGATCAACCGCAACTACAAGGGCCGCAGCGGCCCCGGCCAGCTCTACCTCGCCTCGCCGCTCACCGTCGCCGCCTCCGCCGTCGCCGGCGAGATCGTCGCCTACCGCGACGGCATGTTCGACGCCGAGTAGCCGCGTGGCGCCGGCCACGCTCGGCCGCGGTTCGTGGCCACCGGCCCCGGGGGCTGTGGCAAGCTCGCCCTCATGCGTTCTCTGATCTGGATGGGCATCCTCGTGGCCGCGGGTGCGTGCGGCTCCGTCGACAAGACCGACCCCGACGCGGCGATCGACGCGACGGGCGACACCGCCGTGGTGGAGTTCGACGCCCCGACGACGATCGACGCGCCGCTGGTCGACGCGCCGCTGATCGACGCGCCCGTGCCGATCGACGCGACGCCGATCGATGCCTTCAGCTGCACGCCCAACCAGTTCCAGACCTGCTCGGGCAGCGCCGCCGTGGTGTGCAACGCCACCGGCACCGGCACCACGATGACCGACTGCGGCGCCCCCGGGTGCAACGCCACCGCGGGGCGCTGCAACATGTGCGTCCCCAACAACACGGCCTGCATCGGCAACTCCGTCGGCACGTGTGGCGCGGACGGCTTGCCCGCCGGCAGCGAGACGTGCGCCCTGTCCTGCAACCCGACGCCGACCGCGCACTGCGCGTATCTCGAGCCGCGCTACCTGCCGGACATCTGCGACGCGCCGGCGACCGTCACCGACTTCACCGTGAGCGCGACGACCATCGACACCAACCTCGACGTGCTGTGCACGGGCGGCATCGTCACCCAGGCCACCGGCCCGGCCATCTGCGTGATCCGCGCGCGCACCATCACCGTCGGGCCGGGCAACGTCGCCGTGACCGGCCCGCGCGCGCTGGCGCTCGTCAGCGATCAGACGTTGCGCGTGACCGGCACACTCGATGCTTCGGCGAACCTGGCCGCCAGCGGACCGGGCGGCGGGTCGCAGTCGGTCGCAAGCGGCGGTTCGATCAGCACGTCCGGCAGCGGTGGCGGTGGCGGCTTCACCGCCGGCGCCAACGCCGGCAGCCAGACCGCGGCCGGCGGCGGACGCGCCGGCGGCGCGGCGTACGATCCGTTCTTGCTCGCGGCCCTGACCGGCGGCGTGCGCGTGCCGAGCAACAGCGTCGTCTTGGGCGCGCCGTCGGGCGGCGGCGGCGGCGGCGCCGTCACGCTCATCTCGTGCCGCGGCACCGTCGCGGTCAGCGGCACGATCGACGCCGGCGGCGGCGGCGGCCCCGGTGGCCGTGGCGGCATCACCGTCGGCAGCGCGTTCGGCGGCACCGGCGGTGGCGGCGGCGGCTACGTCGTCATCCAGGGGCTCGGCGTCAGCCTGACCGGCAACTTCTTCGCCAACGGCGGCAGCGGCGGCTCCGGCATGACGTCCGCGTCGGCGAACGGCGTCGACGGTGCCGACGGCAGCCGCTCGGCCACCACCGGCGCGATCGGCGCGCCCAGCGCCGGCGCGGGCTCCGGCGGCGGCGGCGCGGGCTCGTTCGGCACCACCACGCCAGGCGTTGGCTTGGCCGGCAGCGCGGCTGGCGGCCCCGGCGGTGGCGGCGGCGCCGCCGGCCGCTTCCAGACGTACACGCCCACCGGCATCACCCCGTCCGGCACCCCGACCGCGGCCTCGCCCCGCATCGAGACGAACCGCACCACGCCGACGCGCTGAGGCCTGACCGCGCTGATCGCTTACGCCTCGCGTTGGCGGCCGCGAAGCACCCGTTCGAGGGCGAGTCCGCCTTCATGCAGATGTCGGCCATCCTCGGCGGCCAGCGCCGCGCGTACCACGGCCCGCCGGTGCTCGAGGCGCTGATCGCCCGCGGCCTCGCCGCCGATCCCGCGCTGCGCCCGTCCGCCGCCGAACTCGCCACCGCGTTCGCCGCCGCGGTGCCGCTGCCGCCGGGGTAACGTGCGTTCGTGGTGTATCCGCCTGCCGAGAAGGACTAGCGATGGACGGCTCGATCATCGGCCTAGTGCACTGCGCGCAATGCAATACCGTAGATGAGGCCATCTTCCAGACCTCGGCCGTATACGGCGGCGACCACGCGCACGTCGGCGACGAACTCCTGGGTTGCAACGAGTACGTGCTTCGGCCAGGCGCGAGCGATGACGACAACACCTTCCTGGAGTCGTACGCGTGTGCTGGCTGCGGAGTGAGTTGGGTCCTCGTCACGATGGCGGGTGGACGCCTGGCCGCACTGGAAGGCGTGACTATCGAGGACGGCCTCGCCCGTGCGGACTTCGCGGGCTGGAGCGTGTTCGAAGCGTTCAAGGACGCCACCCAGATCCGCGATGGGGAGCCCGCGGGCTGGGCCGCGACGCTCGCGATTCGTGCGGTCATGCGCGGACCGCTGCAGGTGTGGCCCTGGCGACTGAAGCCGATCGCCAGTCATCCGCGGAAGACCATGGTCGCCGCAGGGCAGCTCGCTGAGTCGGTCACGGATGGTCCAGGACGTACGATCGGCATCATCCCCGACGTCTTGGAGCTTCCGAGCGGCACCCGCTGCGCTCCAGCCGAGCGTGCGAGCGAGGTTTCGCCGCTGCTTGCCGACTACGCCACCGCGCAGGACGACGACACCTGGGTCGTGGGCCGGAACGCCGACGACCTCTGGCAGTTCGTGCCTGGGGCGCACCTGCGCGCGTGGATCCGACAGGCGTGCATCGCGCGCGGGATCGCGCCGCCCCCGCCCTACTCGGACGACTACCCGTGCGGGCTGACGGTCGCCGGCGGCGCCTGGACGATCGTCTGCCTCCTCGCGGGCGCGCCCGAGCGCGGCGTCTACCTCGCCATGGCCGCGGACGGGAACTACGGCCTCGCGACCTTGACCTCGCCCCAGCGCGACTCGCTCGCCACGGTCGAGGCCCGGCTCGCGCGGCGCGACGATCCACGGCTCACGCCGCTCGTCGCGATCGGTCCGGTCGAGGGGGCCAGCGACGAACTCGTCGCGATCGTCGAGCCGCTGCCCGACGGTCACCCCCTGTCGACGTGGTGGATCCCCTTCCACGGCGACGATGCCTGCGACCTCGCCTCTGCCCTGCTCCGCTACCTCGCCACGCATCCGACGCCGGTCGGCGGGCTCCGCCCCGAGACCATCTTCGTCACGCGCGGCTCCGCGCAGCCGTGGCCGACGATCATCACCGGCCTCGCGCCGCGCGGCGAGGCGTTCATGGCCGGCCAGGCGCCGCGGTCGGTCGGCTCGGTCACGCCCTACCGCTACCTGTACGATGCGCCCGAGGTGCTGCGCGGCGGGCCGCCGACGCTGGCCAGCGACGTGTTCGCGGCGACGGCGGTGATCGCGCACATGGCGACCGGCGCGCACCCGTTCGAGGGCGAGTCCGCCTTCATGCAGCTGTCGGCGATCGTCGGCGGGCAGCGGCGCGCGTACCACGGCCCACCCGTGCTCGAAGCGCTGATCGCCCGCGGCCTCGCCGCCGATCCGGGGCAGCGACCGTCGGCCGCCGAGTTGGCGGCCGCGTTCGCCGCCGCGGTGCCACTGCCGCCGGGCTAGCGGGGCCGACCAGTCCGTCGTCGCGTCACCCGCGCAAACACGCTACGATCGCGGCGATGCAGTGGGACGCCGTCATGCGAGTCCTCGCCGCGCTGGAAGCGGCGGCGGTGGACTATGTCGTGATCGGCGGCGTCGCGCTGAACTTCCACGGGCTCGCTCGTACGACCGAGGATCTCGACGTGTTCATCGCCCCCGATCCTGCCAACGTGGCCCGGCTGCGCACGGCGTTGCACGCCGTGTACGACGATCCCTCGATCGACGAGATCGTCGCCGAGGACCTGTGCGGCGACTACCCAGCGGTGCGCTACGTACCACCGGGCGCCGGTCCGCCGATGGACATCTTGACCCGTCTCGGCGAACGGTTCACGTACGAGAACCTCGAACGCGAGCGCTACGATGTCGACGGACAAGCGATCTCGGTCGCGACGCCAGCCACGCTCCATCGGATGAAGCGCGGGACCGTGCGCCCGATCGATCATCAGGACGCGCAGCGCCTCGCCGAAGCGTTCGACCTCGAGCCGGAGCAGCCGCGATGAGCGTCCAGCGGTTTCGTGACGTCGCCGACATCCCCGCGCCCCCGCGGCGGGCCCCCACCGATCCCGCCACCTACG
>Ga0073899_10000884_pt1 | contig 27737 bp, 22 predicted proteins | sample KloWWTmetaKNB5Ph_FD_88975 | JGI IMG/M metagenome (GOLD analysis project Ga0073899, IMG submission 88975) | Active sludge microbial communities from Klosterneuburg, Austria, studying microevolution and ecology of nitrifiers - Klosterneuburg... | ecosystem: Engineered > WWTP > Aerobic digester >... | reverse complement strand
TGTGTTGCCGAGCCCCAGGATGGCCCGCCGGCCGCTCTGGACGGCATCGTCGACGCCGCGGCCGGAGGCGATCGCGTTGTAGAAGCCGCGCGAACTCGATCGCCGCGGGGTCACTCACCGCGAACTGCATGGCGGCGACCGCGCTGACCCCGTTGTGCGCCAGGTTGGAGGCGGTCCCGGAGAACAGGTCCGCGAGCCCTTCACGTCCCGACGAGCACGAGTTGAGGACGACGAGCCGCGGCGTCGGCGAGGCCTCGACCAGGAGGTCCGCGAGGCGTTCGGCCTCCACGAGGTCGCGGCGTCCGTCCGGGCCCTCGAAGACGATCTGACCCTGATCCCGCTCGAGGGAATAGTCGCCGTGACCGATGAAGTGCACCACGTGCCACGGGCCGCGCATCAGCCGGCTCTGCACCTCGGGCCAGGTCGCATGGCGCACCCAGGACAGTTCGATGCGTCCCTCCCGGACCGGGACCTCCAGCGCGGAGGCCAGCCGAGCCACCTCGGCGTCGACGTCCAGGCCGGGCAGGTCACGCGGTGACGCGATAATCACCAGGATTCGCAGCGGACCGGTCACCGGCAGTGGGGGGACGGTGTAGGGCGCCGGGACGTGACGCACCAGGCGCTCACGCCGGCTCAGGTACGTGCCCGTCCCGGGATCGAACATCGCCTCCCAGGGCAGTGCCGAGAGCTTCGGCGCGGTCAGCCTCAGTTGCACCCGGAGTTGCTCGCCGCGCTCCTGGGCGGCGACGACACTGGCCCGGTAGGTGCTGCCGACCTCGCCGATGAACAGCGCCCCGAAAAGGTACTCGCCCATCCGGCGCACCTCAGCCTCGCCGACCGGCACGATCGTGCGGGCCGTCACCGCAGACCCGAGCACGACGGCAGCCAGCCTGTCCCGCGCGGTGAGCATGTCGTCGACGCCGAGCCGCATCATGCCGGTCGGTTCACCCCCTGCCGCCGACGACACCACGCGGGTCTGGAACACCCCGGGTGAAGGGCCGGCGCCCACTTCGACCACGAACTCGCTGACCATGGCTACCCCGCCCTCTCCCTTCCCGCAGTTGCCTGCTACTTCTCGTGCCTGGGTGTGGGCCGCAGGGCCGGACGCGGCTGCGGCAACCGTCCGGCCAGCGCCGGATGACCGGCCTTGCGCCACGCCTCCGCCACGTCCATCAGCTGCCCGGTTGCCGCCCGGTCGGCGTCGCGGGCCCTCCTGGAGCGGAACGGGTAGCTGCCGCCGCTCCGCTGCTCGACGAAGGCCCGATAGTGCGGGTAGCTGCCGAGCATCGTGTCCAGCAGTTCACTGAGCGCGCCCATCGCCGTCCGGTACCTGATCCAGCGGTGGTTGTCGAAGTCGAAGTCCTCGAACTCCCGGGCGGCGGCGTCGCCGCGTTCGGCGAGCCGGGTGATCGTCGCCGGCGGCATCTTGAGGTTCAGGCCACCCTCGCTGGGATCCGTCCGGAGTTCGACCACGCGGTCGCGGAAGCCCGGTGCGGGGACCGCCATTCCGTCGACCCAGCCCTGCGCGGTGTTGAAGACCGCACCGAGCAGGCCAACCACCGAGGTGATCGGCCGGACCCTGGGGAACCGGGCCTGGTTCGTGGCCGGCAGGTAGACCATCTCGTCGCTGTCGGGATGCCGGTCGGCGAGGTTGATCCCGAAGGTGGGCCGGGTCGGCAGCAGTTCGTCGAAGAAGTGGATCGGGAAGTTGCTGGTGATCCCGCCGTCGGAGAACAACACCTCGACGAGTCCCTGCTTGCCGGGCGCCCGACCGTAGTCGACCGCCTGCAGCGGGATCGCGCTGAGCAGGACGGGGAAGCTGAGGCTCATCCGAATCCCGACGACGACCGGCAGGTCGGGCGCGGCCGGCAGCGTACGCACCGTGCCGTGGCCGGGATGGACGCAGGAGTCGTCGATGGGACGGAGATGACCGTCGACGCTCTGGTGACCCAGGGAGGCGGGCTCCGAGGCGCGCAGCAGTGCGTCGAGGACGGCGGGCGGGAAGTAGCGCTGCCAGCAGACGGGGCAGTAGTGGAAGACCCGAGTGCGGAACGGGAACGTGTACGGACGGCCCCAGGTCAGGCAGGTGGTCATCAGCAGCAGGTCGGTCTCAGGCTCGAAGCGCGGCAGTCTGTCGGTTCCCCCGACAGGCTCGGACGCGCCGGCAGCCTCGTCCGCCTCGGAGGGGGCTTCGGTGGGTCCGTCCGTCCCCAACAGCCTCGCGAGGTCGGCCGCGGCGCGGGGGCCGTAGAGGTGCCCGAAGGTCAGTGGGCCTTCGCCCGGCTGCAGGCCGGCCACCTCGTCCAGCCAGGTGGTGAGCCACGGGGTCAGCGGGGGGACCTCGGCGACGGCACCCGCGGCAGACAGCCCGTTGCAGAAGCCGAAGCCGTTCTCCGGCAGCCGGCGCAGCGTCTGCCGCAGGAGCCCGACCAGGGCCAGGACGATGCCGAGCCCGAGTCCGATCAGCGTCGACAGCAGGAGTTGCAGCGTTGCTACCAGCACTCCCGCGCCGCTGGCACCCAGGGTGACGGCGACCCAGCTCCCGACGGCCAGGGCCAACAGGAGGGGGAGCGCGAACCAGACCGGCACGGCCGTGACGGCGTGTCGCAGTGTGGCCCACGCCTTCGCGAGCCATCCCCAGTCGGGTTCGAGCCAGGCGGTCAGGGCAAGCCAGGCGCGCCGCAGCGAAGGGGCGGGCACGAACAGGGCCGACAGGGTGGAACCGAGAACCGAGGGGATGGTCTCCAGCTGGCGGAACCCGTCGCCCCCGGCGACAGGGTCTGCGGCCGTGCGGCGCCGAAACTCCGCCGCGGCGGTCAGCCCGGCCGCGATGGCGCCCGCGGAGGCCCCGCCGACCGAGCGGAAGCGGTACCGCGTCGCAAGCCGGCAAGCGGCGAGCGGGTACACCAACCCGCTGGTGATGCCGCCCTTCATCACGAGGTCCGCCTCCAATGGCGGGTCGCGGTAGCTGAGCGGGTCCTTCACGTCGAAGGAGGACATCGAAGGCAGGGACGGACTCATGACGATCCCTCCGGGAGTGGGAAGGGGGGCGCTACCGACGCCGGCGCACAGGGGTTCTCGATGGGTTCACGCAGCGCGCCGTCCATGGCGTCCCCCGGGGTGAGAGATACAACGCCAACGAACCCGAAGGTTCTTCACCCAGTGTCCCACCGTTCTGCCCGCGACACGCAGAAAGGGTGCGGAGCCGTCCGTCAGGCGCGGACCTGGTCCACGCCCAGGTTCGCCAGTTGGTCGGCCCGCTCGTTGCCCGGATCGCCGGCGTGGCCCTTGACCCATTCCCAGCGGACGGTGTGCTGGGCGACCTGGGCCTCCAGTTCCTGCCACAGTTCCGCGTTCTTGACCGGCTTCTTGTCCGCGGTGCGCCAACCGTTGCGCTTCCAGCCGTGGATCCACTTCGTCATGCCGTTCATGACGTAGGCGGAATCGACGTGGAGGTGCACCTCGCTGTGCCGCTTCAACGACTCCAGGCCGCGGATCACCGCGAGCAGCTCCATCCGGTTGTTGGTGGTGAGGGGCTCGCCGCCGAACAGTTCCTTGGTGTGCTCGCCCCAGGTCATCAGCACGCCCCAGCCGCCGGGGCCCGGGTTGCCCTTGCAGGCGCCGTCGGTCCACATGTGGAGGGTGGTGCTGTCGGTCATCAGGGTCCTTGTCCATCGGCTGCCTTGCGCGTGGCACCGGTCGAATGGGCGGTGCCACCTTAGCCGGTGTCTCGCCGCTGCGAAGCGGCTCGTTCAGTTACCCTGGCGCCATGCCCGAGCAGCACGGCACGCCGTGGACCGCGATCGAGATCGACGCGGTGGTCGAGAGCTACTTCAGGATGCTCCGAGCCCATGTGACCGGCGACCCCTACGTGAAGCTGCGCGAGAACGAGTTGGTGCAACGACGAACCGGTCGGACGCACGGTTCGGTGGAGCGGAAGTTCCAGAACGTGAGCGCGGCCCTGCTGGACCTCGGTGCCGGCGACTTCGTCCGCGGCTACGTCCCCCTGCGCAACTCACAACAGGCGCTGCGCGATGCCGTGAGCGAGCGGTGGCGGGACGAGCCGGGAATCGAGGCGCTCATGCGGGCCGCAGCAGCGGATCCCGTCCCCGACTCCCGGGTCGACCTGGTCTGGTCCGCGCCGCCGAAGTTCACCGTCGAGCCGCAGCTGCTGGATCGCCGCCGGTCGCCTGTCCGCACCGACTTCCTCAAGCTCGATGCGGACAACCGCGACCTGGGGCTCGCCGGGGAGCGGGTCGTGGTCGAGCTGGAGCGGCACAGCCTGCGGCAGCGGGGACTCGACCAGCTGGCGCGGCAGGTCGAGCACGTCTCCCGCACCCAGGGCGATGGGCTCGGGTTCGACGTGCTCTCCTTCACCCCGGACGGCGGGGAGAAGTTCATCGAGGTCAAGACCACCCGCAAGCAGAAGGAGTTCCCTTTCCTGGTCTCCAGGAACGAGGTCGAGTTCAGTGCCGAGGAGAAGGACCGCTTCCATCTCTACCGGGTGTTCGACTTCGGTAGGCCCAGAGCCGGCTTGTTCGCCGTCGCGGGCTCGTTGAACGAGACCTGCTTCCTCACGCCGTCCGTCTATGCCGCGCGGACGGCGTAGGCGAGACCTCGCGTTCAGGTCGACGTGACCAGTGCCGGGTGGTGCGCGAGGACGTCGATGCGGTCGGCGTACTCGCCGTAGGCGAGGCGCTCCCGCAGCAGGGCGTGCCACTCGCGCAGGCGTTCGGTGCGCTCCCGGTTCACGCCGGAACGACGGCCCGGCCTGGCGGCCACCTCGTCGAGCGCCAGGAGGTAGTGGTCGGCGAACGAGCCCCACGCGTCGGGTGTGGAGAGCATGCCGGTGACGACCTCTGCGAGCGTTGTCTCCTGCGCGCACACCCGTCCCTCGCCCCGACGTGTCCAGCCCCAGCGCGACTCCCAACGCAGCAACTGGCCAGCCGCACGTTCGCAGAAGGCGGCGTGGCCCTGCTCGCGCCGAATGGCCGACCACATCGTGGCTGCGGCGTCGGAGACCACGAATCGCGCCGCCTCGACCGCGTCGTCCGAGCGGAAGTAGTCCTTCGAACCCATCTCGCAGGCGAGGTCGATCAACGTCGCCATCGCGGACGCCGCCGGCTCGATGTCCCGACCGGCGAGAGCCTGGATGGCGGCCTTCTCGAGGCGTTGGAAGGTGAACCGCCACCGCGTCCGCTCCTTCGGCGAGACGCGTCGATCGCCGGCGAGGTAGGCGCCGTGTCGTGCCAGGGCCGCGAACTCCGTCACCTCCCTCACCAGCTCCGAGGCGTCGACCGGGGCGGGTCTGGTGGTGCGGGCCGCGGGCGACGACGGGTCGACCGCAGCCATGACGCGATCCCGGACGGTTGCTGACCCGCGCCAGTACAGCGTCCAGAGCGCCTTTCGGAGGTCAGCCTCCTCCAACGACGACATCGAGTCGTAGAACTGCTCGCGGTTCAGTCGGCCCTCCACGGTATGGACGGTAACAGAGGGCGCGCCGGCGGCCTCAGGGCTAGTGGTTCAGTCGGCTCGGAGGTCGAGGTCGGTGAAGTAGAGCTCGGTGTGGCTGGTGGTGGGGGTGGGCGTCACGGGGTGGGTGCCGTCGGGTCCGACGCGGTAGTGGAGGTCGCCGGGGGTGGTCCACCAGAAGATGCCGGGGCGGGGTTGGGTGAGGTGCCAGTGGCCGTGGGTCTTGGCGCGATGGGGTCGGCGCCAGAGGGGTCCGAGGTTGCCGGGTCGGGTTTGGTCGGGTGGTCCGGTGGGGGTCCAGGGGGTGGTGTGGTCGAGGTCGGAGTGTCGGGCGGTGCGGCTGGAGTAGGGGAACACTTCGTGGGTGTCGCGGAGGATGACTTGTTGGCGCATGGTGTCGGGGATCTCGTAGGCGTCGACCGCGGCGTGGGCGTAGGGCTGGATGACGGGGGTGAGCCGGATCCGGCAGTGGCCGAGGAGGTCGGTGAGGCTGGCCAGGGCGAGGGGTCCGATGTCTTCGATGCGGGCGGTCCCTTCACCGTGGTGGAGGGATTCGGCGGCGACGTGGACGTACAGCCGGGCTTCGGGCAGCAGCCGGGGGTCAGTGGGCGAGATGTCGGGCCCGCTGGTTCCTTGGCGGAGGTCGTCCACAGCGAACCCGATCCCGGCAGAGTGATCCTTGTCGGGCAGGATCCCGCCCGGCGATCCGCTGTCGATTGGGTTCGGCGTCTCGACCCCGGCCGGTGCACCACCGCGAGTCTCGCGCCCGGACGGCCCGCTCGCGTGCCACTGGGGGTCCGCGGTCTCGACCCACTCCTCGTCCATCGGCTGCTCGTCGCCGAGCTGGTCGTCGACGTGCCCGCTGGCGGCTTGGGTGAGGAGGAGGTGGGCGCGGGTGGGGGTGGCGAGGATGCCGAGGGACTTGGCGCGCCGGATCTCCTTGGTGTCCTGGTCGCCCTCGCGGGCGAGGAGGTCGGCGATCCGGTCGATCATGGCGTCGAAGAAGATCGCATCGGCGGTGTCGACGCGGGCGGTGAGGTAGGACACGGCCGGGTCCTCGGCGGGAGCCTTGCGGACGTAGCGGTCGGCGCGTGCCCCTCGGGCGGTGTCGATGGCCCGCTGGGGCGCGATCTGGCACATCAGGCCGCGGCAGAGCCGGAGCAGGCGGGGCCAGCCGAGCCGGCCGACCTTGGGTGCGAGGAGGCTGTCGAGCTGGCGGGCCTGGTCGGCGTCGAGGCCCCAACGGGCGACTTCCTGGACGAGTTGGCAGGCCCGGTACACGGGCAGGTCGCCGTGTTGGACCTGCTGCCACAGCTGGGGGTGGCGGTCGCGGAGGTTCAGGATGTCCCGGATCAGCCAGGTCGCCGTGGTGGGCGAGATCCGTTTCAGCACGGCGAGTTCCAGGGCGACGAACTCGCCCAGCAGCGGGGTGCCGTCAGCACCGACCCGGACCGGCCGGGTCCCGACCACGTCGATCGGGTCGTCCCCGTGCCACTCGTGCGCGGTGGCGTACTCGGCGATCGCGACCGCCTCGGCGATCTCGGCGCGGACCCGGGCGTCGATGGCGGCCTGGAGCCGTTGGGCTGCCACCTCTGCCACCGTAGAATCGCTCATGTGTGCTATTCTATGCCGACCCCAGCCTGTTCACAAGGGGTTTCCCGGGGCAATGTGGTCGGGTCTCGCGGGCTGGTGGGCTCAGCGGGCGACCCTTCGTCTGTTCCTCGGGCCGCTGATGGCTCGTCGTTTACCCTCTGGGCATGGCAGGGGCTGAACCGATCGACTGGCGTGCGGTGTTCGCGTTGTTGGCGAACGCGGAGACCCGGGGGGTGTTTGCCGAGGTCGCCAGCGGCGGGCTGCCCACCGGTACGGCTCACGTCCGGGCGCTGGGACGGCTGGTCGCTGCCGGGCTGGTCGAACCGGGACCGGACGGGCGTCCGGTAGTGGCCGAGGCAAGGTTGCGGGCGACGTTGAGGGTCGCTGCGCCGGAGCCGGTGCTGGGCGTTGAGCGCTTCCTCTCCAGCGAGGGGCGGATCATCGACTATCCCTCCCGCTCGGGTGAGCGGCGGGAACTCCTGGCTCTGCTGGCGACGCGCGCGGTCGACCCGGAGGAGCACCTTCCCGAATCGGAACTCGGGGAGCGGCTGGCCCGCTTCACCCACGACGTCGCCACCCTGCGTCGCTATCTGGTGGATGCCGGACTGCTGGACCGTTCGCCGGACGGGCGGAGCTACCGGCTCGCCCCGGGCAGCCCGTAGCCCACCGGCTCAGACCGGCAGCAGGGCGTCGATCCGCTGTCGCAGCACCGGCTCGGGCTGGGCGCCGACCAGGCGGGCGACGGTGGAGCCGTCGCGCAGCATCACCAGCGTCGGGATGCTGCGGGCGTCGAAGCGGGCTGCGATCCGCGGGTTGTCGTCCACGTTGACCTTGACGACCTTCACCCTTCCGGCGTAGGCGACCGACAGCCGCTCCAGGATTGGCGCGACCGCGCGGCACGGTCCACACCAGGGCGCCCACAGGTCCACGAGGACGAGCTGGCCGGTGGCGGTCGCCGGTTCGAAGTCGGCGTCGCCGGCGTCCACGAGCCAGGGCAGCGGCTGGTGGCAGGACGCGCACTGCGGACGTCCGGTCGAGGCGACCGGGACGCGGTTCTTCGTGCCGCACGACGGGCACGCCGAGACGCGGGAACTCATGGGACGAATCTAGCCGCCACGCTCCACCCGCGCGGGTAGCCTCGGGCAGCGAACGGGAGGCAACCCGACCCGGTCGTACCGTACTCGGCACCCGCTCCGGGTCGTGGCGGAGGTCGAGCAGTGGCAGGGCCACGCCCCCGAGGTGCTGCAGGGGATGCTGGACCACCCTGCGCATCTGCGCGAGCAGGGGCTGGACGTGATCGAGGACTGAGCGGCGACGCCCCGGATCCTCCAGCGGCGACCTCTGGACACCCGGGGCAGGATGGACGTGAACACCCACGCACCAGGGAGGCCTAGATGACCATCGCCGACCGACGGCCCCGGATCCCCGGGGCGCCCGGCTTCGAGCCCGTCCGCCGGGCCGTCGTGGTGGGTGCCGGGACGATGGGCGCCGGCATCGCCGCCCACCTCGCCAACTGCGGGGTGACGGTCACGCTGCTCGATCGGGTCGCCGACGGCCCGGACCGGTCGGGTCTGGCGAGGTCGGGCATCGGCCGCCAGTTGGAACGGGGCGGCTTCATGCTGCCGGAGTTCGCCGACCGGGTGACCCCTGGCAACGTCGAGGACGATCTGGCCGCCTGCGCCGACGCCGACTGGGTGATCGAGGCGGTCTTCGAGGATCCGGCCGTCAAGCACGCCCTCTACCGTCGGCTTGACGAGGTGCGGCGACCAGGTGCGCTGGTGTCGTCGAACACGTCCGGGATCGCAGTGCACGAACTCGTGGCCGGCCACTCGGACGCCTTCGCGCGCGACTTCACGATCACCCACTTCTTCAATCCGCCGCGCACCATGGAACTGCTGGAGGTGGTGGCCGGACCGGCAACCGACGCCGCGGTCCACGCCCGGGTGGCGGCGGTCGGCGACCGGCAGCTCGGCAAGATCGTGCTGGAGTGCCGCGATACGCCCGGGTTCATCGCGAACCGGCTCGGCAGCCACTGGATGGCCGCCGCAGCGTTGGAGGCGTTCGGAGCCGGGCTCGACGTGGAGACCGCCGACGCGGTGATGTCGCGGCCCTTCGGGATCCCGCGCAGTGGGGTGTTCGGCCTGTTCGACCTGGTGGGGATCAACCTCGTGCCGCTGCTGTGGCCGGTGCTCACCCGCGCTCTGCCGGCCTCCGACGCCTGCCACCGGTACGACCTGGGCGCCGACCCGGTGTTCGCGCACCTGCTCGCCCAGGGGCTCATCGGACGGCTGGGGCCGGGCGGCTTCTACCGGCGCCGGGACGCCTCCGGCGGCAAGGTCGACGAGGTGCTCGACCTCGACACCCTCGACTACCGGCCGCGCCGCAGCCCGGACGACCCCGCGACCGTCGCCGCCGATCTCGCCTCGCTGCTGAACACCGACAGCCCGGGCGGGCAGTACGGCTGGCGGGTTTTCGCCGCGGTGCTCGACTACGCGTGCGCGATCGCGCCGGAGGTCGCCGACGACATCGAGGCCATCGACGACGCGATGCGGCTGGGCTACAACTGGGCGGCCGGGCCGTTCGGGCTGGCCGACACCGTGGGCGCCGGCGTGCTCATCGACCGGTACGAGGCTGCCGGACGGGCGGTGCCCGCACTACTCGCCAGCGCCGCCCGGGTCGGCGGGTTCCACCCCGACCGCGACACCGTCCTCGGCACGGACGGGACGCCGCGGCCGCGCCGCCGCCCCGAGGGCATCCTGACCGTGGCCGACGCCGAGGCCGCCCACGGCGTGCTCGCAGCGAACGCCTCCGCCGCGTTGGTCGACCTCGGCGACGGGGTTGCCTGCCTGGCGCTGCGCACCAAGCTGAACACCTGCGACCCGGGCGTCGTCGAGTTGGTCGAGCGGGCCACCGAGCTGGGTCGCGCCGGAGCCTTCCGGGCTCTGGTGATCGGCTCGGACCACCCGCGCGCGTTCTCGGCGGGAGCCGACCTGGGTACCTTCGTCCGACTGCTCGACGCCGGCGACCTCGACGGGCTGCGCGGGTTCGCCAGGCGCGGCCAGCAGGCCTTCCGGGCGTTGCGGGACGCGGACTTCCCGGTGGTCGCGGCCGCCCGCGGGCTGGCCCTCGGCGGGGGGAACGAGCTGATGCTGACCGCCGACCGGATCGTCGCCCACGCCGAACTCACCGCCGGCTTCCCGGAGCGGACCGTGGGGTTGGTCCCGGCCTGGGGCGGCGTCGCGCAGAGCCTTGCCCGCGCGCAGGCCGCGGGCGTCCCCGACCCGGCGGCGGCCGCCTTCGAGGTCACCTCCAGCTGCCGGCTCAGCGACTCGGCGTGGCAGGCCGGGGACTGGCACCTGCTGCGGGGCGGTGACGAGGTCGTCGCCTCGGGGCGCCGGGTGCTGGCTGAGGCGAAGGCCGCCGCCCTCGAACTGCTCTCGACCGGCGAGCGGGCCCCGACCCCGGCGCGACTCGCCCTGCACGATCCCGGTGCGGGCGCGCTGGACGCCGCGTGGGCGGAGGCGTCGCCGACCGACCGCGAGATCGTCGCCCGGCTGGCCGGGCTGCTCACCGGCAGCGGCGCTGGGCAGACCACCACCGAGGCCGACCTGCTGAAGGGGGAGATCGAGGCGGCGGTCGACCTGCTCTCCCGTCCGGCCAACCAGGCCCGGGTGCGGCACCTGCTCGCCACCAACCGTCCGCTGGCGAACTGAAGGGGGTCGTCGTGGCGCTGCCTGCGTCCCTGGTCGGACGGCTCCGGCTCCCGGTGGTCGCCGCCCCGATGTTCCTCGTGTCGGGTCCGGACCTGGTCATCGCCGCCTGCCGGGCCGGGGTGCTGGGCTGCTTCCCGGCCCTGAACCGACGGACCTCGGACGGGCTGGATGAGTGGCTGACCCTCCTCGACGCCACCCTCGGGCCCGGCGACGCGCCGTACGGGGTGAACCTGATCGTCCACCGCAGCTACCCGCGGGTTGCCGCCGACCTTGCCGTCCTGGCCCGGCACCGCGTGCCGGTGGTGGTCACCAGCCTGGGCGCGGCCACCGAGGTGGTCGCGGCCGTCCACGCCTGGGGCGGGGTCGTCTTCCACGACGTCACCAACGCCCGGCACGCAGCGAAGGCGGCCGCCGCGGGGGTGGACGGGCTGATCCTCGTGACGTGCGGAGCCGGCGGCCACGGGGGCTCGCTCAACCCGTTCGCCCTGCTGGCCGAGGTGCGCGCCGGCTTCGACGGCACGATCCTGCTGGCCGGGGCGATCTCGTCGGGCTCGGACGTGCTCGCCGCGCGGGTCATGGGGGCCGATCTGGCCTACCTGGGCACCCGCTTCGTGGCCACCACCGAGTCACTGGCCAGCGACGCCTACCGCCAGCAGGTGGTGGCGGCAGGGACGGCCGACATCGTCCACACCGCCGCCGTGAGCACGATCGGGGCCAACTTCCTGCGCCGCAGCCTGGAACTGGCCGGGCTCGACCCCGACGCCGCCCCCGGGCCGGTCGACCTCGACCACCTCACCCGGCCGTCGGCCGGCGACGCCAGGGCCTGGCGCGACATCTGGTCGGCCGGCCAGGGGGTCGCCGGGATCCATTCCGTGAAGCCGGTGGCCGACCTGGTCGACGACCTCGCGCGAGAGTACTCCGACGCGTTGGCGCGGCTCTGCTGAACGATGGCTGTGGCTCAGCGGTCGTTCGGGCTCGGGGATCCGTCCTGGATCTCCTCCTGCTCCAGCTGGGTGTAGGCGATCTTGCCCACGAGCGTGGTCAGGAGCTCGTCCCGGAACTCGATGCTGCGGGGGACGGCCCAGTGCAGCAGGTGCTTGCGGCAGTGACCGAGCAGGTCGTGGCGCAGCTTGTCGTCGGCCGCGACGCCGTCCGCGGGCACCACGAACGCCTTGACCGACGCCATCTGGTACTCGTCGGCCGTGCCGATCACGCAGGCGCGGCGCACCAGCGGGTGCGCCTCCAGCACCTGCTCGACCTGGGCGGGGTACACCGACACGCCCGACACCTTGATGATGCGCTTGGTGCGGCCCTTGAAGTACAGGTAGCCGTCGGCGTCCATCACCCCGACGTCGGCGGTGTGCAGCCACGTCCGACCGTCGGCGTGCCGGCGCAGCGTGCTCGCCGTCGCCTCGGGATCGTTGAGGTAGCCCAGCATGAGCGTCGGTCCGGTGACGCAGATCTCGCCCTCGGTGCCGTAGGGCACCTCGACTCCCTCGGGATCGACCACGGCCACGTCCATCCCCGGGATCGGGAGGCCGATCGAGTTCTCCCGGTACTGCCGGGACGGCGACACCGTGCACGCCGTGACGCACTCGGTCAGCCCGTAGCCCTCCATCAGCTCGACCCGGCTGCCCTGCGCGGCGATCGCCGCGTCGAACCGCTGCTTGAGCGCCGGGGTGAGGGAGTCCCCGCCGGAGTAGGCGCCGCGCAGGGCACCGAAGTCGACCTTGGCGAAGGTCGGGTCGCCCAGCAGCGCCTGGAACAGCGTCGGCACCCCGGCGATGTAGGACGGGGAGTGCTTGCGCAGGTTGTCGATGTAGATCCGGGCACTGAATTCCGGCACCAGGATCGAGGCGGCCCCGACCGTGAGCGGGGTGTGGATGCACAGGCCCAGTCCGAAACCGTGGAACACCGGCAGGATCGCCAGCACGCTGTTGCCAGCCTCGATGCCGGTGATCGCCTGCATCGAGACCGCGAGGGCGTTGAAGGCGGCCGAGCTCAGCATGATGCCCTTCGGCAGCGCCGACGTCCCGCCGCTGAACAGGACGACGTCGCCGCCCCGCTCACCCGAGGCGGCCGCCGGCTCGCCCGCGACCGGACGACGCGGCGGTTTGGCGGCGAGGAAGTCTCCCCAGGTGACCACCCGCCGGTCCGACTTCGGGACAGGGTCGATCCGGCGGCCCCTGGTCACCTTGAAGCCGAGCTTCTTCGCGCTGGTCAGGTAGTCGGAGAACTGGCAGATCAGGAGCTTCTCGACCCCGGTGTCGGCGAGGATGTCGCGGAACCGCCCGTAGAACAGGTCCATCGTGACCGCCCACCGGCTGCCGGTCTCGGTGAGGTAGTGCCGCAGTTCGGTGGGGGAGGAGAGGGGGTGGGTCATCACCGCCCGGGCTCCGATCCGGTTCAGCGCGTAGAACAGCACGATCGCGTTCGGGACGTTCGGCATCGACAGCGTGACGCTGTCCCCGGCCCTGATGCCGTGGCGGGTGAGCGCGTCGGCGCACCGGTCGATGTCGGCCAGCAACGTCCGGTAGCTGATCCGCCGTCCCACGTAGACCAGGGCGGTCCGGTCGGGCCAGCGCTGCGCGGTGCGGGCGACCAGTTCGTACATGGTCGCCTCCGGCACGGTGACCTCGGTCGGGATGTCGCCGTAGCGGGCCAGCCAGGGACGCTGTGGCATCGCGCTCCTCCTCAGATCCGCCCGATGTGGGTGGGGTCGCTCAGGTACGTGTCGAACAGTTCCAGCGCCCGGGCGTCGTAGTAGCCGTCGGCGATGCGCTCGTCGAGGGCGATCTTGAGCTCCATCGTCCGGCGCACGGCCGGGTTCCCGTCCTCGCCCACGACCACGGTCGGCTTCACCTGTCCGATGGTGACGAACAGGCTGCACGTGCCCCACTCGAACAGGTGGTGGTACGCCGCGTCCATGCCCACGCTGCCGAGGTTGGCCACGTAGGCGCTGCAGCGCAACGGGTCCACCCCGCGCAGGAAGCCCGGGGTGTCGACGTAGAAGTCCCAGGCCATGAACGCGTTCACCGCCACCTGCAGCACGCTGCGCGGCAGCCGCAGGAAGGCGTCGATCAGGCCCTCGTCGCTCTTCTGCTCGCCCGACTTCGCCGTCCGGATCTCGCCGCGGATCTTCGCCAGTGCGGCGGATGCGTCGTCGGACGGCGTCACCTTCACGAACACATTGGTCTCGGAACTCTCCAGGGTGAAGGCCCGACGGGCCACGAACGAGAGTTCGACGTTGTCGCGCTGGTACAGCCGGCGGCCGATGATGTAGCGGTTCAGGGTGGGACGCTCCCGCAGGATCCTCACCAGCGCGAGCAGGACGGCCTCGAACAGGGTGATCTCGTGCTCTGTCCCCTTGGACGCCTCGACGTGGGCCAGCAGGTTCTCGGCGTCGACCACGACGGGGTAGTACGCGACGGATTCGTTGCGGCCCTTCATGATGAAAGGGAACATCGCGTTGAAGCTCCGCCCCAGATCCACTCGGGTCGCGTCGCGACGACCCCCTCTGCTCCTGCCCGATCCGCCCATGACCCCCATGATCAGGCCCGCCGCTGGCCGGGCGGCCCCCGACGCGCCGGTGGCTCGGCAAGGGCGCCCAGCCGGCGGGCGAACCGCACCAGCAGCGGCCCCCGCACCCGCAGCGGGATGCGGTTCGGTTGCAGCAGCACCTGGGCGGTGACCATCACCCGCGCCTGGCGCAGCATCCTCAGGTAGGCGGGCCGCCACTGCTCCCAGCGTCCGCTGGCGTGCAGTTCGCGCCGGACGAGGTCGATGGCCGCGGCGATCGAGAACACGTTCTTGACCTCGAACCGGCCGGTGACGCTGTCACCGCGCAGGCAGTAGTGGTAGTAGGAGCGCCTGGTCAGCGCCACCTGCCCGGCCCGGGCGAGGGTGCGGGAGGTGGTGGCGAGGTCCTCGTAGATGATGCTGGGGAAGGTCTCGTCGAGGTGGAACAGCTCGCGCCGGTACAGCTTGTTCCACGCGAACGCCGGCATCCGGGTGAGGTCGAGGGTGAGCTCGGCGGCCTCCGGGCCGGTCAGCCGGGGCTCGCGGGGCAGGAACGGGAACGGGGCGCGGAGCCGTCCGAGGTGGAACCAGAACCCGCACACGACGACGTCCGCGCCGGTCGCGGTGGCGATCGCGTGCAGGTCGGCGACGAAGTCGGGTTCGACCCAGTCGTCGGCGTCGGCGAAGCAGACGAACTCGCCCCGGGCGAGCGCCAGTGCCGCGTTGCGGGCCGGTCCGAGGCTGCGGTGGCGCTGGCTGATCACCCGCACCTCGGGGTGTCGCTGCTGGTAGTGCCGCATCACCTCCCAGGTGTCGTCGGTCGAGCCGTCGTCCACCACCAGGATCTCGAGCGGACGGTGGGTCTGCGCGAGCAGCGAATCCAGGCACCGCGGCAGCAGCCCGGCGACGTTCCACGCCGGCACCACGACGCTGACAAGGCTGGACATCGGCACGGCCGCCCGGTTACCGCCAGAGCCGGTGGTAGGCGTTGATCGCCGGCTGCCCGCCGAGGTGGGCGTACAGCACGGTGGAGTCCCGGCCGATCTCGCCCGAGCCCACCAGGTCGACCAGCCCGGCCAGCGACTTCCCCTCGTACACCGGGTCGGTGATCATCGCCTCCAGCTGGGCGCCCAGGCGCATCGCCTCCATGGTGGACTCCACCGGGATGCCGTACTCCTCGCCGGCCCAGCCCTCCAGCACGGTGACCTCGTCCTCGCGCAGGTCGCGGCCCAGCTCGATCAGTTCGGCGGTGTGGCGGGCGATCCGTCCGACCTGGTCCCGGGTCTTCCCGATCGTGGCGGACGCGTCGATGCCGAGCACCCGGCGCCGGATGCCGGTGAGGTCCTCCAGGGCCGCGAACCCCGCGATCATGCCGGCGTGCGTCGAGCCGGTGACCGTGCAGACGATGATCGTGTCGAAGAGGACGCCGAGTTGCCGCTCCTGCTCGGCCACCTCGAACGCCCAGTTGGCGAAGCCGAGCCCGCCCAGGGGGTGTTCGGACGCGCCCGCGGGGATCGGGTACGGCGTGCCGCCGGCCGCCTCGACCTCGGCCAGCGCCTGCTTCCAGGAGTCACGGATGCCGATGTCGAAGCCGGCCGGGTCAAGCCGGGAGTCGGCGCCCATCATGCGGGAGAGCAGGATGTTGCCCACCCGGTCGTTCATCGGGTCGTCCCACGAGACCCAGTGCTCCTGCACCAGCCGGCACTTCAGGCCGAGGTGGGCGGCGACGGCCGCGACCTGGCGGGTGTGGTTGGACTGGTAGCCGCCGATCGACACGAGCGTGTCGGCACCCGAGGCCAGGATGTCGGGGACGATGTACTCCAGCTTGCGCACCTTGTTGCCGCCGAACGCGAGCCCGCTGCTCACGTCCTCGCGCTTGGCCCAGACCTGGGCGCCGCCGAGGTGGCGGCTCAGCCGCTGCAGGTGGTGCACCGGGCTCGGCCCGAACGTGAGCGGGTGGCGGGGGAACTCGGGCAGCTTCATGGGAGTCCTTGTCGTCGGTGTGAGCGGGCGTCGGCAGAGGGCCGAGCCTAGCCAGCTAGGATCGGGCCCGCGAGAGGGGACACACGGATGAAGCGGTACCTGGGCAGCCTCGACCCCCTCGGCGTCGTGCTCGCGGCGATCCTGCTCGCACTCTCCCTCACCCCCTCGCTGCTGCCGCGGTCCGCGGTCGTGCAGGGGTTCGGCTCGGGTGTCGTCTTCGGCATCGGCTACGCGGTCGGTGTCGCGGTCTCGGCACTGCTGGCCCGCTGGGTGGCCTGGCGGCCGTCGGCGGCGGTGCTGCGGTGGGTGAGGCTGGTCGGCTGGCCGGTGTTCGCGGTCGTGATGGTCGCCGGCATGGTCGGCGGGGTGGCCGCGCAGAACGAGGTGCGCCGCATGGTCGAACTCGCCCCGCTGGACGGGGTGAACGTGGTCGGCTTCGTGGTCGCGCTCGGGCTCACCAGCCTGGCCTGCCTCGCGCTGGGACGGCTGCTGCGCTCGGGCTACCGGCGGCTCGCGGCCCGGCTGGCCGCGCGGCTCGGCAGCGGGCCGGCAGCGAACCGCAGGGCCGCGGCGCTGCTCGGCGTCGCCGTCCTGGTCGTGCTCGCGCTGCTCACCGGAGTCGCCTTCGTCGGCCTCGACCGCAGCTTCTACGCCAGCAACGGGCACCCCGAGGCCGGCCTCGCCGCCCCGGACGGAGCCTTCCGCTCCGGCGGCGACGGGTCGCCCGTGGTCTTCGACGAGCTGGGGCGGGCCGGAGCCGAGTTCGTCACCGGCGGGCCCGACGCCGCGCAGATCACGTCCCTCACCGGCCGGCCGGCGCTCACCCCCGTCCGCGTCTACGTCGGGATCGCCGCCGGCGGCAGCATCGCCGAGCGGGCCGCGACCGCGGTCGCCGAACTGGAACGCACCGGGGCCTTCGACCGGGCGGTGCTGATGGTGGCCGCCACCACCGGCACCGGCTGGGTCGAACCCCAGGGGGTCGACTCCCTCGAGTACCTGCACGCGGGCGACACCGCCAGCGTCGCCCTGCAGTTCGCGTACACGCCCAGCTTCGTCACCGCCCTCACCGACCCCCAGCTGCCCATCGACACCTTCTCGACCCTGTTCGCCGCCGTCCGCGCGAAGTGGCTCACGCTGCCCGCCGACGACCGTCCCGAACTGGTGGTGTACGGGCTCAGCCTCGGCGCCCAGGCCGTGATGGGCAGCTTCACCGGCGTCGCGCAGCTCCGCGAACTCACCGAGGGCGCGCTGCTGGTGGGTCCCACGAACGCGACCCCGCTGTGGCGGGAGCTGCAGGGCTCCCGGGACGCGGGTTCGCCGCCGTGGCAGCCCGTGCTGGACGCCGGCGCGGAGGTGCGCTGGGCGTCGGGCTTCGGCGACTTCGACCGGCTGCCGGGGGAGTGGCGGCAACCGCGGGTGGCGATCCTGCAACACTCCACCGACCCCGTCACCTGGCTCGGTCCCGAAATGGTCTGGCAGCGCCCGGAATGGCTCGCCGAGGGCTACCGCGCCCCCGACGTCAGCCCCCACATGCACTGGATCCCGGTCGTCACCGCCGTGCAGGTGGCCCTGGACATGGTCGCCAGCACCGCCGTCCCCGCCCGCCACGGGCACGCCTTCGGTGACGTGATGGTGGACGGCTGGGTGGCCGTCACCGGCGACGGCGGGCTCGATCCCGCCACCCGGGCCCAGATCCAGAAGGTGATTGAGAGCTACTGGACGATCCCGCCGTTCCAGTCCTGAACCGGGACGGTTGGAACCCGGCGGCTACGCTGGCAGCACCAGTTCAGGAGTCGCCACCGGGGTTTCTTTGCCGAACCGGTAGAAACGCGGCAGCCATGACGGCCACCAGTACCTCACCGCCCCGCTCCACCCGTCCGGCCCGGGGAGCGGCCGTGCGCGCCGAGATCGCCCGGCGCACCGCCAGCTTCACCGACCTGGCCCAGACCGTGCGCACCGCCGGCCTCAACGGGCGCACCCGCTGGTTCTACGTGGTCCTCTTCACCGGGCTCGTGCTCGCGCTGGCCGGCGCGGTCACCGGCGTCGTCCTGCTGCGCGACTCGTGGTTCCAGTTGCTGATCGCGGCCGCGCTGGGGGTGATCTTCACCCAGTTCGCCTTCCTCGGCCACGAGGCCTCACACCGCCAGGTGCTCGCCTCGGGCCCGGCCAACGACCACCTCGGACGGGTGCTCGCCGCCTTCTTCGTCGGCATCAGCTACTCGTGGTGGATGACCAAGCACACCCGCCACCACGGCAATCCGAACCGGGTCGGCAAGGACCCCGACATCGCGCTGGGCACCATCGCCTTCACCCCGGAGGACGCCGCGGGCACCACCGGCCTGCGGGGCTGGGTCGTCCGGCGGCAGGGCTGGCTGTTCTTCCCGCTGCTGCTGCTCGTGGGGCTCGACCTGCACCAGGCGTCGATCCGAAGCCTGTTCGGACGCCGCGACGTGGCGGGCCGGCCGCTGGAGATCGCCCTGCTCGCGGTGCGCTTCGCGGCTTACCTCGGGCTGCTGTTCTGGCTGCTGCCGGTGGGGATGGCCTTCGCCTTCCTCGGCGTCCAACTCGCGGTGTTCGGCGTGTACATGGGGGCGAGCTTCGCGCCGAACCACATCGGGATGCCGATCGTGCCGGCCGAGGCGCGGCTGGACTTCCTCGACAAGCAAGTGCTCACCTCACGCAACGTCGCCGGCGGGTGGTGGATGACGGTGCTGATGGGCGGGCTGAACTACCAGATCGAGCACCACCTGTTCCCGAGCATGCCGCGGCCGCACCTGAGCCGCGCCCGCCTGCTGGTGCGGCAGCACTGCCGCGACCACGGGGTCAGCTACTCCGAGACGTCACTCACCGCGGCGCTCGGCATCGTCGTCGCCCACCTCAACGAGGTCGGGCTGGCAGCCGGACGCAGCTTCCGCTGCCCGACCGCAGCCGGACTCGGGCGTCCCTGACCTGACCGGCCCGGGGACGGAAACGGGGCGTGAGGCGGGAGAACCCGCCGCACGCCCCGCCCCGGTACGCCTCAGACGGCGCGGATGTTGGTGGCCTGGAGGCCCTTCTGGCCGCGCTCGGTGTCGAACTCGACCTGCTGACCTTCGTAGAGGTCACGCCGGCCGGAGCCGACAATGGCGCTGAAGTGCGCGAAAACGTCGGCCGAGCCATCGGACGGGGCGATGAAGCCGAAGCCCTTCTCGGAGTTGAACCATTTGACAGTGCCAGTGGCCATGCCGTCTTTCCTTCGTGTTCTCGGGTCGCGGAGTGCGACCCTGGTGACCGTACCGACGACGCCGGTGCGGGGATCTGTGGTGGAGGCATCGCCGGCCACGGCAGGCAGGCGCCGCGACGCAGCGCTGGTGCGCTGGGCGGCAGGGATGCTGCGGAACGTGGCGGGGCTCGAAGCGGCGGTACGTTCGGGTGTTGCGATGCTGATCGGTCTTCGTTTCTTCAGTAGCGGTGTGCACCAGTGGTGCGGACGCAAGCCTAGCAGGTGAGCGCCCCCGCTTTTCAGCTATCGGGCGGCGTTGTGCGACAATCGAGTCGGGGCGCGAGCGTCGTGGCCCTGCATCGCACCACATTCCGCATTGCGCCGGCCGTTTTTCCCGGCCGAGGACGCGCGCGGACCTTTGAGTGTGGTGAACCAGTCAGCTACAGGAGCAGTGCCTTCTTGTCCCACGCCAATTCCACCCCGCTGTCGTTCCAGTCGCTCGGCGTTCCCGCCGGGTTGGCGAGCTCGCTCGCCGCCGACGGGATCGACCTGCCGTTCCCGATTCAGACCGCCACCCTGCCCGACACCCTGGGGGGCCGGGACGTCCTCGGCCGGGGCCGCACCGGCTCCGGCAAGACCCTCGCCTTCGCGCTGCCGCTGGTCGCCCGGCTCGCCCGGCTCGTGCCCTCCGGCGCCGACCTCGCCCGACAGACCCGTCCGGGCGCGCCCCGCGGGCTGGTGCTGGCGCCGACCAGGGAGCTCGCCAACCAGATCCTCGCCACGATCGAGCCGCTGGCCAGCTTGGCCGGGTTGAGCGTGATGACGATCTTCGGCGGCGTGAACCAGTCCGGGCAGGTGCGGCTGCTGCGCCGCGGCACCGACATCGTCGTGGCCACCCCGGGTCGGCTGGAGGACCTGATGAGCCAGGGCGCCGTACGCCTGGACGACGTCGCGGTCACCGTCCTGGACGAGGCCGACCACATGGCCGACCTCGGCTTCCTGCCCGGGGTCACCCGGATCCTCGCCGCGACCCCGTCCGGGGGGCAGCGGATGCTGTTCTCGGCGACGCTGGACAACGGCGTCGACAAGCTCGTGAAGCGGTTCCTCGCCCGACCGCTGGTGCACAGCGTCGACAGCGAGTCCTCGCCCGTGCGCGCGATGACCCACCACGTCTTCCTCGTGGGCGACGCGGGGCAGAAGCGCCAGGTCGTCCGCGAACTCGCGAGCGGGCAGGGCCGGCGACTGCTGTTCACCCGCACCAAGCACCAGGCGCGCAAGCTCGCCCGCGAGCTCACCGCCGACGGCATTCCGGCGGTGGAACTGCACGGCAACCTCTCCCAGAACGCTCGCGAACGTGGGCTGCAGGCCTTCTCCGACGGAGACGTCCGGGTGATGGTCGCCACCGACATCGCCGCTCGCGGCATCCACGTCGACGACATCGAACTCGTCGTCCACGTCGACCCCCCGGCGGAGCACAAGGCCTACCTGCACCGCTCCGGACGGACGGCGCGCGCCGGCAACGACGGCGACGTGATCACCCTGGTGCTGCCCGAGCAGCGCAGCGACTTCGCCGCGCTCGCGAGGGCCGCGAAGATCGACGCCCGCCCGGTGCCGGTCAGGGCGGGTGACGAGCGGGTGCTCGAGCTCGTCGGCGACCAGGCGGCGGCCGTTGCCCCCGCCCAGGCGCCGGCAGCGGCGGCCCGCAAGGGTGAGTCGCAGGGCGGCGGTTCGGGTGGCCGCGGTTCCGGGGGCCGTGCCTCGGGTGGCCGCAGTTCCGGCGGACGCAGCTCCGGCGGACGGAACTCCTCCGCGCCGGCAACCTCGGCCCGGTCCGCAACCCGGGGTGCCGTCGTCACTGCGTCGGCGTCCAGCCGTTCCGACGCGGTCGTCCAGCTCTCCCGGCAGGGCAACCGTCGGCGTCGTCCGGGCGGCCGGACCCCCAGCCGACTGTCCGCCTGACCGCCGCCCGCCTGACCCCCCACCGATCCCTGCCGGCCCCCCACCGATCCCTGAGCGGGTCGAAGGGTCATCGGTAGCGGGATCGGTGGTGCCTGGTCACGGGAGCCGGTTCTGACTGGCAGGATCTTCGACGAAGCCGCCAGCAGCACAAGGAGACCACCCCGATGAGCCAGCACTCGAGCGTCCGTCGGAGCTACCGGTTGGCAGCCGGCTTCACCCTCGGCGCGGTCGTGCTCGGCTCGGCGGTGTGCGCCACCGAATCGGGGATGGCCTGTCCCGCGTGGCCGGGCTGCTTCCCGGGCCAGCTGACGCCTGACGGCGTCCATTCGGCGATCGAGTTCACCCACCGGGTGGTCGCGTTCGGCTCCCTGGTCACCCTGGGGCTCGCCGGCTGGCACGGACGGCGGCTCGCCGACCCGCGGCTGCGCTGGTTCCCGGTCGCTGCGCTGCTCGCCGCGGTCGCCTCCGGCGTGTTCGGGATGATGATCGTGCTCTTCAGTCTGCCGCTCGCGCTCGGGCTGCTGGACGTCGCCGCGGCGCAGGTCGCCCTGTGCCTGATCACCTGGGCCGCCGTCCGGCTCGACGCTCCCGCCCCACCGGAGCCCCGGACGACGGGGCCGATCGCTCGCTGGGGCTGGGCCACTGCCGGGGTCGTCATCGCGATGCACCTGCTGGGCATCGTCGTGGCGGGGGAGGGATCGCTGGTGCGCTGCCTGGGCTGGCCGGTCTGGCGGATCGTGGCCACGGACAGCTTCCCAGTGCTGCAGTGGGTGCGGCTCGGGCTCGGCGTGGTGGCCGCGCTGATGGTCGTCCGGCTCGTGGTGCTGGCCCTGGGACGGGCCACCGCGCGCCCTTGGTTCGTGCGCCGCGTGGCCGTCGCTCTGGCGGTCGTGTGGGTCACCGAACTCGTGCTCGGCCAGGTGATCGTCGGCCAGTTCGCGGACGGGCAGCCGCGGCACCTCGGCCTGGCCGCCGCCTACTCGATGCTCGCGGGACTGATCGTCTGGCTGATCGCGCTGCTCGCCTCCGCCCCGGAACCGGCCCGCCAACCCTCAACCTCCCCGGTCTGAACCCTCAACCCGACTGGGACCGCGGCAACCGGCGGTGCCAGACTGCGGGTACCGGTCGGCGGTTCCCCGACGGCCGGTGGCGCTGACAGCCTCTTCCCCGGTGATTGAAGTGCCTTTCGTGACGACACTCCGGCGCGCCCCTGCGCCGGCCTTCCGGAAGGTTCACCATGAAGCTGGTCGGAGTCCTCCGCCCCCTGCTCGCACTGGTCCTGGCCCTGCTGCTCGGTTTCGTCCCGGGCACGCCGGCCGCGCCCGCGCAGGCCGCGTCCCTCTCGCTGAACCAGTTGCGCACCCGGGCGATCTACTTCCAGCAGTCCGGGAACCAGACCCAGCTCACGCTCGTCCTGGGCACGATCGCCGAGCGCTCGGCCTGGGAGGGGAAGGTCTGGGACCAGTTCCTCGACGTCTGGGACCAGACCAACGCGTCCCTGCCGATCAACGGCACGGTTCCCGACGACCTGCCGACCTCCGGCCACGTGTTCGTGGTGCTGGGCGCGGGCCTGGTGAAGAAGACCGGTGCCATCTCGGCGGCGATGGCACGGCGGCTGAAGGTGACGCTCAAGGCGCTGAAGGCCTACCCGACCTCGCTGGTTCTCGCGACCGGGGGCGTCGAGCGGGGCGGCCGGACCGAGGGCCAGGCGATGCGGCAGTGGCTGCGGGAGCAGGGCATCGCCGACAACCGGATCCTGATCGAGACCGAGGCGGCCAGCACGGTCAGCAACGCGTCCAACAGCATGGCGATCCTGCGCGACCACCCCGAGGTCACCAGCTACTCCCTGATCTCCGACGCCTCCCACCTCCGCCGGGCGAGCATCCTCTTCCACGCCGCCAGGGCGCGGATCCAGATCCGCACCGGGACGGCCTGGGCGATCAGCCAGCAGCCCAACGTCGCCTACCTCGACGTCGCCAACGCCGGCAAGGCGGTCACGGCCGCCGCGGACGAGTGGAACGCGAGCAACGTGGCGAGCCTGTTCGAGGTGAAGGAGCCCTTCCTCGCCCTGCTCGACTCGCCGCCGGCGACGGCGAAGTTGACGGCCATCCGGGCCAGCTCGAGGCAGGCGTCGTTCGCGGCCGGCTCGCGGCTGGCCACCAGGGACCTGGTCGTCAAGGCGGTCTACGCCAAGGGCACCTACTCCCGGGTCGTCACCGCCCGCGCCGCCGTCTCTGGCTTCACCTCCCGCAAGGTCGGGCGGGGGACCGTCAAGATCAGCTACACCGAGCGCGGCGTGACCCGGACCGACAGCGTCGAGTACGCGATCGTGAAGGCCGGCAGCACGGTCGACGCCACGCTCTCGGCCGCCAAGGCCAAGCGCAACCGCACCCGGGTCACCGTGAAGGTGAAGGTCGCGACAGCCACGGGCATCGCGCCCACCGGGACGGTCCGGTACTTCGTGGACGGCGTCCGCGTGGGCAACGACAAGCTCACGGCCGCGGACGGCGGTCGCGCCTCGCTCAAGCTGCCGACGTTCGGCAGCACCGGCAGGCACCGGGTGGTCGTCAAGTACCTCGGCAACTCCCGGCTGGAGGCCGACCGGCAGGCGCTCGCGGTGACGGTGAAGCGGTAGCCAACCCCGGTCGACCCGGCGCCTACCTCACCACCATCGCGAGCCCGCCGAAGCCGGGCAGTTCCACGGTGAAGCCGCCCAGGTCGTCCACGTCGGCGACCTTGCGACGGTTGCTCAGGTCGGTCACCCGTCCAGCCGGGATGTGCTCGGACTGCACGCGGGCGGTGATCCGGTCGGGGCCGAAGTTCAGCGCGGTGACCTGCGTGAGTCCGGATTCGAGCCGGTTGACCAGCACCAGCATGCTCCGCACGGCGACCTCCGGCACGTCCAGCAGGGTGCCGGTGGCCAGGCCGGCGCGCCTGCGCACCTTGAGGATGTCGGCGAGCTGGGAGGCGAACGAGGTGGGGCTCTCCAGCTGCGCCGGCAGCGGCCCGTACAGGGCGGTGGCCACGGGCATGCCGGAGGCGGACTTCTTCGCGTCCGGGGAGTTGCCGACCAGGTCGTAGGCGCCGCGTTCCAGCCAGCGGGTGTCGCCGGTGCTGATCAGGGCCTTCACCTGGCTGCGGTCCAGCGGCAGCGCGCCGACCAGGTCCCAGCCCGAAAGCGCGAACACCCCGGGCTGCCAGGCGTTGTACATGCACAGCAGCAGGTGCGCCCGGGTGATCCGGCGGACGTCGGCGTCGGTGATCGCCGTCAGGTCGGTGATGCCCAGCGACGCTGCGATCACCGAGGCGGACGTGCAGGCGATCCCGTTCTGCACGAACAGGGCGTTGTACGGCGCCGCGTCGCCGGTGAGCCGCTCCCGCAGCGTCCCCCGGACGTGCTCGGCGAGCGCGCCGCCGGTGTACTCGACCCCGCCCAGGACGTAGGTGTCGTCGCGGTGGACGGCCGCGAAGTGCACCAGCTCGTAGGTGAGTTCGTCGTGGTTCTGCAGCGCGTGCACCAGGGAGGCCTGGTCGATCCCGATCGCCAGGGACTCCCGCAGCGTCAGCCGCAGGAAATCGGTGTCCTGGGTGCACAGCGCGTGCTGGTAGGCCGGGCGGGTGACGAAGTCGTAGGACAGGTCGGGTCCGACCAGGCTCGTGCTGGCGATGTCGTCGATGCCCAGGTTGAGTTCCTGGAAGGTGAAGCCGCCCACCTTGCGCACCATCGAGCCGATCAGCTGGTTCGCGGCCTGCGACATCGGGTGACCCTCCGACCAGCCGGGTTGCCCGAACGATCGTTCCACCCCGAGGAAGCCGTTGGCGTCCAGCCGCAGGCCCCCTGAACCCAGGTCGAGCAACGAGTGCAGGGCGTCGCCCATCACGAGCCGCATGCCGGCGAAGGTGGGGTCGAGCCAGTTCAAGGTCGGCTGGCCGTCCTTGAAGTAGTGCAGGTAGACCCAGCGGTGCGGGTTGCCCTTGTAGTCGTGGATGGTCCGCGTGGCCGACCAGTTGGTCTCCTTCACGCCCGGCTCGTAGAAGATCACCCGCTGCAGCGCCCCGATGATGTAGCCGGCGTCGGCGAGCTTGCGCTCGGTCTCGGCGTCCAGGTTCACCGAGTCGCGGCCGTCCGGGACGTCCGGCAGCAGGTCCCAGGCCTCCGGCGGGATGTCGATCATGTGGTAGATGCCGGGGTAGTCGAGGTAGTTCAGTTCGGCGAGCCGGAAGTCGGCGCCCTTGCCGGTGTGGCCGGGGACGATGTCGTCGATCACCATCGCGTGCCGTCGCGCGGCGGTCGCGCAGACGTCGCGGAACTCGTCCTCGGTGCCGAACGCCGGGTCGATCTGCATGCTGATCCGGTCGAAGTGGCCGTCGACACTGGGCGTCGCCTCCCAGCCGCTCAGGCCGCCGGCGAGCTTCAGCGGCCCGGTGTGGACGGCTTCGACGCCCACCTTCGCGAAAGCCGACCACAACTCGTCCGCGCCCAGGGCGCCGAGGAAGGACTGTCCGGGAGCGGTCAGGTGCGAGAGCGGGTAGGCGGTGAACCAGACCGACGCCCGCTGCACCGCGGCGCGGGGATCGGGGTGGGCGTACGGCGCCGCCCACATCGCGGCCTTGCCCGCCAGCTGGCGCGACAGCACGGTCGCGTCGTGCAGCATCGACTGCTGCTCCAGCCAGGTGACGTAGGCGGGGTTTCGGCCGTCGGCCTCGAAGGGTGGCGGCGGCACCACGTCGCTACCGGTCAGGCGTCTCCGCGCGTGCGGACGCAACCGGGCCGGTCGGGCCGCGTAGCGGGTGGGCTCGAAGGCGAACTCGTCGGCTTCGGACTGGCTGGGGCGGTCTTCGTCCACGCTCATCCCCGCAACCTATTGCAGTCCGGCCCCCGACGGGCAGAACTACCCCGGGCCGGTGGGTCCGGATCGCTGGCAGGGTGGGGTCATGACAGAGCCACTCCTCACTGCCGCGGAACTCCGGGCCGCGAACCTGCCGGACTGGCGGCCGCTCACCAACGTGCTGGCGACCAGGTACCGCACCGGCGACTTCCCGACCGGCCGTGCCCTGGTCAATGCGATCGCCGCCGCCGCGGAGGCGGCCGACCACCACCCCGACCTCACCCTCGCCTACGGACGGGTCGACGTCCGGCTGACCAGCCACGACGCGGGCGGGGTGACCCGCCGCGACGTGGAGCTGGCGGCCACGATCTCGCTGCTGGCCGCCGCGGCCGGCGTACCCGCCGACCCCGCCTCGCTCACCCTGCTGGAGTGCTGCCTCGACACCGCCGACCCCGATCGGGTGCGACCCTTCTGGGCCGCGTTGTTCGGCGCCGCCGAGGTCGGCGACGACGTGCGTGATCCGGACGGCGTGCTCCCGTCGATCTGGTTCCAGGTGCCTGAGGAGGCCGTCCCCGACGGCGAGGTGCCCCAGCGCTGGCACTTCGACGTGTGGGTGCCCGCCGAGCGGGTCGCGGACCGGATCGAAGCCGCGCTCGCAGCCGGGGGAGTGATGGTGGATGCCAGCAACGCGCCCTCGTACTGGGTGCTCGCCGACCTCGACGGGAACCGCTCCTGCGTGTGCGCCGCCGCCGGGGAATGATCGGCGGCCTTCGACGGAGTGCTAAAGTAGTTGAGACATTGACTATCTCCCCGAAGGCCATCATGACCGCGACGCAGACCCAGCCCTGGACCGCCGAGAGCATTTTCACCGACGCCCACACCGCCTACCGCTTCACCTCCGACGTCGTCAGCGACGACGAACTCGCCCGGATCTACGAGCTGGCGAAGTTCGCGCCGACCGCGATGAACAGCCAGCCGTTGCGGATCACGTTCGTCCGGACCGCTGAGGCCAAGGACCGCCTGCTGCCGCTGCTGGGGGCGGGCAACCGCGCCAAGGCCGCCTCCGCCCCGGTGGTTGCGATCCTGGCCGCCGACACCGAGTTCCACGAGCACCTGCCCACTCTCGCGCCGCAGAACCCCGGCGCCCGCGACGGCCTGGCCACCGACGCCGGACGCCGCGAGTCGATGGCCCGCAACAACGCGTGGCTGCAGTCGGGGGCGTTCATCCTCGCCGTCCGTGCGGCCGGCCTGGACGCCGGGCCGATGGGCGGCATCGACGCGGCCGGGATCGACCGCGAGTTCTTCGCCGACACCCCGCTGCGCACCTTCCTGGTCGTCAACATCGGCCACGCGGCACCGGACGGTACCTTCCCCCGCAACCCCCGGCTCGGGTTCGACCAGGCCGTGACCCTGGTCTGACTCCCACCAGACGCTCCCGGACTGGGGCTTCCCCCGCCCCTCCTTGGC
>Ga0073899_10000883_pt1 | contig 27745 bp, 25 predicted proteins | sample KloWWTmetaKNB5Ph_FD_88975 | JGI IMG/M metagenome (GOLD analysis project Ga0073899, IMG submission 88975) | Active sludge microbial communities from Klosterneuburg, Austria, studying microevolution and ecology of nitrifiers - Klosterneuburg... | ecosystem: Engineered > WWTP > Aerobic digester >... | reverse complement strand
TCCATGATGTCCCGGCGGATAAACCCGCCACTTCGAGGACGGATAGACGACTGCACCGGTCCCTTCGTGATGACACCGATCAAAATCAATCAGGTTGACGTGAGGGAGGAGTCCATAGACGAATTGTTAGGCTCTGGCCGGTGGATATGTTCTGAGATATCCAACCTGAAACATCCAGTCGCCTGCGCTGAAGTGAGTGAGCAGAACATCACATAGTCGGTTTTCGGCCATGTAACCCATCACCGTATTGGGAAATACTATGCACTCGACGGTTGATCTTACGAACTGCGGGTAGTGAACAAGTTCTTCTAACTGCTTATTAAGCCAGTTTGTCCATGTACGCAAGTACCTCAGGCGCTGATGCTCAGGATCCTCATCTAGACGAAGCTGGCCGCCGTCATCGTGGTGATAGCGGAACGTGGCTGCCATGATGTCATGTGCATCTTGGAGAACTCGGTGATCGAATGTTTGGACTTTTCGCGCTTTCTCTGTGATTAGCAAGTTGCTTCCAAGAATTGCATCTGCTCGAATCAGTCCATCTCTTGCCGACTTGAAGATGCCGCAAATACTACGAGGATACTCGTCGTGCTGCACATCTTTGAGCAGTCGGTTGCAGTCATTTTTGTAGACGTTCGAGAGGATCACGACAAAGAGCCTAACACCCATTCTCCGACGGGATCGTCGGGATAATGGGTGGAGTCTGTGGCGGGAGGAAGGTCGGGTCAAGACGTTGTGCGGGGAATCCGGAGCTGGGCCGGGGTGCGGGATCGACGCGGGGAAGACACGGTCGGGTCCGCATTTGGAGTGGGGCTATGGCTTATCGCGACCAACGCGTCGGGATAACGGATGATCCAGCGGTCAACGGTCTATCCGTGTTGCATTCGGATGCGCCAGCGCGCCGGCACCGACACTGGCGGCGCGCTCAGTGCCAATCGACCAACTCGCGCAGCACGGTCGTGGCGTAGGCGCCGGCGGGCAAGGTGAAGTGTGTGATCAGGTCAGCGCCGTCCCATTCGCATTGAATATCGCGCGCCATCAGCCGCAACGAGCGGCGTTCTTGATCGAGGCCGGCGGCGATCAGTCCGGCGCAGAGTTCCGGATGCGTTGCCAACACCGCCAACTCCAGCGCATGCACCGCGTCCGTCGTGCGCAATTCGCCACGGCCGAACATCGGGCCGGTCGGATGGATGTCGCCACGCGCCGCGCGCTCGCGCAATTCGTCGCCGATCGGTTCCGGCCCGAAGATCGCGGAGCGGCCATCGAGCTGGAACACGTCGCCATCGGTCGCCACCTGCCACGAGCCATCCGCAACCCGCGTCGCCAGCACCGCATTGAACAACTCGGATCGCGCAGCACTGAGCAGAATCGAGCGTTCGGCACGTTCGACGCGCTTGCCGGCGAACATCGCCAGCGCTTTCTCGACATTTGCACCGCCGCGACCAAAGCGCTGTTCGCCGAAGTAGTTCGGTACGCCTTGCGCTGCAATCGTCCGGACAACGGCGGCGGCGGCGTCACGACCACCGTCGACTTCACGCAGCCGAATCACGAAGGCATTGCCACGCAACGCACCACGCTGAATCTTGCGGGCGTGACGCAGCGCCGACAGCACCGTCACACCCTCAATCGCGCACTGCGACCAGTCGGTGTCCTGACCCTTTTTCGCCAGCACCGTAAACGACTGCCGCGCAAGGGCATGGCGGTCCTTCATGCCGGCATAGCCGACATCACGCTCGGTCACACCCGCAAACTGCGCCAGTTGCTTGGCCACGAAACCGGTATTTGCGCCGCGTTTTTCAATGTGGATAAACCAATGCTCGCCGCTGCCACTGGCTTCGAAACCCAATTGCTCATCAACGAAGAAGTCTTCGGGCTCAACCCGCAGCTTTCCGCGCAACGGCGCACCGCCATAAGCGAACGGAAGCTCAGTCATTGCAGTATCCGGTCGAGCAGGACCACCGCCGCCGCTGCCAGTCCTTCACGACGACCGATGAAACCAAGCTTCTCGGTCGTCGTCGCTTTGACCGAAATGCGCTCGATCTCGATACCGAGTTCAGCCGCGATCGCCGCACGCATGGCTTCGCGATGCGGGCCGATCTTCGGCAGCTCGGAAAGTACGGTGATGTCGGCATTGCTGACATGCCAGCCGCGCTCGTACAGCAGTGCCGCACAATGGCGCACGAAGACGCGACTATCGCAGTCCTTCCAGCGCGGATCGGAAGGCGGAAAATGCTCGCCGATATCACCGAGCGCGAGCGCGCCGAGTAGCGCGTCGCAGAGCGCATGCAGCACGACATCGCCATCCGAATGTGCGTCGACACCGCGATCATGGGCAATGCGCACGCCGCCGAGTGTCACATGGTCGCCGTCCTTGAAGGCATGAACGTCGATGCCGTGGCCGATGCGATGCGTCATGCCGGCGACGTCAGAATGAATTCGGCTAACGCCAGATCGTGCAGTGTCGTCACCTTGATGTTGTCGTCAGCACCGACCACCAGCAACGGATGCCCACCGACCCGTTCAATCGCCGAAGCTTCGTCGGTAATCGTGGCCGCGTTGGTCGGGTCGACCAGCAGCGATCGCAACGCCATGCGCAGGCGGCCGTAGCGGAACAATTGCGGCGTCAGCGCACGCCAGAGCTCGCTACGGTTTTCAGTCCGCTCGATACGCCCTCCGGCGGCGCCGCGCTTGACGGTATCGCGCATCGGTGCGGCGAGAACAGCACCATCATCGTGGCGCGTGCCCTGTTCGATCAACGCGTCGATATCGCCATGACGGATGCATGGGCGTGCAGCGTCATGCACCATCACCCAGTCCGAATCCGCCACCGTTCCGACCAGCGCATCCAGCGCCGCCAAGACCGATTGCGCACGTTCCTCACCGCCGATGCAGGTAAGCACCGGCTTGCCATCAAGTTCGTCGATACCCGGCCAGTGCGGGTCATCTTTCGCCAGTGCAACCATCAATCCGGAAACGCGCGGATGCGCAGCGAGGCGATCCAGCGTGCGCACAATCATCGGCTCAGCGACAAGCGGCGCGTACTGTTTCGGCAGAGCTGCGCCGAAGCGTTGTCCGCGTCCCGCGGCGGGAACCACACACCAGATCATTCGCTCTCCTTGGCCGGCGGTTCCGGCTCGATCACCTGATAGAACACTTCACCGGGCTTGATCATGCCGAGTTCGCTGCGCACGCGCTCCTCGATCGCCTCGGTACCAGACTTCAAATCCTCGACATCGGCCGCCAGTGCATCATTGCGTTTGTGCAACTCGGCATTTGCGCGCTTCTGCGTCGCGACGCGTTCCTGCAAGTGCTGTACCTCAGGTCGACCGCCCTGCCCGAACCACAGCTTGGTCTGCAGGCCGATCAGCAACCCGATCAGCCCGACAACCAACCAGCGATAAGGGTGGCGCAGCTTCACCGATGCGGGTTACTTGAACGCCGGCAAGCTGACGAACGCCGACCGGCCCGCATACCGCGCCTTGGCACCGAGTGCCTCTTCGATACGCAGCAACTGGTTGTACTTGGCGACGCGATCAGTGCGGCAAAGTGAACCGGTCTTGATCTGGGTCGCCGTGGTCGCCACCGCAAGGTCGGCGATCGTCGTGTCTTCGGTTTCACCGGAGCGGTGCGAGATGATCGCGGCGTAACGGTTTGCGTGCGCCATCGCGATCGCGTCCAGGGTTTCACTGAGCGTGCCGATCTGGTTCACCTTGATCAAAATGGCATTGGCGATGCCCTTGTCGATGCCTTCGCGCAGGATCTTCGGATTGGTCACGAACAAATCGTCGCCGACCAACTGCACCGTGGCACCGAGGCGCTCGGTCTGCAGCTTCCAGCCATCCCAATCGTCTTCGGCCATGCCGTCCTCGATCGACACGATCGGATATTTTGCGCACCAATTGGCATAAAACTCGACCATCTGCTCGGAACTGAGCTTCTTGCCTTCGCCGGTCAGGTGATAACGACCATCGTCCTTGTGGAACTCCGACGCCGCCGCATCGAGTGCCAGCCATACGTCCTCACCGGCTTTGTAACCGGCCTTGGCCACTGCTTCGAGAATGGTCTCGATCGCTTCTTCGTTCGAGCGCAAGTCCGGCGCGAAGCCGCCTTCGTCACCGACCGCCGTTGCCAGCCCGCGACCTTTCAGCACTGACTTCAGTGCATGAAAAATCTCGGTGCCGCAGCGCAATGCTTCCGAGAAGCTGCCGAGGCCGGCCGGCATGACCATGAACTCTTGCAGGTCGACATTATTGTCGGCATGGGCGCCACCATTGATGATGTTCATCATCGGCACTGGCAACACGGCTTCGCGATCACCGGCGAGATGGCGCCACAGTGGCAAGCCTCGGGCCAACGCGACTGCGTGCGCATTCGCCATCGACACCGCGAGCAACGCGTTCGCGCCAAGCTTGCCCTTGTTATCGCTGCCGTCAAGCGCGATCAGTAGATCGTCGAGCCCGCGTTGGTCGGCAGCGTCACGACCGAGAACAGCGCTGCAAATGATGTCATTGACGTTGGCAACAGCCTTGCGCACGCCCTTGCCGAAGTAACGCGTCTTGTCGCCATCGCGCAATTCCACTGCTTCGCGCGAACCGGTCGATGCGCCACTTGGAACTGCAGCACGACCGACCTGTCCGGAGGCCAGCGTGACTTCGGCTTCAAGCGTCGGATTGCCGCGCGAGTCAAGGATTTCGCGCGCATGCACATGACGAATCTTCATCGGGCCACGGCCTCAAAAAAAGGGCGCGTAGTTTAGCAGGGATGCCCCGACGGGCCGCCGAATCCCACCAAAATTCAGGGATTTGCAGTCCGCAGATGGGTGCGTATCAACGCACTCGCGAACGGAATCGCAACCAGCCACAGCAAGGCCGGGCCGATCGGCGTGTGCAATGCGATCTGATCAGGGGCGGACAGGGCGAGCAGCAGGCCAGAGGCGGCCCAAGCACAGAACGGACAAATGGATTTGGACATGGCGAACACCTCGATCAGTGGCGAGGAGCTTCGCGCGAGCCGGTCTCAGCGCGCGAGACGAATCGATTGGATCAGGATTCGTAGTTCGACAAGGCGAGCTGCAACTGAATTTTGGCCTCTTCGCGCAATGGAATTGGCGACACGATCTCGGCATCCGGGCCATAGCGCAGCACGTCCATCAGCAACTCGCGCGCATTCGAATAGGGCACCCGCAATTCGTAACGCCCGTCATCGAGGAAACGGCCTTCCTGCTTCGAGTGCCAGCGTTCATCGGCGACCCAGCGCGAGGCTTTGGGCGAAAAGCGAATCGTCGCCCACGCCTTGGGCGGGCCCGAAAAAATGCCGTAGCTCGACGCCAGATGCGTATCGAGATCGGCTTCCTGGACGTCATCGGCGCGCGCCTCCAGCACTTCGGCAGCGCTTACCCGATCCAGTGCGAAACTGCGCAGTGCCTGGCGTTCGTGATCCCAAGCATCGACGTACCAATTTTCGCGGTAGTGCGTGAGCCGCTGCGGCGAGACCACACGTTCGGTCACCGCATTGGTCGAACGTGCACGGTAGTTGAACTTCAATCGATGGCGCTCCAGCACGCTGCTGGCAACCCGGCGAAACACGATTTCGTCGATCACCCGCGACAACGCCCGCGTCACTCGTATGCGTTCGAGCGGCCAACGCTTGCCCTGCGACTGATCCGAAAGCAACTTGTCGATGCGCGATTTCAATGGTGCCAATGCACCCGACAACATCTCGCCGCCAGTGCGCGCGATCAACTGGTGCATCGCCAACAGCGATTCCAGTTCTGCGCTCGACAACCACAGGCCGGGCAGCTCGAACGATTCAGCTTCGTCCGGTGCGTAGTGGATCGCCGCGTGGTCGCGATCGGACTCGATCGGCGCGCCGAGCGCATCGCGCAGAAACGCAATGTCGCGGTACAGCGTCGCGCGCGAACATTCGAGTTCGTCATACATCGTGGTCAACGCCACCGGATAACGCGCGGTCTTGAGCAGGCGATGCAGCTTGAGAATACGTTCGTAGCGGTCCATGGCATCACGCAGCGGGCAATAGCGTTGATTGTGCGTTGACGGCGGATTTTGTGAAAGCCGAGATTTAACGCGCATTGAATCCGGATGCGACTACAACGCCAGCCGACGATGCACGGAAGCACCTGATGCAAGCAAGCGACTGGCCAGCACCATCCGCCCCCCAACGGCCAGAGACTCGGCGCGAGCGCATGTTGCGGGTTGCACCGGCAACCTTGATCGCACTGGGCTTGCACGGGCTGATGGCATGGTCGCTGATGCGTGCGTTGGCACCTTGGCCGCGGGTGCCGACAGCGTCCGGCCAGAACTCGGCGATCGAAGTCGAGTTCCTGACCCCGCCACCATCACCGCCGCCACGCGATTCGGCGCAAGCGCGAGCCGATACCGTACCGTTTCCGACCACCCGACCCACCATGACCGAAGCGATTACCGAAGTCCGCGAACCAACCGCGGTAGTTGCGCCTGACGCGGCGCCCACGGTGGACGCCAGCGTGCTGTTTGGTGATATCGCTGGCGTCGCCGCTGACCGGTCGCGCCCGAATCCAGCGAAGACATCGCGCAGCAACACGCGTTTGCCGGGACGGACCGAGGCGTTCATCACATCCGATATCGTATTCAAGCCGCCGCCACCATCCCTTCAGCAACTCGTCAATGCCATCGGCGGCATGGTGGTTCGGACAAACGCAGCCAATTCGACCACGGGACTAATGGGCTCGATCCCTGGCCGTGATCCCGGCCGCGAAATACAAGCAGCCCATCACGACGGCTTATACCTGCCGCGCGGCTGCGATGATCCGGACGACCCGAACCTCAGCGACGAGTGCATGGGTGTGCCGAAACGTTGACCGGTTCCGGCATGCATGTGCTTCGTGTTGAAATAGCGTCATGACACCTGAAGCTTGGATCACGCTCGCGGTATTGGCGCTGGCAGTATTGATGTTCATTTCCGAAAAGCTGCCGGTCGACGTCGTCGGCGTCGGTGTCTTGTCAGTGCTGTTGCTCGCAGGCGTGGTGACGCCAGGTGATGGCTTCGCGGGATTCAGCGGTAGCGCGACACTGACGGTCGCAGCGATGTTCGTACTTTCTGCGGGACTCCGCGAAGCTGGCGTTCTGGAACGCGCCGCGCGACAACTCAGTCGTGCCGCACAATGGCCGGCACTGTTGTTGCTGGTCATGATGTTGCTGATCGGCACGGTCTCGGCCTTCATGAACAACACCGCCGCCGTCGCGATCTTCCTGCCGCTGGTCCTTTCTGCGGCTCGCTTGCGCAAGATCGCGCCGTCCAAGCTGCTCATTCCGTTGTCCTACGCATCGCAGTTCGGCGGTGTCTGCACGCTGATCGGCACCTCGACCAACATTCTCGTCAGTCATATCGCCGAGTCGCAAGGCGTGCGCGCCTTCACGATGTTCGAACTGAGTCAGATCGGATTGCCGCTGGCGCTCACCGGCGTACTGTTCTTGATGGTGTTCGGACGTTGGCTGCTCCCGAACTATCCGGACCGCAGCCTCGGCGACAGTTACGGCATCGGCGACTACGTCACCGACCTGCGAGTACGCGCAACGTCGCCATTGATCGATCAGACTTTGCGCGAATCACGTTTCGCCGAAGATCACGGTGTCACCGTGATCGAACTGTTGCGCGACCAGCGCCGACTGTGGTCGCGGCGCGCCGATGCCATCCGCGCCGGAGATGTGATCCGTGTTGCGGCGCCGCTCGACAAGCTCAACGCCCTGCGCGCACAACCCGGTCTCGAAATCGACGCCGAGTTCCAGATGGGCACGGCCGACCGACCGAGCGGCGGCGTGATGCTGGAAGTGCTGATCGCGCCGCACTCGCGCCTGCATGGAAGGCCGCTATCGGTCTTGGCACCCGAGTTGGGCCATGGCGTGCTGATCGTCGCAGTTCGGCATCGCGAACAGGTCGTTCGCGGTACCGCGTTGGATCAGGCGCTGTTGGCATCCGGCGATGCGCTGTTGATGCTGGTCGACGAAACCGGCCTCGAAACGATTCGGTCGCGACCCGAGTTCATCGTGTTGAAGGAATGGCAGACACGCAAGTCAAGCCGTTTGCGGGCGCTGTGGGCGATGACCATCATGATGTTGGTCGTCACGCTGGCTGCGTTCAACTGGGTGCCGATCCAGGTTGGCGCAATGGCGGGCGCGGCACTGATGGTGGCGACCCGTTGCCTGACCCGGGAACAGGCCTATCGCAGCATTGAATGGCCGGTCATCATCTTGCTTGCCGCCCTGATCCCGCTCGGCACGGCCATGGAAAAACATGGGCTCGCCAGCGGTGCCGCACAGATCGTGATGCAAGTGGTCGGCGAACATGGTCCGTTGGCGGCACTGGCGGCCATCTACCTGTCCACAGCGCTACTGACCGAAGTCATGAGTAACAATGCTGCAGCAGTGCTGTTGGCCCCGATCGCGATATCGATGGCGACGGCGCTCGGCGTGCATCCAATGCCATTTCTCATCGCAGTGACCGTGGCTGCTTCGACGGCATTTGCGACACCAGTGGGCTACCAGACCAATACCATGGTCTACCAGGCCGGTAGCTACCGATTCTCCGACTTTGCCCGCATCGGTATTCCGTTGAATATTCTGTTCTTCGCCGTGAGTCTGTGGCTAATTCCACGTTACTGGCCGTTTTGAAGTCGAACCCAAGGAACCCACCATGCGACTACTTTTCCTTCCCGCCATCGCCCTCATTGCACTCGGGATTGCCATCCTGCTCGGCAAGATCGAAATAGACCAGCGTAAGGACGTGATCAAAATCGGAGAGTTCAAGGCCAGTGTCCAAAGTAAGCAGCCGGTCGCACCCTGGATCGGTGGAATCGCCATCGGCCTCGGCGCCGGGCTCGCCGTGTTCGCGTTGACGCGCAGGCGCTGATGCGTGGCGATCGTGTTGGTCGCACACTAGTTCACACGCCGAACGCAACGCGGACTTCATTTGAGGTTCATGCCTCTGACTTAGGATGGCGGCGGTTTTTTTGCGCCTCGATGTGCAGGCGCATCCCATCCACGGAGAACAATAATGATGAAGCATATTTTGGGTATCGCTCTTCTCTCGGCGATCTCGCTCGGCGCGCAGGCGCAAGAATGGACCGGCCAGGGCGAATTCGGCTTGGTGCTGTCGAACGGCAACGCCGACAACCTGACGGTGAACGGCAAACTCGACTTCAAATACGAAGAAGCCCAGTGGCTTTACAACGTTTATGCACTGGCGTTGCGCACCGAAAGCTCCGACGTGAACACCGCAAACCGCTATGAAATTGGCGGCAAGGCTGGCTACAAGTTCAACGAACGCGCCTACATGCTCGGCTCGGCGCGTCATGAAAACGATGACTTTGCGCCCTACGAATACCAGACCACGGTCGCGATCGGCTTCGGTTACAAGGCGATCGACAGCGACACCACCCAGCTGTCATTCGAAGCCGGTCCGGGTTATCGCCGTTATCAGCCGGTCGATCTGTTCGTGGCGATACCTGCACCGGGGCACTTCATCGGACTGGATAGTGAGGGCGACTTCATCGGTCGCGGTTTCATGGAGTTCAAGCACAAGCTGTCTGACAGCACATCGCTGTATGACACGCTGCTGATCGAAGGTGGCAAAGACAACACCTTCGCGCAGAATGACTTCGGCGTGCAGGTCACGATGACCGACAAATTCGCGATCAAGGCAGGCCTTCAAGTGCGTCACAACACTGACGTGATCGCGCCGATCACGAAGACCGATACGCTGACCACGGTGAACTTGGTTTACGGTTTCTGATCGACGATCGCTGATTTAAACAATGACGAAAGCGGGCTTCGGCCCGCTTTCTTTTTGCGCCCGATCAATGCGCATGCAGTAGTCGATCAGCACCCAACGCGCGCAATTTGGCAGCGACATCGCGGCCAAGCGACTCCGGATCTTCTGCTGATGCGCCCGCCTCGGCGCGCAGGATTTCACCGCTGCTGGCATCGCCGACCAAGCCGCGCAGATGCAGTCGGTCGTTGGCGAGCGTGGCAAAGCCGGCAATCGGTACCTGACAGGAACCGTGCAGCGCCAGATTCATCGCACGTTCGGCGCGCACACGCAGTTCGGTATCCCGATCATTCAGTAGTGCGCACAGTGCCAATAAGTCGGCATCGCCGTCACGGGTCTCGATCGCTATTGCGCCTTGGGCCACCGCCGGCAGGAACTGCGGCGGCGCCAATTCAGCGCGGATGCGCGCGTGGAAGCCGAGGCGATCCAGACCGGCGCAGGCGAGCACGATCGCATCGAACTCACCGGCGTCGAGTTTTGCCAGACGCGTATTCACGTTGCCGCGCAAGTCGCGCAACTGCAGGTCCGGACGCAACGCGCGGATCTGCGCCTGTCGTCGCAGCGACGAGGTGCCGACCACGGCACGTGGTGGCAGCACATCGAACCCGGCATGATGGTTCGACACGAAGGCATCGAATGGATTCGCGCGCGCCAAGATCGCGGCCAGCGCGAAACCTGGATCGAGTTGCATCGGTACGTCTTTCAGAGAATGTACGGCAAGGTCGGCGCGACCTTCCTGCATCGCTTCTTCCAGTTCTTTCAGGAACAGGCCCTTGCCGCCGAGCGTGGCGAGCGAGCGATCAAGCACGATGTCACCGCGAGTCGAAAGCGGCACCAGTTCGATGCGAATTCCAGAATGCGCGGCACAAAGCCGCTCAGCCACATGCTCGGTCTGCCAAAGCGCAAGCGGACTCTTGCGCGTAGCGATGCGCAGTGTTCGACCCATGTCGGTTCCTCAGAGATGTTTGATCAGTTCGCGCACCGTCGGCAAGCAACGCCGACTGACCTCAAGTGGCTGTTGTGCGCCACGAACGAGCGCCATCGTACTGCCATCGGCACCGCGTTCCAGCGCGGTGATGCGATCGATCGCGACGAGGCAATTGCGGTGGATGCGCACGAAGCGCTGACTGAACTCGTCTTCCAACGACTTCAGCGATTCTTCAACCAGCACTTCGCCGGCGTCGTGATGCACGACCACATATTTGTCCTCGGCGAGAAAGTAGGCGATCTCGCTCACTGGCACCAGACGCAGGCTGCCGCGAATGCGCGCGCAGATGTGGCTGCGGCTCTGCGGTTTCACTTCGTCGCCGATCCGTCGAACCTGATCGGCGGTGAACTTTCGCGCGCGCTCGATCGCGATGCGCAGGCGCTCGCGCGATACCGGCTTGACCAGATAGTCCACTGCATGCGCTTCGAACGCAGCCAATGCATGTTCGTCGAAGGCGGTGCAAAAAATGACTGTCGGCGGCTGTTCTTGCACCGATAAATGGCGCGCCGCTTCAAGTCCGTCCATGCGCGGCATCGCGATGTCGAGGAGAATCACGTCGACTGGCATACTTTCGTGCGCAAGAATGGCATCGACGCCATCAACGGCTTCGCCGGTCACTTCGATGCCGGGCATCGCCAACTCACCGATCAGGGCGCGCAGTCGCGCACGCGCCAACGGTTCATCGTCGACGATCAGGATTTTCATCGTTCGGGCCCTCCTGCATCGGCACGCGCAAGGTTACGGCATGGTAGTCCGGCCCGGTATCGACCTCCAGCGCCGCCTTCACGCCATAGCGCATCCGCAGTCGTTCGCGGATATTGCCCAGCGCGATGTGGTTGCCGCCCAGACGCGTAACCGCATGCACCGGTTTCGGATTACGCACCGACACGCACAAGGCGCCGTGATCGCGGTAGGCACTGATGGCGATGACGCCGCCCTCGGGCAACGCTTGTACGCCATGATGAACTGCATTCTCGACCAGCGGTTGCACGCTCAACGCCGGAACACGGCAGTGGCGCAGTGAGGCTTCGATCGCGCGGGTGACCTGAAGGCGCCCACCGAGACGCAGCGCCTCGATCGCAAGGTAACGATCGATCAATTCAAGTTCATCGGCGAGTGTGTGATCAGCACGCTCCTCTCGCAGCGTCGCACGGAACACCGTCGCGAGGTCCTCCACTGCGGTCTCAGCCTTGTCGGCGTCGATACGGATCAGGCTGGCGATGGCATTGAGGCTGTTAAACAAAAAATGCGGACGGATGCGCGCCTGCAAGGTTTCGATCCGCGCCGCCGCCTGCGCCTCTACACCTCGCTGCCATTCCTGCAATACGAAGATGTAGCGCATCAGAATCAAACCGACCAAAGCCGCGAGCACGCTATTCGAGAGCAAGAACGTGCGCGCCTCTGCGGGGGGTATCCAACCCAATGCAAGCGAGTGGTCGAGCGAATTGGCAATCGCGCTGCAGGCGGCCGCGACGAGCGCCGGAATCAATGCGGCAACCGCACCGCCAAACCAGAACGGCAGACGCCCGAGCCAAGGGCCGAGTTTGCACGACAAGGCGGCGCTGATCAGGGCGATCCATTGTGCGAGGAAACTGGCGGCGAACAAGTCGCGCAGTGTCGGCCAGCCGCCCTGCCCCGGCGCGATCAGCACGACCAGCACGATCAACTCCACCATCACCACGACACTGCCGAGAATCGGCAAGCTGCAGAAATCCGGCATCCAGCCACGCACGGAAGCATTGCGGGCGTCGCCGCTGGTCATGCCAGCGCGCGCAAACGCTCACCCAGCCACTGCGTCAGGTGGCGAATCTCATCCATCGACACACTGTGCGGCATCGGATAACTATGCCAGTCGACCTTGAAGCCGTGGCTGGTCAGCCATTCGCGCGACATCAGGCCGAGCCCGATCGGTACCACCGGATCAAGGCTGCCATGCGCAAGGAACAGCGGAATGGCGCTGGCGCCTGGCACCAGTTCATGCTCCGCGAGATCCGCCAGCGGCAAATAGGTCGATAGCGCAATCGCACCGGCCAACGGCTGGCGCCTCCGCACCAGCACGGACAACGCAATCGCGCCGCCCTGTGAAAACCCAGCAACGAACTGACGCTCGGGCGAAATGCCTCGTACCACCTCGCGAGCCAACAGCGCATCGACCTTCTGCATCGCATCACGAATGCCCGGCTCATCCTGTTTATGCGCGATTTCGGTACCGGAGATGTCGTACCAGGCACGCATGCGCATGCCGCCATTCAAGGTCACCGGGCGGACCGGCGCGTGTGGGAACACGAAACGCAGTGCCGGCCATTCCGGGCGCACCAATTGCGGCACCACCGACTCGAAGTCGTGCCCGTCCGCACCGAGGCCATGCAGCCACAACACGCTGAAGCGCGGCGCAGGGCCAGTTTCAATCTCGACGGTTTCGAGCAGATCCATGAGCAGTCCTTGTGTCGGGGCCGGCGATTGTCCCGCGCCGGCCGCGGACTGCCAATCAGGGCGCGGCGTGCGCGTGATCGCCGAAACTCACCGTGGTCGCAACCGCCCCCGCCTTAGGCTGGAAGAAGAATTCACCGGCTTCGTGACCGGCGAACTGGATCGGCGCGTATTCGGGGATCTGTACCAACGACGATTCCGCGGCGGCCAGTGCCAGCGAGGACGAGACTTCGCGGAACAGACGCTGGCCTTCCAGCAACTGCGCGTTGTCTTCGAGTGCGGCGATCAATGCCAGCGCGAAATGCGAGTTATTGCCACGCCCGGTATCCGGCACCGGCGCCAGTCCGCCCGAGGTCAGCGCGGTACGTGAACGACTCTGGCTCATCGTCTTCACCCACTGCGACCAAGCCTTGTCCGGCATGGCGCTGCTGAACGTTGGCACCGCTGCGCGGGTCATGGCGCCGGAATAACAGGAGTCCGCGACGACCAGAACATGCTTGGCATTCATCGTATTGAGGATGTCACTGATCGCTCGATTCGACAGCCACGAGGCCGGCGCATTCTGACGACCATCGGCAGGAATCCAGTACCCCTGTTTGGTCGCCGCGTCGATCTCGCCGTGCCCAGCGAAATAGACCACCAGATTATCGTCCGGCCCCAGCGCTTCGCGTTTTGCGTTCAGTGCCGACAGAATCTCGAAACGATTTGCATTCTTGAGCAAGGTAGTGGTGAAGCCATAGCGGCGCGACAGCACAGCGGCGACTTTATCGGCATCGTTGGCGGCACTACCAAGCGCCGGGTAGTCGGCATACTGGTTATTGCCGATCACGACGGCGTGATAACGACCGAGCTTGACGCCACCGGGTATCGCACGCTGCACGCCGCCACTGCTGCCGGCGATGACATCCGACGGCAGCAGCAGGAATTCGATGCCACTGCGCGAACCGGTCTGGTCCACGGCGGTGACTGAGACATTGGTGCCATCGGCATCGACCGGCATGCGTGCACGGAACAACCCATCGGCACCGACGGTCACCGCGGTACCGTTGATCAGCAACGATTGCAGCCCGCCGCGTGCGATCACTTTACCGACGACTTCGGTTTGATCACCCCTCGGTGCCAACGCCGCGGTTCGGCCGCGGGTTACCGTAAGCGCCGGCTCGAGAATTTCAACCATTGGGCCGTTACCGGCGAGAATGGCGGCGCTGCCGGGCCCGCCGACGCGCTGTTCCAGCGCGCTGATTTGCGCGCGCTGGCGCACCACTTCACGCTGCTTCGAAGTCAGTTGCTGTTCGAGTAATAACAGTAGCTCTCGGTCTTCTTTCGATGCCGCGACCGCGGATTGCATCTGCTTGCGCTCGGCGTCGAACTTCTCCAGTTCCGACTTGATCTGCGCGTCCTTCTGCTTGAGCGCCGTCTCCAGCGTGGTCATGCGTCCGATTGCGGCGTCGAGTTCCAAAGCCAGGTCGGATGCTGCGGCGCGCACGCGCTTCAGTTCTGCGGTTGCCTTGGCGGCATCGGCACCACCGCGCCGCACCTGTGCATCGAGCGTAGTTTCTTGCGCGCGCAGGTCGGTCAAACGCTTCTGGTCAGCGTCTCGCTGCGCGGCGTGGCGCCGCTGGTCTTGTTCGAGCTTGGCGCGTTCGAGTTCGATGCGTTCCTGCTCACGCGCGAGTTTGTCGTTCAGCGCGATCATGTCGGGCGTGGCGGCGCCTAACTGACTCTGCTTGGCGGCAAGTTCATCACGCGCCTTCTGCAGTTCGACTTGCGCCGTTTCAACCGCGTGCTTGCGGCTCCCTAGCTCGCTTTTGAGCTTCTCGTTCTCGGTGCGCAGGCGATCGGCGGCGGCCTTCTGCTGCTCAATATCTTGACGCAGACCCGCGATCTCACCCTCTTTGGCGCTGACCGCCGCAGTCATCGTCGAGGCATAAACCAAGTCGTCGCCGATCAGTCCCGAGGCGTCGCGATACAGGTTTAGGGCGTGCGTCATGTCTTTCGGAACGCCGAGCCCTTGTTCGTACAGATAACCGAGATTGATCTTGGCGCGCTTCAAGCCTTGAGCCGCCGCCTTTTCATACCAAGGCGCGGCACGGGTGGGGTCGGGCGCGATCCCGAGACCCTTGTCGTAGATTTCACCGACGTAGTTTTGTGCCTCGGCATCACCCGATTCCGCCTGTGCCATCCATACTTTCAGGGCGGTTTCGTAATTGGCACGATCGTAGGCGACGTACTCGCCGCCACGGATCTCGCAATCCGACTGGATCGTGCGAATTGGCCGCCGCGCACTCATATAGGTGCTCATTTTGCCAAGTTTGCGCACCGTGCCCGGCAACAGACAATCGACGATCATCATGTCTTCGGCATTGCGAATGGATGCACGCGGCGCATTGACTGGCAGCGCGACCAGTACCATCGTCGCGGCGATCGCGACACTCAGTGCATATGCGTGCAGGGTGTTCGAAACGGCCATACGCTAGGCTCCTCGGTCCAGGGGATGCGCATCGCGGCTACCGGCACCGCGCGGCGCTGTAGTAGGCTCCGAGTATAGCCACAGCGTCCGCAGGGAGTCCGTCCGATGGCCACGTTCGTCCGATTGCATGCCCCGCACGTCTTTTTCGGCCCACTTCCGGCGCTCATGCGCTCGCTGCTGGCACTGGTTTTAGTGGCCACTGGAACGACTGCACACGCCGAGTGCTTGAATCAAAGTAGTGGCGATAATCAGACCGTGGTCAAAGGATCGGCGATCTCTGCGCCGCTCACCGCCGGGATCACGACAATGTCGACCTCGCCGCCCAACGAAACGTTCAACTGGAGCGTTGCCGCGCCGCTGACTTTCACTGGCAATGGCAATCAAACACTGTCTGAAACGCTGCCTTGGATGATGTCCGGGCCAAACAATATCGTCGACAGCGTGCAGGGCGTTTACATTCCTCCAAGCGCACCTACCGGCTCCGCAACGGTCTCGGTATCGACTACGTCTTTCCCCACCTTACCTATCAGCTTTACGATCAATATTGGCGCCCTGCTGAATCCAGCCACGACCAAACTGGCCGGCGACAATCAGGCGTTGCAGCCAGGCAGTCCATCCGCGCTGCTGGAACTTGGACTGACCCACACCGACCCTGGTGGTGGCCCGACCGTACTGAGCGCGGTCAACGTCCCTGTAATTTTCACAATCAGCGATGCCGCGATTGCCAGTTTTGATCCCGGCGGGCCGCTGAACACGTTCAAGATCTATTCGGACGGTGGCGGTATCGCTGCGCTGCCGTTTTATGTCAATCCGTCGGCAACAATCGGGGCCAACTTCACGATCACCGCCGCTCCGCCGGGGTATCCGTCACAGACCTTCAATGCGTCGGTGACGGCCGGCGTGCCGACCATGACCATCGTGTCCGGAAACGGACAATCCGGCGAGTCCGGCACGACATCGAATCAACTGATCGTCGAGACATACCGGTCCGGCACACCCGAAAACGTGCAGGTGACGTTCGACATCGTGGAGGGTGACGCCGTCTTCTTGGAAAATGGCGCCACCAGTTTCACATCAATGCAGAGTGGGAATCAGCAACACGTTTCCGTCATTTACGGCGACATCGGGACGATCCGAGTCACGGCCAATGCATCCGGATATCCTGGCGTGCAATTCACTCTGACCTCGGTAGCGAACGGCGCGGTGGTCGTGATGTCGGGCGACGGTCAGGTCTTGGCGCCGGGCGCGCAGAGCGATCCCATCGTCCTCGCAACCCAAAGCACGGGCGGGCCCTTGCTGCCCGGTCATACGCTGTTGCTCGCAGTGGTCGAGGGTGATGCAGTCATCGCTGAAAGTGGCGGCACAACCTTCAACAGTTGGGACAGCGACGAAGATGGACTGCATACGTTCTCGCTGATCGCCGGCGGCACCTCTGGTCCGATCAAGGTGTCGGCAACCTCCTCCGGACTCACTGAAGGTGCCGTCAACGCGAGCGTTTTGTCGCCGGTGGTGCTGGAACCGATGCAGATCATCGCCGGCGATGGCCAATCGGCGCCGGTCGGCTCGGTGCTGCCAGAGGCGCTGAAAGTGCATGTGCCAGTCGTGCCAGGCACAATCGGCCCCGCCGTGACCTTCGCTGTCACTTCCGGCAGCGCACGCTTCGTCGATAACAACCTCGCCACGATCACGGTGCCACTGGATGCCAATTCCGATGCTTCCGCGCAACTGCAATTTGCGACTGTGGTCGGCGATGTCGGCGTGCTGGCCAGCGCGCCCGGCTATCAGTCGGTGCAGTTCGCACTGTCGGCGTTGGCACCCGGTGGAAGCGGCAGCGGCGTTAGCCTGACCGCCGCATCGACGCCTTCAATCGGCACCACCGGTTTCGATAGCGCGCCGTTGATCGTTTTGCTCAGCAATGGCGGCAGCGCGGTTGCGGGAGCCGCCGTCACGTGGCAAATCGTTTCCGGTGATGCGACGCTTCTCCAATCGAACACGACGACCAACGTCAGTGGTCGCGCCCAGACCACGGTGCATTTCGGTGAGAACGCCGGTGCCGTCATGGTGCGGGCGGAACATCTCGTGAACTTGAACAGCACGCCGCTCGGCGTCGATTTCAACCTCAGCGCCGGTGATCCATCCATGGAAATCGTCTCCGGAGATTTGCAGACCGGTGCCGTCGGTACCGCGTTCGATCACCCGATCGTGTTTCGACTGCGTTATGCCGACGGTAGTGGCATCGGCAGTCAGCCGTTGAGCTTCGCGATCGACGGTGACGCGACCGTGCTGAATCCCGCCGTCACCACCGACACCAGCGGCAGCGCCAGCGTGCAACTGCGTTTCGGCACCAGCGCTGGCCATGTCGGTATCGATGCGATCGCGCTGTCGGGCCGCGCCAAGGTAGTGGCCTCGGCCACCAGTTTCGTTCCGACCATCGACATCGTTTCCGGCAATAACCAGAGCGCCATGGCGGGTTCGGCGTTGCCGCAGCCGTTGGTCATCAAGCTCAGTGCGGCCGCTGCGGCGCAGTCTTTGGCCAAGGGTCTCGGCGGCCTCACTGTGCACTGGCACACGACCTGCGGCAACGGCAGCTTGGAAGCCGCCAGCACCACCACCGACGCCACCGGCCAGAGCCAGAATCAGTTGACGCTCGGCACCTCGCCCGGGTGCAACTCGGTCGAAGCCAACATCGCTGCGATCGGCAGCGTGAGCTTCAGCGCCACTGGAACCGCCGCCAGTAACAGCGTGCTTGAGATTCTGTCGGGCGGCAACCAAAGGCTGGTACCACAAGCGGATTCAGCACCCTTGCGCGTGCGTGTGCGCAGCGCGGGCGGCGAACCGGTAGCCGGCCTCAACATTCGCTTCACGGCGGATCGTGCGCAGGCGCAACTGTCCGACGACGAAGTCACCACCGCGGCCGACGGCACCGCAGCAACTACGGTGCGCATGGGTCTGCCCGGCACGGTCAAAGTGATTGCCGCGGTTGCCGATATCGCGACAATTCCAACTGTCGAGTTCACAGTGAATGTCGGCATCGCCAACACACCGGGGCTGACACCGCCGCAGGAACGCGTCGCTGAAGTCATCGACATCGCCTGTCCGGCCCTCGCTGCACTGAATAATCCAACGCCGCGTCAGCTTGATCTGTTGCAGCGCTGTTCGGAACTGGTGGTCGGCGTCAGTAGTCGTCCCGGCGAAGTGCGCGACGCACTCGGCAATTTGCTTGCGCACAAGGGCGATGCCCAGAATGCTGCGGCGCTCGCAGCGGCTGATGGCCAGTTCAACAACCTCAAGGCCCGTTTCTCGGCGTTGCGATCTGGTTCGCGCGGTTTCGATCTTGCCGGACTGAACCTGATGACCAGCGGCGGTGCATTACCCCTGAGCCTGTTGCCGAGTGCAATCGCGCTGGGTGTCGGCGAGGAACCACCGGCCGAAGTCGGCGCAGCATTCTCGCGTTGGGGCTTCTTCGCGACTGGCACCATCGGCCGTGGCGAGCGCGATCCGGACTCGCTCGATCCAGGTTTCAAGTACGACAGCTACGACCTCACCGCCGGCATCGACTACCGCATGAACGGATCTTGGATCCTTGGTGGCGCGCTCGGTTTCAACCGCAACACCTCCGACCTACCCGGCGATGCCGGCGGCATGGACGCCAGCGGCTGGACCGCATCAGGCTATGCCAGTTGGTTCAACGGCGCGTCGTGGTATGCCGACGCTGTGCTCAGCTACGGTCACAACAGCTACGACCTGGACCGCCGCATCCGCTACAGCGTGGATAGTCTGGGCGGTGGCCGGACGCTGATCGACCAGATCGCCTCTGCCTCACCGGGCGGTAACAGCCAGTCGCTGTCCTTGTCATTGGGCCGCGATTTCAGCAAGAACGCATGGACCTTCGGCCCGTATCTGCGCGCGGCCTATTCGAAGCTCGACTTCGATGCCTATACCGAGACCATGTCGAATCCGGACGGGCCAGGTGCCGGCTTCGCGCTCGCGGTTGATGGGCGCACGCTGAAGAGCTTGCAGGGCGTCGTCGGCGGCAAGCTGAGCTACGCAATCAGCACAAACTGGGGTGTGCTGGTGCCGAATGCGCAGTTCGAATGGGTCAACGAGTTCGAAGATGATCCAGACTTTCTGGTCACACGCTTTGTCTTTGACCCGATGCAGACGCCAATCCTGATCGACAACGACCGCATCGACAGCAATTACATCAACCTCGGCGTTGGCCTATCCGGTGTGTTCGCCAATGGCCGCAGCGCCTACGTGTACTACGAGCGAGTCACCGGCCAGAGCCGCATGAGTTCGGACAGCCTCGCCGTCGGCGTGCGCATCGAATTCTGAGGGGGGGGGCTTGGCGGAATGTTCGAATTGGTCATAATCCAAATCCTTATGCGGCAGCAGCCAACATGATCGAATTCGGGCATTCCACCCACGTCGGGCTCCGCCGCGAGCACAACGAAGACACCTATTACGCTGATAGCGACTTGGGCCTCTGGCTGGTCGCCGACGGTATGGGTGGTCACGAGAATGGCGAAGTCGCGAGCGCACTGGCGCGCGACACCTTGGTGCGCGAGATCAAGGCCGGAGAAATCCTGTCGCGGGCGATCCAGCTCGCTGATGAAGAAATCATCAAGCACTCCAACCGGCGTCCGCAGGCACTACCAATGGGCACCACCATCGCGGCGGTGCGCATGCAGGGCAGCAACTACGAGATCGCGTGGGTCGGAGATAGCCGTGTGTATGGCGCCACAGACGGCGAATTCCGCCAACTCTCGCAGGACCATTCTTACGTGCGCGAACTGGTCGAGCAGGGTGCCATCAGCCTGGAACAAGCGCGCACGCATCCACATCGAAACGTCGTCACGCAAGCACTCGGCGTCACTGATCCGCAAAGTCTGCGGGTCGAGACGTTGACCGGCACCCTGTCGCAAGGCAGCCAGTTGTTGCTGTGCAGCGACGGTCTGACGGAAGAAGTGGACGACGGTGATATTGCGCGGGTGCTTTCACGCACCGATCTATCGACTCAGGAATGCGTCGATCATCTGATTCTGGCCGCACTTGATGGCGGTGGATCGGACAACATCACGGTGATTTTGCTGCGCTGTAAGTAATCCGGTCAGTCACTACTGCGCGATGCAATGCTTGTCGCGCAATACCCGTAACGATGTGCGCGTGGGGTCTGCCGATAGGCCACTTTCGGCGAGCAGGTTACAGCCAGTGATCGAACCACGATCGAGCGCGGCACGGGCCTTGGACTCATAGAAGTCTGCGATTCGTGCCAGTCCTTGGACCGCTTCGGCATTACCAGCATCGAGTCGCAGCACTTGCTGATAGATCTCGATGGCATTGTCGCCGGGCGGCGATGACAGCTTGCGGCCGATCACACTCGACTCGTCGCTGGGTGCGATCGCCTCGCGCACATACCCATGCGCCTTCGCGAGCAGGCTACCAACATCGCCAGCAATGATGATCGGTGGCGGCGCATCGGCAATAATCGGGTCCTCCGCCACGATCACCGGAGGATCGGGTTCGACTGGCGTGACCTTGCCTCCGTCCACCAACTTACCCCCGAATATCGACCAGCCGACAGCAGCAACGATCAGCGTGCCACCGCCCACAAGCGCCCACAGCCATGGCTTTTGCGCGCGTTCCGCTACCGGTGCACTACGCCCTTGAGCGATTGCGACGCCACGCTGCGTCAACTCGGTATCACCACCCGGCCGCACCGCAGCGCGCGTTGCCGTGCGCTTGCGTGTCGCCATCGCCTCGCGCATGGCCTTGGCTTCGGGTGCCGTCGCGATCAACTTTTCGCTGGCGATAACGAATTCATCGCCAGTCGCGAAGCGCTGGTCGGGCAACTTGGCCATCAGCCGATTCAGCAGTGGCTGCAACCACGCTACCTGGTCCGGTAGTTTCGGAATCGGGTGCGTCACATGCATCAACGCGATCGTGTACGGATCGGAGGAATCAAACGGCGGCGCCCCAGCCAGCAGTTCGTACATCATCGCACCGAGGCTGTAGAGGTCGGAACGGCCATCCACTTTTTCTGCGCGCGCTTGTTCCGGGCTCATGTAGTGCGGTGTGCCGATCGAGTTACCAGCTTGGGTCGCCATCGTGTTCGAGTTCATCGCCTTGGCGATACCGAAATCGGCCAGCACCGCCGTACCATTCGCTCTGAACAGTACATTCGCCGGCTTCACATCACGGTGCACGACGCCCTTCTCGTGCGCGTAGGCAAGCCCAAGGGCGATGTCACGTATCACGTCCAGCGTCGCCGGCACCGGCATCACTGTGCCCATCCGCTCGCGCAGCGTGCCGCCAGGAATGAATTCCTGCGCCAGGTAATACAGGCCGTTGTGCTGACCGATGTCGTAAACCGTGACCAGATTCGGATGACTGAGTTTGGCGGCCAGTCGACCTTCTTTCAGGAAGCGGTCGGTGAACTCGGCGTTTTCGGCGAGTGCTGGCGCCATCACCTTCAACGCCACTTCGCGGTCCAGCGACTCCTGCATGGCCAGATAAACCGATGCCATGCCGCCTTCCCCCAAGCTACGCAGGATGCGATAGCCGGAAATATCGACACTGTGCAGCACTTGAGTCGAACTCATAGATTTCTATGTTCGCGCGTAGTCATCACGCGAAGATAGCAAAGCGCGCGTCGACACAGGCAGGAAAGATGCACTCAGGGTGCAGCGGCACGCACGGCACGCAGCGCCTCGGTGAACTTCAGCATCGACCAGGACTCGTCTTTTTCGATGCTCGCATACAGCGCATCGACACGCTGCTGCATGCGCTTGGTCGCCGCTTCGTCAAGGAGGCCGGCACCTTCGAAGGCAACGACCACCGATTGCACGGCCATCGCCGCCTGCTCTGCTGCGGCGTAGTCGCGGAACTCGCCGCGCTCAGCATCAGCGACCAGACTGCCGAGAATCACACCGAGCGATTCGGCAGGAAACTGCGTCGCCTTGGTCGTCTCGCGCAGGACCATCAAGCGCTCGCGCAGCGCGCGCGCAGCAGCCAGCGTCTGCTCACGATCCGTTGTCGTGGCTTGGTGCAGCTTGCGACTGCCGTCGAACACTTGCTTCGCAGCATTGCTATCAACCGCCGCCAGCACATGGCGAAACATCAGCAAGTTTGCATCGTTCAAACGCACGACGCCCGGACCAAGGCCAGTACCCTGACGCGGCCCCCACGCCTTGCCGGACATCGGTCGATGGCAGGCATGGCAGTCAAACAACACGAGTTCCGGAAAGATGCCGTGCCAACCGGCTTTCGGATCGAGCAGAATATCGAGCGCATTGATCGCCGCCGAGGCCTGGCCGACGCCCCAGTCGCGCACACCATCGTAGTTACCCTTGCGCTGTTCGTAATCGTCATCGACGGTGTAATGCGGATGCAGCCAAGTAAACGTATCGAGTTCGAATGACAGCCGCGGATGGCCCGCGCCCATGATGCGATGAGTGATCATGCGATCACGCGAACCGGCATGACAACTCAGACACAGCGCCGAGCGCTTTACTGGATCTTCGGTCGGATACAAGCCTGCAGTGAGGTTTTCGGCATGGCTGGCTTCGACATGCGACGCGATCCATGGCTCGGCGCCGCCATGGCAGGCCTCGCAGCCGACGCCATCCTCGATCTGGAATTTTTCGCCGCGCTGCGCGGCGGGCACGTGATCGGCGTGGCAGTCGAGACAGACACCGGCCTGTTCGGCCGCGCCCAAACCCAACTTCTTGGCGATCGACTTAGACTCCGCGCTCAGCAGGGTCTGATACGACTTGGCATGAGGGTCAAATTCCTGCCAGACAGCGAATTCGTTCATCTGGATCGACGCCTTCGTTGCCGTCTCGGTTGCACCATGGCAAACGCTATTCGCGCAACTGGCAACGCCGAGATGCAGATGCGACGAGATTGCCTCGCTCACCGACTGCGCCTGCACACCGGCAACGGCCAAGAATAACGATGCACCCAAGATCCATCCTTGCTTCACGGAATTCTCCCCAATGTCCGTTTTGCACCAACGCATCTTCCACCCGTAGCCCGATGCTTCGCAAGCACCCGCGCTCAGGATTGTAATTCACGCCACAGCGCTGGCTTCTTCGCCGACTTCGCGATCGCGTCGAGGCGCGACTCGTGGACTGCGATTTCCTCAGCAGTGGCGCGCAACAGACGCAGAGAACCCAATTTGGCGCCGCTGAGTCGCTCCGTCGCTGTCGCTGCGCTCACGACGGGTGCGGCGAAACTCATCTCGCCCTGCCCCGCCGTCAACGCCAGATAGACATCGGCGAGCAGATTCGCGTCGAGCAAGGCGCCGTGCAAATCACGTCCGGAATTGTCGACAGCGAGACGCTTGCACAGCGCATCCAACGAATTACGTTGACCGGGATAGCGTTCACGCGCCAATTTCAGTGTGTCCAGCACCGCACAGCGATCATTGATGCGGCCGGCATCCGGTCCAAGCCGCGCCAACTCAGCGTCGAGGAAGCCAACGTCGAAAGCAGCGTTGTGAATGATCAGTTCGGCGCCGTCGATGAACGCGATGAAATCGGCCGCGATTTGTGCGAACAAGGGTTTGTCGGCCAGAAAATCATTGGTCAGGCCATGCACTTCCGCCGCCCCACGATCGACCTCGCGCTGCGGGTTCAGGTAACGATGGAAAACGCGACCGCTCGGCCGGCGTTCGCAAAATTCGACGCAACCGATTTCGATCACACGATGCCCACGTGCTACCTCCAGGCCGGTGGTCTCGGTATCGAGGATGATCTGACGCACTCAGCGTTCCTCCAAATTGAGCAAGTCGCGGATTGCCGCACGCGCATGCGCATCGACGGCCTCGTTCTCGGCATGACCATCATGGCCGCGCACCCAATGAAATCGGACCTGATGCTGGGCCAGCACCGCATCTAGCGCCTCCCAGAGATCGCGATTCTTCACCGGCTCGCGTCCACTGGTACGCCAGCCGTTGCGTTTCCAACCCGCCATCCACTGCTCAACGCCGTGCTTCAGGTACTGCGAATCCGTGGTCAGGTCGACGTCGCACGGTTTCTTCAACGATTCCAGCGCACGCAACGCAGCGATCAATTCCATGCGGTTGTTAGTGGTCGCCGGCTCGGCCCCATTCATCCAGCGCTCGGCGCCGCGAAAGCGCAGCAGCGCGGCCCAGCCGCCGGGCCCGGGATTACCGGAACAGGCGCCGTCGGTAAAGATCTCGACCCGCTCACTACTCATGCTGCCAGTCCGTTGCGTGAGGTCGGGCGGGCGATCCAGCCGGATGTCGGCGCAACAACACGGCGGCGGGCGCGCAACTGACGTACGTTCGGCAATTCGCGACGCTTGCGCGCCTCGATCAGGCACAGACTCGACCACATTCTTGCCGGCGCGCAGACGCGCGCAGCATTGCGACCATCAAACTCGATACGTGACACGCGCAAATCGACACACCCCCTCGCGGCCAGCGTTTCCAGCAACAAGCGTGTCGAATACATACGCAGTGCCGGCGCGCCACTATCGCCGAACTGCAAGCGACAACGCGTCCAGCCCCACGCGCCGACGACGATCATCGCGATATTGCGCTCCGGCTTTAGTACCCGCAACGACTCGTCCAGCAGCGCATCGACATCGTCAACGACTTCAAGCACGTGCTGCAGCACGACGCGGTCTACGCTGTCGTCACGCAACGGCCACAACCCGCACTCAGCACGCAGGTCGCCATCGAAGTGGCGTTGACCGGAACACAGGTCGAGCAGACCCGTAGTCCTTGCATCATTGGCCACCGCCAATGACGAGATCCAGACTTCGCGCTCGTCCGTCGCCGGCGTGCTTGCCAGCGCGCGCCGCTCCGCGTTCAGCAATCGCGGCCACCATCGTGGCGGCTCGTCGATCGGCGTTTCGGTGGGCTGACGCATGACGCTGCTCGGAGTCGGGGAACCGTGATTGTGATACAAGCCGACCTGCATCCGGAAGAATTGCATTTGATGCCGATCCTTGCATCCACCCCGATGACCGGTCTGACCGCACATACGCTAGCCGCGTTCGCCAGCAACTATCTGTGGCTGCTGCAGGCCGGGGATTCCGCGATTGCGGTTGATCCAGGCGATGCCGATGTCATTGATCGCGCGCTGCAAGAGCTCGGGTTGACGCTGGTGGCCATCCTTCTCACACATCATCACGCCGACCACATCGGCGGTGCGGCCGCACTGGCGTCACGCGCGCGCTGCCCGGTGTTTGGTCCGGTTGACGCGCGTATTCCGATGGTCACCCACGCCTGCGCCGAAGGTGACATCGTTTCCGTCAGCGGATTCCCGCCGATCGCCGTCTGGCACGTTCCCGGGCATACGCGCACTCATCTCGCCTTTCTCGTCGCTGATGCGATATTCGTCGGCGATACCTTGTTCGGTGCCGGATGTGGTCGCGTGTTCGAAGGCGAGTACGCCGATCTGCATGGATCGCTACAGCGCATCGCCGCCCTGCCCGCCCATACTCGCGTGTTTTGCGCGCATGAATACACCCGCGCCAACCTCGCGTTCGCTGCCGCCGTCGAGCCACAAAACCCGGCAATTCTTGCGCGACTGAACGATTTATCCGATGGTCGCCCCAGTGTGCCGTTCGTGTTGGCCGACGAGTTCGCGAGCAATATGTTCCTGCGCTGTGACGAAGACAGCGTGCGCGCAGCGGCATCCCGCGAGAGCGGCCACGACTTGCATGATGCGATGGACGTCTTCGCGGCACTGCGACAATGGAAGAATGTTTATGTCTGACCGCTACCGGACCATCTGCCGGCTCGTCGCGTGCTCACTCACGCTGTTCCTCGCCGCCTGCACGGTGCCGGTGCGCGATCAGTCACCACCAGCCATCCCGGAGACTGAAGCAGCGCAAGCAATCGTTGCTGCAGCGCCGGCCGCGCCTGCGTCGGAACCCGCCAACGATACCGTTGGCGCGAATACCGACGACACCGCGGCGGCGACTGCCATCACGACGCCGACCTTGTGGCAGTCGATCGTCGAGCGACATGCGTTTGTCGATTGCAATGATCCCGCGCCGGCGGTGCGTCGATGGCAACGCATCTTCACGCAGTCGCCGACACGTCACGCCGAGGCCCTCGCAAATGCGGCGCCCTGGATCAGCTATGTCGCGGACGAACTCGGACGACGGGGACTGCCTTCGGAGTACGTCTGGCTGCCCTTCGTCGAGAGCCGCTATCAAGCCTTCCGTGCACGCGGCAACCGTCCTGCCGGCGCTTGGCAATTGATGCCAGCGACAGCGCGATGGCGCGGTCTAACGATTGCCGACGACTACGACGGTCGCCTCGATTTCGTCGCTGCCACGCGTGCCGCACTCGATCTCCTCGACTATCTCGGCAACGTCTTCGATCATGACTGGGCGCTGGTCACCATGGCGTACAACGCCGGCGAATATCGGATCAAGGGTGCGCTCGAACGCGCGCGCAAGACGGGCAAGTCGATGCAGGCTGAGCATCTCGCAGTCAGCCCGATCACCCACGAACACTTGGTGAAACTACGTTCGCTCGCCTGCGTCGTAGCGCGCCCGGATGCGGTGTCGTTGACTTTGCCAGCGTTCGATCACAGCCAGCAACTCGCCCGTGTCTCGGTGCCACACGCGATGAATGTGTCGCAACTCGCCGCGCTCGCGGGTGTGACAACCGCACAATGGTTGCAGTGGAATCCGGCTTGGCGCCGCGGCTATGTCGATGGCGGAGCCGAGATTCTGCTGCCACGCGCCTTAATCGACGACAGTGCAGCTGCCATCGCAATGGCCACACCGACGCCCATAGAACGCAACGCTGTGACGCCGCATAGCGACCGCAATCGTGTCCACGTGGTTCGCAGCGGCGAATCGGCATGGCAGATCGCGCGGCGTCATCGCATTCTCCTCGCGGCCCTGCTGAAAAAAAATGGGCTGACTACGAAGTCGATACTCCGCCCCGGCCAGAAATTACGTCTTCCCTGACACCGCCATGACACTCAATACGGCGGCGCATCGTTGCCGCTGCCGAAAGCGCCCGGCTAAACTGCGCGCCCGTTGTT
>Ga0073899_10000882_pt1 | contig 27753 bp, 19 predicted proteins | sample KloWWTmetaKNB5Ph_FD_88975 | JGI IMG/M metagenome (GOLD analysis project Ga0073899, IMG submission 88975) | Active sludge microbial communities from Klosterneuburg, Austria, studying microevolution and ecology of nitrifiers - Klosterneuburg... | ecosystem: Engineered > WWTP > Aerobic digester >... | reverse complement strand
GTCGGCTTTCGCATTCGTGCGGTTCTCGCGGCTTTCCTTGAACCAGGCATGTTCCACCGAGGTGTGGCTGAGCACCTGGTCGATCATCAGCTTGAGCCCGAGCGCATGCGCCTTCGCGACCAGTGCATCGAAATCGGCGAGGGTGCCGAACATCGGATCGACATCGCGATAGTCGGCGATGTCGTAGCCGAAGTCGGCCATCGGTGACTTGAAGAATGGCGACACCCACAGGCCATCGACACCGAGGCTGGCGATGTAGTCGAGCTTGGCGAGGATGCCCGGCAGGTCGCCGATGCCATCGCCGTTGCTGTCGAGAAAACTGCGCGGATAGACCTGGTAGATCACCGCACCGCGCCACCAGGGCGCGCTCGTCTGCTTGCTCATTGCCTGCTTGCCTGCGCTCGTGCGGATGCCTCGACGGCAGTGTTGCCGAGGCCGCGTTTCGGGACCATTGCATGCAAACGTATTCATCGCAACGCATGCGCTCGGCCAATTAGTTTCACCGGATTGAGATCGGGTCCGGGGAGGATCGATGATCGGTGCCAGCGTACAAATCGGGGTGTTCCTGCTGCTCACTGCGGCGGTTGCAGTCGCCACTTGGTGGAAGTGCCGCCACGCCGTGCATGCCAGCGACAGCTCCAAGGATTTCTTCCTGGCCGGTGGCGGCCTGGCCTGGCCCTATGTCGCCGGTTCGCTGCTGCTGACCAACATCAGCGCTGAGCAAATCGTCGGCATGAACGGTGCGCAGATGATGCTGGTCGCGTGGTGGGAATTCGGTGCCGCCGCGGGCCTGCTGATCCTCGCGCATGTGCTGATTCCGATGTACTACAAGTACAACTGCACCACGACCACCGAACTGCTCGAGCGCCGTCTCAACGACGCCGGTGTGCGCGCCACCGTTTCGGTGCTGTTCCTGCTCGGCTACATGTTCATCCTGCTGCCGGTGGTGCTGTACGCCGGCTCGGTGTTCATGAAGTCGATGTTCGCGCTCGACCTGCCGATCATCGTGATTGCGATCATCTATGCGCTGGCCGGGCTCGCCTACGCCGCATTCGGTGGCCTGCGCGCGATCGCGATCTCCGACACCTACAACGGCATCGGCCTGCTGGTGATGGGGCTCGCCGTCACCTGGTTCGCGTTGCAGGCGGTCGGCTTCGATCTCAGCGGCATACCGGCCGAACGCTGGACCCTGATCGGCGCCGACGACAGCGACATCCCCTGGCATACGCTGCTCACCGGCATGCTGTTCATCCACCTGTTCTACTGGGGCACGAACATGGTCATCGCGCAGCGCGCGCTGGCCGCGAAGTCGGTGCGCGAGGCGCAGAAGGGCATCTATGCCGCGGTCGTGTTCAAGTTGGTGCTGCCGCTGGTCGTGGTGTTCCCGGGCGTGATCGCATTCAAGCTGTATGGCGACATCGGCGACCAGAGTTATGGCCGTCTGGTCGGCGACGTGTTACCGGCGTGGCTGTCCGGTGCTTTCGCCGCGGTGATCTTCGGTGCGGTGCTGTCGAGCTTCAATTCCTGCCTGAATTCCGCCGCCGCCCTGTACACCTGCGACCTGCATGTGAAATACGTGAACGCGAACGCCGACCCGGTGCGCATCGGCAACTGGGTGGCGGTGGTGTTCACCCTGGCCTCGCTGGCGATGGTGCCGCTGTACCAGCACGCGCAGAGCATCATCGACCTGCTGCAGCGCCTCAATGGCCTCTACTCGATGCCGGTGCTGGCGGTCTTCATCGTCGCGGTGCTGTTCGCGCATGTCGACGGTCGCGCCGCGCGCGCCGGCCTGGTGTTCGGCGCGGCGCTCTATGCCGTGTTCACCTTCGTGTGGTCGCCGCTGCACTACATCCACCTGATGTTCATCACCCTGGTGGCGAGCGTCGTCTTCATCCTGCTGCTGTCGAAGCTGCTGCAGTCGCGCCGCGCGTTGCAGCCGGCACCGGCGCAGTAGCATCGCCCGAGCCCGCGAATCCGGAGTCCTGAATGTCCGCATCCTCTCCCGCGCTGCGCACGCGTCCCGAACTGTCGTTCTGGCAGATCTGGAACATGTGCTTCGGCTTCCTCGGCATCCAGTTCGGCTTCGCATTGCAGAACGCGAATGTCAGTCGCATCTTCCAGACGCTCGGTGCCGGCATCGACGACATTCCGATGTTGTGGATCGCCGCACCGCTGACCGGCCTGCTGGTGCAGCCCATCATCGGCTACTGGTCGGACCGCACCTGGAACCGCCTCGGTCGCCGTCGTCCGTTCTTCCTCGCCGGCGCCTTGCTGACCTCGCTTGCCCTGTTCGCCATGCCGAACTCGCCAACGCTGTGGATGGCCGCCGGCCTGCTGTGGATCCTCGATGCCTCGATCAATGTGTCGATGGAGCCGTTCCGCGCCTTCGTCGGCGACCAGTTGCCGCCGAAACAGCGCGCCACCGGTTACGCGATGCAGAGTTTCTTCATCGGCGTCGGCGCCGTGGTCGCCAGTGCCTTGCCCTGGTTGCTGGCCCAGGCCGGTGTCGCCAACACGGCTGCGGCCGGCGCGATCCCCGACACCGTGCGTTATGCGTTCTACGCTGGCGGCGTGGTGCTGCTCGGCGCGATCGGCTGGACCATCCTGAGCACGCGCGAGTATCCGCCCGATCAGCTGAGTGCATTCGCCGACAGCCAGCATGCACGCCATGCGCGCGTGCCGTCGCCGACCGCGCGCCGCAACGGCTATCTGCTGATCGCGACCGGCATCGCACTCGTGATCGCGATCGTGCTGCTGCAGTGGTCGCGTGACCTGTACGTGCTGGCCGGTCTGATCGTCGCCTACGGAGCCGCGCTCGCATTCTTCGGTGGCGGCGAGCGGCGCGGCATGGCTGCGACCATCATGGCCGATCTCAACGACATGCCGGACGCGATGCGCCGACTCGCCGTGGTGCAGTTCTTCTCGTGGTTCGCGCTGTTCGCGATGTGGATCTACACCACCTCGGCGGTGACCTCGGTGCATTTCGGCAGTTCGGACGCGACCAGCGCCGCCTACAACGAAGGCGCGAACTGGGTCGGCGTGTTGTTCGCCGCCTACAACGGCTTCGCCGCCGTGGCCGCCATCGTGATCCCGCTGATGGTCAAGCGCCTTGGCCTGCGTCTCAGCCATCTGGTGAACCTGTGGATCGGCGCCGTCGCCCTGGTCAGCTTCGTGTTCATCCGCGATCCCGACTGGCTGATGCTGTCGATGGTCGGCATCGGTTTCGCCTGGGCCTCGATCCTGTCGTTGCCGTATGCGCTGCTGTCGGATGCGCTGCCGGCGGAAAAAATGGGGGTATACATGGGCATCTTCAATTTCTTCATCGTCGTGCCGCAGTTGCTCGCGGCCAGCGTGCTTGGCGTGCTGCTCAAGACCTTGTTCGCGAATCAGCCGATCTACGCGCTGGTGATCGGCGGCGTCAGCTTCGTGATCGCCGGCCTGGCGGTGCTGCGCGTGGCCGAGCCGCAGCTGCAGGTTGCGCCCGCGGCGGTGACACCGTGATGCGCGTGCTGCGGTCCAAGCCACTGGCGCTGGTGATCTTTGCGCTGGCCGCGTGCTCGAGCGAGCAGGCGCCGCCGGTTGCACCCGCGCCCGCAGCGCCCCCAGCGAGCATCGTCGGCACGCACGAGCTCTTTGCCGAGCACGCGGTCTACTTCGTGATGACCGACCGTTTCGTCAACGGCGATCCCGCGAACGACCATCGCGACCAGGGCGGTGCCCTGCGCACCTTCGATCTGCCGACACCGAATGCGCCGCCCGGCGAAAGCGACAACGTCGGCTACCTCGGCGGCGACTATCGCGGTCTGCTCGATCACGCCGACTACATCCGCGACATGGGCTTCGGTGCAGTCTGGATCACGCCGATCGTCGACAACCCGGACGAGCATTTCAGCGGTGGTGATCCGGTGACCTGGAAGGGCTTCTTCACCGACCGCGGCAAGTCCGGCTTCCATGGCTACTGGGGCGTCAACTTCTTCGTCGAGGACGAACACCTGCCAAGCGCAGGTCTGCATTTCCGCGAGTTCACCGACGGCATGCGCGCCAAGGGCCTGAAGACCGTGCTCGACATCGTCGCCAACCATGGCTCGCCGTCGTTCTCGATGCCGAACGACCAGCCCAAGTACGGCGAGATCTACGACCGCGATGGCAAGCTGATCGCCGACCACCAGAACCTGGAACCGGAGCAGCTCGATCCGGCGAACAATCCGCTGCATGCCTTCTTCTTCGCGAAGAAGGACCTGGCGCAGCTGTCGAACGTCGATGACACCAGTCCGGTCGTGCGCGACTACTTCATCGAGGCCTACAGCCACTGGATCGACGAGGGCGCCGACGCGTTTCGCATCGACACCATCCGCCATGTCGGCCTGCCGTTCTGGAAGGAGTTCAGCGACCGCATCCGCGCCCAGCGCCCGGGCTTCTTCCTGTTCGGCGAGGCCTTCGACCATGACGCAACCAAGATCGCGCCGTTCACGCTCGCGGAGAACGGGGCCATCTCGGTGCTCGACTTCCCGCTCAAGGCCGAGCTGGTGAAAGTGTTCAGTCGCGAGGACGCCGACTACGGCGAGATCGCGAAGGCGCTGTTCCTGAAGGATGGTCCGTATCGCAATGTCTACGAGCTGATGACCTTCTACGACAACCACGACATGGCGCGCCTGGATGCCAGCGACGAAGGCTTCATCGACGCGCACAACTTCCTGTTCACCGCGCGCGGCATCCCGGTCGTCTACTACGGTTCGGAGTCGGGCTTCATGCGCGGCACGGCGGAGCATGCCGGCAATCGCAACTACTTCGGGGTGGAAGGCATCGCGGCGGCGAAGGCAAGCCCGATCCGCACGGCGCTGATGGAGGTCGCGGAGGTGCGGCGCAGTTCGATCGCGCTGCAGCGCGGCGTGCAGCTGCCGATCGAGATGGCCGGCGAACGCGCGGCGTTCTGGCGCGTGTACCAGCACGGCGACACGCACCAGATCGCGCTGGTGCTGCTGAACAAGGGCGATGCGGAGACGCGCTTCGCGATCAGCGGAATGCAGTCCGGCGAATGGACCTCGGCCTTCGATGGCCATCTGCGCCGCGTCGATGTCGGCGGCGAGGCCAACATCGTCGTCGGGGCGCACAGTGTCGAGGTGTTGCTGCTCGATGCGGTGGTGACGGCGCCGGGGTTGGTGGCGCAGTTGCGGTGAGGCGCTGGTTGAATGGTGCCCCGAACCTGTAGGGGCAACCCCCCGTGATTGCCCGCGGTTGTCGTCGCGTCCCGGAAAGATCGTGGGCGGCCACAGGGGGCCGCCCCTACAGCGCAGGGTCGCCGGTTATTTGGCCCCGCAGGACCGCCGCACCACCAACTGCGCCGGCAGCAACTGGTTGCCGATCGCTTCGCCGCGCACCAGCTTGACCAGCGTGTCGACCAGCAATTCTCCGGCGCGCTTGGTGTCTTGCAGCACGGTGGTCAGCGGCGGGTTCACGTAGTTCGCGATCGGAATGTCATCGAAGCCGACCACGGCCACGTCCTCGGGCACGCGCCGTCCGGACTCGACCAGGGCGCGGATCGCGCCGATCGCGAGCAGGTCGCTGGCGGCGAAGATCGCGTCGAACTTCACGCCGGTGTCGATCATGTGGCGGGTGGCGTCGAAGCCGACGTGCTCGATCGAATCGGTGGCATCGACCTGCAGGTCCGGCCACACCTCGAGACCCGCGGCTTCGAGCGCGGCGACATAACCGCGATAGCGGTCGAAGAACTCCGGGCAGTTGGCCGATGCCGAGCCGACGAAAGCGATGTTCTTGCGTCCGAGCTGCAGCAGATGTTCGGTGGCGGCACGACCCCCGGCGAAGTTGTCGCAGCCGATGGAGACGCCGGGTTGGCCTTCGACCACGGCGCCCCAGCGCACGAAGCGGGTGCCGTGCGCAGCCAGTTCCTCGAGCTTGGCGCGTGATTTCAGATAGTCGCCGTAGCCGAGCAGGATGATGCCATCGGCCTTGTGGCTGTCCAGAAAATCGGCGTGCCAGTCGTTCGAAAGTTGCTGGAACGAGATCAGCAGGTCGTAGCCTTCCGCGGCGCAGGCGTGGGTGATCGAGCCGAGCATGGACAGGAAGAACGGATTGATCATCGACTGGTCCGAGGTCGGGTCCTCAAACAGCAGCAGGGCGATGGTCTCGGCGCGCTGGCGACGCAGCGACGACGCGTTCTTGTCGACCTTGTAGTTCAACTCGCGCGCGATCGCCTCGATCTTCGCGCGTGTCTCCGCGCTGACCAGGCCGCTGCCGCGCAACGCCCGCGACACCGTCGCCTGCGAGACGCCGGCGCGGTAGGCGATATCGAACGAGGTCGGCTTGCCTTTCATGCAGGTCCCGTGAAGGAGGCGCCTATTCTGGCGGCAGGATGGCCGTCAGAGAAAGCGCGGATGCGGCTTCCGGGGCCTGCCAACCCGGTCACGAAACCGGCACGCACTGCGAATAGATGTTGCGAAATGTGACGTTGCCACCGTATCGTGGGCGCTTTCGTCAACCGAGGAGGGGAGCACCATGATGTTGCGCAAGGCGTGGATGTGTCTGGCCGCTGCGGCCAGCTTGTTTGCCGGTTCGGCGCGCGCCGAACTGGATGAATACGGCGTGGTCATCGGCCGCCCGATCAACTACTACCTGGAGCCGGCGGCGGGTGAAGGCAAGTGGCCGCACTATGTGGTCAACGTGCAGACGCCCTCGGGTCCGCAGCGCGCGGTGATCAACGTCTACCGGCGGGTGGGTGAGCAGGTGATGCACCGCGAGGTCGCGATGGCACCGTTCGCGGGCTACAACGGCATTTTCTCCAAGCCCGACGGCGTGCACGCGCTGCCTTTCCACGCCCAGGCCGGTGCCGACACCGGCGGCGCGCTCGACTACATGCGCAACTCGTTTCTGCTCGGCGACATCCGCACCACGCCGTGGAGCACGGCGCCGCTGGTCAGTGGCGGTACCAGCGTGCCGCTGTGGGATTCGTTGATGCTCAATGCCCGCCGTGTCTACATCTTCGGCGAGCCATACCACAACAGCGACGGCAGCAACGGCATCCACGACGTGCACCAGAACCAGGGCAACTTCGCCGGCGCCAGTTATTCCTGGCTCAACGGCCGTTGGCAGGACGGCGGCATGATCATCGAGTACGACCCGAGCCGCATCTGGATCCCGCGCTTCTGCGGTTTCGTGCCGCCGTGCTGGGGCGGGTTCTACCTGACGATTCCGAACCGCACGCTGGTGATGACCCGCTTCCAGGTGCAGCAGGATTTCACTGACGCCAATGGTCACGGCGTGGTCCCGAGCCAGATCAATTACAACGGCAACAGCGCCGCCGCCAACGATTGGGTCGACTACGGTCCGTTCTGGTCCGGCCAGATGCAGGTCGAGCTGGACGCGCTCTCGGGCAACCCCGACGTCTACCTGCAACTCGGTGCGCCGCCGACCGAGTCGAGCTATCGCGCGCGCTCCGGGGCAGTCGGCCTGGCCAGCGAGTTCCTGCGCGACTATGCGCCCCTGCAATGGACCTACGTCCGCGTCCGCGCCAACGGCGCGGCATCGAGCTGGAACATCCGCTTCAAGTACTACTGACCCGGATCGATGCCCAAAGAAAACCCCCGCCCGGAGGCCGGGCGGGGGCAAAGGGGGAGAACAGGAGCGGTTTAGAACTTGTAGGCGGCACCGAGCAGGATGGTGCGGCCCCACTTGATGTATTCCAACGGCCGGTCGCGCGTCTCGGCATAGGTTTCGTAGCCCGAGTTCGTCAGATTGCTGGCTTGCAGCAACACGGTCAGGCCGGACAGCGCGCTGTCGTCACCGAAGACATAGCTGATCTGCGCATCGGTGATGTCTTCGCCGACGACGTAGCGCAGGGTGCGATTGCCGGCGAAGTTGCCGATCTCGCCGATGAAATCCGAACGCCGACGCTGGCTGATGCGGGCCTCGAAGCCGTTTCGCTCGAAGTAGGCGGTGAGGTTGTAGACGCGATCGGACAGGCCGGGCAGGGCGATGTCGCCGTCGCCGACGCTCGTCGCGCTCTCCGGGTCGCGGATCTCGATGTTGCTGTCATTGAAGCTGGCGTTGGCGATCAGGCCGAATCCTTCGAGGCTCGATGACCACAGGTCCAGCGGCAGCGATGCCGACAGTTCGAGGCCGCGCAGCGTTCCGCCCTGGCCGTTGAACGGCGCCGTGAACGTTCCGGTGGTCTGTGCCGGCGGCGATCCCGCAGGCGGCACATAGCCTTCGACCAGGTCGGAGAAGTCGTAGCCGTCGCGGGTCTGGGTGTAGATGTAGCTGGTCAGGTCCTTGTAGAACACTGCAGCGGCGACATAGGCGCGATCGCCGAAATAGCGTTCCCACGACAAGTCGAACGCGTTCGCGACCCACGGATCCAGTTCCGGATTGCCGCCGCCGGCGCCAGGTTTGCCGGTCGCGGTATCGACGCCGAAGTCGAGCGAGGCACGCAGTTGGTCCACGCGCGGACGTGCTATCTGGCGTGCCAGTGCGAGGCGCAGCACCTGCTCGTCGCTGAGCGAGAACGCAAGGTTGAGGCTCGGCAGCACATCGGTATAGGTCTTGCCGTTTTCGTACGGCTGAATTTCCTGTCCGGCGGGTTGGGTGTGGTCGTAGACATTGGCGCGCGAGGACTGGTCGGTACGCTGCACCTGCAAGCCGAAGTTGCCGCGCACCGGCACCGAGCCCCATTCGCCATCGATGTGCGCCTTGAAGTAGGCGGTGCTGATCTCCTCGAACACCGTCCAGGCCTTGGCCACCAGCCAGGGAGCATCTTCGCTCGGCTCGAAGGTCATGTAGCGATCGATCGCGCCCGGCACGTTCCAGGACGGAATCAGCCCGACGCCGGCGAAGCCGAGATCGACGAGGCCGTACTGCAGATCGTCCGCGATCGTGGTGTCGCCTTGCGCGCCAACATTGATGGAGCCTTCGGGCTGGCGCTTGTTTTTTTCGCGGTCGGCGTAGTTGAAGCCGAACTCGAAGTTGGAGAAGGCATCCGACACGGCGTCGGGGGCCTGAATCGTGGCCGCGACCTTGATGCCCAGCAGCTCGTCGTCCACCTGCGGCACCTTGCCGTATCCGGAGCCGTAAATCGTGCCGCGCAGGAACAGATGTGTCGGGTCAGAATAGTCGCGTCCAGGAGTCAGTTGCGAAAATCCGCCGCTGCGGTAAGCGAGGTCGATCGAGTCGAGCTGCGGTGCCGGAACAAGCTGGGTGTTGTTTTCCAGGCTGAGCTCGTCGCGCGTTGCTTCGGACCAGCTCAGGTCGGCCACGATTTCGGCGGCGCCGAGATTGAACACGTTGTTCCAGCCGAACGCGCGGATCTCGTCCTCGCGCTTGTTGTACATGCCGCGAACCAGCGGATACACGTTTTCCGCAGTGCCGCCGACAAAGGTGCCGTTCTCGTTGATGATCGGGTTTTCGACGTTCAGTCGACCATAGTTTCCGTTGTAGTCGCCGACGTGCACTTCGAACTGGTTTGCGGTGTCCTCTTGCTCGGCGCGCGAGAAGAAGAGGTCCAGGGTGCTGGTCCAGTTCTCGGGGCGGAACTCGATCGTGGCCATCACGCCGTCGCGGGTGACGTCGCCGGTGCGGCGCAAGGCCTTGATGCCATCCGAGTAATAGGTGCCGGCGGGCACGCCCGGACGCCAGCCGTCGCCGACTTCCTTCCAAGGCTCGTAGAGGCCCACCTGGTTTTCCTGGATCGGCGAGTCGGCATGCGAGAAGCCGATCGCGAAGCCCATGCTGCGGTCGGCGACCTGGCCCACGTAGCTGGCGTTGAAGCGATTGCCCATGGCGTCGGCATTGGCCGCCGAGCCCAGGGAATTGTGTTGGCCGCGCAGCCCGACGACGGCGACACCGTCGTCATAGTTGAGGGGACGCACGGTCTGCATGTTGATCGTGCCGGACAGGCCCTGGCCAACCAGGCCTGCGTCCGGCGTCTTGTACACCACGACGCCGTTCATCAGTTCCGACGGGTACTGGTCGAACTCGACGCTGCGATTGTCGCCGGTGCTCACCATTTCGCGACCATTGAGCAAGGTCGTCGAGAAGTCGGGCGAGAGACCGCGCACGCTGATGACCTGGGCGCGGCCGGCGACGCGTTGTGCCGAAAGACCCGGCAGGCGCGCAATCGACTCGGCGATGCTCACGTCCGGCAGCTTGCCGATGTCTTCCGCCGAAATCGCTTCGACGATGGAAGTCGATTCGAGCTTGATGTCGATGGCTTTTTCGATGGCGCTGCGGATACCAACGACGGTAATCGTCTCCATCTCCGCCGTGGCGGCGTCGGCTGCCTTCTTCTCGGCATCCTTCTTGGCCAACTCTTCCTTGGTTTCGGGCTTCGGCTGTTCTTCGGCCGCCTGGGCACGGGCATCGGCCGCGATCATCGCGATCGCCGAAGCCAGCGCCAAGCTCAACAGATTGCGCTTCGCTATCAACACGGTTTTCTCCCCAACGGAACGGCCTTGCGCGGTGGCCGGAAGCGGCCGGTCACGGCGCCTCGGCGCGTGACTCGTTGCGGGACAAGGCGTGCTCCCACAGCGTGCCGAGATGGTAGCCATGGCTTTCGCGGCACGCGCTTTCCTGCAAACGTATTCATGCACGATACAGTCCCATGGACGCGGTGCCGTCATCGAACATGCCGCATCGAATCATCGGAGGCCCGCGTGTATCGCATCGCAGCAATCACCGCGTTCGCCGCGCGCGCGTGCCGGCGCCGGTGCGCGAGCCTGGTCGTGGCTGCGGCGCTGTGCGTCGGAGTGCAAGCGGGCGAAGGCCAGCGGCCGCGCCTGCATGTTCCCTCGCCCGACTGGCGCGACCAGGTCATCTACTTCGCGATGATCGACCGCTTCGACGATGGCGATGCGCGCAACAACGACCAGGGCCAGCGCGAGTTCGATCCGGCGAGCAACGCGCACTATTCCGGCGGCGATCTGCGCGGCCTGACGCAACGCCTCGACTACATCCACGCACTCGGCGCCAGCGCGTTGTGGATCACGCCGCCGGTCGCGCATCGCTGGTGGGACGCGCAGGCCAACTACGGCGGCTATCACGGCTACTGGGGCGAACACTTCCAGCGCGTCGACGCGCACTTCGGCACGCTGCGCGACTACCGCACGCTGTCGCGGCAACTGCACGGGCGCGGCATGTACCTGATCCAGGACATCGTCGTGAACCACATGGCCAACTGGTTTCATTACGACGACGACTGGAGCGCGGAGGATCCAGCGCGGGGCTTCACGCTGAATCCGGATGCCAGCGGACGCCACGCGCCGTCGCAACCGCCGTTCGATCGCAACGACGCGCGCGACCCGGCCCAGCGCGCGGACGCGGTCTACCACTGGACGCCAGGCATTCGCGAGCACGCCGACGCGGCGCAGGAACACAGCTTCCAGCTGGCCGATCTCGATGACCTCAACACCGAGTCGCCGCGCGTGCGCCGCGCGCTGCGCGACAGCTATGGCTGGTGGATTCGAAAGGTCGGCGTCGATGCCTTCCGCGTCGATACCGCGTTTTACGTACCGCCGCAGTTCTTCGACGACTTCCTCGCCGCCGACGAGCGCAAGGCGCCGGGCGTGCTGCGGGTGGCGCGCGCGAGCGGGCGCGAGGGCTTTCTGGTGTTCGGCGAAGGCTTCGGCATCGACCGCGCGTTCGAGGACGTGCAAGCGCGCAAGATCGATCAGTACCTGCGCGCGCCGCCGGGTCAGACGGCGTTGCCTTCGATGCTGAACTTCCCCTTGCACGGCGCGCTGCTCGACGTGTTTGCGCGCGGCCAGCCGCCGGCAGTGCTTGCTCATCGCGTGCGTTCGATGATGCAACTGCATGCCGATCCATGGCGCATGCCGAGCTTCGTCGACAACCATGATGTCGACCGGTTTCTGGCTTCCGGCGACGAGGCCGGACTGCGCCAGGCGCTGCTGGCGATGCTCACCTTGCCCGGCATCCCGACCATCTATCAGGGCACCGAGCAGGGCCTGCGCGAACAGCGCGGTTCGATGTTCGCGGCCGGTTACGGCAGTGGCGGTCGCGATCACTTCGACACGACCACGCCGCAGTTTCGCTTCCTGCAGCGCGCGATCGCGCTGCGCCGATCCGGGCGACTGTTCTCGCGCGGCACGCCGACGGTGCTGCAGGCGCAGGCCAATGGCCCAGGTGCGATCGGCTGGCGCGTCGAATACGAGACCGATGCGGCGCTGGTGCTGTTCAACACCGCGACCCACGCGGTGCTGGTCGATGCACTCGACACCGGCCTGCCCGGCGGCGCGCGACTCGTGCCACGCTTCGATCTGGACGATGCCGAGTTCGCGCCGCTGCAACTTGACGCGGATGGGCGTGCAGCGGTGCTGCTGCCGCCGCGTTCTGGACGAGTCTGGGGCCTGGGCGAGGCTCGTGTGCGGGTCGCCGCGCGCAAGCCGCCGCAGATCGCGCCGATCATCGATCAGGTCTGGCGCGGCGACATCGCGGTGCACGGTCGTGCCGCGCCGGGCAGCGCATTGCGCCTGGTCGTCGATGGCAACTGGGATGCGGCGCAAGTGCTTCGCGCCGGTGTCGATGGACATTGGCAGGCACGCATCGACACCGCGGCGATGGTCGATGCGACGCAGACCCATCACGCGGTGGCGTGGTCGGAGCGGGACGGTGCTTCGACGCGTGTCTTTTTCCGCGCCGCGCGCGACTGGCAGCTGCGTGCGGACGCCGCCGATGCCGCCAACGATGACCACGGCCGCGATGGCCGCTATCGCTATCCGATCGAACCCGAGTTCGGGCGCCTGCGTCCGCAAGACCTGCGCCGCGTGCGCGTGTACAGCGCCGGCGGCGCGTTGCGCGTCGAGGTCGAGATGGCAGCGCTGTCGCAGCACTGGCATCCGGCCAATGGCTTCGACCATGTCGCGTTCACCCTGTTCATCGCGTTGCCCGGCCGCGACGGTGGCGTCCGCGCAATGCCGCAGCAACATGCCGAACTGCCTGCCAACCTGCGCTGGCACTACCGTCTGCGTGCGCACGGTTGGTCCAACGCGTGGTTCCGTGCCGAAGGCGCCGATGCGCAACACGAAGGCAACTTGACCACGCCCGCGGCGACGATCACCACGCTGCCGGCAATCAACACGGTGCGCTTCGAGTGGCCCGCCGCTGCCTTCGATGGCGTCACCGACTGGACCGGCGCCAAGCTCTACCTCAACACCTGGGATTACGACAGAGGCTACCGCCCCCTCGCCCCCGAACCCGGCCCGATGACCTACGGCGGCGGTACCCGCCAATCCCCGCGCATCATGGACGAGACCGCAGTCATCGCGTTGTAGGGTGTGCACCGCGCAGCGGTGCGCACCGATGAATTCGCCGAGGCGGTTCGATTCGGCGCGCGGGGCGCCAAGCGGTGGGCCCCGATGTGGCGTCGTCGCAATCGGGCGGTGCGCCACGCTTTGTTCGGCACACCCTGCGCGGGGGCGGGGCGCGCGGGTTGATGGAGCCCGGCTTCTGCAGGATAATAGTTCTCATGGAACCTGTTAAATCGCCTAAACGCTCCCATGCGAACGAAACGCGTACGGACCTACCGATTCCGGCTGCGGTTGAGCGCGCCATCCGCAAGCTGGGTGCCGATCTGGGATTGGCGCGTAGGCGCCGGCATCTGTCGCAGGCGTCTCTGGCCGAGCGCATGGGGGCGTCGCTGTCGACGGTTCGGCGCATGGAGCGCGGCGATCCTCGGGTGCCCATCCACTTCATCGCTCGTGCACTGCATGTCTTCGGGGAGATCGAGTCGTTGTCGCGCCTGATCGACAGCGCGAATGATGAAATCGGACTGGTGCTGATGGATCAGCAGTTGCCGCTGCGAGTGCGCGGCAAGCGGAGTCCGGGAAAGACGGGGGCGTGGTGAGGTCGCGCGTGACGCCAGTGGCCGTGAAGCAGGAGGTAAACGTCTGTATCGGCAAGGCGGGTACCGTGGTCGGCACACTTGCCTACGTCCAACAGGGACGACGCGAGCACACCGCGTTCGCCTACGACGCACGATGGCTGGCGAATCCCGATCGTTTCGCGATCTCACCCGACCTGCAGTTGATGCCGGGCCATCAGGTTCGCAAAGCCGCCTCCACGCAAGACTCGCCGTTCCCCTTCGCGATTGCCGATACTGCTCCGGATGCCTGGGGGCGTCGCGTCATCGCGCGCGACCACGCACGCCGGCGCAAGGGGAATACGGCGCTGTCCGCGCTGACCGAGATGGACTACCTGCTCGCGGTGGATGACTTCAGTCGCGTCGGCGCGCTGCGTCTGCGCGAAGGAGAGGATTGCTTCTGCCGCACGATCGTGGAAGGGCAACGCGGCACGCCGCCGTTGCTGGAGCTGCAGCGCATGTACGAAGCCAGTCGGGCGGTCGAAAAGGGGCAGGAGAGCGCCGCCGACTTGCGTTATCTCCAAGGCAAAGGCACCTCGCTCGGTGGCCTGCGACCGAAGTGTACGGTGATCGACGAGGACGGCCGATTGGCGATCGGCAAGTTTCCGAGCGTCGGCGACAACCGCAGCGTGACTCGCGGCGAAGTGCTCGCACTGCGGCTGGCACAGCGCGCCGGCGTTGATGCGGCTGCAGCGCGCATCGTCACGCTGGACGGCACCCCGGTGGCTGTCGTCCGCCGCTTCGATCGCGACGAAGCGCATGGCCGGATTCCCTACCTTTCCGCCGCCTCGCTGTTGCAGGCCGGGCGCGATGAAGATCGTGCCTACACCGAAATTGCGGATGCGATCCGCGCCCATGGTCATGCGCCGACCGGGGACGTGCGCCAGTTGTGGCGTCGCATGCTCTTCAACCTGCTGATCAACAACGTCGACGACCACCTGCAGAATCTGGGCTTTCTGCATGTCGGCAAAGGCATGTGGCAGCTGGCGCCGGCGTTCGACATCAATCCATTTCCGGACAAGGAGCGCGAGTCGAGGACCTGGCTATCCGAACAGGATGGGCCGGTTCGCGATGTGCAGACGCTGCTCGCGCGCAGTGCCTATTTCTCCCTGACCAGCGACGATGCGCGGTTGGTGCTGGCCGAGGTAGTCGCTGCCGTGGCGTCCTGGCGCAAGATCGCCATTGACTCGGTGGTGGGGTTCTCGACCCGCGAACTCGACGACTTTGCGCCCGCATTCGAGCACCCGCAGCTCAGGGTAGCGAAGACGCTGCTGAAATGACCCGGTGGAGTCGGCAGGCGACGCGGTTGTAGGGTAGGCACCGCGCAGCGGTGCGCAACGATTCGAGAGGCTCGAAACCATGCACGCTCGCAGAGCACAGGGAAATGAATGCCTGACGCCGTTTCCGGTGCATGCGGATCTGGTCGACACCCTGCTCGCGGCGCATGTGCAGGATGGCGGCGAGCGCGATGCGGTCGTGGCGCATGTGCTCGGAACCTGCGCGGGCTATGTCTATTCGGACGTGCACACGGTCGCGACGATCATGGCGCGGCTCGGGTTGGCGGCGAATGGCTGCAGCCGCGTGGTGCAGACCGTCGATGCGATGTTCATCTTCTCCACCGCGTACCTGGTGCAGAGCCGCTGCGGGCGCGTGGCCATCCTGTGCTATCGCGGCACCGAGCCGGCCACGCTCGGCAACTGGATCGGTGATGCCGATGTCGGCTCGGAGTACATCCGGCCGGGGACGGATGCGGACGGTGCCGTGCGCGTGCACGCCGGTTTTCATCGCAACATGCGCGCCACGCGCTGGGAAGTGTTGAACGAGCTGGAACTGGCGCTGCGCGGGCGCTCGCTCGCGGACCCGGGTGAGCAGCTCGCGCATCCGCTGCAGGCGCTCTACGTCGCTGGTCACAGTCTCGGCGGTGCGATGGCCCTGCTGTTCGCGCTCAGCCTCGGTGACGACGCGCTCGAGCGCGCGCTGAGTGATTGCTTGCGCGCGATCTACACCTTCGGCCAGCCGCTCGCCGTCGGCGCCAGCACGTCGACTGCGGTCGAGCGCATCGGGCGCAGGCTGTTTCGCCACATTCGCCACGCCGACCCGGTGCCGGCCTTGCCGCCCGCGGCCTGGGGGCGACTCGCGCATTTCGGCCACGAGTACCGCTTCGCCAGCGGCGAGTGGCAGCGGGCCGAGCGAGCGACCGAACAGCAGCACGGGCTGCGCGGCATTTCGAGTGCGCTGTTCGCATTGTTCGCTTCGGAGAAGCGCCGCGCATCGCTGCGCTATTCGATCTCCGAACATGGTCCGCACCATTACATCGCCGCGCTGCGCCCGGCCGGGCGCGTCACCGAATTCGGCGACCACGCCAGCCACGATCCGCAGATCGAGGCAAAGTTCGCGCCGTAGTCATCGGCAGCGCCTCAGCGCGCAGACGCGGCGGGATCGTGTTCGTCCAGCCAGCGTTCGATCTGCTGCTGCTTGTGCTCGATCTCGTGGCGCAGCAGATCGACCAGCGGCTTGCGGTCGCGTGACTGCAGCTCCCGGCCGCGGCCGAAGTGGGCGAACAGCACCGACAGGTCCTGCGATTCGCCGAGGTAGTGTGCGAGTTCGCGCTGTGGGTCGATGGCGTCGGCGACGCCGATCGCGCAGGCGGCAAGCGCCGTGTGTTGCTGCAGCAGTCGACGCCGGCGGCGGCGCCAGCGATGCCAGTCCTCGGCGTCGCCGTCGGACAGTGCGCGCGCCTCGGCCTTGCGGCAGCGCTTGAGGCTGTGCTGCAGCGCGGCCTGCAATTGCGCTTCGGACAACGTCGCCCAGGGCAGGGCGTCGAGTCGCTCCGCCAGGGCACGCAACTGCGCGCGCTGTTCGGAGAATCCGGCATCTTCGACCACGGCCCGTTGCAGTTGCTGGCTGCGTTCCAGCAGTGCACCGCGGCGCACGCGGCGCAGCAGCGTGGCCGCGTCTCCGGGAGCGTGCGCCTCGATCAGACGGTCGATGGTCTCGATGCGTGCCTGCGCGTCGCGCAGTTGCGACAGGGCGCGACACTGGCGCGCGAGATCGCGGTCGATGCGCTTGCCCTCTGCGCTCGCGGCGAAACCGGCCAGTGCCAGGCAGGCGCGCACGCGGCGCATCGACTTGCGCGCCTGGTGCACGCCCTCGTGCACGCGCCGCCAGCGCCAGCCGAGGCAGGCGAAGGCGCGCACCAATTGGGCGGTGGCATAGGCGTGGATCGGCAGGCCGGGCATGGTCCACAACGTATCGCGGGCGGTGCGGAAGTTCTATCGCGTTCAGGTTGCCACCGTGTGACTGCTGCGGCACGCGCGAATTGCGGCCGCACCGCGTCATGCCGGCATGCGCAGGCTCGTGTATAAGACGCGTTTTGCGCATGCGGGGAAACTGCCCCCGGAGCCCATGATGAAACCACTGCTTCCGCTCGCGACCATGACTCTGGCGCTCGCGGCGTGCGCCCCGCTGCGCGACACCCGCGAACCGGACGAGCGCGCCGATGCCACGCCGCGCCTCGCCACTGCGGGCATCGCCCATGTCGCGATCGCTGAAGCGTTTCTGACGCCATCGACACCTGCGGACAATGTTGATTCGCCGGCTACTTGGCGCGCGCCCGACGGCCACACCTGGCTGTTCGCGACCGCGAAGGAAGGTGGCGGCCTGCTGCTCTACGACGGCGACGACGGCCAGTTGCTGCGCCGGATCGGTCGCGCGGGTGAGGCCGCGGGCGAGTTCCGGCGCCCGAACGGGGTCAGCGTCGTCGGCGACCTGCTGTTCGTGGTCGAGCGCGACAATCGCCGCGTGCAGGTGCTGTCCTTGCCGCAGTTGCGTACGCTGGCGGTGTTCGGTCGCGAGGTGTTGCAGCAGCCGTACGGATTGTGGGTGCGGACGCTGTCCGCCGACGCGCTGGAGGTGACCGTCACCGATGCCTACATGGCCGGCAAGCGCGCCAACGGCTTCGACATCCCACCGCCGCTGCCGGAACTCGCTCGACGCATGCAGCGCTGGAAGCTCTCGCTGCACGACGGACACATCGCGGTCACGCACATCGGTGCCTTCGGCGACACCAGCGCCGCCGGGGCGATCCGCATTCCCGAATCGATCTGGGGCGATGTCGCGCACGATCGCCTGCTGATCGCCGAGGAGGACACCGCCACCGGTACCGCCGTGCGCGAGTATGACCTGGCCGGCAACTACCGCGGTCGCACGCTCGGTCTTGGCAGCTTCAGGGCGCAGGCCGAAGGCATTGCACTGTGGCAGTGCGACGACGGCAGCGGCTACTGGATCGCCACCGACCAGTTCCCTGACCGCAGCCTGTTCCACGTTTATGATCGCGCCTCGCTGCAGCACCTCGGTGCCTTCGCCGGCAATAGCGTCGCCAACACCGACGGCGTCTGGCTGCAGCAGACCGCAACCACGCGCTTTCCCCACGGCGTGTTCTACGCCGTGCACGACGACCAGGGCGTCGGCGCCTTCGACTGGCGCGACATCGCCAAGGCGCTCGCCCTGCGCACCGATTGCACCGACGCCGAATGAAACACTGGGCGTCTGCCGCGACATCCTTGGACCGCCGACGGAGGGCAGCGCAGTGAAGACGCAGCATGTGATCTTGCGTGAGGTCGTGGACGCAGACGGGTCGCGCTTGCTGACGGCGAAACTCACGGCGGCGGGGGAGGTGGTGATCGAGGGGCGGGACTGCGGGGCTGGCGTCGAGCGGATTTTCGGGGTGCGCGAGTACGAGTGGGTGTGGACCATCCCGGCGGATGCCGTGGCTGGGTTGCGGCGTGCGTTGCAGGCTCCCTCGGACGATGTGCTTGCCGCGCTTCGGGTCCGCTTCAGTGGTGAGAACGCGGCCGAGATCGGCACTTTCCTGGAGTCGAACCGGATTCCGACGGAGCGGTGGTCGCGCAGCGGCGACTAGCGGTCGGTTGCGAGCCCCGGGCGTGAGGGTGCCAGCTGCGCGGCGGCGCCGGACGGCTTATGCTCCGGCGGCGACCTCCTGCCGGATGCCGGAATGAACGACGCCGAACGCCAAGCTGTGTGCCCCGACAGCCCGTTCGCCTGGGTGGCGCAGTTGCGTGTGCCGGCGTTCGCGCTGGATCGCGAGGGGCGCGTGGTCGCCTGGAACCAAGCACTGGCGCTGCTGACCGGTGTGGTTGCCGCGCGCATGCTCGGGGTCACCGCGGTGTGGCCGGCGTTCTCGGTTGAGCCGACGGCGTCGCTGGCCGAATTGCTGCTTGCCGAGCGGCGCGCCGCCGCGCCTGGCGCGCAGGTGCCGGAGCACTTCAGCGAGGTCGGTGCGTTCCGCCTGCCCAGTGGCGGTCGCGAGCTGGTGCTGGCGCTTGACGCGAGCGTGTTGCGCGGCAGCGACGGCGGCGAACTCGGAGTACTGCAGACACTGGTCGATCACAGCGAGGCGCACCGTGCCGGTGCCCGCTTCCGGCGCATCTTCGAGTCCTCGCCCGATCCGGTCTGGATCATCGAGAACAATACCTTCGTCGACTGCAACGACGCCGCCGTGGCCATGCTCGGCTACGCCAGCCGCGAAGCGCTGTTGAACACGCATCCGTCGCAACTGTCGCCGAGCCACCAGCCCTGCGGCATGGGCTCGTTCGAGAAGGCCGAGCTGATGATGGAGTTGGCCACGCGCAACGGCCTGCATCGGTTCGAGTGGGTACACCTGCGCGCCGACGCCAGCCCGTTCGATGCCGAGGTGACGCTGGCACGGCTCGAAGTCGGCGGCCAGCACGCGATCTACTGCACCTGGCGCGACATCACCGAGCGCAAGGCAGCGGAGCGCGCGGTGCGCCTGTACGCGACCGTGTTCCATACCTCGGGCGAGGGCATCGTCATCTGCGACGCCGAGAACCGCATCGTTGCGATCAATGAGGCGTTGACGAGGCTCACCGGCTACTCCGCGGCGGACCTGATCGGGGAGAATCCGCGCGTACTCGCCGCCGGTCGCACGGCGCCCGCGGTGTATGCGGAAATGTGGCGGGCGTTGAACGAGGAACGCTTCTGGCAGGGCGAGCTGTGGGATCGGCGCAAGGACGGCAGCGTGTTCGCCAACTGGGCCTCGCTCAGCGTCAGCACCGACGCCGACGGACGCGTGCTGAACTACGTCGGCTCGTTCAACGATATCAGTGATCGCAAGGAGGCCGAGGCGCGCATCGACTGGCTGGCGCACCACGACGCACTCACCGGTCTGCTCAACCGCCATGGCCTCGATCAGCGTCTGCAGCAGGCAATTGCCGCTGCCCGCCGCGAGATGCAGTCGCTGGCGCTGGTGTTCCTCGACCTCGATCGCTTCAAACTGGTCAACGACAGCATCGGCCACCACAGCGGTGACCAGGTGCTGACCGAAGTCGGGCGCCGTCTCGGCGCGTGCGTGCGCGGAGCCGACATCATCGCCCGCCTGGGCGGCGACGAGTTCGTGATCGTACTCACCGCGCTCGAAGACCCGCTCGACACGCTGCTGGTGACGCGCAAGCTGCGCGCCGCGCTGAGCGCGCCGTACCACGTCGCCGGGCGTTCGCTGCACCTCACGCCGAGCATGGGCGTCAGCCTGTTCCCGAACGACGCACTCGATGCCGACGGCTTGTTGCGCGAAGCGGATACCGCGATGTATCACGCCAAGGGAAGCGGGCGCGACAACACCCAGTTCTATGCCAGCGAGATGACCGCGAGGGCGACCGCGCGACTGGACCTGGAGCGTGACCTGCGGCGCGCGCTTGATGAGGGCGAGTTCGAGTTGTTCTATCAGCCGCAGGTGCTGGCTCGCGACGGCAGCCTGTGTGGCATGGAAGCGCTGGTGCGCTGGCGCCATCCCGAGCGTGGGCTGGTGGCGCCGCTGGAGTTCATTCCAGTGGCCGAGGAAAGCGGCCTGATCATGCCGCTCGGCGCCTGGATACTCGATGAGGCCTGCCGCCAGATGCGCGCCTGGCGCGACCTCGGTATCGGGCCGCCACGCATGGCGGTAAACCTCTCCGTATACCAGTTGCGTCATGACGATCTCGCCGAAACCGTGCGCGGCACGCTGCACCGGCACGGCATCGACGCCGGCCTGCTCGCGCTCGAGATCACCGAGTCAGCGGCAATGGAGCGGCCGGAGCAGGCCATCGCCCGCCTGCGTGACCTGCGCGACATGGGCATCGAGCTCGCCATCGATGACTTCGGTACCGGCTACTCCTCGCTCGCCTACTTGCAGTCGCTGCCGCTGCAATCGCTCAAGCTCGACCGCGCCTTCGTGCGCGATCTCGAGCACAACCCGGGCGACGCCGCGATCAGCGCTGCCACCGTGGCGCTGGCGCACAAGCTCGGTCTCGCGGTCATCGCCGAGGGTGTCGAAACCGCAGGCCAGGCGGCGTTTCTGTTGGCCCAGGGTTGCGACGTGCTGCAGGGCAACCGCTACGGCGAAGCCGCGCCCGCCGCGTTCTGGGAACAGCACTGGCGCGCCCACTCGGATGCGGAAGTGGCAGGCGGGAGGTAGGTCGGGTGGGGTGCCGCGCATCGGGCGGGGGTGAATCACGTCGGGCGGGGTGCATCACATCGGGCGGTGCATCGCATCGGGCGGTGCATCGCATCGGGCGGTGCATCGCATCGGGCGGTGCATCGCATCGGGCGGTGCATCGCATCGGGCGGTGCGCCTCGCTTTGCTCGGCACACCCTACGCATACCCTACGCGTGCGCTGCGGGCGGCGTAGGGTGTGCACCGCGAAGCGGTGCGCACCGTCAGGATGACGAAGCGGTGCGCACCGCGGCGGTGTGATCGTCGTTACGGCAGCACGATCCGCTTCAATCCCAGCTTGTCGGCCTCCGCTTCGACGCGCGCGAGTTCCTGGTCGCGCAGGGCGGCGATCGCGGCTTCGCGGGTGGCGAGTTCCGCGAGCAGCACCTCGGCGCGGTCGAGCATCGATTGCGTCGGACGGTGGTCGGAATCGCCGATCCACGAGTACAGCGGCGCGAGTTGCGAGAACAGCTTGGCGCCGCCGCCGCGGCCGCTGAGGATGTCGTAGTTCACGATCGCCTCGGGATTGTGCAGGGTGCCCTCGATGGCATCGACGCGTTCGCCGGCGGCCTTGATCGCGCCCAGCAGCGCGGCGGCGTTCGCGGGCTTGCCGGCGTGCTTGGCAAACATGTCGAGCTGCTCGCGCACCGCGCGCACGCGCTCGATCGAGAGCGACAGTCGGGTCAGTGCATCGCGGGTGCGGATCGCCAGTTCGTGGTTCGCGCGCAGGTCCTCCGCGCTCGCTGGCGAGCGCGGGTCGGCGCGGAGTTCGAGTGTCGTGGTCGCGGTCTTGCCATCGGCCACGAGTTCCAGCGTGTAGCTGCCGGGCAGGGCCAGCGGCCCGGTCTCCGGGTCGCCCATGTCGGCCTTGAACGGGATGCGACGCGCGCCTTCCTCGCGCAAATCCCACACGGCGAGGTTGATGCCGGGCTCGCCATCCAGGTCGGCCTCGGGCGGGCTGGAGGGTTCGTCCGGATCGTCCTCGGGGTACTTGCCGGGCTTCTTCTCGCTGCTCAGCGTGCGCACAATGCGACCCGCCGCATCCTTGATCGTCAGCGTGAGCGGCTGCTTCGGTTTGTCCCTGAGCCAGTAGTGCAGCAGCGCGCCTCCGTCGTCCTCGTCGACGGTGCCATCGGCCATTTCCGACCAAGTGCCGTCTTCGCGGAAGCGGTATGCGGCGCGCGTCGCGAACAGATGCAGCGGTAGCTTGCGCACGTCGTCGTCGAAGCTGCGCAGGGTCGCGATCTGCTCCAGCGCCCACAGCCCGCGGCCGCGCGTACCGATGACCAGATCGCCGTGCTTGATCTCCATGTCGGTCACCGTCACCGGTGGCAGCTTCACCTTCAGCGCGCTGAAGCTCCCGCCGCCATCGCGCGAGTACCAGACGCCGCGTTCCGTTCCGAGAAACACGAAGCGATCGTCCTCGGGATCGACGCGCACCGCGTACAGCGGCAGGTCGTCGGGCAGGCCCTTGCCCAGCTGCTGCCAGCTCTTGCCGAAGTCGCGGGTCAGGAACAGGTAAGGCTTGTGATCGTCGAGCCGGTAGCGGTGCGCGACGAACCACATCGTGCCGGGTTCGCTGCGCGAGAGTTCGATGCCCTCGACCGTCGCCCACTCGGGCAGTGCCTTCGGCGTCACGTTCGACCAGTTCGCGCCGTCGTCGCGCGAGATGTGCACCAGGCCATCGTCGCTGCCGGCCCAGATCACACCGCGCTGCACCGGTGACTCGGCGATCGAGAAGATCGTGCCGTAGACCTCGACGCCGGTGTTGTCGCCGGTGATCGGGCCGCCCGACCACTGTTGTTTGCGCTTGTCGTTGCGCGTCAGGTCGGGGCTGATCGCGCTCCAGGTCTGGCCCTGGTCCTTGCTGCGAAACAGCATATTGCCGCCGTGATACAGCCCGCCGTCGCGATGCGGCGAAACGTGTGCCGGTGCGGTCCACTGGAAACGGTACGGGTGCTTCTCGGGCGCGATGCCGGAGCCGTTGTAGAGCGCCACCGAGATGTTGCGGTACTGGCCCGTGCCCTCGACGTAGTGCGACAGGTAGCCCATGTATTCGCCGGCGTAGACGTGGCCGGGGCGGAACGGGTCATAGACGAAATCCGCCGCTTCGCCGCCGCCCGCGTACAGCCATTCGCCGACCGCGTGCGGTCCGCGCAGGCTGCGCGAGGGGCCGCTGACGGTGCCCCAGTCCTGCATCGTGCCGCCGACGTGGTAGGGCACGCGGTCGTCGACGTCGATGTTGTAGAACTGCGCCGTCGGCAGCAGCGGATGCGTCCAGGTCTTGCCGCCGTCGAGCGACACGTCGATGCCGCCGTCGTTGCCGTCGATCATGCGCAGCGGATTGCGCGGGTCGATCCAGACATCGTGATGGTCGCCATGATGCGGGCCATCGATCTGGACCACGCGCTTGCCGCCGTCCTGCGAGCGCAACAGCGGCACCTGCGGGAACCACACCGTGTCGGCGTCGCTCGGATCCACCGTCATGGTCATGTAGTACCAGGCGCGCTGGGTCAGCACGTGGTGCTCGTTGATGCGCTTCCAGTCGCCGCCGCCGTCGTCGGAACGGAACAGGCCGCCGCCTTGCGCTTCGATCAGCGCGTAGATGCGACCCGGCTGGCTGGGCGCGAACGCCACCCCGACCTTGCCGACCACGCCCTTCGGGATCGCCTCGTGTTCGACTTTCTCGAAGCTGGTGCCGCCGTCGCTGGAACGGAACAGGCCGCCGCCCGCGCCACCGCTCTGCGCCGACCACGGCGTGCGTCGCATCGCCCACATGCCGGCGTAGACGATGCGCGGATTGTGCGGGTCGATGGCCACATCCGAGGCACCGGTGTCGGCATCCACCTTCAATACCTGTGACCAGTGCTTGCCACCATCGAGGGTGCGATAGACGCCGCGCTGCGGTCCAGGTCCGAACGGCGAGCCGAGCACCGCGGCGAAGGCGATGTCGGGGTTGGCCGGATGCACCGCGATCGTGCCGATCTGGCCCTTGAGCTTAAGCACGTGCTCCCAGCTCGCGCCGGCATCGGTCGAACGCCAGATGCCATGGCCGAGCGCAACATTTCCGCGCGGGTTGCCTTCGCCGCCGCCGACGTAGAGCACGTTCGCATCGCTCGGCGCGACCGCGATGGCACCGATCGACTGCGAGAACTCGTCGTCGAAGATCGGTTCCCAGTCGATGCCGTTGTTGCCCGATTTCCAGACCCCGCCCTGCGCCGTCGCCGCGTAGAAGATCGTGCTGCCCGCAACACCGGCGACCCGCGTCACGCGCCCGCCGACCAGCGGCCCGAGCGATCGGAACGCGAGCGCGCCGTAGGGCTTCTCGGCATCGTCTTCCTTCGCGGTCTTGGCCGCCAGCGGCAGGGCCAGGACGGCCGCGAGCAACAACATCAGGGAACGCAAGCGCAGCATGGCGAACTCCAGGGCCGGGGTCCGCCGACGCTAGCGAGCCGGCGCGCGCACTGTCAAAACGAACCGGCCCGGCAACAACACCCCCAGCCCCGAAGGGGCGAAACAACAAGAGCCCGGGGTAAAGCCCCGGGTCAAGGAGCAAGATGCTGCCGCGATCTCCCTTTGGTCACGATCGTCGTCGTCCGATTCGAACATCGGAGAATTCCCCAATTGCACATTGGATTACCTGAGCCGCCGCCGACACGGACCGCCTGGCCGATTGACACGCATCCAGTGACGTGACCCAATATCGGGGAACACATCGAGTAGGCGCCATGCAAACCTTCACCATCCGCGAACTGCGCGAACGCTCTGGCGAACTCAGCCGCGAGGCCGAGGAAGGCCGTCTGGCGCTGGTCACCAGGCATGGTCAACCGCTGTTCGTCAGTGTGCCCTTTACCGAGGATCTGCTGGAGGCAGGCGTTCACACGGCCATGGCCGTCAGCTTGTTCAAGAACGGCGAACTGACTTCTGCCCGTGCCGCCAAGTTGGCTCGGATGAGCTTGCCCCGGTTCTTGGCTCATCTCAGCGAACGGGGCATCGCCGTGGTCGATCACGCTCCGGCTGAACTCGTGCAGGAACTCGCGGCATTCGATGCAGCGCAATGAGTCGTCCGGTTGTCGTTTCCGATTCCGGGCCGCTGATTGCGCTGGCGGGGTGCGGTCACCTGGATCTGCTCATCGCCGTTTTCGATGGGGTTCATGTGCCGCAGGCGGTGCTGGACGAATCCACGCTGGATCGCTCGCGTCCCGGTGCCGCCGACGGCGCCGCCTTCGTGCAGGCCCGCGGGAAGGTGCACCCTGACCGCGAAGACGCCATCTACACCGCCGCCGCCAGTCATCTCGATGAAGGCGAAGCGCAGGCACTGAGCCTGGCGCACGCGCTCGGCTGCGGCGTGCTGATGGATGAACGCCGCGGCCGCCAGACCGCCATTCGCTTGCGCCTGCCGCTGTTCGGCGTGCTGGGCGTACTGCTGCAAGCCAAACGCATCGGCAAGATCGAGCGCATTGCGCCGGCGCTGGATCGGATGCAGGCCAACGGCTACCGCATTTCGCAGGCCCTCCTCGACGCGGCATTGAAGCTTGCGGGCGAGGCAGATTGACCAGAGCCCCCATGCACCCGATCCACATCCAGCAAGCCCCCGACACCAGCGAACTCGGTCTGCGCTTTCCGCACACGCGCTGTGTCAACTGCGGCACGCATCAGGGCCTGAGCGAAGGCGTGCTGGAGTTGCGCCAGACGACTTACCTGCTGGTCGCCGGCACCGAGTTGCTGCTGCGCTTCGCGGTGGTCAGCTGCGATCGCTGCGCACCGACGCTGGCGCGGCGTGCGCTGTCGCTGCCGCAGCGCCTGTTCCTCGGCACACTCAGCATCGCGACCGTGCTGACCTTCGTATTCATGGCGGTCGCACTCGATCTCGACATGCCAGCCTGGCTCAAGTCGCACTGGTTCGCCGCCTCGGTGATCGGCGGCGGCGTCCCCGCCTGGCTGTGGTTCGAACGCCACCGCCCGGAGCATCCGCAGACCAGCTACTACCAGCCGATCCGCCTCAAGCGACTCAAGCGCAGCTTCTTCGGAGGCCGCATCGACCGCATGGTGCTCGGCTTCACCCAGCCGGACGTGCTGCGCGAATTCACCGCACTGAACCGGCCACTGATCGACGCGGGAATGTTGGGGGCGGAGCGGGCGTAGGGTTCAGCCACCCACGGCGCCGGCGAACCAGCGCGGCAGATGTTCTTGCGCCTGGTGCAGGGAGTCGAGCACGGCGTGGGCGCGGTGACGGTGTTCGGGGGATGCGGCGACGAGGTCCGGGACCAGGATCACGCGCATGCCGGCGGCGTGGGCGGCGTGCAGTCCGTGCGGGCTGTCCTCGAAGGCGAGGCAATGCCTGGGGTCGATGCCGATGCGTTGGGCGGCGAGCAGGAACACGCCGGGATCGGGCTTGCTGCGTTCGACTTCGTCGCCGCCGGCGATCGCGCGGAAGGCGTCACGCAGGGCGACGCGCTCGAGCCGGCGCTGCACTTCGCTGATGCGCGTCGACGACGCCACCGCCAGCGGGATGCCGGCCGCATGCAGCGCCGCGACCAGTTCACGGGCACCGGGACGCAAGGGGAATGCGGGCGCGTGGGTGTCCTCGGCGCGGATGCGTTCGCTGGCGGCACTGCGCAATTCGCGCACGCGCGCCTCGCTGCCGAGCACGTCACGCAGGATGGCATTCGACTCCGCCGCGCCGAGCCCGACCATGCGCACGAAATCGGCTTCTGCCAGCACCACGCCAAACTCGGTCGCAACCTCGGTCCATACGCGCAGCAGCACGCGCTCGGAGTCGATCAGCAGTCCATCCATGTCGAAAATCGCGGCGGCAAACGCTTGCACGGCGGGTCCGGAACCAGAAAGTGGCCGCCATCGTAGCCGTGCGCGGCGCTGGCGTCGCCGCCGGAAACCCCTGCCAGCAACCGCGTTAGTGGACATCGTCTCGCGGCGCCGCGCACCTGTCAGAAACGACAGGTGTGCGGCGTCCCGATTCGGAGTGCAATGAGCTCCCGAAACTGCCTGGAAGGTGGCCATGGAGACGGATCTCGGAACGCGCACTGGAGCCAGGGACCGCCGCCGCGCCGCGGCCTGGAAGGCGGGATCGCTGGAGCCACCGCTGCTTGTCGCCGGGCTCGGGTTGCTGGTCCACGAGCAGTCGGCATTTCGCGCCGCGCTGCTGGCGCTCGATGGCCGGACCCACGTGCCGGTGCGGTTTGGCGAGGTCGCCGCCGCGCAGATCGTGGTGGTCGCTGCCAGCGCACTGCGCGATCTCCGATTCAATGCCGCTCTGCGCGGGCGCCTCGTCATCGTCTACCGCCATGAGTCTGATCCGCCGGCGCGCAGCGACGACATCGTGATCAGCGCGCCGGTGCGATCG
>Ga0073899_10000880_pt1 | contig 27770 bp, 21 predicted proteins | sample KloWWTmetaKNB5Ph_FD_88975 | JGI IMG/M metagenome (GOLD analysis project Ga0073899, IMG submission 88975) | Active sludge microbial communities from Klosterneuburg, Austria, studying microevolution and ecology of nitrifiers - Klosterneuburg... | ecosystem: Engineered > WWTP > Aerobic digester >... | reverse complement strand
CGGGCCGTCTGCGGCCGCGTGCTCTCTGTCGTGCGCTCACTTGGTTGGGCGGTCATCGCGGGCACGGTGCTCGCCTGGATCTTGAGCGCGACGCTCGGTTGGGAAGAACTGCGCACGGTCGCCTGGTGCGGGACCGCGATGATCTTGATTTGTGCAGGCTTTCTGTTTGGCCGCACCGAATATCGGGCAAGCCTCGAGATGGCGCAACGCCGCATCGTGGTGGGAGAGCGGGCCTTCGGCCGCATCGGTCTCGCCAACCCGAGCCGCCGGGCGATTCTGCCTGCCCGAGTCCTGCTTCCGGTGGGCGCCGGGAGCGCGTCGTTTGCCGTGCCGCGCCTTGCCGCCGAGGCCGTTCACGAAGACCTCTTCACCGTGCCGACGTCTCGTCGCGCGGTCTTGACGGTCGGACCACTGAGCGCGCTTCGCGGCGACCCGCTCGGGCTGTTCGAACGCGTGCACACCTGGACCGACCCGATTGATCTGTACGTGCACCCGAAGACGGTCGTGCTCGACGGCGCGACCGCCGGCTATATGCGCGACATCGAGGGCCTGCCCACGCGCGATCTCTCGAGCGACGATGTTTCATTTCACGCGATGCGTGAGTATGTGCCAGGCGATGACATGCGTCACATTCACTGGCGCTCGACGGCCCGCACGGGCACCGTCATGGTGCGGCAGTTCGAAGAAACCCGTCGTTCGCACACGGTTGTCGCCCTGACCCGCAACTCTGGCGACTACGCGACTCCCGACGAGTTCGAGCTCGCCGTATCGGTCGCGGGTTCGCTCGGGCTGCAGGCGCTGCGCGATGCGCGAAACCTCACCGTACTGGTGCAGGGGAGCATCGTCACGGCTGCGACATCCAAACAATTTCTTGACACGCTCAGCGGCCTTGCACACAGCCGTCCGCGCCAGGGCGGGGTGGTTGAGCTCGCCGCCGAGGTCGGCCGCTCCGCGAAGACGGCAAGCGTCGTTGCGCTGGTGTGCGGTTCGAGTGTGACTGCGCAGCAGATGCGGGATGCCTCGCGCCACCTGCCGTTCGAAGCCCGAAGCATTGCCGTGGTGTGTGCACCGGGCACGGCCCCTTCGCTCCGAGTGCTGGGCGACATGAGCGTGCTCACAATCGGCGAGCTGAGCGACCTGCGCGGCGCGCTGGGAAGGGTGCTGTCATGAGCGATTCGGCTGCGGCTGGCGAGGTCGCCTCCACCACCCGCGCACCGTTCAACCTGCGCTGGGTCTTTGACCTCGCTGCGATCGCGACGCTCCTGCTCGTTGGCGTCATCGCATGGGCGCCCTCATTCACCGGGGGACGTGCGTGGCTCGCGGGCGTTGGTGCGCTGATCATTGGCCTCGCACTCGCGGCGCTCGGCGCGCGGTTGCGGCTCGGCACGCTCGCGCTCGCCGGCGCCACGGTGCTCTCGTACTTCGTGTTCGGCGGCGCGCTCGCGCTTCGCGAGCAGGCGCTGTTCGGATTCCTCCCGAGTCTCGACACCCTTCGCGAACTCGCGTTGGCTGCGGTTTTCTCCTGGAAGCAGCTCCTTACTTCGCAGGCCCCGCTTCCCGGCGAAGACCCGCTTGTCGTCGTGGTCTTCCTCACGACACTGCTGGCATCGGTCCTCTCAGGCAGCTTCGCGCTGCGCCTTCCGCGTGCCTTCGCGTGGGCGGTGTTGCCCCCGGCGGCGCTGCTCATGGTCGCGATCGCCTTCGGGCTGCCGCACCCCGCGGCCCCGCTCCTCCAGGGCGCGCTCTTTGTCGGTGTGTCCGTGGCATGGCTCGCGTACCGCGGAAACCTCCTGCGCGGCACCGGGCGTGGCGCGGTGGCCGAGGGCCAGGGCAGCAGCACGCTTGCACGGAGCGCCACCGTGCGCAGGCTTGGCCTTGGTGCCGGAGTGCTCGTTGTGGCGCTGGTTGCCGGCGGCGCAACGAGCGCGATCGCGGGCCTTGGGTCTCCGCGCTATGTGCTGCGCGACGTGGTGATTCCGCCGTTCGATGTGCGGGAGTATCCGAGCCCCCTGCAATCATTCCGCGGCTACGTTCGCGACGCGAAAGACCAGGTACTTTTCACCGTTGACGGCCTCCCCGAGGGCGCACGCGTGCGCCTGGCGACGATGGACGCCTACGACGGTGTCGTCTACAATGTCTCGGGCAACGGCGCCGGTGGTTCGGGATCATTCCTGCGCGTTGGCGAACGGATCTCGCCCGCGGGCGCGACAAAGGTCGAGGGCAAGCCGGCGACGCTGAACTTCACGATGGGTGCGCTGGGCGGTGTGTGGGTGCCGGATGCCGGTTACCCCACCCGCCTCGCATTCGAAGGCAAGCGCTCCGACGACCTCGCCCGATCGCTGCACTACAACCCGGGCTCGGGCGTTGCCGTCGTCACCAGCGGTCTGCGCGAGGGCGATAGCTACGAGATGGACACCGTCATTCCGGGCATCCCGTCAGACACCGCGCTTGCCGATGCCGTGTTCGCCGGCACCAAGATGCCCAAGCAAACGGGCATTCCGCTCACTGCCGCATCGACCGCGGGCGACCTGACCGGCGACGCCGACACCCCGATCGCGCAGGCGAGGGCACTTGCCGCAGCGTTGTCGACGACGGGATTCTTCAGCCACGGCCTCGAGGGCGAACCCCGCTCGCGCGCCGGGCACGGTGCGGAACGCCTCGACGCGCTCCTTGGCGAAGACCAGATGGTCGGTGACGACGAGCAGTACGCGACGGCGATGGCGGTCATGGCCTCGCAACTGGGCATTCCTGCACGCGTGGTGATGGGCTTCTACCCAGACCCGAAGAGCACCGGCGCGAGCTTCGCGGCGACCGGCGACACCCTGCACGTCTGGGTAGAGGTGGCATTCCAGGACCTCGGTTGGGTCGTGTTTGACCCCACGCCGCCCGATGACCAGGTGCCCACCGACGAAGACACCAAGCCGCGCACCGACCCGAAGCCGCAGGTGATTCAGCCGCCGCCTCCGCCGCAGGAACCCGTGCAGTTGCCGCCGGAGATTCCCGCCGACGACGGCGAGAATGACGATGACCCGGCCGCAGGGGAGTGGCTCACAACCCTGCTCTGGGCAGTGGGCGGCAGCCTCGGCGTGCTGCTCGTGCTTGCGGCGCCGTTCTTCGCGATCCTGGTCCTGAAACTTGGCCGCCGAAAGCGCCGTCGGGCCCGCGAACGCACCGCCGACCAGATCAGCGGTGGGTGGGACGAGTTTGTTGACCGCGTGGTCGACCTGGGCGCACCGGTGCCGCCGCGCGGCACACGCCGGTCTGGCGCGCTCGCAGTCGAAGACCACTTTGCCGTTGTCCCCGGCACCGGCGAGATGACAGAATCTGCCTCAGGCGGCGCCGCCATCGCGCTTGCCGACCGCGCCGACGCCGAGGTATTTGGCCCGGGCGACCCGAGCGCCGAGGACGTCGAAGCGTTCTGGCACGATGTTGACGCCAGCGCCACCGAGCTTGCATCGACCCAAAGCAAGTGGCGCCAACTGCGCGCGAGGGTGAGCCCACGCTCCCTGCGCCGAAAGGAGCGGAAATGAGTGCCGTGAACGCAACGCAGGGACCCCAGATCGCGGGCGTATCGACGATGGAGCCACCGGCATCCATTGGTCGTCGTGTTGGCGCATACGTCATTGATGCCGTGATTGCCGGCCTCATTGGCTCGGTTGCGGCCGTCGGGGCTGTCTTGCTGTGGTTGCCGCTGCTCGCTGCGCTCGGTGCTGGCACCTCGACCAAAGCCGCCGTGCAGGTCTCGATGCTCGGGCTCATCCTGGCACTCGGCGGCACGGTGCTGAGCCTGGCATGGACAATTATTTGGGCCCTCATGCAGGGCGGGCGCGGTTCGGTTGGCATGCGCCTGCTGAAGATTCGCTTGATCCGCCGCGACCTCGGCACGAACATTGGGTTCTGGCGTGCGCTCGGTCGCATGATCGTATTCGGGATCCTCGCCAGCTTCATCGTTGGATACTTCACCCCACTCTTCGACCGCAGCGGGCGGCGCCAAGGCTGGCACGACATGATGGTAGGCGCGATCATGGTCGATGCCCCGGCGTTTGCCGAGGGGCTCGCCCGAGCCGCCGCGCTTGCGGCCGCGCCTCAGACGCCCGAGGGGCCCGCACCCATCGAAGAACTCAACCGCGATCGCGCATTCGGGCTTCCCGTTGCGCGCCCGACCGTGCCTCCGCTTCCCGGCGCGCGCGGCGCGGGTGCCGGCGTTGCCCCGGCGGGCTCGGCCTTGCCGACAGCCGCGGTGATCGCTGACCTTCCCGCCCACCTGGCCCCGCGAAGTGGCGCTCCTGCGCCCGTGCCCGCACCTGCGCCTGCTGGCCCGGGCTCTGTGCCCGGTGTGACACCCATGCCCGGCACGATCCCGGCATCGGCGCCCGCACCGCTCGCCGCCGCGCCCCAGCTTGAGCTGCGTTGGGATGACGGAACCGTCGTCGTCGTGCCGCAGGCCGCGATCTTCGGCCGCGACCCCGTGGCGTCAGCGGAGGCCGCTCGGGTCACGCCAAAACTGACCGGCGCCCTCTCGCTGCCGGTCGCCGACGAATCACGCTCGCTCTCGAAGACGCACTTCGGCGCGGGCATCGATCGCGGCGGCGCCTGGATCGTTGACCTGCACTCCACAAACGGCACGGTGCTGCACCGACAGGGCATCCCGCCGCGTCCCCTCGTTCCGGGGGAACTCACCGGTGTGCTCCCTGGCGATGTCGCCGTCTTCGGCAGCCGTCAGGTCACCTTCGGGGTGGTGGGCGGATGAGCGAGGCCGTGCAGATCGCGGTGCCGATTACGGTGGCTTCGGGTTCAGCGACCGACGTTGGGCTGCGCCGACGCATCAACGAGGACTCGATGGTGTCGCACCATCCCATCTTTCTCGTAGCCGACGGCATGGGCGGACACGAAGCGGGCGAGGTCGCCAGCGCATCGGCCCTGGCCGCGTTTGAACCGCTACTCGGGCTGCCCAGCGTGCACGTCGAAGACGTTGTGAGCGTGATGAGCCACGCCCGCGAGAGCGTCGATGCGCTCGCCGGCGGACCCCGCGGCGGCGCCGGAACCACGCTCACCGGAGTGCTCATCTCGCAGCACAATGGCGACGGCTACTGGCTGGTCGTCAACCTCGGTGACTCGCGTACCTACCGCCTCGCGGAGGGCGAGCTCGAGCAGATCAGCGTCGACCACTCGGTCGTGCAAGAGCTTGTCGATGCCGGGCAGATGACCGCCGAAGAGGCAGCCTCGGCGGCCGGGCGAAACGTCATCACGCGCGCACTCGGTGCCGGAAGCGACGCAGACGCAGACTATTGGATGCTTCCCGCAAGCCCCGGCGACCGCATGCTGGTCTGCTCTGACGGACTTTCAGGCGAACTGGATGCCGCAGCCATCCGCCGCGTGCTCACAAGCGAAGCCGACCCACAAGATGCCGCCGAGCAGCTCGTGCAAGAAGCCCTCGCGAATGGCGGACGCGACAACGTCACTGCGATCGTGATCGACGCCCTCGCCGTCATCCAGCACGACCCGATGGATACACTGCCCAGAGCGAATGAGCGCGCTGCGCTGGTCGGCATTGTCGACGACGAACTCGACATCGACACCGTGCCGCGCAAGTCGCCACGGCAGAGGTCACACGGAGGGAACCGACAATGAGCGATTACATTCCGGGCTCATGGTTTGCCGCGATCGCGCCACAAGGCGCGGTCGTCTTGCCCGCCGCCGCTGGCCCCGAGCGCGCCCGCAACGCGTGGGTCGCGCTACAGGCGGGCGGCGGTCTTGCCAGCGTGCTTGAGACGCTCACGGGCGCGTTCGGCACGAGCCTCGCCGCCATCCCACCGTTCGCCGTCGTCACTCGCGAAGGCGATGAGATTCGCATCGCCGTGCGCGGCGCGCTCTCTGTCGGCGCGGCCGGGGTCACCGTGACCGGTGCCGGCGTGACGACGTGGAACGAGCAGGTCGTCGCAGGCACGGGTGCCGTCACGATTGACACGGGGGATGCCGCAGCCCCCGGTGCGGCTCCGCTCCCGCTTGTTGGTGGCATTGTCATGGTGTCGCGCGTCGTTGTCGCTGCGGATCTCGGTGTCCAGGCCGTGGTGGCTGGCGTTGTTGACGACGTTGTTGAAGACGCGTCGGTTGATCTGCCTGAGGTTGAGGCGCAGCCGGAGGCCGAGGTCGAGCGCGAACCCGAGCCGGAGCCGGAGGCGGAACTCGAGGCCGAGGTTGAACCCGAGCCGGAACCCGAGGCGGAGCCCGAACCAGAGATCGCGGTTGAAGATCTCGGTCCCGATGATGACCAGTGGGGCGCGACCGTCGTCAAGGGCGCGACCGACCCCGCATTCCGGCGTTCGCCGGCGCCCGCCTCCCAGCTCTCGCACCTCGCGGTGTTTCCGCCGCCGACGGGCGTGCCCGTCGCGACCGCGCCCGGCTTGATCTCGGCCGTTCCCGGCGCGGTCGGCACACGCCCCGGCGACCACGACGGCATGACCATTTCTGTTGCACAATCGCGCGCCCTGCGCGCTGCGGCACAGGCCGACGCCGCGGGGGCACCCGCGGCCGAGCCCGTAGCCGTGCCCGAGCCCACGCCGGTTGCGGTACCCGAGGTGGCACCGGCATCCACCGCTCGTATCGTGCTCTCGACCGGTCGCGAACTGCTCCTCGATCGCACCGTCGTTATCGGGCGTCGCCCGAGTTCGACCCGCACCACGGGTGGCATGTTGCCGCACCTGGTCGCGGTTGAGAGCCCCGAGCAAGACATCTCGCGCAGTCACGTTGAGATTCGTCCGGAGGGCGACGCGGTTGTGGTGACCGACCTCAAGACGACAAACGGCACGCTGTTGCGGCGTACCGGCCACGAGCCGGTGCAGCTACACCCTGGCGAGCCGACGGTCGTCGTTTCGGGCGATGTGCTTGAAATTGGTGACGACGTCAGCGTGACATTCGTGGGGATCGCGTGAGCGCACGCGCTGTCTCGACCCCACCCGAGATCGCGGGCTTCACCCCGGTCGAGCTGCTCGGCACCGGCGGTTTTGCCGACGTGTTCTTGTACGAGCAGCACGTGCCGCGCCGCCGCGTTGCGGTCAAGGTGTTGCTGGCGGAGGGGCTCGCCGAAGGGTCTGCCGAGGCGTTTGCTGCCGAAGCCGACATCATGGCGCAGCTGTCGACGCACCCCGCGATCGTCACGATCTATCAGGCGGGTGTATCGACCGACGGCCGGCCCTTCCTCGTCATGGAGTACTGCCCGCGCCCGAACCTGCAGGCGCGCTACCGTGCAGAGCGGTTCTCCGTGGCCGAGGCGCTCCGTGTGGGCATCCAAGTCTCGGCGGCGGTCGAGACCGCGCACCGCGCCGGCATCCTGCACCGCGACATCAAGCCCGCGAATATTCTCGTCACCGAATATAGCCGCCCCGCACTCGCCGACTTCGGCATCGCGGCAACGACGACATCGGATGCGCAGAGCGAGGGGATGTCGATTCCCTGGTCGCCACCGGAGTCGTTCGCCGAGCCACCCCGCGGTGACGTGACATCTGATGTGTGGGCGCTGGGCGCCACCGTCTACACACTGCTTGCGGGGCGTTCGCCGTTCGAGGTGCCCGGGGCATCCAATAGCGGTGCAGACCTGATCTCGCGCATCGAAACCTCGCCGCTGGCGCCCACCGGCCGCGCAGATGTGCCCGAGCGCCTTGAGCGCGTGCTTGGCCGTGCCATGGCCAAGAGTTCGGCATCACGCTATGCGAGCGCGCTGGATCTCGCGCGGGCGCTGCAGCGGGTGCAGATCGAACTGCGCCAGTCGCAGACGCCGATTGACGTGGTCGACGAAGGGGTCTCGTCGCCGCGTTCGAACAGCGACGATGATGACGACGACGAGTCAACCCGCATCCGCAGCGTCGTGTCGATTGACCCGGGTGCGGGGCCGAGTGCCGCCGTGAACCCGGCGGTGACGAGCGTGCCCCGCGGTGCGGGAACTCCCGACGCGGCGGAGCTTGACCACACCATGATTCGCGCGGCCAGCTCGCTGCCGCGGTGGGGTGCAGCGCCGGGCGCGAGGGCACCCGAAGACGACGACGCCACGCGCATGCGCGCACCCGTGTCGGTGGCGCCAGAGGGTGCGCCGACCGGCGGGCCCGGCGGCGCGGGCGGGGGAGCCTCGACACCGCCACATACGCCGGGCAGCCCCGTCCAGACCCCGCCGGGAGGTCGCCGACGCGGCGCCGTCATCGGGTGGAGCATCGGCGGGGGGATCGCGGCGCTGGTACTCATCGTGGGCGGCATCATCGCGGTGAGCTCGGGGGCACTTGCCCCGGGCGAACGCACGCCAGACCCCAGCGAAACCCCCGACTCGGTCGCGGTTGACGTGGTGATCCCTGGAGCGGGCGTGCCGAAGGTGGCAGAGCTTGTCGCGACACCTGTTGACGGTGGCATCCGCTTCTCATGGACGAACCCCGATCCGCTGGAGGGCGATGCCTACCTGTGGGGCATCGCGCAGCCGGGAAGCGAGACCGAGTACTCGGTGATCACCGAGGCAGAGATCGTGGTGCCCGGCGCGGGCCCGACCTGTGTCGACGTGATCTTGCGCCGTGAAGACGGCCGTTCGGCGGCCGACCCGGCGACCGTCTGCGGCCCGTAGCTCGAGCGTGGCCGGTAGCCCGGTAGTCCGTAGCTTGCCCGCGCGTCGCTTCGATGGCGGCGTGCGTCAGCTGGCGTGCTCGTTGACGAACGCGACGATTGCGGTCGCGGTCGGTTCGGGATCGTTGAGGAATGTTTCGTGACCCCGGCCCGGGATCTCAACGAGACGGGCGTCGGGAGCGAGGGCAGCGGCATCCGTGCACCACGCGTTCGGGGCGACGACATCGTGCTCGCCGCGCACCACGAGTACGGGCGCGCTGACGCGGGGGAGTGCGAGCGGCGTGTTGTACGCGAGCATCATGCGCAGTTTGCGCACGTAGAGCGAGATGCCCGCACGAGAATATAGCCAGAGTCCGGTGGCCATCACCTTTGGGCTCTCGTTGTACATGTCGCGCGCCATTCGCCGAAAGAGCACCGCAGTTGACGTTGCCGCCGGGTCGACAACGGGCGCGATGAGCACGAGGGCACGTGTAAGCGCGGGGCGCCGAACGGATGCCTCCACCACCACCTGCGTACCCATCGAGTGGCCGACCAGCACGGCCTCGTGCACCCCCAGCTCGTCGAGGAGTGCGAGCAGCAACTGTGCCGAGTCTTCGATCGAGCCAACGCGGGGCGGTTCTGGTGCGGCCCCGAAGCCGGGGAGGTCGACGCGGATGACACGGCCGTGCACGGCCAGGACCGGGGCGAGCCCGTCGAACGCGGCACGGCCGAGACCGAGGCCGTGCACGAGGACGAAGACCCGGCCGACACCGGTATTGAAGTCGGTGTCGACTTCAATACCGGTGTCGGTACTGGCGCCGGCGCCGGTGTTCTCGTCGGCGGCCCGAGGCTGCTCGGTGCGCACCACATCCCACACCAGCGTCGAAGCATCGTGGGTAAATGAACGCGCCGGAGAGCCGTGCATATCGCGAGTCTACGAGGGGGTGCAGGCGCCTGCGGCCGTGGCCTACCGGTCGGTGTCGACGATGTCGTCTGCGGGCTTGCGCACCAGGAACGCGCCGATGATCGTGAGCAGCGAAAGCGCCGCACCGATCGTGTACGCGCCGCGAACACCGGTCGCCTGCGCCGCAGCGTTGCTTGCCCCGGCGGCGAGCTCCGACGTCGCAAGCGACGACATGAGCGTGACGAACAGGGCGATTCCCGCAGCGCCGGCCACCTGCTGGACGGTGCCCACGATCGCGCTTCCGTGCGAGTAGAAGCGCGGCTCGAGCGAGCCAAGTGAGGCGGTGAAGAGCGGGGTGAACGAGAGCGCGAGGCCCAGCGACAGCACGACCTGCAGACCCATGATCAAGAACGGGGAGGTGGTCTCTGTGACCGTCGTGAAGGTCCACAGCGAAGCGCTGGAGATGATTGCCCCCGGCACCAGGAGCACGCGAGGCCCACGGGCGTCGTAGATGCGGCCGACAACCGGCCCGAGCAAGCCCATCATGAGCGCACCGGGCAAGACGATCAGCCCCGACTCGAGTGCGGTCAGGCCGAGCACGTGCTGGAGGTAGAGCGGGGTGAGGATGATCGAGCCAAAGAACGCGGCGGTGAGGACCGTCATCTGGGCCATCGCGAGCGAGAAGTTCAGCGAGCGGAAGACGCGCAGGTCGAGGAGCGCGCGGTCACTTCGCTGCAGGGCGATCTGGCGAAGGATGAAGATGGTGAGCGAAAGCGCGCCAACGGCGAGGGAGATCCACATCGACGCGGTCGCCATGTTCTGGGCGGCGAGGTCGGCGGGCGAGGTGCCATGGCCGCCGGAGCCGATCTGGCTGAGGCCGTAGACGAGCCCACCGAAGCCGAACGCCGAGAGCAGCACCGAGAGCAGGTCGACCCGGGCGGGGCGAGGCTCGCTGACATTCAGCATCCATTTCATGCCAATCAGCAGCATCGCGACCGCAATGGGGAGCACGACGATGAACATCCAACGCCAGTTCAGCGTGCTGAGGATGAGGCCCGAAAGCGACGGACCGATGGCCGGCGCGAGCGACATGACAATCGAGACGCGCCCCATCATGCGGCCGCGCGCTTGCGGTGCAACGAGGGTCATGATCGTGGTCATCAGCAGCGGCATCATGATGGCGGTACCGGATGCCTGAATGACGCGGGCAACCAGCAAGACCTCGAAGCCGGGCGCCATCGCGGCCGTCAACGTGCCGAGCGAGAAGAGCGACATCGCCGTGATGAAGATCGAGCGTGTGTTGAAGCGCTGCAGGAGGAAGCCGGTGATCGGAATGACCACGGCCATCGTGAGCATGAAGCCGGTCGTCAACCACTGTGCCGCAACCGCGGTGATGTGCAGGTCATCCATCAGGTGAGGGATCGCGACGCCCATGATCGTCTCGTTCAAGATGACGACAAACGCTGCACCGAGCAGCAACCAGATTACGCGGTTATCGCGCGCGGCGAACTGGTTGCCCGGCGCGCTTTCGCTCGCGCTCATGCGGGCGCTCGAGCGATCGAGGTCGATGGTGTTTGTTGCGGGGTGGGCGGAATCAAGCAAGGGGGTCCTTTCGGGCGTCCGAAGACGTCGGCACACCGGAAGACAACGGTGCGTGCAAACCCGCTATTCCAACACGCCGCAGATGTGTAGGTGCTGGGTGCGGCGGAAACGGCGGTCGCGGCATCCGCTCGTGCAACTGCGATGCAACGACAAAACGTGCGTGTCGCTGACGCGGCACGCACGGCTTCAAACAGCGTGCAGGCTATTCGCTGTCGGACTCGGCGACGAAGGGCTTTTCCCATTCCACAGAACCGATGGCCTCGGTCGGCGTCGGGTGCGGGAGAAGGCCACCGAGCAGCTTCTCTTCGGGCGCCTGAATGTCGTTCTCGGTCAACGCATGGAGCTTCTTGAGCTCGGCGTCTTCGGGGAAGGCGGGGTCCGGAGTGCTGGTCATACGCCCACGATAGCCGGTTTGCTGGGCGGACTCGGCCCACACGCATGCGAACATGCCTGTATGACAACTCGGACGAGGACGTTCTCAGATGTGAAGTGGCGATTTGTCGTCGCGCTCGTGCTCGGGGTCGGCGCGGGCATTGCCATGTCGCAGTGGCTGGGGGTCGCCGCGGGACTCATCTCGGGATGGGGCGTTGCGGCGCTTGTCGAGGTCGTCTTGGTGCTGGTGTTCACCTGGCCGATGGATGGGGCGCGCACACGTGCGCACGCCACGCGTGAGGACCCGGGCCGACGCATCTCGCGGTTTGTGTCGATTATTGGCAGCGTCGCTAGTCTTGGGGCGGTCGCGGTTGTCATTTTTCAGACGCGATCGGCGCCCGTCGCTGAGGCCGTCGCGCTCGGGCTCATCTCGATCTTTGGGGTCGGCGCCTCGTGGGTGCTGATCCAGACCAACTACATGTTGCGGTACGCCCACGTGTATTTTGACGAGCCCGTCGGCGGCATCGACTTTCATGGATCGTCGGATGACCCGATGTATACCGACTTCATCTATTTCGCGGTCGGTCTCGGAATGACGTACCAAGTGGCCGACACCAACGTGAACAGCAATACGATCAGGCGAATCGTGATTGGGCAGACGGTGCTGGCCTGGATCTTCGCGACGGTCATCATCGCGACGGTGATCAACCTGGTCGCAGGTATCGCGCCGCCTCCGCTTGCCTCGTAATCGCCGATCGCCGATCGCTGATGGCTAGGCTGAGCGCATGAGTATGGGTCGGGCTGGGGTTGGCCCGCGGCGTGCAGTGGATGCCGCAGCACAGCGTGAGATCAACGCTGACGCGCCGGTCATCGCGAACCTTGGCCACCGCATTGCGCAGCTGTTTCGGCCGTACCGCGGGCGCATCGCCTGGACCATCCTGCTGGTCATCGTCGGCGCCAGCGTCTCGGTGATCCCATCGCTGATCATCCAGCGCATCTTCGACGAGGCACTGTTCCCGAAGGGCGCCCCGCCGAACCTGCTGCTGCTCGCTCAGCTGGTCGGCATCATGATCGCCCTGTTTATCGCGAACGCGGTGCTCTCGGTCGTGCAAACCTGGTTGACGTCGAGCGTCGGCAACAGTGTGACCGGCGACCTGCGGGTCGGGCTCTTCTCCCATCTGCAGTCGATGGATCTCAGCTTCTTCACCCGCACCAAAACCGGGGTGATCCAGTCCCGTTTGCAAAACGATGTGGGCGGCGTCGCCGGCGTGCTCACCAACGCGATTACGAGCATCCTGGGCAATGTCGTCACGGTGATCGCCTCGCTGACGGCAATGATCATCATCGACTGGCGGCTGACCATCATCGCCGTGATCGTGATGCCGGGGCTCGTCGTGGTGCAACGGCGGGTCGGTCAGGTGCGTGCGCGCATCGCAAGCAAGACTCAGGCATCGCTCTCGGAGCTCACCGCCATCACGCAAGAGACCCTGAGCGTTTCAGGAATCCTGCTCTCGAAGGCATTCAACCGGCAGCGCGCCGAGATCGACCGCTATCGCGCCGAAAACCAGAACCAGGTGCACCTCCAGGTGAGCCAGGCGATGAGCGGGCAGCGGTTTTTCGGCGTCGTGCAGGTCATCATGTCGAGCGTTCCCGCCGTGATCTATCTGGTCGCGGGGTTTCTGATCACCGGCGGCGGCGAGGTCATCACCGCGGGAACGATCGTCGCGTTCACCACGGTGCAGGCGCGGTTGCTCGGGCCGCTCATGGGGTTGATGCGCGTCACGCTCGACCTGCAAACGTCGAAGGCCCTGTTCGCGCGTATTTTCGAGTACTTCGATCTTGAGCCCGCGATCGCAGATGCCCCCGATGCGATCACCGTGCCCGAGGCACCCGGCCCGCGCGGCCAGGTCCGCTTCGACGACGTCGTTTTTCGCTACCCCGACGCGCCCGCCGACTCGCGGCCCACACTCGACCATGTGTCATTCACCGTCGAACCTGGGCAGCACGTCGCCTTCGTCGGCCCGAGCGGGGCCGGAAAGACGACGATCCTCTACCTCGCGCCGCGGCTGTACGAGGCATCTGGCGGCCGGGTGCTGTTTGCCGGTGCGGATGTGCGGCAGTTGACGCAGGCATCCATCATCGAAAATGTCGGCATCGTGAGCCAGGAGACGTACCTCTTTCACTCAACCATCGGCGAGAACCTGCGCTATGCCAAGCCCACGGCGAGCGATGCCGAGATCGCCGACGCATGCCGCGCCGCGCATATTCACGACGTCATCATGAGCTTTGAGCACGGCTACGACACCGTGGTCGGCGAGCGGGGCTACCGGCTTTCGGGCGGTGAAAAGCAGCGGATCGCGATCGCGCGCGTGCTGCTCAAAGACCCGCCCGTGCTCCTGCTCGACGAAGCGACAAGCGCGCTCGACACGGTCTCGGAGCGAATCGTGCAGCAAGCATTGGATGCCGCGGCCGCCGGTCGCACCACCCTCTCAATCGCGCACCGCCTTTCGACGGTGATCGGGGCCGATGTCATCCACGTGGTCTCGGCCGGTCAGATCGTCGAGTCGGGCACGCACACCTCGCTGCTCGCGCACGGCGGCCTTTACGCCGAACTCGCGCACCAGCAGCTGGCCGCCACGCGGGGGTTGCAGGGCGACGCGCCGGTGTGACCGCAGGTTGGCGGCGCTACGCGTAGCTGAGGGCGTGGGTGCTGCCGCGGTGTCGGGGCCCTGCTGGGACCGAGGGCGTGAGCGCTGCTCAGCGCGTGAGCGCGGCAACCGACGCTGCGACCGCCTCGGCAACGTCGTCGAGCGGCGCGTCGAGGTCGTGGGGGAGCGTGAAGCGCACCGAGGTCTGCGCGACCTCGGTGGGAACCCCGATCGCGAGCAGCACGTGCGAGGCCTCGTCGCTCCCTGCCGCGCACGCCGAGCCGCTCGATGAGACGATGCCGCGCCGCTCAAGCTCGAGGAGCACCGCCTCGCCGCTCGTGCCCGCGAACGTGAAGCTGGCGGTTGCCGGAAGGCGATGGGTGGGATGCCCCGTCAACACCGAGCTCGGAACCTTCTGCAGCACCGATTCGATGAACCGATCACGAAGCGCGGCGACTCGCACGGCGGCCTCCGGTCGTTCGGCCTCAGCGAGGGTGAGCGCGGTGGCAAGCGCCACGGCGCCGGCGACGTTCTCGGTGCCGGAGCGCCGGTCGCGCTCCTGGCCCCCGCCGTGCAGGAGCGGCTCGACGGGCACGCGCCCGCGGACGGCGAGCACCCCGGTGCCCTTGGGCGCGCCGAACTTGTGGCCCGCGATAGAGAGCGCATCGACGCCGAGCTCGGCGGCGCTGATCGGCAACCATCCGGCCGCCTGCACCGCGTCTGTATGAAACGGGATCCCTCGCGCCCGAGCGAGTGCGGCAAGGGCGGCGATGTCTTGCACGGTGCCGATCTCGTTGTTCGCGTAGCCGACGCTGACGAGCGCTGTGTCGTCGCGGAGGGCTGCGGCTGCCGCATCGATATCGACAAGGCCGAAACCATCGACCGGCAGGAGCGTGACCTCGAAACCGTGCACGCGTGTGAGATATGCAGCCGATTCGAGCACCGCCTCATGCTCGATGGGGGTCGTGATCAGGTGTCGCTTGCCGTGTTGCAACATGGCGGCAATCGCGATGCCCTTGATCGCGAGGTTGTCGGCCTCGGTGCCGCCCGACGTGAAGACCACATCGCTCGCGCGCATGCCGACGACACGTGCGATCTGCGCGCGCGCCGCTGCGAGCGCGGCGGCCGCCCGCTCGCCAACCTCGTGATGGCTCGACGGATTGCCGAACTCGCCGGTGAGGAAGGGCCACATGGCCTCGAGTGCCTCGCGGCGGACGGGGGTGGTGGCGGCGTTGTCGAGGTACATGGCGTGATCGCTGGGGTTTCGTGGTGGTGGTGGTGGTGGTGGTGCGCTATGCGATGCGCACGTCGAGCCCGAGGTCGAGCGATGGGGCCGAGTGCGTGAGTGCACCGACCGAAATCACGTCGACACCGGTCTCGGCGATCGCGCGAACGGTGGTGAGGTTGACCCCGCCGCTGGCCTCAACCGTGGCGCGGCCGGCGACCTGGGCGACGCCGGCGCGGAGGTCATCGAGCGAGAAGTTGTCGAGCATGATCGTGCCGATCCGAGCGGCGAGCACGGGCTCGATCTGGTCGAGTCGATCGACCTCCACCTCGACGTGGGTTGTGTGGGGGAGCTTGTCGATCGCGCTGCGAAGTGCCTTGGTCACCGAAAGCCCCGAGCGGGTGAGCACCGCGAGGTGATTGTCTTTTGCCATCACAGCGTCGGAGAGTGAGTAGCGGTGGTTGTGGCCGCCGCCGCTGACGACGGCGTGCCGTTCGAACGCGCGCAGGCCGGGCGTGGTCTTGCGGGTGTCGGCGATACGAACGCGGGTGTGCGCGACCTCGGCCTTGTAGCGGGCGGTGAGGGTCGCGATGCCGCTCATGCGCTGTGCGAAGTTGAGGCCGATGCGCTCGGCGGTGAGGATCGCCCGCGCGGGCCCGTGCACGGTTGCGAGGGTTGCCCCGGCCTCGAACGCATCGCCGTCGGTCACGAGGAGTTTGACCGTGATCGACGGGTCGCACAGCCGGAATGCGGCGGCGAAGACCTCGCCACCGCTGAAGACGCCGGGCTCGCGCGCTTCGAGCGTGGCATCGGCCATCGCGTCGGCGGGAATCAGGCTTTCGCTGGTGATGTCGCCCCACGGCGCGTCTTCGTCGAGCGCCGCGCGCACAACCTTGTCGATGGTGGCCGTGGTCAGCATGCTGCGCTCTCTAGGGTTCGCGAGGCGAGGTCGGCTTCGCGTCGTGGCTGGTCGGAGCGCCAGTGCGCCCCGAGGGAATCGGTTCGGGCAAGGGCCGCCGCAACGAGGGCGGTGGCGACGATGAGCAGGTTCTCGTCTTCCATCTCGAGCTCGGTCTGCGGGGTGCGCGGCTGTGCCGTCCAGGCCGCGAGCACGGATGCCGCATGCCCAAGCCCGCGCGCATCGCGCACGAGCCCCGCATCGGCCCACATGAGGTCCTGGAGCCTGGCACGCGTGAACGGGAGCATGTCGGCGGTCGTGAGCGCGGGTGTGAGCACCTGTTCGCCGATGTGTTCGGCGGCGGCGCCTGCGGGGCCCGCGGGGCCCGCCTCGACAAGGCGTGGCGACCAGTCGCCACTCTCGAAGTCGCGGCCAATGACCGACGCCGCGCGGGTCCCGAAGACGGCACCCTCAAGCAGTGAATTGGAGGCGAGCCGGTTCGCGCCGTGCACGCCCGTGCGCGCAACCTCGCCGACGGCGTAGAGACCGGGAATGCTGGTGCGGCCGAAGAGGTCGGTCATCACGCCACCCATCGCGAAGTGTGCGGCCGGCGTGACCGGCACCGGGGCCGAGCCCCAATCGAACCCGCGGGCGGTGAGGGCCGCGGTGATCGAGGGAAAGCGGCGCGCAAGAAACGCGTCACCGAGGGCCGTGGCATCCAGGAGCACTGATGCATTGCCCTGCAACGCCATCTCTGACGCGATGGCGCGTGCGACGACATCGCGCGGGGCGAGCTCGCCGTCGGGGTGTGCGCCAAAGGTGAAGCGCTCGCCGCGGTCGTTGAGGAGGGTCGCTCCCTCGCCGCGCACCGCTTCGGAGATAAGGAATGGCTCCGCGTGATCGAGGACCGTGGGATGAAACTGGTAAAACTCGAGATCGGCAACCGCCGCGCCCGCGCGCATTGCCGCCGCAATGCCATCGCCCGTGGCGACCGGCGGGTTGGTGGTGTGTGAGTAAAGCTCGCCTGCGCCGCCCGTGGCCAACACGACCGCGTCGGCGCGGAGGGTGCGGTGGGTGCTGTCGCCCACGAAGAGCTCAACCCCAGACAGGCGGCCATTGTGCAGCACGAGGTCGACGAGAAACGCGTGTTCGAGCACCGCCGCTCCGGTGTTTCGGAGGTTGCTCACAAGCGCCTGCTCGATCGCAGACCCGGTGGCGTCGCCCCCCGCGTGCAGCACGCGCGGGTATGAGTGGGCCGCTTCGAGGCCCTTTGCCAGCTCGCCATCTTCGCCGCGATCGAACGCGACGCCGGCCGCGATCAGCTCGCGAATGCGCGCCGGGCCCTCGTCGCAGAGCACCCGAACTGCCTCTTCGTCTGCGAGGCCCGCCCCAGCGATGAGCGTGTCGCGCACATGGTCTTCGACACGATCATCGGCGAACATCACACCCGCGATGCCGCCCTGGGCGAAGCGCGTGTTTGCGTGCTCAAGCACGTCTTTCGTGACGAGCGTGACCTCGTGACCGGCATCGACCGCGCGCAACGCCACGGTGAGTCCGGCGATTCCGCTGCCGACGACAACGACCCGGGCTCGCGTCATGATGCGACGATCCCGCCACCGCCGGCCACCGGCGGGCGGGCGGCGAGCATGCGCTCAAGTGCGAGACGTGCGGGCGCGGCATCCGCTGCTGGCACCGTGATGCGGTTGACGACGCGTGCGGCTTCTGGACCGGTGGAGTCTGAGTCTGCAAGCGATTCGAGCACCCAGGCGAGGTAGCCGGGGTGGATGCGGTACATCGTCGAGCACGGGCACACGACATCGTCGAGGCAGAAGATCGTGTGCTCGGGGTACTGCGCGGCGAGGCGCTGGACGAGGTTGATCTCGGTGCCGATTGCGAACGTCGATCCGGCGGGCGCCGCGGCGATCGCCTTGCTGATGTAGTCGGTCGAGCCGTACTCGTCGGCTGCATCGACCACGGGCATCGGGCACTCGGGGTGCACAATCACGCGCACGCCGGGGTACTCGACGCGGGCGCGCTCGATCTGCTCGACCGTGAAGCGCTTGTGCACCGAGCAGAAACCGTGCCAGAGAATGACCTGGCTGTCGTCGAGCGTCTCGGCGTCGTTGCCCCCCATGGGCCGGTTCGGGTTCCACATCGGCATCTGTTCGAGCGGTACACCCATCGCCTTTGCGGTGTTGCGCCCGAGGTGCTGGTCGGGGAAGAACAGCACACGCTGGCCGCGTTCGAACGCCCATGCCAACACCGTTTCGGCGTTGGACGAGGTGCAGACGATGCCGCCGTTGCGACCGCAGAACGCCTTCAGCGCGGCCGAGGAGTTCATGTAGGTGACCGGGATGACCGGCACGCGACCGTCGGAGCCGGGCTGGTCGAGCGGGCCGAACTGTGCCTCAAGCTCCTCCCAGCATTCTTCGACCTGGTCGATGTTTGCCATGTCGGCCATCGAGCAGCCGGCGGCCAGGTTCGGGAGGATCACGGCCTGGTCGGGCCCCGAGAGGAGGTCGGCCGTCTCGGCCATGAAGTGCACGCCACAGAACACAATCGCGTCGGCCTTCGGGTTCGCTTTCGCGGCGTTTGCCAGTTGGAACGAGTCGCCCACATAGTCGGCGTACTGCACAACCTCCGAGCGCTGGTAGAAGTGCCCGAGGATCACCAAGCGCTCACCCATGGTCTCTTTGACGGCGCGGATGCGGCGGTCGAGCTCTTCGGGAGGCGTCGCGGTATTCGGCGGGGAGCGACCCCTGGCGCGGTGCGTTCGTGGGAATCACGTCACCCATCGAGGCGCCAGGGCCATAACCCGGTCGCGAGTCGAAGTCCCACGGCTCTGCGGCGAGATCGGTGTTGCACGTCGACCCGCCCGATTTTCCGGTGGTGATCAGCTTGATCGTGCGATCGACCGATGCGGTGGTGGTGGGCTCAAGAAGCGTCATGATTCGCTCGATTCCGTGGGGTGGTGAGGTGTCAGGGCCGTGGTGAACTCGCGGGCGAGGGGGCCTCGGTCTGCAAGTTCGACTTCGTGGTTGTAGTGATAGAGACGTGCAGGCCGGTGGTTGCCGGTGCGGTAACGCTCCGTGGGTAGGACGCTGCCTGAGCCTTCGACCTGTCGGCGAAAGTTCGCCGGGTCGAGGCGGCGTTCGAGGATCGACTCGTACACCTCGCGCAGTTCTGCAAGCGTGAACTCGTCGCCGAGGAGCCCGTGCGCGATTCGGCTGTAGCCGACCTTCGTGCGTAGCCGCCAGAGTGCATAGTCGACGATCTGGTTGTGATCGAATGCGAGCTCAGGCAGCGCGGTCGCGTCGAACCATGCGACGTTCTCGCCGACGAGTGCGGCCGCAGCCTCATCGCGTCGGAGCAGCGCCCAATAGATGATCGAGACCACGCGGCTGGGCGAGCGGTGTACGTCGCCAAACGCGTAGAGCTGTTCGAGAAAGCTCGGGGCGAGGCCCGTGGTTTCGGCAAGGGTTCGGGATGCCGCGGCATCCAGCCCTTCAGCAACCCCGAGCCAACCACCCGGCAGTGCCCACTGGCCGTGGTGCGGGTCGCGGGTGCGCCGGACGAGGGGGATAGCAACCCGGTCGCGTTCGCCAGCTTTTTCGGCAGGCCGGAGGGTAAAAATGACGGTGGAGACAGCAACGCGGATCTGTTGTTGGGCGCCGGGATCTTGCTTGTGCGCGATTGCGCGGGCTGTGGGTCGGACGCCGCCAGCTGAGGGCGCGCCGGTGTGCGGCGGGCTATCGACCTGCCGGGCAAGCTGTGGGAAATCAGTTTGAGTCATCGCGACCATTACTCCATGCACGATCTTAGTGTCGGTATGACTCAAACCGCAACCGTGAGTCATTTCGCGGGTCGTATCCGCTACGCTTGGTGACGCAGCACTAGACCTCGCAACTGAATACGGCCGTACGATCCCCGCGGGAGAGCCCCGGCAGGCGCACAGCGTCAGGCCGGGCACCGAAGGAGCAAGCCTCCCCGCCAATCTCTCAGGTATGCGCACCGCGCGGATCTGGCCACTCTGAAAAGCGATCTGCACGCGCCCGCGCAGACAGATCCGCCGACGGTGAAAGCACGTGCACTCGTTGCGCGCGCGAAACTCTCAGGCCCAAATGACAGAGGGGGAGTTCCCGACGACACTCGTCGTCGGCACCGTACCGAGCGCCACGCTGGCCTCGGCTGATCGGAGAACTCTCATGACCGATTCACTTCCCACCGCGAGCGCGGCAACGCCCGAGCCTCGCTTTACGCCGTTGCGCGGCATCCACGAGTCTTTAGGCGCCACCTTCACCGATTTTGGTGGCTGGCAGATGCCGGTTCGCTATGCGTCTGACCTCGCCGAGCACCGCGCCGTGCGCGAAGCCGCCGGCATCTTCGACATCTCGCACATGGCCGAATTTCTCGTCACGGGAACGGGCGCGGGCCAGCTGCTTGACTACGCCCTTGGGGGCAAACTCTCGACGCTGGCGGTCGGCCGCGCGAAGTACTCGCTCCTGCTGGCTGACGATGGCGGCATCATCGACGACGTCATCGTCTACTGCCTCGGCCCCGAGTGGTATCTCGTGATCGCGAACGCGGGCAACCGTGAGGCGGTCGCAGCTGCATTCGCCGAGCGGGTGTCGCGTGCGCCCATCGCCGCCGCGTTCAGCACCGCGCCAATCGAGGGCGTGCACACTTTCGGAGGCGTGGTCGGCGGCGACCTCGCCAGGGTCGAAGACGTCAGCGATTCGTTCTCGCTCATCGCGGTGCAGGGCCCGCGCGCGGGCGAGATCGTCGCCGGAGCCGCGGGGGTGGATGCCGGGGCCCTCACCGACCTCGGCTACTACGCCGCCGCGCAGACGACCTTCGACGACAGCCCCATGCTGCTCGCACGTACCGGCTACACCGGCGAAGACGGCTACGAACTGCTCGTGCCGAACGCCCGCGCCGTCGAGCTCTGGGCCGCGCTCACCGAGGCCGGCGCGGCGTTTGGGTTGGTGCCCGCGGGGCTGGCCGCGCGAGACACGCTTCGCCTTGAAGCGGGGATGCCGCTCTACGGCCATGAGCTTTCGCGCGGCGTGCTGCCGGCCCAGGCCGGGCTTGGTCGGACGGTCTCGTTTGATAAGCCAGATTTCGTGGGGCGCGAGGCGCTCGAGGCTGCCGCTGCCGGCGGCTCTGACGGGGCTGCCGGCTCGACCCCCGAGACCGCGGCTCGCCCCGTCCTCGTTGGCCTCGTGGCCGAGGGGCGCCGTGCAGGCCGCGCGGGCTACGCCGTGTTCGACGGCGAAACACCCGTGGGAGAGGTCACCAGTGGGGCGCTCAGCCCGACGCTGGGGCATCCGATCGCCATGGCTTTTGTTCCCCCTTCGCTTGCAGGCGAAGGCACCGTTTTGTCCATCGATGTTCGCGGTACCAAAGTGCCCGCAACCGTCACCGCACTGCCCTTTTACCGGAGGAAGAAATGACCGATCTCAACGCGCTGCACTACACCCCCGAGCACGAGTGGATCTCGATTGAGGGTGACGTCGCCACAATCGGCATCACCGATTACGCGGCCGAACAGCTCGGCGACGTGGTGTTTCTCGAGCTCCCCGAGATCGACTCCGCGGTCACCGCGGGCCAGGTCGTGGGCGAGATCGAGTCGACCAAGTCGGTCGGCGAGCTCTTCGCTCCCATGGACGGTGACATCGTTGGCGTCAACGAGGCAGCGGTCGACGACCCCAGCCTCGTGAACTCCGAGCCCTTCGCTGGCGGCTGGTTGATCAAGGTACGCGTCGCGACGAGCGAGCTGCCCGCGGGCCTGCTCGACCGCGCCGGCTACGCAGCGCTCACCGGCGGATCCCTGTGACCGGCGCTGCGGCTGTTGGCACTGCGCCTGCTGCCACGGCGACTGCCGGCGCTGCGCCCGCTGCCGTGACTGGCGTGCCCCCCGTCGCGCACGACGCGTTCACTCGCCGGCACATCGGCACCGACGCGGCCGCGCAGCAGACGATGCTCGCGGCGCTCGGCTACGACAGCGTCGAAGCGCTGGTCAAGACCGCCGTGCCCGCGTCCGTGCAGGTCGCGCCGCGCACCACGAGCGACATCCCTGCCGCGGCGACCGAGCGCGAGGCGATCGCCGAACTGCGCGCGCTCGCGAACCAGAACACGCTCCACCGCCCGATGATCGGTCTCGGCTACTACGACACGATCACGCCCGCTGTCATCCAGCGCAACGTGCTCGAGAACCCGTCGTGGTACACGGCCTACACCCCGTACCAGCCCGAAATTTCGCAGGGTCGCCTCGAAGCGCTCATCAACTTTCAGACGATGGTCGCCGACCTCACGGGCCTCGACACCGCAAACTCGTCGATGCTCGATGAGGGCACCGCGGTCGTTGAGGGGATGCTGCTTGCACGGCGTGCCTCCAAGTCAAAGAGTGCCGTGTTCTTGGTCGACACCGACGCGCTCCCGCAGACCCGCGCGCTGCTCGCGCACCGCGCCGAGGCCGTGGGCATCGAGCTGCGCGACACCGACTACGAGGACGCTGCGTTGCCGGAAGACCTCGAGATTTTCGGCGCCTTCATGCAGTACCCCGGCGCATCTGGGCGGGTCTGGAACCCGGCCGAGGCAATCGCTGCAGTCAAGGCAAAGGGCGGCCTTGTCGTCGTCGCGGCCGACCTCCTCGCGCTCACGCTGCTGACCTCGCCGGGTGAGCTCGGCGCCGACATCGCCGCCGGCACCACCCAGCGTTTTGGTGTGCCGCTTGGTTTCGGTGGCCCGCACGCGGGTTATCTCGCCGTGCGCTCGGGCCTCGAACGCCAGCTCCCGGGCCGCCTCGTCGGGGTGTCGCAGGATGCCGTCGGCGCGCCCGCCTACCGGCTTGCGCTGCAGACGCGCGAGCAGCACATTCGCCGCGAAAAGGCGACCTCGAACATCTGCACCGCGCAGGTCCTGTTGGCTGTCATGGCGTCGATGTACGCGGTCTACCACGGCCCGGAGGGGCTGCGGGCGATTGCTGAAGACGTCTCCACGAAGGCGCACGCCCTCGCTGCCGCACTCCGCGCGGGCGGCGTGCGCGTGGCCCACGAGAGCTTCTTCGACACGCTGCGCGTGGTCACCGATGGTGGCGCGGCGCAGGTGGTGGAGCGGGCGCGGGAGCGTGGCATCCATTTGCTGCAGGTTGATGCCGACACCGTCGGCGTCTCTGTCGATGAGACCACGACCGTAGGCGAGCTCGCCGATGTTGCATGGGCGTTCGGGCTCGCGGATGTTCACGAGCTTTCTCTTGCGGATGCCGCACCCATCGCCGCCGTGCCGGGAGCGCTCGTACGCACCAGTGACTACCTGACGCACCCGGTGTTCCGCACGCACCGCAGCGAAACGTCGATGATGCGATACCTCAAGATGCTCGCGGATCGTGACTACGCGCTCGATCGCGGCATGATTCCGCTGGGTTCGTGCACGATGAAGCTCAACGCGGCGACCGAGATGCAGGCGATCACCTGGCCCGAGTTCGCGGGGCTGCACCCGTTCGCGCCGCAGAAGGATGCGCTCGGTTACCTCGCCCTGATCGAACAACTTGAGACGTGGCTGGCCGAGGTGACCGGCTACGACTCGGTCTCGCTTCAGCCGAATGCCGGCTCGCAGGGCGAGCTTGCGGGTCTGCTCGCGATTCGCGCGTACCACCGCGAAAACGGCGACCTGGATCGCACGGTGTGCCTGATTCCGTCTTCGGCGCATGGCACCAACGCGGCGTCGGCCGTGCTCGCCGGCATGAAGGTCGTTGTTGTCGCGTGTGACGAGGCCGGCAACGTTGACCTCGCAGACCTGCGCGCGAAGATCGCGCTGCACGCCGACGCGCTCTCGGCGCTCATGATCACCTACCCGTCGACGCACGGCGTCTACGAGCACGATGTGCTCGAGATCACGCAGTCCGTGCACGACGCTGGCGGGCAGGTCTACGTCGACGGCGCAAACCTCAACGCGCTGCTCGGCTTCGCCCGGTTCGGTGATCTGGGCGGCGACGTTTCGCACCTCAACCTGCACAAGACGTTTGCGATTCCGCACGGCGGCGGCGGTCCTGGCGTTGGGCCGGTCGCGGCCAAGGCGCACCTGGCAAAGTTCTTGCCGGGGCATCCGTTCGCGCAGCGTGACGATCACGGCGCCTTCACGCACGAAGGTGGCATCGTGTCGGCCGCGCCCTACGGCAGCGCCGGAATCTTGCCAATCTCGTGGGCATACGTGCGCATGATGGGTGCCGAAGGGCTCCGTCAGGCCACCGGTGCGGCGGTGCTGGCGGCCAACTACATCGCCGTGCGCCTGCGCGAGCACTATCCCGTGCTTTACACGGGCGACGGCGGGCTGGTTGCGCACGAGTGCATCCTCGATTTGCGTCCGCTTCGGGATGCCACTGGCATCACGGTCGACGACGTCGCCAAGCGCCTGGTCGACTACGGATTCCATGCGCCGACGATGTCGTTCCCCGTTGCGGGGACGCTCATGGTCGAGCCGACCGAGAGCGAGGACATCGCCGAGATCGACCGATTCATCGAGGCGATGATCGCGATCAAGGCCGAGGCTGAGGCCGTCGCCGCCGGTGTCTGGCCGGCCGACGACAACCCGCTGGTCCACGCGCCGCACACCGCGGAGACGGTGGTTGTGGGGGAATGGGCGCACCCGTACTCGCGCGAGACGGCCGTGTATCCCGTGGCTTCGCTGGTGCGCAACAAGTATTGGCCGCCGGTGCGCCGCATCGACAACGCCTACGGTGACCGCAACCTCGTGTGCGCGTGCCCTCCGCCGGAGGCATTCGCCTAACGCGCGGGTGGTTTCTGGGGCCGGGGTCGGGGTGCGCGTTGCGCGCCCCGGCCCCGGTGTCGATTTGGCGCGGCCGTGCCAAGCCTCTCCGAAACACACCGCGGACTTCGAGACACACGAGGTGCAACTGCGTCTCGGTGAACGCGGTGTGTTTCGGCGGTCGGCGGGGCGGGCGTCGGCGGTGGGCGTGGTGGCGGGAACGAGGCGGCGGCGATAGCCGCGGCGGTGCGCCATGCGAAAGTCAGGCACCGCGTTCACCGGGGGTGAACGATCGTGGGTGTGAGCGAAGCGTTTGCAACATGACTCGTTGAGGGGGAGTCACGAGCGGCACCCCCGCCGCATGCAGACAATCACCGAGCGGCAAGGCGCGCATCGCCATCGCCCAGTCCCATCGTGCAATGTGCATTCCGTGCCGTCGTAGGCGGCCTTCCCGTTGTTTTTCGGCAACGAGACGCTCCCTGGACTCTTCGGGGTGCTCTGCGAAGTACTTGTCATAGCCGTCAGATTCGCCGACCGCTCGGGCCTCGGGCCAGAGGAAATCGACGCGGTCGAGGTATCCGCTACCGCGAAATTCGACTTGTAGGTCCGGAACCTGAAATCCCAGCCAACCAATGACTGCTCGGCTGACTGATTCACCGGGCGACTCGCTACGCTCATCTCCGTTCTCGCACGCCCAATCGAGAACCCTGCGGCCGCGTAGCGATCGTTGTCCCGCCGAGAGTTCAGAGAGATCCGCGATCCTCAGGTGTGTCGCTAGCGCCGCGTCGACCAGTGCAAGGCCGAACGCGGGTGGGAGCACTCGCGCAAGATCGACGACGGTCTCGGCGATGCCGGTTGCGAAGTGGTCGCCGACGCTGACGATTTTGCGCGCGTCGAGACTCGCATGCACCGCGACATCGCCATATCGAACAGACCCAAGACGCTCTGCATCGAAGACGTGGATGTAGCGGGCCTCCCCAAACGTGGGGAGGCCAAGCAGCGCTGCAGCGGACTCGTGGGAGAAGACGGCAGTGGGATTGACGAGCGCATATGCGTGCACTCGTGCTAGATAGCGCTGCCAAGGTTTGAGCGCAAGCCATTGAGTTGACGGTGCGTAGATCGTCGGTCGCACTCGGGCATACCCGGGATCGCGCCACATTCGATACCCGCCGATGCGTTCGTCGGAAGCGCGGAAGAGCTCAACAGGACTGGGACGGGTGGGATGTGTGCGCGAAGCCATGAGGCAGGTTCCCGTGCTTCGCGATGCCTCGGCTCACAGGCGGGCACATTGGGGGCAACAACGAACCTCAGGATGCCTGTGCATGACGAGTCAACGCGGGGGAGCGGCGCCGGCACGCGGCACGACCGAGACACAGTCCTGACTTCGAGACACAGCGGTACCCTTTGTGTCTCGAAGGGGCCGCTGTGTCTCGGCGGGCGGGGCAGTGGGCGGGCGGGTTGGATGCCGCGGGTAGACCGCCGGCGGGGAGTCGCCGTCGCGCGGGGTGGGGTGGGATGCCGCGGCTACGCCGCCACCACCCCGAACACGGCAGGCCACAGCGCCACCGCGAGCGGGTATCCGACGAAGGCCACCACATCGAGCAGGGTGTGCGCGATGACGAGTGGCATGACCCGGCCCCACCGCTGGTAGCACCAGCCGAACACGACGCCCATGACGAAGTTCCCGAACACCGCGCCCAGGCCCTGGTACGAGTGATAGGCCCCGCGGAGCGCGGCAACCGAGAGGATGATCGACCAGGTGCCCCATCCCAGTTGCCGCAGGCGCGTAAAGAGGTAGCCAAGCAGGATCACCTCTTCGTAAAGTGCTGCCCGCACCGCGCTGAGCACGAGGAGCGGAACCGTCCACCATGCGGCATCCACCGGCGAAGCGACCACGTTGACTGTGAACCCCAGCACGCGGCCGAGGGCGTATAGCCCGAGGCCCGGCACGCCAATGATCACGAGAAGGAGCGCGCCTCGGCCAGCATCACCCCCGAAGTGTGTGAAGTCGAGGCCCATTTTGCGGAGCGCGTTCGCCCCGGGCTTCCAGAGGAGGTAGACCACCAGGGCGACGATCGCGAGGTCGAAAAAGATGTCGAGTACGCGGTAGACCGCGTCCCAGATTGCGGCCGCGTCTCGTGTGGGATTGAGCTGTGTTTGTTGCTGTCCGAGGGGCACTTCGTCGAGCGCACGGCGCAGCAATGACAGACCAGAGTAGATGGCAGATTGCCCAAGCGAGAGCGCGAGGACTATGCAAATCTCCCAATAGAGGCGCGCTCGTGAAGGCAAAATTTCAGACTCCGAACAACGATTTGGGGGAATCGGGGCGGCCATCTTGTCAGAATGCCACAGTGAAGCGCTGTCGAGTTAAGGGTCTGTAACGTTTTGCGTGTTCGTTTTGCCCTCTGTGCTCAAGATGCTTATCGTTTCGTTATCCGTGCCCCGCGTTACCACGCGCGGGCACATCACCCCTTGCACAGGAGGAAATGTGTCAAACCCCGTATGGCGCAAGCGCGCCTTGGTGGTTGCGTCTGGTGTCGCAGTGGGCGCGCTCGCGCTCGCTGGCTGCACGCCAAGCGCTCCCGCTCCGAATGAGTCGTCGGCGAACGCTTCGATCATCCTCGCCGAGGTCAACGAACTCAGCGGCTTCAACCCGAACACCAGCATTGGTGGCAACCTCGACATCAACGCGAAGATCAGCTACCTGACCCGGTCGAGCTTCTTCTACATCGATGACAAGTTGAACGTCGTCCCCGACACCTCATTCGGCAAGAT
>Ga0073899_10000878_pt1 | contig 27787 bp, 29 predicted proteins | sample KloWWTmetaKNB5Ph_FD_88975 | JGI IMG/M metagenome (GOLD analysis project Ga0073899, IMG submission 88975) | Active sludge microbial communities from Klosterneuburg, Austria, studying microevolution and ecology of nitrifiers - Klosterneuburg... | ecosystem: Engineered > WWTP > Aerobic digester >... | reverse complement strand
TGTCCTTCTTCAACCCATCGATGTAGCCGGTGATCTTGTCGAAGGCCTTCTCATCGATCACGGCGCCGATGAAGTTCCTGAAGTCGCGCGGGTCGCCCATCTTCATCTCGGCGAGGTCGGCGAGCAGCTCCTTCTTCACCTGCGGCCAGATGTTCTCGGGGATATAGGCGCGGCTGGCAGCGCTGCACTTCTGGCCCTGGTACTCGAAGGCGCCGCGGCTCAGCGCGGTGGCCACCACCTTCGGGTCGGCCGTGGGGTGGGCGATCACGAAGTCCTTGCCGCCGGTCTCCCCCACGATGCGCGGGTAGCTGCGGTAAATGGGCAGGTTGTTGCCGATGGTCTGCCAGATGTGGCGGAACACCTTGGTGCTGCCCGTGAAGTGAATGCCGGCGAAGTCCTTGTGCCTGAAGATCACCTCCCCGGCGGTGGGCCCATCCACGTGGATGAGGTTGATGACCCCGCCCGGAAGCCCGGCGGCGTTGAAGATCTCCATGATCACCTGGGCGCTGTAGGCCTGCGTGTCGGCGCACTTCCACACCACGGTGTTGCCCATGAGGGCGCAGCTGGCGGGCAGGTTGCCGGCGATGGCGGTGAAGTTGAAGGGCGTCAGCGCGAACACGAAGCCCTCGAGCGCGCGGTACTCCAGGCGGTTCCACACGCCGGGCGCGCTGATGGGCTGGTCGTTGTAGATCTGCTGCGCGTACGCCACATTGAAGCGGAGGAAGTCGGCGAACTCGCAGGCGCTGTCGATCTTGGCCTGGAAGGCGTTCTTGCCCTGGCCCAGCATGGTGGCGGCGTTGATGGCCGCGCGGTAGGGCCCGCTGATGAGCTCGGCAGCCTTCAGGAAGATGGCTGCGCGTTCCTCGAAGGGCATGTTCTCCCAGTCGCGCTTGGCCTTCAGGGCCGCGTCGATGGCGGCACGCACGTGTTTCGCCTCGCCGTGGTGGCTCATTCCCAGCTTGTGCGCGTGCTTGTGCGGTGGGCTCATTTTCCGCAGGTCCTTGGTGAGCACGGCCTGGCCCCCGATCCACATGGGCGCGTCGATGGTCGTCCTCAGGCGGCGGTCCATCTCGGCCTGCAGCGCAGCGCGCTCGGGGGTGCCGGGGGCGTAGCTGAGGACGGGTTCGTTCTTGGGGACGGGAACGTGGAAGGTGGCGTTGCTCATGGCCGGGATCAGCTTGGGGCGCGAAGATACCCAGCCCGTTCAGGCGTGGAGGCGTGACATCGGTCACGGGTTGCAGTGGTCGCAGTACTGCGGGTCCTCGCTCACGCGGTCGTCCTCCCGGGGGGCCATGGCGCTGTGCCCGCAGAGCGCGCAACGGCGAAGCTGGACCAGGATACTGCGGGTGGGCTGTCCGCACAGCCCGCAGGGCAGGCCGGGCAAGGCTTCGGAGATCGCGAAGTGCACCGCACCGCACTGCGGGCAACAGGTTCCCAGTTCCCGAGCGAAGCGTTCGGCCGTGGCGCGGATGGCTGCCATCCGCGTGGGGTTCATCATCGCACGGAGGTCGCTCTCCACCCACAGCCTTCCATGCCCGGCCAACAGCTGTTCGGCCTCGTTCTCGAGGGTCCTTCGGTCGGTGATGCCTTTCACCACCGGGTCGCCACTTCGCCAGTGCTCCCGGTGCTTGAGCACCATGGCATGTTCCGGGAAGCCCATCCGCGAGGCGAAGGCGAACACCTCGTCCACCGTGGTGCACGCCTGCCCGCCGGCCATGCATTCCAAGGTCACGTGGCGGTGGGCCCAGCTGCTTCCGTCGCGGGCATCGTACAGCACCAGCCACTCCTCGTCGCAGGTGAGGAAGGGCGCGGGCGGGTAGGGCACGAAGGAGCCTTCGCTGGCGATCACCAGGTCCGCGCCGCTGCGCTCGGTGCCGTGCATGGCCTTTTCCAGGGCGGCTGTGCGCGGGTCGGTGCCGCGTTCGACCTCGCCGCTGAAGGCGCCGAACCGGTCGGTGTCGAGGTCGGGGATCGCCGCAAAGCCCGCGAGGGGAAGGGTGGTGCACAGGGCCGGACCGATGACGCGCTCCTTGCCGTGCATGGTGGCCACGGCGAGGGTGCGGCCGCGGAAGCGTTGCTGCAGCGCCGTCATGGTCAACCCGCCTGGATGATGCCGAGGTACATGGGCATGCCCAGGGTGATGTTGAAGGGGAAGGTGACGCCGAGGGCCATGGGGATGTACAGCCCGGGGTCGGCCTTGGGCGCGGCCAGGCGCATGGCGGCGGGCACGGCGATGTAGCTGGCGCTGGCCGCGAGCACCGCGAACATGAAGCGGTCGCCCGCGTCGGTGGTGATGGACCCGCTGAGCCAGGCCACCAGGCTTCCGTTCACCAGCGGCAGCACGAGGGCCATGGCGCTCACGTAGCCCCCGTACCGGCGGAAGGCCCCGAAGCGCGAGGCGGTCACCATGCCCATCTCCAGCAGGAAGATGGCCAGGAAGCCCTTGAAGATGTCGGTGGTGAAGGGCTTGATGCCCTCGGCCTGTTTCGCATCGGCCACCAGGCCGATGAGCAGGCTGCCGATGAGCATGAGCACGCTGGCGTTGGTGAACGAGTGCTTCAGCATGTGCCCGAGCGAGGGTCGGTCCATGTTCTCCTTGTCGTAGCGCATCAGCAGCACCATGCCCACGATGATGGCGGGGCTTTCCATCAGCGCCATGATGGCCACCATGTGCCCGCTGAAGGGAAGGCCCTTCGCCTCCAGGAAGCTGCTGGCCGCGACGAAGGTCACCGCGCTCACCGACCCGTAGGCCGCCGCCACCGCGCCGGCGTTCTGCACGCCCAGCTTGCGGCGAAGCAGGAAGAAGGCATAGAAGGGGATGGCCGAGCTGATGGCCATGCCGAAGAGCAGCTCCTTGCTCACCTGCCAATTGAGGTGCTCGTGCGCCAGTTCCTGCCCGCCCTTGAAGCCGATGCTGAACAGCAGGTAGAGCGAGATGAACTTGATGGTGGTGGGCGGGATCTCCAGGTCGCTGCGCACCAGGTGGGCCACGATGCCCAGCATGAAGAAGAGCAGCGTGGGGTTGGTGAGGTTGGCGAGCAGCAGGCTGAGGTCCATGGAGTGATGGGCGCGAAGTTAGTAAAACAAGACAGATGGTTAAGTAATACTATATTCGCGCCGTGAAACTCCCGCACCTGCACCTGCGTCCCGATCCAGTCCTGTCCCTCAAGGACCCGGAGGCCACGGAGCTTGGCCGCGCGATGCTGGTGGACGGCTTGGTGTTGATGAACGAGCTGGGGCTCGAGGCGTTCACCTTCCGGAAGCTGGCCGACCGCATCGGGTGCACCGAGGTGAGCCTGTACAAGTACTTCCCCAACAAGCAGCGGCTGCTGCAGTTCTACTTCCAGCTGTATTGGTTGTGGTTGCGCCAGCTCTGCGGGCGGCACGCCGAGCGCGCCCGGTCGCCACGGGAGGGGCTTGAACATGTGGTGGAGGCCATCTGCGGCGTGTGGCCGAAGGACCTGCCGCCGCTTCAACTGGACCCCGGCGCGCTGCGGCGGCTGGTGATCGAAGAGGGGATGAAGAGCTACCTGCACAAGAACGTGGACGATGACAATGCGCGACGGCTTTTCCTGCCCTACAAGGAGCTGAGCGCCTTCGTGGCCGAGCGGATCACCGATTGCCGGGCCGATGTGCCCTGGCCGCGCTCCTTCGCCACCACGGTGATCGAGATGGCCCACTCGCTGCCCTTCGCCATGGAGCACCTGCCCTCGCTCACCGAACTGAGCAACCGCAAGGACCTCAAGCTGCTGGCTCAGCACCTGCTGCACCGCACCCTCACCTACATCGACCACGCGCAACCCCTCAAGCGGAAATGAACGACACCATCACCGTCGCCAAGGGCGATGGCATCGGCCCGGAGATCACCGAGGCCGTCCTGCGGATCCTGGACGCCGCCGAATGCGGCCTCACTTACGAACACATCGAGGTCGGGGAAAAGGTCTACCTCAGCGGCAACAGCAGCGGCATCCCGGCCGAGGCCTGGGCCACGCTGCGCCGAAACCCGGTCTTCCTCAAGGGCCCCATCACCACGCCCCAGGGCTCCGGCTACAAGAGCCTCAATGTCACCATCCGTAAAACGCTCGGGCTGTTCGCCAACGTGCGGCCCTGCCGCAGCTACCATCCCTTCGTGCGCACCCAGCACCCGGGCATGGACGTGGTGGTGGTGCGCGAGAACGAGGAGGACCTCTACGCGGGCATCGAGCACCGGCAGACCGTGGACGTGTACCAGTGCCTGAAGGTGCTGAGCCTGCCCGGCACCGAGAAGATCATCCGCTACGCCTTCGAGCACGCCCACAGCAACGGCCGCCACAAGGTGACCTGCCTGGTGAAGGACAACATCATGAAGCTCACGGACGGCATGTTCGCCGACATGTTCCGCCGGGTGGGCAAGGAGTACCCCGGCCTGCAGCAGGAGGTCCAGATCATCGACATCGGCACAGCGCGCGTGGCCACACGACCGGACCGCTACGATGTGATCGTCACGCTCAACCTCTACGGCGACATCATCAGCGACGTCACCGCCGAGCTCACGGGCAGTGTGGGCATGGCGGGCAGCGCCAACATCGGCGACCGCATCAGCATGTTCGAGGCCATCCACGGCAGCGCGCCCGACATCGCGGGGCAGGGCATCGCCAACCCCAGTGCCATGCTGAACGCGGCGTGCATGATGCTGGTCCATCTGGGCCTGCCGGAGAAGGCCGAGCTCATCCAGAACGCCTGGTTGCGCACCTTGGAGGACGGCATCCACCCGGGCGACATCTTCAGGGAGGGCGTTTCCACCTCGCGTGCCGGCACCCGCGAGTTCGCCGATGCGGTGATCGCCCGCCTCGGTCAGCGCCCCGCTCAGTTGAAGAGCGTGGAAATGAAGGGAGGCAGCATGCCCAGGTTCGTGTACGAACGTCCGCAGGTGAAGCGGGAGCTCTGCGGGGTGGACATGTTCGTGTGCGATGCCACCAGCACACCGGACGAACTGGCTGCGCGGCTGCAGGAGGCATCACGCGGCATGCTGAAGCTCAAGCTGATCACCAACCGGGGCGTGAAGGTGTGGCCCGATGGTTTCCCCGAGACCTTTTGCACCGACCACTGGCGCTGCCGTTTCGTGGGCCCGGAGGTGCAGATCGATGACGCCAAAGCCACCTACGTGCCCATCGGCCGCAAGCAGGTGTCCCAGCTGCTGCATCTGCTGGGCGAACAAGGCATTGAGGTGGTGAAGACCGAGAACCTTTACCTGTTCGACGGTGTGCGCGGGTTCTCCCTGGGTCAGGGGGAGTGAGCCTCCTTACTCCAGGTTGTCGAAGCGGTAGATGTCGTCCACCTGCGATCCCGCCGGTATGTCGCAGATCGGCTTCACGATGCCATCATGCAGGCTGTACACCCACCCGTGCAGGTGCGGACCGCCGCGGTCCTTCCAGGCCTTCTGGATGATGCTGGTCTTCATCAGGTCCATGACCTGTTCCTGCACGTTGAGCTCCACCATGCGGTCAAGCCGGGCCTGCTCGGTGGGTTGTGCGTCCACCTCGGCCTTGTGCAGCCTGTACACGTCCTTGATGTTGCGCAGCCACTTGTTGATCAGGCCGAGGCTCTGGTGGGTCATGGCCGCGTGCACACCACCGCAGCCGTAGTGGCCGCACACGATGACGTGTTTCACCTTGAGGTGCTCCACGGCGTATTGCAGCACGCTCAGGAGGTTCAGGTCGGTGTGAACGACCAGGTTGGCGATGTTGCGGTGCACGAAGATCTCGCCGGGATTGGTGCCGGTGATCTCGTTGGCGGGCACTCGGCTGTCGCTGCAACCGATCCAAAGGAATTCGGGTCGTTGGAGCTTTTCAAGGCGGAGGAAGAAGTCGGGGTCGTGGGCCACTGTGTTCTCGGCCCAGGTCTTGTTGTTCAGCAGGAGCTTGTGATAGCTGTCCATGGTGCGGGGTTCAGGTTTTGGCAGTGGCCAGCATGGTGGGGGCCGGAGGCGGCTCCTCGCCAGGCCGGGCGGGCATGTTCATGAGCTGGAGGCGGATGTTCCGTTCCGCCACTGTTCCGGCAAAATCATCGATGATCTCACGTACGTCCGGGTCAAGGTCCATGGAGCGTCCACCATCGATCACCACACGCGCTCCGTCGGGGATCTCGTGAAGGGTGCGTTTGATCCCCGCCTTGTTCAGGAAGGTGACATCCTCGCTGAGCTCGATGTAAATGGGCATGCCCGGTTTGTAGCGGTTCGGGTCGTAGTGGAAGGGTACCTTGAAGTTCTTCCACAGGATGTGGACGAAGGCCATGGCCAGTCCGAGGGCCACCCCGCGCAGCAGGTCGTTGGTCACGGCCATGAAGCCCACCGTCATCGCGAAGGGAACGAACTGCGGCAGGCCCTGCTTCCACATGGACCGGAACAGGGAGGGCTTGGCCAGCTTGTAGCCCACCAGCAGCAGCACGGCCGCCAGGCTCGCCAGCGGCACCATGCGCAACAGGCCCGCGATGGTGAACACGGCCACCAGCAGCCACAGTCCGTGCAGGATCGCGGAGAGCTTGGTACGCCCCCCGCTCTGGATGTTGGCCGAGCTGCGCACGATCACCTGCGTGAGCGGCAGTCCGCCCAACAAGCCGCTCAGGACATTGCCCGCGCCTTGGGCGAACAGTTCCCGGTTGGCCGGGGTGATCCGTTTCTGCGGGTCCAGCTTGTCGGAGGCCTCCACGCAGAGCAGGGTCTCGATGCTGGCCACCACCGCGATGGTGAACGCCACGGTCCAGAACACCCCCGTGCCGATGAGCGCGAACGACGGCAGCGCGTAGGAGCCCATGTCGGTCAGGTCGGGCAGCGGCACGTAGTGCTCCGGGCCGATGGCCAGGGAGGGGATGCCCGAGAACCCCATGGCCATCAGAACGCCCAAGGCCACGGCCAGCAGCGGCCCGGGGATGTAGCGGAGCCATTGGTTCCTTTGGATGAACGGACGCTCCCAGGCCAGCATCAGGAGCAGGCAGGCCATGGTGATGAGCACGGCCCCAAGGGTGGGGTTGTTCAGCGCATACCACAGTTCCTGGAAGGTGTTCAACTTGTCCGGCTGGTCGAAGCTCTCATCCCCCATGTAGTCCTTGTCGTCGCCGACCGCGTGGGGGATCTGCTTCAGGATGATGATGATGCCGATGCCGGCGAGCATGCCCTTGATCACCGAACTCGGGAAGTAGTAGGCGATGATGCCGGCCCTCGCGAAGCCCAGGGCCACCTGGATCACGCCGGCGGCCACCACAGCGCCCAACAGGGCTTCGAAGCTGCCCAGGTCGGCGATGCCGGCGGCCACGATGGCCGTGAGGCCTGCCGCCGGCCCCGAAACGCCCAAGGGTGAACCGCTCGCGGCCCCGACCAGGATGCCCCCGATGACCCCGGCGATGATACCCGAGACCGGCGGTGCGCCCGAGGCAACGGCGATGCCCAGGCACAAGGGCAGGGCCACAAGAAAGACCACCAGCGAGGCCGGCAGATCGGAACGAAGATGACGGAACAGGGAACCTCCCATGGACGGATCGTGGATTCAAGGACGTGACGGACCGGACGAGCAGGCCCTGCGTGGGCCGGTAAGGGCGCACGGGGCGCCATCAACATCACCGCGCCTTGGGCGGCGGTACATGGATGCGCCGGATGCCTTCGGGAAGCTCCTCCACCGCATGGCGGCCGAGCAAGGCGATGATGCGCCGGGATGGGAGGTCCGATGGACCGTTCGAGAGCAAAGCGGCCGCTCCAGCATGCCCCACCTCCTCTTCGGCCGCGGGCAACTGCCCACTGTCCATGTGCAGGTCAGCCAGCATCCGGTCCGCCGCCCGGATGGAGCCAGGAAGCAGGACCAACGCCACCGCCACCAGGAGCGGTACCAGGATGCGTAGGAACTGCCGGGTCATGATCGGTGCGTGAGCGGGGCGCAAAGGTAGGTGGCCTCGCCGACCAGCCTTTAGTTCGCCAGGAACGGGTAGTGCAGATCGAATTCCGGCACGTCGACCGCGAAGCGCTCCCCGCTGTCCTTGTCCCACATCGTGTAGGTGCCCACCATGCGGCCCAAGCCGCTGCGCAGGTCGCACTGGCTGGTGTAGGTGAATTGCCCACCAGGAGCGAGCACCGGCGTTTCGCCCACCACGCCCGGACCTTCCACCTGGCGCACCGGACCAAGGCTGTCCCAGATCGTCCAGCGCCGGCGCAGCAGCTGAACGGTGCGCTGGCCCTCGTTGGCGATCGTGATCCGGTACGCGAACAGGAAGCGGCCCAGCTTCGGGTCGCTCGCCTCCTCGGCAAAGCGCACCTTCACACTGACGCGGATCCCGTTGGTGACCGTCGTGGGCATCTGCCTGCAAGGATAACGTCCACGAGGGGGCTTCCATGCGGTTCCCCGGATCGAATAGCTTGGCCCCATGAAGCTCCGCCTCCTCCTGCTCGTGCCATGGCTCGGCCTTTCCGTCCCCGTCCTCTCTCAGTACAACAGCCCGGAGAGCGTGGAGCACGACCCCGTCGGAGACCGGTACTTCGTGAGCAACCTGGGCGATGGCACCATCAAGCAACGGGACCAGGCCGGCATCGTGACCCCCTTCGCCAGCGTCAGCCCCGATCCCTATGGACTGGAGATCCTGGGTGACACCTTGTATGCCTGCAGCGGCGGACGCGTGAAGGGCTACCTGCTCGCCGACGGATCGCAGGTCTTCAACCTCAACACGGGCGGTGGCTTCCTGAACGGGATCACCACGGACGGACATTTTCTTTACGTCACGGACTTCAGCGGGCAGCAGATCTTCCGCGTGGAACCATCCACAGCGACCTTCACCACCTGGGTGGCGAGCACGGGCGGCACACCGAACGGCATTGTGTACGAACCGGTGAACGACGTGCTGCTGGTGGCCTATTGGGGGCCTGGTGCCATCGTTCGCGGCTACGACCGGTCCACCGCATCCATCACGGGTTCGGTCAGTACCGGCGTGGGAAGCATCGATGGCATCACGATCGAATGCCATGGCCTGGTGGTGATCTCGTCCTGGAGCCCGAACCGGATCTCCCGATTCGAATGGGGCATCCTGTCCCCGCAGTTCGAGGACCTGATGGTGCCGGGCGTGAGCCAGCCGGCCGACATCGACTTTGATACCGTGCACGACCGGATCTGCATCCCCAGTGGGGGCAACGATCAGGTGATCCTGTTCGACCTGGCCGACTGCGCCACGGCGGTGCCCGGTACCCCGGTTTCCGAAGCCTTCACCGTATCGCTTACGGCGGACGGTCGTTCGCTGCGGTTCCAGGGCCTGCCCCCGGAGGTCGCCAGCTACCGTGTGCTGGATGCCACCGGGCGGCTGCTCGCCGATGGTCGTCCACAGGCCACGGTCGCGGTGCCTGCATGCACCGGTGTGATCATCGTGCAGGTGGACGGACTCGGGGTCCGCCGTCTTGTCGTGCCCTGAGGCTCAACCGCGTCGGCTGTTCACGAAACGCGCGCCCACCAGCCGGTCGCAGCGCTGCTGGTGGTCCCGCAGGTACACCAGCACCAGGTAGTCGTTCTCCGTCTGGAAATGGCTGCCCTCCAGCCGCGTCAGGTCGGGCAATTGCCCGCTGTGCGGAAGCCAGGCGAACTGGTAGTCGTAGAAGCCCTGCTTCATCGGGGCCACCAGCATGTACCGCTTCCGGTCGGGCACGTACTGCATCCGGTACTCTTTGCGGCAGTCGAAGTCGCTGAAGCCGCCCACCACGTAAACATCTCCACCGACCAGGGGGACGTCCATCGGCAGGCTGAAGACCACGTTCACATAGTCGGCACCCGTTGGGTCACCGTCCACATCGTCGTTGCGGACCAGATAGCGCCCGTTCACATCCGGTTGCTCCAGGTACACGCGGATATGCCGGGACGGATCATCGGCCAGCACCGCCTCCATGAGGTCCTGTCCCGTGCGGATGCTGGCCACGCGCAGGGAGGGGAAGCGCAGGTTCTTGATCTCGAAGTTCCGGAACTCGTTGCCCCCCATGAACTGGGCTTCCGGCGGGTGGTCGTAGATGAGCTCGTTGTTGCGGATGAAGCGCGGCTTCAGGCCGGTCCGGAGGTCGTTCCAGTTGAGGTTCTGGAGCACGGCCACCTTGATGTCCCCGAACGGGTCGATCACCGTGAGGTCGTTCGTCCGCACCGTGATGTCGACCTGCTGCGCCACATCCCGCATCTGCACGTCCCGGCTGGCCATCACGCGCGCCTCGATGCCGATCACCTTCTCCACCACCAGGAAACGGCGCGTCAGCACCACGGCGGCCTCATCGTCGCTCTGGTACACCTTCAGGATGTAGTTGCCCGAGCGTGTCGGACGCATCATCGGGTTGGGCACCTGCAGGCTGTAGTGGAAGAAGGGCTGCAGGGTGTTGAAGCTCATGCGCGGCGCCCGGACCAGGTCGATGAAGGCGCCGTCGATGTACTGCCCCTTGGCCAGGTCGCTGGGTGTCCAATCCGCATTGCAGTGCTCGATCGTATAGGAAAGATCGAGCGTGGTGGTGCGCAGGTCGTCGAAGCGCAGCTCCACGGCCTCGGCACTGCCCAGCTCGATCACCGGGGCGGCCAGCTCGAAGCCTGCCTTGAAGCACTGCACCGTCCGGATCAAGGGGTCGAAGACCTCGTCCCGGTAATGCACCGTGCGCGGCACGTAGTACTCCGGGCTCAGCGCGTCCATGGCCGGTTGCGCCGAACCGCAGGCCAGAGGTAGCAGGACAAGGAGGGCCCGAACGGCGTGCACGCGGCGGAGGTGCTTCATCGACGGGTGGGGAAGGCCTTTCGGAGACCGTGTTCCGAGGCGGTGAAAGGTACCTACTTTTGAATGTGAACTTCGGCCCGCTGCCGCCAACCTCGGCCGTTCCCGGGTCCATGTCGGCCCGGACCGATCGGGCGTTCGTCCCGGTCGTCCCGCGTCTCCGATGGTCGCCGATCGCGGTATGGAGGTGGGGCCTGCTCTGCTTCGCCATGGCCTGTGCACTGGGGGGCTTTGCTCAACCGGACACCGCACGCACCGTTCATCGGATCGAACTCGACGATGGTTCGCTGATCCTGGGTGAACTGCTGGATCCCGTCCCCGGGGCGATCCGCGTACGCACGGCGACCTTCGGCGTGGTGGAGGTGCCGGTGCAGCGTGTGGTGCGGATGCAACGGATCGATGGGCCCATCCCCGCACCATCCCGGTCGGCGACCTCCGCGGAGGCCCCACGGGCACGCCGGGCCGCACGGGAACAGCTCCCGGACAGCCTGCGTTGGTTCCGTGACCGCCACGCCACGCGGTACACCCTGGCCCCTTCCGCATTGCCCGTGCGACGTGGCGAGCATTCCTACCGGAACACCTGGCTGGCCATCCAGTCCGTGCATGTGGCGCCCGTCGATCACCTCGAGGTCTTTGGCGGTCTGGAGGTCAGTTCGCTGCTCTCTTTTTCGCCCAATGCGCCCGGTGTGGTGGTCGGTGCACGCACCGGCTGGTCCATCACCCCGCACCTGCACCTCGGCGCCGCTGGGCTGTACAGCAATACGCCTTATGAGATCCCGGCACCCTTCAACCGCTTCGAGGATGATGAGGTCCGTCAAGGCCTTTTCGCGGGGCACGGCCTGCTCACGTTGGGCACCGAGCGCTTCCACGGGACCTTCTCCGCCGGCGTGCGCTACCACGAATGGGATGGCTGGGAGCCACGTCCGACCTATGCCCTCGCCGCCGCAGCCCGTATGATCCCCAAGCTGTGGGTGGTGACGGATAACTGGGTGGTGCATGCGGATGGACGCTATCGCACCTGGTGGTCGGCCGGCCTTCGCTTCGTGAGCCGCCGTGTGGCGGTGGATCTCTCGTTCGTGAACAATGACGAGCTGCGGAAGGATGTCTTCATCGGCCTTCCTTTCGTTTCCGTGAGCATCAACTTCGGTCGTGTCCGACCTTAGTGGATGGTGATCAGAAACGCCTCTCTGACGCGGGGCGGCTTGGCGGAGAGGGAGGGATGGCTGCGCATCCCGTAAGGGGGAGGCTTCAAGCCACGCCCGCTGCGCGTTCGCACGTATCCATTCCGGACCGCTTGGGTGAACGAGCTCACCCCGCGTCCCGGAATGAACACGCCCCGCTGACGCGGGGCGGCTTGGCGGAGAGGGAGGGATTCGAACCCCCGGTGCCCCGAAGGGCACACCTGATTTCGAGTCAGGCCCATTCGACCACTCTGGCACCTCTCCGAACGGGGCCGCGAAGATAGGACCGGCCTTCGAGGGCGCCGCGGTCGGATGTAAGTTCGCGGTCGACCATGGTCCGTACCCGCGCGACCGCGCTGCTGTCCGCTCTGCTGGTGCTCCTTCCGACCCCGTTCCTGCGGGCCCAGGACGGCGCGTTGCTCCATGTCGTGCGGTCGCAGGTGTCCTTCGTGAGCGATGCACCGTTGGAGCTCATCCAGGCCACCCTCCGCACGGCCAAAGGAGTGATGGACCCCGTGGCCCGCACCTTCGCCGTGCAAGTGCCCGTGGCGGACTTCGATGGCTTCAACAGCCCCTTGCAGCGCGAGCATTTCAATGAGAACTACCTGGAATCCGCGATCCATCCGCGGGCCGTGTTCAAGGGGCGCGTGATCGAGAGCCTCGACCTGCGCACGCCGGGAACGGCCGTCGTGCGCGCCAAGGGCACCTTCAGCCTGCATGGTGTGGAGCGCGAGCGCATCATTGAATGCCAGATCGCGGTGGGCCGGGATGGCGTGCGGGTGACATCGACCTTTCCGGTGCTGCTCGAGGATCATGCGATCCGCGTACCGCGCGTGGTGCAACGCAAGGTGGCCCCGGAGGCCACCGTTACCGTGGACCTGCTCTTTCGCCCCAAGTCCGCCGGCCCATGAGGCGCCTGTGGCCCGTGATTGCCCTGCTGTGGGCCTGTGCGGGGTGGGCACAATATCCCTTCACGCGCTCCTTCGACCTCCAGGAGGGCATGCGCCGGCCGCGTGCCGAGGTGCTGGCCGTGGCACCCGATGGCCTGCTCTGGCTGGGCGGCCCGGATGGCTTGTTCCGCACCGATGGCGAGCTGACCCAGGCGGCACTTCCTGACCCGATGCCGGCGGTCACCGCCTTGGCCCCGGATGCGGACGGTGTGCTGGTCGCGCTCAGCAATGGGGTGGTCCTCCATGTCCACGGGTTCTTCCAGGACACCGTGGTCGTGGAACCGGCCTTTCTTCGTTCGCCTGTGACCTGCCTGCTTCGGCAGCCCGACGGTGCGGTCTGGATCGGGACCTATGGAGCCGGTGTGCTCGGGCTGCGAGGCTCCAGCAGGGGATGGTCGACCACCTCGAACGGTCTTTCAGATGATCATGTCAACGACCTGGGCCAGCTGTCCGATGGGCGGGTCGTGGTGGCCACGGACGCTGGCGTGGACGTGCTTGATCCGCAGGGAGCGATCCGTGCGCACTACGCCGAAGCGGAAGGTCTTCCGGACAACCTGGTCCTCAGCCTGCACTGCGATGCCCAGGGAACCATCTGGGGCGGAACGGACCGCGGTGGCGTCTTCAGTATCGATCGCCAAGGCGCCGTAGGTCGACCGCTTGCTCGCGACGGTTCCTGGGCCTTCGGTCCGGTGACCGGCCTGTGGATCGATCCCGCCATCGCGTGGGTGGCCACCGAGCGGCTCGGACTGTTGGCGCTTGACCTGAAGGACCGCTCCGAATGGTACCGCACCGCCGAGCAGGGCGACGGTCGCGTGACCGACCTGGTGCGCAGCAGCGATGGCGCCATCTGGTGGTGTTCCGGCAGGGATCGGCTTCATCGCTCGGACCCGGATGTGCTGGTGGTCCGGGACCATGAGCGTGTCGATCTGCGTGGCATCAACGCCCTCGCCACCTCATCCGACGGTCGTGTGCACTTCGCCATCGGCGACCGGATCTTCGCTCATGCCGTCGCTTTCGCCGACACCGCGGCGTTCACCAGCCGTCGGACGTCCCTGAAGCCGTCCACTGCGGTGGTGACCCTCTGTACGGAGGCGACGGGGGAGGTGTGGGTGGGCACCATGGGCGACGGGGTCCATCGCCTGACCATCACCGGTGGCGACCTTCACCTCACCGAACACGATGGCCTGGTCAATGACCATGTCCTGCGGATCCGCCGCTCGGGTGATGTTCTCTGGATGGCCACGCTGGGTGGGGCCGCGCGATGGTCGCCACCCGATGGTTTCACCACGATGGAGGTTCCCGGTGGCGGCTTTCTCTATGATATCCTGCCGCTCGACGATGGCAGCGCCATCGTCGCCTCCGATGGCTCCGGCCTGATGCGCGTTCGACCAGGGGGGCTTGGCACGCCGCTGACCGGACCGGATGCCGAGAGCGGCCCGCGATCCTATTACAGCCTCTGCCGGGCCGAGGATGGAACGGTATGGGCCTTGGGACCGGGCACCGGCCTGTGCCAAGTGGTGCAGGGCCGGGTGCGCTGCGTTGGACGTGAGCATCCCGTGCTACGCGGTGAACCGCTCGGCGTGGCCCCCTTCGGCTCCGGTGTGGCCGTCTTCACCGACCAAGGTCTCATGCTCTACGAGCCGGCATCGGGCCACTTTCTCGACCTGGGCGCTGCCTGCGGACTGCAAGGGGTCGACGGAGAACTGAACGCCATGGCCCAGGACGCGCAGGGTGCCCTGTGGCTCGCCACTGACCATGGCCTGGTCCGCATCCGTCCGGAGCTCGTCGATCGTGCCCGGACCGCGAAGGCCGGGATCATGGGTTGGACGTGGGGGCTCGAGCCCCTTCCGCTGGTGGATGGCATGCAGCTCGCACACGACCAGGACCTGCTCACCATCCAGTTCTTCGTACCCCCGGGTGCCGACCCCCAGGCCGTCCGGTTCGAGCATCGCCTGGTGGGCTACGACAATGCGGTCCGCGCCACGCGCGAACGACAGGTGACCTACGCGCGGCTGACCCCGGGAGCGTATCGATTCGAGGTACGGCCCGCGACCACGGACGGTGGTGCCGTGCACCCGTGGACCGGTTTCAGCTTCACCATCCAGCGCCCGTGGTGGCGACGGCCCTGGGCCCTGGGGCTGTGGCTGGTCGTCATCGCCGCACTGCTCCTCACCTTCATCCGCCTGCGCGAGGAGCGGATACGGCTGCGCGACCGGCTGGAGAAGGACCGCGTGCGCTTTCAGCTTGAAGCCTTGCGCAGCCAGGTGAACCCCCACTTCCTGTTCAACAGCTTCAACACGCTCATCGAGCTCATCGAGGAGGAACCGCGCAAGGCCGTCGGTCATGTGGAGCAGCTCAGCACCTTCTTCCGCAACATCCTTCAGGTGCGCGAACGCGAGTTGATCCCGGTGGAGGAGGAGCTGCGCCTCCTCGCCACCTACTTCGACCTGGAGAAGCGCCGCTTCGGCGACCGGATCGCCCTGCTGGTCCATGTGGACGAGCATGCCAGAGGCCACCGGGTCGTACCCTTGACCCTTCAACTGGTGGTGGAGAACGCCCTGAAGCATAATGTGGCCACGGCCACCGAGCCGCTCGTGGTGAGCGTGGAGGCCACTGCGCATGAGCTGATCGTGCGCAATCCGCTCCGGCCCCGCGATGTGGGCCATCGCTCCACCGGCTACGGATTGGAGAGCATCCGCCAGCGCTACACCGCCCTCACCGATCGTCCCGTGCAGGTGCTCGCCGGGTCGGACACGTTCGAGGTGCGGATACCTTTGATCGACCCCGAGCCATGAAGGTCCTGATCGTGGAGGATGAGCCCGCCGCCGCCCAGCGGATGCGCCGGTTGCTCGCCGAGGTGGAACCCGAGGCCGTGGTCCTCCGCGTGGTGGAGACCGTGCGCGAGGCCGTGGAGTGGTTCTCCACCAACGAAGCGCCCGACCTGGCCTTCTTCGATGTGCAGCTCGCCGACGGGGAGAGCTTCGCCGTGTTCGAACGCGCCCCCGTGGAGTGCCCCGTGGTGTTCACCACGGCGTATGATGCCCACGCCCTGAAGGCCTTCCGTGTGAACGCCGTGGACTATCTGCTGAAACCCATCAAGGCCGAGGAACTCCGTGAGGCCATCACCCGCGTGCAACGGCTGGGCCTGGTGCGTGACCATGCAGCGCTGGCCACCGCCCCGAGCCAGGAAGGCGCCGGGGAGCCCCGCGCCTCCATCAAGCGCTTTCTCATCCGCTATGGCGACCACTTCCGTGTGGTCGTCCCCGACGACATCGCCTACATCCATTCCCTGGAGAAGAACACCTTTCTGCGCACCCGGGAAGGTCGCGATCTGCCCCTGGACGAGAGCCTGGACCGGTTGGAGAAGCAGCTCGATCCCGAGGTGTTCCATCGGATCAACCGGCAGGTGATCACGCACATCCGGTCCATCAAGGAACTGCTGGCCTACAGCAAGAGCCGGGTGAAGGTGATCCTCGATCCCGCCTACGGACAGGATGCCGTGGTGAGCAGTGAGCGCAGTGCGGGCTTTAAGCGCTGGTTGTCGGGACAGTGAGCGCTCCGGCCGCTCCATCCCTCCCTTCGCCCGTTCCGTCCGATCCGATCCTTGGAGCCGATGGTGAAGCCACCAGCTTCGCCGCATCAACCCCAACGATCATGCGAACCCGAACCCTCCTGCTCTGCGTGGCGGCGCTGGCGCTCCCGGCCACCGCGCAATGGACCGCGATCCAGACCGGCACCACCGCTGAACTCACCGCCGTGCTCGTGGAGGACGGCCTGCACGCCTTCATCGGTGGTGTCAATGGCACCCTGCTCCGCACCGCGGACGGCGGAACGACCTGGACGGCCATGAACGGCGTGCCCAACGACGATGTGAACGACCTTGTGCGCACCGCGGCCGGCTCGCTGGTGATCGCCGGCGACGACGGAGCAGTGTACCGTTCCACGGACGATGGCGCCACCTGGTCGACGCATGCCACCGGTGCACCGGATGGCTTCGAGGCGCTTGCGACCGTCGGCCCCATGCTGACCGCCGTGGGTCGGGACGGTCTGGTGGCACGCAGTGAGGATGATGGTGTCACCTGGACCGTGCAGAACGCCGGGACCCTGGCCCGCCTGCATGGCGTTCTCGCCGATCAGGTCGACCACGTGTGGATCGCCGGGCGCGACGGAACGCTGCGCCGCACCACCGACGCCGGGGCGAACTGGTCCGCCGTGCCCATTGGTACAGGGGAGGACCTGAACGATCTGCTGCGCCTTCCCATCAACTCCGCCGTGATGCTGGCCCCGCTGGTGACCGGCGATGTGCTGCGCTCCGCGGATGGCGGTGCCACCTGGGCGGTGATGGCCACGGGCACCGCTTTGGAGATGGGCGCGCTCGCGTGTGCCCATGACAGCGCCGTTTACCTCTGCGGCGAGAACGGTGTGGTGCTCGTGTCCACCGATGAGGGCCTGACCTGGCAGGCCATGAGCACACCGGTGAACAGCGCCTTGGAAGCAGCTGACGCCCGCGATGGTCTGGCCATCGCAGTGGGGGTGAACGGAACAGCGATCATGCTCGGCGCAGGCGGCAGCATCGGTCTGGAGGATCGGCCGGACACCGGAGGCCTCCTGGTGTTCCCGGACCCATCGCCCGGACCGGTGACCCTGGCGTGGGAGGGACGTCCCTTCGCCGGCGTGGCCGAGCTGAGCCTGTTCCTCAACGATGGGCGGCTGGTGCAGCGCACGCTGTGGGAGTCGCCCCATCGAACGGCCCGGATCGCCGAGCTGCCTCCGGGGCGTTACATCGCCCGTGTCGCGGACCGGCAAGGCACGGTCGTTCAACAGGGCTTCACGGTCCTGGCACGCTGAACCGACACCACGAAGCCATGGCCTCCACGCTTCCCTCCAGTGCGTTCGGCACGATGTGGTCCGATCCGCATCTCGACCGCAGGGACCTGCTCATGCTGCTGCGGTGCAGACCCGATGAGGTGCCTGGGCTCATCCTGCTGCTCAACCGTCAGCCGCGTTATCACAACGGGCTGGATGCCATCGCCATCGCCGTGGCCCTGGCCGAACTCCGGGCCAAGGCACAAAGGCCCTGACATCACGCACCAACCACCATCGAATGCCGATCAAGCCTTTGCCCGATTCAGCGCCCCGATCGCCCGTTTCATCGGAAAAGCGTCCTCCGTGCCCATGGCTGCGCGCTAGATTCGCCCCGATAAGCAAGCTGATGGAGACCCCACCTGCCGCTGGAAGCCCCCAACACCGCACCGAACAGGCGGTCACCGTCGGTGTCGTCGCCCTGTTCGCCGCGGCCATCCTGCTCCTGCTCATGCTGCCCGGCTGCAAGCACGAACCGCCCATCGCCCCGTTGGTGGAGGATGGCGGGAACGGCGGGGGGGGTGGCGATGACTGCGACCCCAACGTGGTCTACTTCCAGCAGCAGGTGCTGCCACTGCTCATCAGCAATTGCGCCGTGCCCGGCTGTCACGATCAGGCCACGGACGACAACGACTGGATCCAGATCACGGACTACAACACCCTGCTCAACAGCGGCATCATCCAGGACGGTGACCTGGTGGAGGCCTTGAACGAGGACGACCCCGACAAGATCATGCCGCCGCCGGACCAGCCCGGCCTCACCGACCAACAGATCGACCTCATCGAACTGTGGATCGCCCAAGGCGCTCAGAACAACAGTTGTTCCTCGGGGTGCGATACCACCAACGTCACGTATTCGGGGACCATCGTACCCTTGGTGCAGCAGCGCTGCGGGGGCTGCCACGGTGGTGCCAATCCGCAGGGCGGCCTCAACCTGGGCACCCATGCCGTGCTGAGCACGCTGGCCCTGGATGGCACCCTGGCCGCCTCTGTGACCCACGCCCCGCAGGCGATACCGATGCCGCCGTCGGGCCCGATGCTGCCCCAGTGCGACATTGACAAGTTCCTCATCTGGATCCAGGACGGAGCCCCGAACAACTGATGCGCACCCTGTTGACCGCCCTGCTCGCCCTTGCCCTGGGCGGCTGCTACTATGACGTGGAGGAGGAACTGTACCCGAACCGCCTGTGCGACGTCACCAACGTCACCTTCTCCGGCACGGTGCAGCCCCTGATCCAAGGGAATTGTGCGGTGCCCGGCTGCCATGTGGCCGGCGCGCAGACCCCGGACCTCGGCAGCTATGCCGGCATCAAGGCCGCGGCGGATGCCGGGGTCCTTGTCGGCCGGGCCGTACAGGGCAACCCCTCGCCCATGCCGCCCACCGGGCTGCTTCCCGATTGCGACCGGCGTCGGATCGAAGCCTGGGTGAACGCCGGCGCACCGAACAACTGATGCCCATGAAACGGATCGTGATCCTCATCGCCCTGCTGGCCGTGATCGGCGGCGGCTGGTACGCCTGGCGCGAGTACAACCGCACCGCCGGACCCACCAGCGAACTGGAAGCCGCGGAGGCGATCGAAGCCGCAGCGCTGCTGCAGGCCTACACCGCCGACGAGAACGCCGCCAACGCACGCTTCAACGGCAAGGTGCTGCTGGTGAGCGGAACCGTGCGTGAAGTGAAGGCCCCCGAGAACGGCCTCGTGGACGTGGTGCTGGAGACCGGCGATCCCCTGGCCGGGGTGGTGTGCCAGTTCGCCCAGGCCGACGTGCCCTCCGCGCTGACCGCCGGAGCTCCGGCCCGCATCAAAGGCATCTCCACCGGCCTGCTGATGGACGTGGTGCTGCAGCGCTGCGCCATTGTGGAATGACACTTGCACGTATCCCTTCAGAACCCCTGACCATGACCCGCAACCTGCTGATCACCGCCGCGCTCCTCGCCAGCCTCACCGCCTCCGCTCAGGAGCGCTACGCCACCCGCACCGGCCACATCTCCTTCCACAGCGACACGCCGATGGAGAAGATCGAGGCGCACAACCACAAGGCCACCAGCGTGTTCGATGCCACCACGGGCGCCATCGAGATGGCCGTCCTGATGAAGGGCTTCGAGTTCGAGAAGGCCCTGATGCAGGAGCACTTCAACGAGAACTACGTGGAGAGCGACAAGTTCCCGAAGGCCACCTTCAAGGGCAAGATCACGGGCATCACCGCGGAGGACCTCAAGAAGCCCGGCAGCCACGCCGTTACCGTGGAAGGTGACCTGACGATGCACGGGGTGACCAAACCCGTGAAGGCCACCGGTACCATGGGCATGGAGCCCACCGGCGCCATCCGGGCGACCAGCACGTTCTCCATCAAGCCGGAGGACTACAACATCGCCATCCCGGGCATGGTGCGGGACAACATCGCCAAGGAGATCGCGATCAAGGTCGAGGTGGACCACACCAAGATGTGATCACGGCCCTGACCCCATGGACCTGTGAACGGCCCCGATGCCCTCGGGGCCGTTCCTTCGAAAGCCCCCACCAAACACCACCCGCATGCGCCGCCCGCTCACCGTTCTGCTGTTCATCGCCACGCTCGCACCGCTCCACGCCCAGGACGACCTGTTGGGCCTGCTCGGAGAAGAGGAGCCCGAGAAGGAGTTCGCCTCGGCGAGCTTCAAGACCACCCGGGTGGTCAACGCGCAAAGCCTGGAGAACACGGCGCATGGGGTGATGGACATCAAGATCAGCCACCGCTTCGGTTTCCTGAACCTGGGCATCAGTGAGCTCTTCGGCCTTGACCAGGCCACCGTGCGCATCGGCATGGAGTACGGGCTCACCGACCGGCTGATGATCGGCTTCGGCCGCAGCAGCTACCAGAAGACCCTGGACGGTTACGCGAAGTACAAGATCCTCCGGCAGTGCCAGAGCGGTTGCGGCATGCCGATCACCCTGTCGGTGTTCGCGGGCATGAGCGCCAACATGCTGGAGAAGGAGAAGACCGATTGGTACGCGCCCGACCAGGAGGACTACTTCACCCACCGGCTCGGCTATGCCTTCCAACTCATCGTGGGCCGCAAGTTCAGCGAATCGCTGAGCCTGCAGCTGATGCCCGGCCTGGTGCACCGGAACCTGGTGACCACCGCCGACCAGGCGCACGATGTGCTGAACATGGGCGCCGCCGGTCGCGTGAAGCTCACCAAGCGGCTCGCCTTGAACGCGGAGTACTTCTACGTCCTCCCTGGACAGACCCGCGCCCCTGTGGTGGAGGCCGACCGCTTGGACGACCCGAACCCGGGCTACAAGAACTCCCTGTCCATCGGCTTCGACATCGAGACCGGTGGCCATGTGTTCCAGTTGCACTTCACCAACTCCACGGCCATGTTCGAGCGCGGCGTCATCACGGAGACCACGGGTGACTGGCTGGACGGTGACATCCACTTCGGGTTCAACATCAGCCGGGTGTTCACGCTGTACCGCCCAAAGCCCAAGAAGGTCTAGAGCGCATCTTATAAATGACTTTTGGAAGCGAGCGGCAGGTATTTCGGGGCCAGCCCAGGCGCGAGACCCGAGCATAGCCGGTAGCTCTGTGAGGGGCGGGCAACGCCGGATGGCCCCGAAAGGCCGCCGCGCAGCCCGAAGGGTTATTTTGAGATTCGCTCCAGGCTCAGCGCCCCGCCGCGTCGCCCTTCCTGGCCCCCTGCACCATGAGGAACTCCTGCAGGTTGTCGGGTTCCAGGACGCCCACCACGGACCCGTTGTCCACCACGGGCACCAGTGGCAGGCCATGGGCCGCGAGCTGTTGCAGCGCCTCCTGTGCCGGCTGGTCCGGGTGCGCCGGTCGCACTGCGGTCGGAGGAAGCTCGAGCAACCGGACATCCTCCCGCCGGGCACGCAGCGCCTCCATCAACTGTCGGCGCGTCACCAGGCCGGCGAGCGCGCCATCGCGCAGGACCACCAGGTCCTGATCGCCACCGGCGAGGAGTTCGTCCACGGCCCTGCCCACCGTGGCCTCCGACGAGAGCGCCCAGAACCGGGTGCGCATCACCTGCGCCACGGTGATGCCACGCAGGGCGGCCTGCTGCATCACCATGCGGGCCTCGGCTCCGGCGGCGAACCAGATGAACAGGCCGATGAGGGCCAGCATGGGCTCACCGAAGAAGAGCCCGCCGATGCCGAGCATCGCCGCCAGCGCACGCCCGATCGCCGAGGCGATGCGGGTGGCCTGGACCCGCGAAAGGCGCAAGCCCAGCAGGGCCCGCAGGATACGCCCGCCGTCCATGGGGAAGGCTGGCAGTAGGTTGAACAGGAAGAGCGCCAGGTTCGCGGTGATCAGGAAGGAAAGCAGGCCCGGCAGCAGGGCGCCGCCTTCGCGTGGATCCGCCAGGTGGACACCGCCGAACAGCGTCCATTGCAGCGCGCCGGCGAGGAGCGCGATCACCAGGTTCACCAACGGTCCGGCGAGCGTGATCCAGAACTCCTGCATCGGCTCCTCGGGCATACGCTCCAGGCTGGCCACCCCGCCGATGGGCAGCAGGGTGATGTCGCGCGTCCGCACCCCGTAGTGCAGGGCCGTGAGGGCGTGACCGTACTCATGCAGCACCACGCACATGAACACGAGCACCACCTGTCCAAGCTGCAGCATCACCTCACCGAGGTCGCCTCCCGAGGAGGCGGCGGAAACGGCCACGAAGCCCACCAGCAGTAGAAAGGTCCAGTGCACGTGCACACCGATCCCCTTGAAGCGGAGGACGCGAAGGGAGCCGCCCAGAGTGGGGCCGGCCATCAGGGCTTCAGAGCTTGCTCAAGCACCAGCAGGGGCACCTGGGTGTGCATGGCCATGTGGGCGGTGGTGCTGTGGTGGAAGAGGTCGCTCCACACCGTGCGGTGCCGATGGGTCAGCACCAGCAGGTCGGCCTCCAGTTGGTCCACCAGGTCGTTGAGGGCCGTGACGAGGTTGTGCTCTGAAAGGTAGTGCATGGAGCGGGGCACGGCGCCGAGCAGATCGTCCAACGGGGAGGGCGGCAGGGTTGAGGCATCCACACCCTCGGGAACCCCCCTCACGATGGTGAGCTCCGCCCGATGCCAGCGGGCGATGTTGAGCAAGGGGGCGACCGTGGACGGTGTCAGGGTGCCACCGTCATCGGCCACCACGATCCGTCGGGGATCGCGATAGCCGGCCCGTGCCGGGATGGTAAGCACCGGTGCTTCGGACCGCCGGATGACATCGGCCGTGTTGCTCCCCAGCAGGGCCTCTTCAAGGCCGGAAGCACCCTGGATGCCCATCACCACCAGTTCGATGCCGAGCTCGTTGACCAGGCGGTCGACCACGTTCGGCAGCTCGCCGTGTTCCACCCGGTGGTCCAGCACGGCGCCGCCCACATGCACGGCGTCGCGCAGCCGGGCGGCGAACCGGTCGAGGCCCTCTTGAGCGGCCTCCACGGATGCGACATCCAGGGAGAGGTCCGCCGCAGGGCTGAAGGGAGGGATGAGGAAGGTGTGCAGCAGGGTGAAATGGCCCTGCTCGACGCCCATCAGGCGGATGCCGTATACGGCGGCGTTCAGCGCGTTGTCGCTTAGGTCCGTGGGCAACAGCAGCCTGGCCATGGGCAGCTCAATGACCGTGGCCTTCGGAGGCCTTGGAGCCCGCGGAGTCCACCAGCCAGTAGCCGACGAAGACCAGAACAAGCATGGCCACGAAGCTGATGAGGCCCAGGGTGTTGCCCACACCATCGGTGTTGAGGATGGAGGGGCGGAAGGGGATGGTGAAGGCCAGCAGCCAGCAGAGGAGACCGAGGAGTTTCTTGGTGTTCATGCGATCCGGTTGGTCAGGGACAAAGTAACGGCTTCCCGCCGACCAGCGGTCCTCACCCGCGGGCAAGGCGTTCCAACCCCTTGATATCGCGCAGGAGGATATCGCGCCCCGTGCTTTCGATCAGGCCGTCGTGCTTCAGGTCGGTGAGGGTGCGGATCAACGATTCGGTGGCCGTGCCCACGATCGAGGCGAGGTCCTCCCGGCTGATGCGTACGCCCAGACCGGCGTCCTTCTCCTGTCCGAACCGTTCATGAAGCCGGAGCAGGGCCTGTGCCACCCGCTGCCGGACGGAGGCGTAGGCCATTTCGAGGAGACGCGCCTCCTTGTCCTTCACATCACGGGTAAGCAGCCGGATGAACCGGATGCTCACATCGCGGTCGCGGTAAAGCAGCGCCAGCAGGTCCTCGCGGGGAATGACGGCGACCTCGGAGTCCTCCAGGGCTTCCGCCGTTTCCGCCGTGCGGCCTCCTTCGAGCACGCCCATGTAGCCGATGAAGTCTCCCGGTCCGTACAGCCCGGTCACCAGTTCCTTGCCGTCCTTGTTCATGCGGTAGGTGCGCAGCTTGCCCTTGTGCACGAAGTGGACGGCGCGGAGCTCATCCCCTTCGTAGAAGAGCACTTCCTTGCGCGGCAAGGCGCGCAGTTTCCGGTCGCGGCTGATGTCCTTCAGCGCGTCCACGCCCCGGGCCTGGTCCATGAACCGGTCCAAGCCTTCCAGGCTGTGGTCGAAGCCCTTGCGGAACAGGTCGCTGCGCTTCAGCCGGCCTTCAATGGCATTGAGCAGCTCGCTCTCGTCGAAGGGCTTCGTGAGGTAGTCATCCGCCCCCAGCTCCATGCCCTTGCGCACCTCGGACCGCTCGGCCTTGGCGGTCAGGAAGATGAAGGGCACCTCGGCGGTGGCCGGATCGCGCCCCAGCAGATGGAGCACGCCATAGCCGTCGAGCTCGGGCATCATGATGTCGCACAGGACCAGGTCGGGTTGATCCTTGCGGGCCATCTCCACGCCGCGGCGACCGTTCTCGGCCTTCAGCACACGGTAATTCGCCAGTTCCAGGATCTCCGCGGTATTCTCGCGTACGTCCGCATCGTCCTCGATCAACAGGATGGTCTTCATGGGCTGACCCTGGTGGGCAGTTGGATGGTGAAGGTGGTGCCCTCGTTCAGGCGGCTTTCGAATGTGATGGTACCGCCCATGAGGTCCACGTAGCGGCGTACGATGTTGAGGCCGAGGCCGGTGCCTTGGATGGTTATGGCGTTGCCGGCCCGGAAGAACCGTTGGAACAGGTGCGGCTGGTCTTCGGCCGGAATGCCGATGCCCTGGTCGACCACCTGCACTTCGGCCTGTGGATGCTCGATCGCGGTGCGCAGGACGATGGTGCGGCCCTCCGGCGAGTATTTCATGGCGTTGGTGAGCAGGTTGCGCAGCACGTTCGCCAGCATGCGTGGGTCCTGGAAGAGCCGCCTGTCCTCGCCGCGATGGTCGAACCGGATCTCCTGGCCCGGCTTGGCCAGGTCGCGCAGCTCCTCCAGCAGTTCGATGCACAGGTCCACCAGGTCGAAGTCCTCCGGGATGCACTGGACCTGTCCCTGTTCCAGCTTATCCAGGCTCAGCAGGTCGTTCAGCATCGCCGTCAGCTCCCGCACCTTGCTGCGGACCTTGACCACGTGGCGCTCGATGTTCGGCTGGTGGCTCCCGTCATTATAGCGCCCGATGAGGTCCACCGAGCTCAGGATCGTGCTCAGCGGGGTGCGGAACTCATGGCTGGCCATGCTCACGAAGCGCGACTTCAGGGCGTTGAGCTCCTTTTCCTTCACCAAGGCTTCGCGCAGGTTGTGCTCGGCGGCCTTGACCTCCGCGGTCCGATGTTCGACGCGCTGCTCGAGTTCGGCGTTCACCCGTTGCAGTTCCGCTTCAGCGGCGCGGCGCTTGGTGATGTCCGTCAGCAGCCCCATGATGAAGCGGTCGCCATGGAGCTCGAAGTGGTTCAGGCTCACCTCCACGGCGAAGGTGGAGCCGTCCTTGCGTTGGCCCTGCAGGTCGAGCCCGATGCCCATGGGGCGCTTGGTGGGATGGGCGGCGTACTGTTCGCGGTGTTCCGCATGGGCCTTGCGGGCGGCTTGCGGCACCAGAAGCTCGATCGGTCTACCGACCAGTTCGCCGGGGGCGTAGCCGAAGAGCTCCTCCATCCGTGGGTTCACCAGAAGCATGGTGCCCTGGAGGTCGACCACGACGAGCCCTTCGGCCGCGGAACTGAAGAGCAGTTCGCAGATGTGCGCCACATCGTGTTTGGCGATGGCCGGGTGCATGGGCAGCTGTTGACCGCCGAAATGTAGTCCCGGGACAGGCACGATGTCACCGTCCACCGGTCGTGGTCAGGATGCGTGGACGACCATGCCCGCTGCGCTGGTCGTACACGTTCCAACTGCGGAGTGGACGTGCGTAGAGGTTCAGGCTCAACACACGCATCGGCAGCGGGTTCGTGAACCGATGGATGCTGGCGTCCTTGGGCAGGTGGCTCACCTCATCCACTGTGAGCCGCCGCTCGTCCGTGCAGACCAAGGCACCATCCGGGTTCACCCGGTACCGCTCCTCGATCAACTCGCCCTGCACGGGCCTTACCCAGCCTTCCTCGCGGCCGTAGTCGTGGATGCTGGTGCTCTGGCCGGGTTCGAAACAGATCAGCATCAACTCGAAGGCTTCGGTGCGCAGAAGGCAGTTCCTGGTGTAGTGCCGGCTGTTCCAAGTGGCCAACGATGCCAGTTCCTCGGACGAAAGGTCCGCCGCGCGGAGCAGACGCTCAAAGGCCGCACGTGAGCGGGCCCGGCGCAAGGAGGCGATCAGACCGGGCAGGGTGCGGGCACCGGGTTGCATGAGCATCAGTACGGACGAATGTCGTCCGCGAACCTACCCCGGTGGCCGGGCCGTATGCATGACGCTTGTCAGTCCGTGTGCGTGTGGAACGGATCCACCAGGGAACGGCACGTTCTTCGCATCTTGCGGCGCCAAACAACCACCACCCATGAAACGATCCCTTGCCCTGTTGCTGATGGCCGGCCTGGTCCTTCCGCTCGCCGCCCAGAAGATGAAGATGCGCTCCGGTTCCTTCAGCGCCCTGAAAGGGGAGAAGACCGTGAACATCCAGTTCACCTATGATAACATGATGGTCGGCAAATACACCGAGGCGGACTACCTGGCCAAGAAGACCAAGGAGTACAATGAGAAGGAGGCAGGGAAGGGTGACAATTTCGCCAAGAGCTGGGTGGCCGACCGGGTGGCCCGCTTCGAACCGAAGTTCGAGGAGCTCTTCAACGATGGCGGCTCCCTGAGCGGCTCACGGGACAACGCCGATGCGAAGTACACCTTGGTGGTGAACACGGACTTCACCGAGCCGGGATACAACATCGGGGTGAGCAAGATGCCGGCCAGCATCAACGCCACGATCAAGCTGGTGGAGAAGGCCGGCGGGAACGAGCTCGGCGCCATGCAGGTGGTGGGTGTTCCGGGTTCCCAGTTCGGCGGTTACGACTTCGATACGGGCAGCCGCCTGGCCGAGTCGTATGCCAAACTGGGCAAGGAACTTCGGAAGTACATCGACAAGAACGTCGTCGGCAAGTAGGCCCGGGCCTGCACCGAACGGAACAGGCGGCCCGAAGGCCGCCTGTTCGCGTTCGTGCCTCTGGTCGAAGGGCTCACATCCACTTGACCAGCCAGTGCTGGAACTCGTCCTTCAGCTCGCGGTAGAGCTTCTCGAAGGTGTCCATCCGGTCGCGGAGCCCTGCATGGTCCTTGTACAACCGGTGCTCGATGGCCACCGGATGTTCCTTGCTCTCCTTCTCCAGGAAGTTCTCGTGCTCCTTGATGTCGTGCCGGAGCACGTCGATCACCTCCCGCTCGCGGATGTACTGGTTCTGGAAGTGCTCCACCTGGGCCAGCACCTCTGTGGTGGTGTTCCGGGTGACGACCTCCTCGAGCCGCTTCTCGAAGATGCCGATCTCGTCCTTGTAGAACCGGAGCCGGTTCAGCCACACCTGGTGTTCGAAATGCAGGTCGCCGATGTGCTTGTGGGTCTGTGTTCTGGTCGCCGTGGTCATGGTCGGGGTGCTTGGATGGGTTGAAGTTCGTGCCCATCGACCACAAAACAAAGCCCCGGCGCTCGGGCCGGGGCTGAGGATCGTCAGTGCGTGGTGCCTACTTGCGGTCCTTCATGACCACGTAGTCACGCTTGGTGGCTCCGGTGTAGATCTGGCGGGGAC
>Ga0073899_10000877_pt1 | contig 27812 bp, 24 predicted proteins | sample KloWWTmetaKNB5Ph_FD_88975 | JGI IMG/M metagenome (GOLD analysis project Ga0073899, IMG submission 88975) | Active sludge microbial communities from Klosterneuburg, Austria, studying microevolution and ecology of nitrifiers - Klosterneuburg... | ecosystem: Engineered > WWTP > Aerobic digester >... | reverse complement strand
CGAGGAAGATCCAGAACATGGCCAGCGCCAGCTTCGGGCTGAAGAGTTCGGTTTCCGCTTCTTCCGGAACCATGTAGTACGCCGCCCCCATGAAGCCGAACAGCAGCCAAACGATGAGCAGGTTGGTGTGGACCATGCGGGCCACGTTGAAGGGAATTTCCGGGAACAGGAAATCGCCGATGATGTACTGCAGGCCCATGATCAGGCCAAAAATGATCTGCCCCACGAACAGCCCGATCGCCGCTATGAAGTAGGGCATGGCGACCGCTTGTGATTTGTATTGCATATGTGATCCCTTTGTGGTCTCCGGGTTTCCAATCAACCTTCGATGTTGGGCGGCCAGTTGGCAGTGTTGATTCCCGCCGTGTACTTGAAGAAGGCCACGAGGTGATCAAGCTCTTCGTCGGTCAGTTTGAAATCGGGCATCTGGCGACGACCCGGAGCGCCTGTGGGCATGCTCTGTATCCAGGCTTTGATGAAATCCGGTCCACGGCGGGTGTACACGTTGCCGAGTTCCGGAGCGAAGTAGGCGCCTTCACCCAGCAGAGTGTGGCAACCGATACAGTTGCGGGTTTCCCAGATGTGTTTGCCTGCCGCAGCTTCGGCAGTCAGGTTTTCCCTATTGTCTCGCGACGGTAGCTCGCGTTCGGTGTCGAAGGTCAGCGCAAGGAACAGGAGGAAGAAAAAAACGGTTCCTCCATAGAAAATGTTCCGCGCCATTGATTTGGTGAATATGCCGCTCATCGCGCACTCCTCATCATTGGTCTCGTTTTCAGGTTTGGTGTCAGTGGTCAGGGGTACAACCAGGGTTACAACTGAGTGGTACTACATTCCACGGCATTGCCGACGGTGGAAGCATGGTAGGGACGGCCGTGGCTACCCTCCATGATTTGAATCAAGATTGATCGGGCCCCTGCAAAGGCTCGTGCTGGCTGGATTGGAGCGTGAGGTGGGCATGACTGCGACAGGGTGGACGCGGATTGGAAAGCAAGTGCTTGCACTGGCCTGGGGGCTGGCGACCCTGCCGTCGGCGCTTGGGGCTGGCCTGGGTGCCGAAGTCGCGGTAGACATCGGCCACACCCTGCCCGCGCCAGGTGCGACGAGTGCGCGCGGAAGGAGCGAGTTTGAGTTCAATCGCGAACTGGGGCTGAAGGTGGTCGCAGCGCTGCGGGCGCTGGGTTTTTCAGTGCGCCTGATCAATGCCGAGGGGGGCATCGCCAGCCTGCAGGCGAGGCCCCTGGCGGCCGAAGGAGCCGATCTGTTGTTGTCCATCCATCATGATTCGGTGAGCGCCTTCGAGCTGAGCCCCTGGCAATGGCAAGAGCAGGCGCTGGACTACAACGATGAATACGCCGGGCACTCATTGTTCGTGTCACGCGACAACCCGGATACAGCGCGCAGCATCCTGTGTGCAAGGGTGATCGGAGCCCGCCTGCAGAGGATGGGTTTTGAGCCTACGCACAAGAACGCACGTCGGCGTGGTTATGCCGACCCGGCGCATGCCGTGCACTACTACGACGGGCTCGCCGTGCTGCGCCACGCGCGCATGCCGGCGATCCTTTTCGAGGCGGGTGTGATCAAGAACCGGGACGAGGAGTTGCTGCTGCGCGACCCCTTGCGCATTGCCCGCATGGCTGACGGCATTGCCACTGCGGTGGCGGCCTGCCTGCGCCACGGCCGGCCGGCCGACAGCGAGGAAGCCGCCGACGGCCAGTCCCGGGTTCGGACTGCTGATTGAGCGGTATCGAGCTCGTTTGCGCTCGATACCGCGGACATCTTGCCTGGGCGGATTACCTGGCCGTCGGCAGGCGGGAAGAAACGCCCTGCACGAAGTAGTCCATCTTGCCCAGCGTGGCGTCGTCCATGACGGCGCTCGCGGCCAGGCGCTCCTTGCCGCTTTGGTCCAGCACCGGCCCGGTGAAGGGATGGAAAGTACCGGCCTTCATGCGCTTCTCCAGGCCTTTGGCCATGGCCTGAACGTCGGCAGGCACGGCGGGGTTGAAGGGTGCCAGGCGAATCATGTCTTCCTTGAAGCCGCCCCATACGGGTTCGGGTTTCCAGCTGCCGTCCAGCACGGCGTTGACCGTCTTGATGTAAAACGCGCCCCAGTGATGGGTGGTTGCGGTGAGCTGGGTCTTGGGGCCGTTCTTCGACATGTCGGAGTGGTAGGCGAAGGAGTAGACGCTTTTCTCTTCTGCGGCCTGCACGGTGGCGGTCGAGTCGGTGTGGTGCGTGAGCATGTCGGCACCCTGCGAGATCAGGGTCATTGCGGCGTCGCGCTCCTTGCCCGGGTCGTACCAGCTATTGACCCAGATCACGCGCACCTCGACGTTGGGGTTCACGCTGCGCGCGCCGCGGGTAAAGGCGTTGATGCCTTGCAGCACTTCCGGGATCGGGAAGGCGCCCACGTAGCCGAGCACGTTCGACTTGGTCATCTTGCCGGCGATGGCACCATTGATGTAGCGGCCTTCGTAGAAGCGCGCATTGTAGTTGCCAAAGTTCTTGCCCGACTTGTAGCCGGTTGCGTGCAGGAAGGTGACTTGGGGGAACTGCCTGGCCACGCGTTCGACGTAGTTCATGTAGCCGAAGCTGGTCGCGAACACGATCTTGCTGCCGCTGGCGGCGAACTCCCGGATGACGCGCTCGGCATCCGCGCCTTCGGCGACGCTCTCGACGTAGCGGCTCTGCACCCTGTCACCGAGTGCGGCCTCCATTTCCTTGCGCCCCTGATCGTGCTGGAAGGTCCAGCCGGCGTCACCGATCGGGCTGACATAAACGAAGCCGAGCTTGGCGGGCTCCTGCGCAAAGGCTGAGAGCGGCAGACTGGCGACAAGTGCGAGTGCGGCGCTGGACAGAATGAACTGACGACGATGGCTCATGCGGGGTCTCCGGGAGCGATGAAGGGGAAGAGCCGGGGAATTCTAACGATTTGACGTGCTGCTGCCGCCCCGTGTTTTCCTCAAGGGGCGCTTGATGCGCCGCTTCTCGTGGCGCGTACGCACTCGCGCACCAGCGCAGGGCCGCGGTAAATCAGGCCGCTATAGACCTGCACCAGCCTTGCGCCCGCATCCAGCTTGGCGCTGGCTGTGCGGCCGTCCAGCACGCCACCGGCGGCGATGACCGGCAATTCGCCAGCGAGCACCCTGGTGAGCTGGCGCACGACCGCCGTCGAGGCATCGAACACGGGTGCGCCCGACAAGCCGCCCTGCTCGTCGCCGTGGCGGATGCCCTGCACCTTGTCGCGTGCAATCGTGGTGTTGGTGGCAATGACACCATCGATGCGATGACGTCGCAGCGCACCGGCAATGTTGATTACCTGGGCCTCGTCCAGGTCGGGAGCAATCTTCAGCGTCAGCGGCACATAGCGGCCGTGCGTGTCGGCCAGTCGCGTCTGCGCGAGCTTGAGGCGGCCGAGCAGGTCGTCGAGTTCGGATTCGCCCTGCAACTGGCGCAGGTTCTTGGTGTTGGGCGAAGAGATGTTGACCGTGACATAACTCGCCAGTGCATAGACCTTCTCCAGGCAGGCGAGGTAGTCGTCGGCGGCGTTCTCGATGGGGGTGTCGAAGTTCTTGCCGATGTTGATGCCGAGGATGCCGCTGAAGCGTGCGGCCCTGACGTTGGCGACCAGCACGTCGACCCCGTGGTTGTTGAAACCCATGCGGTTGATGATGCCGCGCACTTCGGGCAGGCGGAACATGCGCGGGCGCGGGTTGCCGGGCTGGGGGCGGGGGGTGATGGTACCGATCTCGATGAAACCGAAACCCATGCGGGCCAGTCCATCGATGGCTTCGCCATTCTTGTCGAGGCCGGCAGCCAGGCCGATACGATTCGGAAAGCTCAAACCCATGACCTCGACTGGCTCGGCCGGCTCGGGTTGGCCAGCGGGCAGCATGCGGCCGGCGAGGTTGAGGGCGTGCAGGGCAAATTCGTGCGCGGTTTCGGCGTCGAGCGAAAACAGCAGGGGGCGTGCGATGTCGTAGAGCATCGCCGAATTGTAGCGATTTGGCCGCCTTCAGGCGATTGTGGCGGGGCCGCTGGCCTCGGGCCTGGATGTCTGAAAGGGCTCCCAGCGACCGAGGCGTAGCGCCTGCAGCGGGCGAAAGCGCGCCTTGTAGGCCATTTTGGGGCTTTCGGCGATCAGATAGCCCAGATAGACGTAGGGTAGGCCCATGCGCTGGCAGGCCTCAATCTGCCACAGGATGCCATAGGTGCCGAAAGCGCAGCGGGGCAGGTCGGGGTCGTAGAAGGTATAGACGCTGGACACGCCGTCTTCGAGTCGGTCGATCACGCTCACCATGCGCAGCGCGTCATCGTTGTCACGGAACTCAATCAGGCGCGTGTCGACGTGGCTTTGCAGCAGAAAATGCGTGTACTGCTCGCGGTTGTCGAGGTCCATGCCGCCGCCTGCGTGCCTCGCTGCTTGGTAGCGCTGGTAAAGGCGGTAGTGGTCCTCGATGAATGCCAGTGGGCGCTCGATGGCCTGCAAGCCGCTATGGCGCGCCCATGCCCGCCGCTGGCTGCGGTCGGGAACAAACGCTTGTACCGGAATGCGTACCGGCACGCAGGCGTTGCAGGTGTCGCAATAGGGGCGGTAGGTGAACATGCCGCTGCGACGAAACCCGCGTCGTACCAGTTCGCCGTAGACCTGCGTGTCGATGAGGTGGCCAGGCGTGGCGACCTGCGAGCGCGCACTGCGCCCGGCAAGGTAAGAGCAGGTGTAAGGCGCCGTGGCGTAGAACTGTATGAGTGCGTAAGGGTAGTCTTTCTGCATCGTCTCGCCGCCTGCCCGCCTCGTCCTTCTATTTGCTCCAGTCGATGCCCCGCGTCGCGTCTGCCGGCCATCGAGCCGCTGGGATGTCGCTGCATGCGTGGCGTGCAAGCACCGTGCCAAACTGCTGACGCGAAACCGTCTGTGCGCCCATCGACATCAGGTGTGCCGTTTTCATCTGGCAGTCGATCATGACATAAGCCCGTGCCGACAGAAACCGCGCGAGGTGGGCGAGCGCCACCTTTGACGCATCCGTCTCGATGGAGAACATCGACTCGCCAAAAAATACGCGGCCCAGGGCTATGCCATAGAGTCCACCCACCAGCTGACCGTCACGCCAGCATTCGACACTGTGGGCATGGCCCAGTTCATGCATGCGCAGGTAGGCGTCGCGAATCTCGGGCGTGATCCAGGTGCCCTGACCCCCTGCGCGCGGCGCGGCGCAGGCCCCGACGACGGCATCGAAGGCGGTGTCCAGGCTGACCTCGAACTGCTGTCGGCGCAGGGTTTTGCGTAAGGAGCGGCTGATACGGATTTCCGCCGGCACCAGCACCAGGCGCGGATCTGGACTCCACCACAGAATGGGTTCGCCCGCACTGAACCACGGAAAGATGCCCTGGCGGTAGGCGACAAGCAGCCATTCCGGAGTCAGCCCACCCCCGGCGGCAAGCAGGCCGTTGGGCTCGGTGAGTGCCTGTTCGACCGGCGGAAATCCGGGTGCATCGTTCAGCCAGGGGATCATGCGGCCTTCAGGTGGATGCCGGAGCGGTCGCGTCGTCCTGGAACGTGACCACGTGGTCGGCATCCAGGCGGATGCCGATGCGCTCGCCGATGGCATGGTTGTGATGACTCGGGACCAGCGACAGAACCCTGGCGCCACTGGCCAGGCGCAGGGTGTAAAGGATGTCCGCGCCGCGGAAGGCCTTGTTCAGAACCTCGGCCTTGAGTGGGCTGGCATCGTCATGCACTACGTCGTCGGGCCGCAGCAGCACGTCGACCGCGCGGTCGGGCCGACAGGTCTGGCTGTTCTCGCCGCACACCAGCGGGCCGGAGCTGTCGAGCACGCCGAGTTCGATCTGCACGCGGCGTTCGTCGAGCACGCGGCCTTCGATGAACACGCCCTGTCCGATGAAGTCAGCGACGAAGCGGTTGGTGGGCTCGTGGTAGAGCCGGTAGGGCGTGTCCCACTGCTGGATGCGGCCCTGGTGCATGATGCCGATCTCGTCAGCGACGGCGAAGGCCTCGTTCTGATCATGCGTGACGAGGATCGCGGTCGTGTTGGTGGCCTTGATGATGTCGCGGACTTCATGCGACAGGCGTTCGCGTAGCTCGACGTCGAGGTTTGAAAATGGCTCGTCAAGCAGCAGCAGGCTGGGCCGGGGCGCCAGGGCGCGGGCCAGGGCGACGCGCTGCTGCTGTCCGCCAGACAGCTCGTGCGGAAACTTGCTGCCCTGGTCGCCGAGGCCAACCAGTTCGAGGAGTTCGGTGACGCGGACGCTACGGGCTTGAGCTGTTTCCTTGCTCAGTCCGAAGCCGACGTTGGCGGCAACCGAAAGGTGCGGGAACAGCGCGTAGTCCTGGAACACCATGCCGATCCGACGGCGCTCCGGCGCGAGGTGCGTGCTCGCGGTGCTGACGAGCTGGCCGTCGAGCCGGATTTCGCCGGCGGCGACCTGTTCGAAGCCTGCGATGCAGCGAAGTACGGTGGTCTTGCCACAGCCGGAAGGGCCCAGCAGGCACCCGATACGGCCTTCTTCCAGGCTGAAGGACAGTTTGTGCACGATCCGCTGAGTACCGAACGCGAGATCGATGTCGATGAGCTGAAGATGGGGCATGGCGGGCGAATGGCCGAGGATGGCAATTATTATTGCATTGCAGGGTTCCAAATGCGATCAATTATAATTAGCGTCCAGCGAGGGGCTCGGGGTGACATGCCCGAGCCGACAACAACGCGAGCCGACAACAACGGAAAGGCAATGGAACTGAACAAGGGGCGGGCCCCAGCGGGCCTGAGCGGGTCTTCGCTGACGGTGGCCGCAGTGATCATTGCGGCGCTGATTGCAGCGCCGGTGCTGTCCGTGTTTTCCAACGTCTTCACTGGCGGTACGACGGAGACATGGGTGCACCTGCGTGACACGGTGCTGGGCGAGTTCGTCTTCAATACGGTGGTGCTGTGTGTCGGGGTCGGGCTTGGCGTGGCCTCGATCGGGGTCACGACAGCCTGGCTGACGACGATGCTCGACTTCCCCGGGCGACGCTTCTACGAGTGGGCGCTGGTGCTGCCGATGGCGATGCCCGCCTATGTGATGGCCTATGCATATACTGATCTGCTCCAGTTTGTCGGGCCGGTGCAGAGCGGTCTGCGCGCATTCTTTGGCTGGCATGCCAATGACTACTGGTTCCCGGACGTGCGCACTGTGGGCGGTGCGGTGACGATGTTCATGTTCGTGCTTTACCCCTATACCTACATGCTGGTGAGGACTGCCTTTCTCGAGCGTGCGGGCGGCATGCTCGAGGCGGGCCGTTCGCTGGGGCTCGGCCCCTGGGGCTGCTTTGTGCGCGTGTCCCTGCCGCTGGCCCGGCCAGCGGTGGTGGCAGGCACGGCGCTGGCCTTGATGGAGACCCTGGCCGACTTCGGTACCGTGGCCTATTTTGGCGTCCAGACCTTCACCACAGGCATCTACCGTGCCTGGTTCTCGCTTGGCGATCGCATTGCTGCAGCCCAGCTTGCGGCTGCGCTGCTGGCCTTTATCGTGCTGGTGCTGAGCCTTGAGTACGCGAGTCGCGGACGGGCGCGTTTCAACAACACGTCGCGCCAGCAAGGCGCGCCGCTGCGCAGGCGGCTGTCGCCGGGCTTGGGTTTGCTGGCGAGCTTTGCCTGCTTCATGCCCTTGCTGCTGGGTTTCCTGCTGCCTGCGGCGCTATTGTTGCAGATGGCCTTTGTTGATGGCGATGCGCAGTTCGGCGCGCGTTTCGTGCAACTTGCGCGCAACAGCTTCGTGCTCGCAGCCCTGACTTCGGCGCTCGCGGTGGTGCTGGCGGTGTTGCTGGCGTATGCGGCACGTTTGGCGCGGTCCTCCCTGCCGGGTGCACTCAACCGCATCGTCGGGCTGGGCTATGCGGTACCAGGCTCGGTCATCGCCGTGGGCGTGCTGATACCCGTGACACGACTCGACAACTGGCTGGTAGAGGCCTGGCAGGCTACTTTCGGCTTCAATCCGGGCTTGATCCTGACCGGCGGGATCGCGGCGCTGATCTATGCCTATCTCGCACGTTTCCTCGCGGTCGCGCTGAACGTGGTGGAGTCAAGTCTGAGCAAGATCACACCCAGCATGGACGATGCGTCGCGCAGCCTGGGCTTCGGCAAGTGGGTGACCCTGCGCCGGGTGCATGTGCCCATTCTCCGCGGCAGTTTGTTGACGGCGGCCTTGCTGGTTTTCGTCGATGTGATGAAGGAATTGCCGGCGACGCTGGTGATCCGTCCCTTCAATTTCGATACGCTGGCGACCCAGGCGTACACGCTGGCAGCCGATGAGCGCCTTGCCGAAGCGTCCACGGCTGCGCTGGTCATCGTTGCAGTGGGTCTGCTGCCGATGTTCCTGATCTCGCGTCAGATCCTCAAAACCGGCCGACGGCGAGATTGAGTGTGCCAGTCGGGTGCATGCCGTGTGCCATGCTGCATTGCGCCGTGATTCCTTGTGACGCCTCCGCTTAGCTTCGGGGATAATCGCGCGCTGAGAGACAGTCGTGAACAATTCCCGCGCGCGGCGCTTGCCGCTGCGAGGGACCGCCGGAACTTGCAGATCGCCATGAAGCCCTCGTCGGAAGCAATGCCTTTGCTTCGCCCATCTCCTGAAGTGCTCAGGTTCGCACCCATCCGTTGGGCCATCGTTCTCAGCGTGCTGTTCGTTGCGGGCAGTCTGTTACGGCCTTCGGTGATGTTCTTGTCGCCCGAGTACACGCTTGCGCTGCACACCGCGCTGGAAGTGTTCTCAATCACGGTTTCGGCGATGGTGTTCGCCCTCGGCTGGAACCTGCGCCGCACCGCACACGGTGGGCCCTTCGTGTGCTTGGGTGCGGTTTTTCTCGCGGTGGCATTGACCGATTTTCTGCACGCCCTTTCCTATCCAGGAATGCCGGCGTTGGTGACGCCAAGTGGTACCGAGAAGTCGATTGCCTTCTGGCTGATGGCGCGTGCATTTGCGGTGATCGGCTTGCTGGTGCTGGCCGTTCTTCCGTCCAGGCGCTGGCCCGCCGCATGGTCACGGCTGGCGTTGCTGGTCGCGGTCGGGGTGACGGCGGCGGTCGCCTGGGTGATCCTGTTTCAACAGAACGTCCTGCCGCAAACCTTTGTTCCGGGGGGAGGCGTCACGGCGCTGAAGGTTGGGACCGAATATGCCTTGTCGGCTGCCTATGGCCTGGCTGCCCTGCTTTTGTTCAGACGCAGTGTTCGCGATCGGGCCCCGGCGCTGGCCTGGTTGGCTTCTGCGGCCTGGGCGATGGCGCTGGCGGAACTGTATTTCACGTTGTACGTCCAGGTTTCGGATGTATTCAGTGTTCTCGGGCACGTCTATAAATTCGCTGCGTCGGTGATGATCTACAAGGGGGTGTTCAGGGCTGGGGTGCGCGAGCCGCACGAAGCCCTGGCGCATGAGCGCGCGCTGCTGCGAGCAATGATCGACTCGGTACCGGATCTAATTGCCTTCAAGGACAGGCGAGGTGCCTACCTGGGCTGCAACAAGGCTTTCAGTCGCTGCTACGACATCGGTGAATCCGCCTTGATCGGGCGCACCGATGGCGAGGTGTTTGGCCACGGGATTCAGCCCTCAGCAACACCGGATGAGGTCGCCGTGGTCAGGGTGCTTGAGCGTCACGAAGAGTGGGTCGAAGGGGCCGACGGCAGCATGCGCCTGCTCGATACCCTGCGTATTCCCTTCCATGGTGATCAGGGCGAACTGCTGGGAGAGGTCGATATCAGTCGCGACTTCACCGAGCGTCGGCGGGTTCGCGAACAGATTGCCGAGCGTGAGCAGCGTCTGATGATGGCATTGCAGGGGGCGTCGCTGGGCATCTGGAACTGGGACATCCCGGTCGGCCGGATGTCCTTCAGTCCCTTGTGGGCGGCGATGCTCGGTCTTGACCTTAATGATGTCGTCCCGAGTGTTGCTACCTGGGAGGCGCTGGTCCATCCGGATGACTGGGGCGGTATCCAGGCTGCGCTTGAGCCCCACCTGCGTGGTGAAACCGACTCCTACTCGGCCGAATATCGCATGCGTCACAGTGACGGACACTGGGTGTGGGTGCAGGATTCAGGGCGCGTTCTGGAGCGCGACGAGGAGGGCAAGCCCTTGCGGGCGGTGGGGCTGCACCAGGATATTTCATCGCGCAAGGCGATGGAGGAGAGTCTGCTCCATCTGGCGACCAGCGATCCGTTGACGGGTTTATGGAACCGGCGCCACTTCACTGAAATGGTCAATGGCGAACTCCGGCGCTTGCGCCGCCACGGTGCGAGCGCAGGGTTCCTGCTGCTTGATCTTGACCACTTCAAGCGTATCAACGATACCCGCGGGCATGCCGCGGGCGATGAGGTGCTACGGCACTTCTCCTCCCTGGTCAGCGGCCATCTGCGCGAGGCCGATGTATTTGCCCGCCTGGGGGGAGAAGAGTTCGGCGTGCTGCTGCCGTGCATCGAGGATGCCGACGGAGCGCTGCGTGCGGCTGACCGCTTGCGCCATCTCATTGCTTTGAACCCGGCCATGCCCGGCAAGGATCCGCTGCCATTTTCCGTCAGCATCGGGGTAGCGATGCTTGATCCGGACGACAGTGGTTTCGATGTCATTTTTTCACGCGCCGATGACGCCTTGTACGAGGCCAAACGCAGCGGTCGCAATCGCGCCGTGTTGGCGAAGAGCCCAGACGCAACGGGCCCCGCGTCAACTGACACGGGGCCCGTTCATGAAGGGCTCCCTGGCTGAATCCTTCCCTGTCCGGCGCCTGGTGTCTGGCGCCGTACCGGTCAGCCTGGGTCTTTGTACCCCCGCCTGTCAGCGATAGCCGGCGCGGTCGTAAATCTTCTGTGCCTGCGCCACCCCATTGGCCAGCTCGCCAATCGGCATCGAGTCGGCCTTGAATTCACCGAGCTTGTCGAGTGCGGGGTTATCGATCTTGACCGAGGTGACGACAGGCCATTCATTATTGCCATTGGCAAAGTAGGCTTGTGCCTCGTCCGAGGCCAGATATTCGAGGAATTTGACCGCTGCCTCCTTGTGCGGAGCGGTCTTTAGCATGCCTGCGCCCGAAACGTTGATGTGGGTGCCCCAACTTTGCTGGTTGGGCCACACGGCCCTGATGTTCGCGACGACCGCCTGGTCTTCGGCTTTGGTCGAGTTCATCAGGCGGGCAAGATAGTAGCTGTTGGCGATCGCGACACCGCATTCACCGGCTGCGACCGACTTGATCTGGTCGGTGTCACCGCCCTTGGGCGCGCGTGCGAAGTTGTCGACGATGCCGCTTGCCCACTTCACCGTTTCGTCCGCACCGATGTGCTTGATCATCGCAGCGCCCAGCGACAGGTTGTAGGGATGGCTGCCCGAGCGGGTGCATACCTTGCCTTTCAGGCCTGGGTCGGCCAACTGTTCATAGCTCTGGACCTGCTCGCCTTTAACCAGCTCGGGGTTGTAGACGATCATGCGGGCACGCTTCGAGAACGAGAACCAGCGCTCGGTGCGCAGGTTGGCGGGGATCCGCTCGTCGAGAATCTGCGATTCGACGGGGGTAAAAATGCCCATCTCGTCGGCATGGGCCAGACGCGAAGCATCGACTGTGATGAAGATGTCCGCCGGGCTATTGACACCTTCGTTGCGGATGCGCTCGAGGAGCTCGTCTTCCTTGGCTTCGATGCGGTTGACCCTGATTCCGGTTTGTTTGCTGAAGTTGCCGTACAACACCTCGTCGGTCTGATAGTGACGAGCGGAATAGATGTTCAGTTCGGTATCGGCTGCCTGGGCGTTCGAGGCGGCGACGCCGAACGCAGACAGCAGGGCAGTGACAGCGGCTTTCTTCATCATCATGTGCGACAGCCTTTCGTGGGAGTTGGTCAGGGGAATGATAATAACGAGAAGAATTCTCAGTTGCAAACAGTTCGCATTCCATGTCTTAATGTTGAGAACGATTCTCAATAAAGGGTAGGGCATGGATGCACTGCTGGTTGGCGCCGATCGCCTTGGCAACATTCCCGATATTCTTTCAAACTTCGGGATCCGCATTGCCGCTCATGTCAGCGGGCGTGACACCAGCCATCAGCGCCGCAGCAGCGCGTTGCCCTCAGGCATTGGCGTGGTGATTCTGTTTACCGACTTCATTGGGCACAACGTGATGCAGCGCTTTCGAGAGGCCGCGAACCGTCAGGGGGTCATGTTCGTGTGCTGCCGGCGCTCGACTTGTGCATTGCGGCAAGCTCTTGGCCAGCGCATGGCGAATCGGTGTGAGACGTGCAGCGAGGCAAGCAAGTGTCTGCGCAGGCCCTGACTTCAGCATAGGATGACTGCGCAAAGGCCCAAGCCAGACGCTGATTGCGAGGGCGGTGCCGGTTGTGCACCTCGGCGGCAAGGTGCGGGCCGGCGAAGGGCCTAGTCAACGAGGGTGCCGCTCAGCGGATGGCGACGAAAGTGTCCGTTGTGGCGTTGTGGTTTTCGTCGACCAGGCGGCGGGCGCCATTGAAGCGCTTGGACCAGTAGGTGGTGGAGATTGCCTCGACACGCACCTTGCCACCGCTGGACGGGGCGTGAACAAACTTGCCGTTACCGAGATAGATGCCTACGTGCGAAAAGGCGCGGCGCATCGTGTTGAAAAAAACGAGGTCACCCGGCTTTAGATCCTGACGGCCGATCTTGTCACCCAACCGTGACATTTCAGCCGCGGTTCTGGGCAGATCAAAGCCGATTGCGTTGCGGAAGACGTTCAGTACCAGTCCGCTGCAATCGAGGCCGGTATCGGGTGAGGTGCCCCCCAGGCGATAGCGCACACCGAGGTACTCGAGTGCCTGGTCAACCAGTTGCTCTGCGGCTGAACCGTATTCGTCAAGCGTGGACAAGCTCGACGAAGCCTTAACGGCGTCCCGAGCGGGTTCGCTTGCGAGTGCGGCGTGCGCACCCGAAAAAACGAGCGTCAGCGCGAAAAGGAGGGGCCGAATTTGCATTGCGCGCAATATACGCAGGCGCAATCTTCTTGTAAACCGCAAATTCGACAGGTTTCGTGACTTCCCATGATCGAGCGCCACCACGATCAGAGTCTGCTGCGGTACTGGCGATGTGCGCGTTCGACGTCAGCGAGGGCGCGCGGTGAACAAGCGCCCTGTTTGGGTGCACGCGCCTGCACGGCAAGAAAAAGCTGGGCGATGGCCCAGGCGTCACCGAGAGCATGATGGCGCTGGAAGGTGTCGATGCCGAAGCTCTCCATCCACGCCGCGAGTCGCGCCGGGCGGTCGATGCGCTCGGGGAACAGGGCGGGTAGCAGGAAATAGAGATCGATCCACAACCAGTCCGCCTCGACGCCAAGGTGATCGTCCAGCGCGCGTTCGAGCAAGGTCCGGTTGAGCGCCGCATTGAACACCACCAACGGGCATTTTCCAGTGAGCTTCAGTAGCTCGGCGAGTGTCGCGCCGGGATGAGCTGCGAGTCTGCCGTAGTAGCTTTCCTGCGGATCAAGCAGTCCGCCATTGACAGCCAGGGCCGCGACCGCGAGCAGGTGATCCTTTTCCGGGTCCATGCCGCTGGCTTCGGTATTTACGTCGACATAGCGCGTCTCGAAATGGGCTGTGCCGGTGTCTGCGGGTGGGAGTTCGGTCCAGCGTTGCAGTGCCAGCGTCGCGGCATCGGATAGCGGTGTGTCCTCTGCGCGCGAAGGCAGGAGGCGGTCGAGCCAGTTCGTCATAGCTGGTAGTCCAGCTTGAGGCGGGACTGCAGTTTGCGAGCCTGGCGAAAGGCCTCTTTCAGGATGCTGCGGTCGAGTTCGTTCAGCGCGTCCGGATTGATGCGATTGTCGTCGGGCGAATCATGTTCCGTGTCGAGGTGTTGCGAGCGCAGACGCAGCAACTGAATGAAGTGGAAGCCGTCGATGATGGCGCCCACCTCGTCGACCGAAATGCCCATCTTGCTGCTGGCCTGGCGCAGGCGTTGCGCCGTTCCGCAGGCATCGACGCCGGTGCGCAGCGCGAGGATGCGCGCCACGTCGACAAACAGGCGTGCCCCGGACTTCTTGAGATCGATGCTGCCGTTGTCCTCGACCACGAAATCTCGCAGCCGGCCCAGCGGCGGCACCGTCGTCAGTGCGTTGCCGGCCATCATCCGCAGGAAGGCGGAGTTGCCGCGAACCGTTTTGTTGAGCCATGTCCGCAGTTGATCGCCCAGGCGCTCGTTACCGTACAGCACGCGAAAATCGAAGAAGATCGTTGCGTTGAGCAGTGCTTCGGGGTGCGGCTCACGAATCCAGGAGCCAAAACGGGACTTCCATTCGTCGAGCGTCAGGCAAAGCTTCGGGTTGCTCGCCATGATGTTGCCCTTGCACAGCGGAAAGCCGCAGGCGGCAAGGCTGGTGTTAACGTCCTGGGCGAATTCGATGAGCCGGCTGCGCACTGTGGCGGGTTTTTCCCATTCGGGACAGCGCCAGATGAGGCCATTGTCCTGATCGGTGGACAGGGTCTGTTCGTGCCTGCCCTCGGAGCCGAGCGCCATCCAGCCAAACTCGATCCCGGCCAGGTCGTGCTTCTCAAGTGCCAGCTGGATGATGCGGCGGGTCAGCGCGTCATTGAGCGCCGAGATGAAGCGCGTCAGTTGTTCGGCACCGATACCCTGGGCAATGAGGCTGAGCGCAAGCTGGCGGATGTCCTTGCTGGCGCGCTGCAATGCGTCCACGCCGGCTGCATTCTCGATGCCGGCGCGCACCTGGCGCAGGCTGATGCGCTGTAGCGAGAACAAGTCGCGCTCGGACACCACGCCCTTGAGCCTGCCTTCGGCATCGACCACCAATAGGTGTCTCACGCCGTGTGTGGCCATTTCGAGTGCCGCGTCATAGGCTGATGCGGTCGCGGCCAGTTGATACGGATTGGCGGTCATCAGTTCGCCGATCGGGCGTTCGAGCTCGAAGTCGGCGAGGATCACGCGTGGCAGCAAGTCACTTTGGGTGAGAACGCCGATCGGGTGCCGCTCATCATTGACCACCACCATGCAGCCGATCTGCTTCGCATTCATCTGTTCCAGTGCGCTGCGTGCCGGCGTATCGACCGTGACGCAGATCGGCTCGCCCGTGATCAACTGTGCCAGCGCGGTCGTCATCGTTTGCTGTTCGGCCGCGCGCTGCGAGAAGCTCGTCTGAAGTTGCTGGCGCGACTGACTGAGCAGGCCGGCAATGTACTGCGTGCAGTAAAGGTGAAAAACCCGGCTCATCTTCATCAGATGAAGGAAATCATCGGCGCCGATCTGCCAGCAGAAGCTGTCCTCGGCGGCCACGTAGGCATTCGTCGAGGGGCGTCGCGCGGAGAGTGCGCCGATCGGAAAGCATTCCCCCGCAGCGAGGGGCTGGCTGGCGTACTCGGTGACGGTGGCGGCGCCGGTCTGGCGAGCGTGGACCTTGCCGCGCTGGATGATGTAGAAGTGCCGCGGGACGCCCATCTCAGGCGTCAGGATGTCGGTGCCGCGTGGGTGAAAGGCGATCACCGCGCGCTCGGCGACGAACGCAAGCGCTTCGTCTTCCATGTGATTGAAAGGGGGGAACTTGCGCAGGAAGTTCGTGCTGGATTCCACCAACAGGTCGGCGGCGATGGCGGTCATGACGGCTCTGTCGTCGATTCAATCTTCCGATTATAGGTGAGCCGCCCGGATGAAAGTCTATCCCGCACAAAGCCCGCTTTATCGACAAGGCTTCGTGCGGGCGTCTGGCGCCGCGACGCGGGTGTCTACAGGACGTCGGCAGCGTAATCGGCGAGCCGCGAGCGCTCGCCGCGCTGCAGGGTGACGTGGCCCGAATGCGCCCAGCCCTTGAACCGGTCGACGACGAAGGTCAGGCCTGATGAGCCCTCGGTCAGATAAGGCGTGTCGATCTGCGCGATGTTGCCCATGCAGATCACTTTGGTGCCTGGGCCAGCGCGGGTGATCAGCGTCTTCATCTGCTTGGGCGTGAGGTTTTGTGCCTCGTCGATGATCAGGTATTTGTTGAGGAAGGTGCGGCCGCGCATGAAGTTCAGGCTCTTGATCTTGATGCGGCTGCGGATCAGGTCGCGGGCCGCGGCCCGCCCCCAGTCACCGCCTTCGCCAGCGGTGCCGTTGAGGACATCGAGGTTGTCTTCGAGCGCGCCCATCCACGGCGCCATCTTTTCTTCTTCGGTGCCGGGCAGGAAGCCGATGTCCTCGCCTACCGATACGGTGACGCGAGTCATGATGATTTCACTGTAGCGCTTCGATTCCAGTACCTGGGTCAGGCCTGCTGCGAGCGTCAACAAGGTCTTGCCGGTGCCGGCCTGGCCGAGCAGGGTGACGAAGTCGATCTCCGGGTTCATCAGCAGGTTCAGGGCGAAGTTCTGCTCACGGTTGCGGGCGGTGATGCCCCACACGTTGTTTTTCTGGTGGCTGTAGTCCACCAGGGTCTCGAGCAGCACGCTGCGGCCGTCCTTCTCCTTCACCCAGGCCTGCAGTGGGTTGTCGCCGGCGCTCTCGTAGACGAATTCGTTGATCAGCATGTCCGGCGCCAGGGGGCCGGTCAGGCGGTAATAGGTATGGCTTTCTTCCTTCCACGATTCCATGCCCCGACCATGGGTTTCCCAGAAGTCGGCTGGCAGTTCGCGGGTGCCGGAGTACAGCAGGTCGCTGTCCTCAAGAACCTTGTCGTTGAAATAGTCCTGCGCCGCCAGCCCGAGCGCGCGGGCCTTGATGCGCATGTTGATGTCTTTCGACACCAGAATGACCTCGCGCTCGGCATGGCGCTCGGCGAGGTGCATCACCACGGCCAGGATCTGGTTGTCTCCGCGCGCGGTGGGTAGGGCGGGCGGCAGGGCCACATCAATGGCTTCGGTCTGCAGGAACAGGCGTCCGCTGGCGAGGCCGCGCGAAGGGCCTTCGAGCGCGATACCGGTGTCGATGCCGTCCGGCGCGCTGCTGACGATCTCGTCCAGCATGCGGCTGGCCTGACGGGTATTGCGCGCGAGCTCGGTGGTGCCCTTCTTATTGTTGTCCAGCTCTTCGAGCGTCATGATCGGCACGTAGAGATCGTGCTCTTCGAAGCGGAACAGGCTGGTCGGGTCGTGCATCAGCACGTTGGTGTCGAGTACGAAGAGTTTGCAGAGGCTCTTCTTCGTCGCCTTGCCGCGCCGGGCAGCGGCGGGCTTCGAGGCTCTCGTCTTGGTGGTGGCGGTCGCGGGCATGGTCTGGGGCCGGAGGTGGGATTAGGAAAACGCAGGCGTCAAAGCGACTGCACGAAGGCAAGAACCTCGGCCGCATGATTGGGTACTTTCACGCCGCGCCATTCGCGCACGATGTTGCCTTGACTGTCGATGACGAAGGTGCTGCGTTCGATGCCGCGCACCTGCTTGCCGTACATGTTCTTCATCTTCATGACGCCGAAGGCTTCGCATGCCACTTCGTCCGGATCGGAGAGCAGATCGAAGGGCAGCTCGAGTTTGCTCTTGAAGTTCTCGTGACTCTTGATGCTGTCGCGGCTGATGCCGAAGATCTCGCAGCCGGCAGCATCAAACGCGCCATGCAGCGCGCCGAAATCCCGGGTTTCGTTGGTGCAGCCGGGGGTATTGTCCTTGGGGTAGAAATAGAGCACGAGCTTGCGGCCGCGCAGTTCTGACAGGCTGACGTTACGCGCGCCGGTGGCGGACAGACTGAATTCGGGGGCGGGGCTCATGGGGTCTCCGGGATTGGGTAGAAAAGGGGGCGAGCGTTCCAACGCGTCGCGTAGCGTGTGCTGGGTTGGACTCAGAGTAGCGGAGCAAGGTTTCGCCCGCAATCGCCCGCCTCCCTTGCCCCGCAAGACTGCGTGGCGGGCAGATGCGTGCAGGGCTGCGCGGACTTGCAGACGCGCACCCTTCAGTCTCGACAGCTCAGAGTGTGGATTCGAACAGCAGCGCGACCGCTACCGTGCGGCCTTCGCCCACCAGAATGTTGTAGGTGCGACAGGCCGCCGCAAGGTCCATGAACTCGAAGCCGATCCGGGCCTCGATCAAGCTGCGCAGCAGGGCAGGAGCGGGAAAGCGCTGGCGACGGCCCGTGCCGACGATGATGATCTCGGGACCGAGTTCGACGATTGCGGCCAGGTCCTCGGCCCTCAGGCCGGTCAGGTCACCAAGGGCGGAAGCGGCCCAGCCGGTGTGGATGCTGTGTGCGGTCACGATCAGGTTGCCGTCGTGACGCAGCTTGTTGACCATCACATGGTCGTCACCATAGCCGGTGACGACGTTGAGGTTGGCATTGTTGTCCTGATGGAGCTTCATCTTGGAGTCGGGATGATTTGGAAGGAAAGGGTAGGCAGGGGCTGTCACGAGCGATCGCGAGGAGGCTGCAGCGGCGGCGGGTATCGACGTTGACGGAAGGAGCACGGTCGAGTGTTCCGCATCCGTGCGTGGCGCACGACGATCGAGCCGGCTGGCGGGCATTCGTGTTTTGCGCGCCAAAATTGCCGCACTGCGGTAGCAGCGGCTAAGATAACAATCTTTTGCGACAAGGGGTAAGCCCCTGTCGTTCGTTCCCCTCCTGCAGGAAAGGCCATCATGAAAGCGGTAAAGACACTCGAGCTCGCAACGGTATCCCCAGACTTGGCCGCGAAGGCCGAGGCCGGTGCCGCAGCCGCGCGTCCGATCCGCAAGTCCGCCAAGCTGGCCGAGGTCTGCTACGACATCCGCGGCCCGGTGCTGGTGCGCGCGAAGCAGATGGAGGACGAGGGTCACAAGATCATCAAGCTCAACATCGGCAATCTCGCCGCATTCGGTTTCGACTCGCCCGAAGAGATCCAGATGGACATGATCCGCAATCTGCCCAACGCGGCGGGTTACTCGGATTCGAAAGGTATTTTTTCCGCACGCAAGGCGGTAATGCATTACACCCAGGGCAAGGGCATCAAGGGTGTGACCATCGAGGATATCTACATCGGCAACGGGGTGTCCGAACTGATCGTGATGGCGATGAACGCGCTGCTCGACGCAGGTGACGAGGTGCTGGTGCCGGCGCCCGACTACCCGTTGTGGACCGCGGCGGTAAGCCTTTCCGGCGGCCGGCCGGTGCATTACCTGTGCGACGAGAACAAGGGCTGGCTGCCCGATATTGATGATATGCGCGCGAAGATCACGCCCAATACGCGCGCCATCGTCGTCATCAATCCAAACAACCCGACGGGCGCGGTGTATCCGGACGAGACCTTGAAGGACATCGTCGAACTGGCCCGCGAGCATGACCTCATCCTGTATGCCGACGAGGTCTATGACAAGGTGTTGTACGAGGGTGTTCGCCATACCTCGATGGCCGCGCTGTCGGGAGACGTCCTGACGATCATCTTTAACGGCCTGTCGAAGAACTACCGCTCCTGTGGCTACCGTGCGGGCTGGATGGTGGTGTGTGGTGACAAGCGCCGCGCCGCCGATTACATCGAGGGGCTCAACATGCTGGCCTCGATGCGCCTGTGCGCCAACGTGCCCGGCCAGTATGCAATCCAGACCGCGCTTGGCGGCTATCAGAGCATCGATGACCTCGTTGCCGAGGGCGGGCGCATGCGCCGCCAGCGCGACCTGGCGTGGGAACTGATCACGAAGATTCCGGGCGTGAGTTGCGTCAAGCCCGATGCCACCCTGTACATGTTCCCGCGCCTCGACCCGAAAATGTATCCGATCGAGGACGACCAGGCCTTCATCGCCGAACTGCTGGAAGAAGAGCGTGTGCTGCTGGTGCAGGGCTCGGGCTTCAACTGGCCGCACCCGGATCACTTCCGGCTGGTTTTCCTGCCGCACGAGGATGATCTGCGCGACGCGATCGGCCGGGTGGCCCGATTCCTGAAAAATTATCGCAAGCGCCACGGTACCTGATCGGGGGCGGCTTGCCTGGCCGTGTGTTCGGCCCTGAATTCATTCAACACCTCTCTTACACCACGGAACAGACTGCATGAAACCGATCAATGTTGGCCTGCTGGGCATCGGTACCGTCGGCGGCGGCACCTTCACCGTTCTGAAGCGCAATGCCGAGGAAATCACCCGTCGTGCCGGCCGTCCGATTCGCATCACCACCGTAGCCGACAAGAACCTGGAGCTCGCGCGCAGGATTACGGCGGGTGACGCCACGGTGACCGATGACGCTTTTGCCGTGCTCGCCGATCCCGAGATCGATATCGTCGTCGAACTGATCGGCGGCTGTGGCGTGGCGCGCGAACTGGTGCTCAAGGCGATCGAGAACGGCAAGCATGTCGTGACTGCCAACAAGGCGCTGCTTGCCGCGCATGGCAACGAGATCTTTGCTGCGGCTCAGCAAAAAGGCGTGATGGTGGCGTTTGAGGCGGCGGTGGCCGGTGGCATTCCCATCATCAAGGCGCTGCGCGAGGGCCTGACCGCCAACCGCATCGAATGGGTAGCCGGCATCATCAACGGCACCACCAACTTCATCCTGTCCGAGATGCGCGACAAGGGCCTGCCGTTTGCCGAGGCGCTCAAGCAGGCGCAGGCGCTGGGTTACGCCGAAGCCGATCCGACCTTCGACATCGAAGGCGTAGATGCCGCGCACAAGGCGACGATCATGAGTGCCATTGCCTTCGGCATTCCGATGCAGTTCGACAAGGCTTATATCGAGGGCATCAGCAAGCTCGACGGGATCGACATCGCCTACGCCGAGCAGCTTGGCTATCGCATCAAGCTGCTGGGCATCGCCCGTCGTCGTGAGCACGGTGTGGAGCTGCGCGTACATCCAACCTTGATTCCGGAAAAGCGCCTGATTGCCAACGTCGAAGGTGCAATGAACGCAGTCGTGGTGCAGGGCGACGCTGTCGGCGCGACCCTTTACTACGGCAAGGGCGCCGGTGCCGAACCGACCGCTTCGGCCGTCATCGCCGACCTCGTCGACGTGACTCGCCTGCACACCTCGGATCCCGAACATCGCGTGCCGCACCTCGCTTTCCAGCCGGACCAGGTACGCGATGTGCCGGTGCTGCCGATCGAGGATGTCATCACCTCCTATTATCTGCGCATGCGCGTCGAGGACAAGCCGGGTGTGCTGGCCGACATCACCCGCATCCTGGCCGATAGCGACATCTCGATCGAGGCGCTGATCCAGAAGGAAGCGGATGTGGGTGAGTCGCATACCGACATCATCATGCTCACGCATCAGACGGTGGAGCGTAACGCCAATGCTGCGATTGGCAAGATTGAGGCGCTGGAAGTGGTGCAGGGCAAGGTGACCAAGCTGCGCATGGAAGGCCTCTGATCGCGCGCGGATCCGGATACGCCAGGCCGTGCCCCCGGGTGCGGCCTTTTTTGTGGACGGCGGTGAGCGCTTGCCACGAGCTGGAGCCGGTTTCGATGACAGCAGTTTTGTGCCCCTTCAGCGGGCGAGGATGAGTCGAATGAAGAGTCGAGTCGATCAGGTGTTCGTCGGACGGGTGCGCTTGATGCTGCCCGACGGCGAAGCGAGCGGGATCTTCAAGTCGGCGGTGGATGGGCCGGTACACCTCGGGCCGACCGGGCTGGAGGGTGATGAGCAGGCCGATCTGCGTCATCACGGCGGGCCGGACAAGGCCTTGCATCACTATCCCGCCGAGCACTACGCGCTCCTGGCGCAAGAGTGGCCGCAGTGTGCGGCTTTGCTGGCGGCGGGGGTGTTTGGCGAGAACGTCAGCACGCGAGGCACCACCGAGAGCGAGGTTTGCATCGGCGACGTGTTGCGCATCGGCGAGGCGCGTGTGCAGCTCAGTCAGCCGCGCGCGCCGTGCTGGAAGATCGATCGTCGCCTGAAGGTGGACAACGCTTCACGTTTTGTCGAGGCAGCCGGCGTCACCGGTTGGTACTACAGAGTGTTGCAGACAGGTCGGATCTGCGCGGGTGACGAAATCGAACTGCTCGAGCGACCGAATCCCTGGCTGAGTCTGACCGATTACTGGGATACGGTGCTGGCCCATCGGCCGGATCCTGCGGCCCTGCGCCGGATTGCCGCGGCGCCCGGTCTGGCGGCGGACAAGTCACAGCGCTGGTATGAGCGAGCGCTGTGGCTGGAATCGAACCCGGGCTGAATGTCGCTTTTCCGAGCGGGGCCGCTGATTGTGCCCCGAAGTGGATTCACGGCTACACTGGACACATCGGCGCCCCGAGGCGGACTGCCGATCCACCTGCGGGAAGAAAGGAGCGTCAATTCGCATGGCATTCAAGCTCGTCGTCTTCATTGGCATTCTCATCGCAGTGGCGGTGTTGGGAGCGCGTGGCTATCGATCGTCGCTGCAGTCCTTCGAGCAAGCTCGGGCAGCTGAAAATCGGGTTCGGAACACCCAAGCGAATTGACACCGTTTCATCCCCCAGGCCTTCACAGCAAAAAGGAGACAAAAATGTCCAACCACGTCTACAAGCTGGTCGAAGTCGTCGGTTCGTCGCCCGAGAGCACGGATGCGGCCATTCGCAACGCCATCGAGGCGGCCGCGCGCTCCATCCGGCATATCGACTGGTACGAAGTCATTGAAAACCGAGGCCATGTCGTGGATGGCAAGGTGGGGCATTTCCAGGTCACGCTCAAGATCGGTTTCAGACTGGAAGGCGATTGAGCTCGGCGCCGAAATGGCGCCGCCGTGATTCACGCGAACGCACGTCGGCCTGCTTGCAGGCGATGTGCGTTTTTTCATCCGCCATGTTCATGAATCTCCTGGCAAGGACAGCAAAAGGCCGCCGGTGTGGCTGAATTCGTTAGAATCCCGGCTTCTCGCGCTCACGTCGACTCATCACACGCCGACTTATCAGCCACCGACCCATCACGATTTCCGAAGGACGACTCCGTGAAGTACATCTCGACCCGTGGCCATGCTGGCCAGTCCGCCAAACCCGTCAAAGCCGAGTTCTGCGACATTCTGCTCGGGGGCCTGGCGCCCGACGGCGGTTTGTACTTGCCCGAGTCCTACCCGCAGGTGACGCGTGCCGAGCTCGACGCCTGGCGCGGTCTGTCCTACGCCGAGCTGGCGTTCGAGATACTGTCCAAGTTCATCACCGACATTCCGCCGGCCGACCTCAAGGCAATCTGCGACAAGACCTACACTGCCGAGGTCTATCGTCATGTGCGCGACGGTGACGAGGCAAGTGACATCACGCCGGTGCATTGGCTGGAGGAAGGCCGGCTGGGGCTGCTGGAACTGTCGAACGGCCCGACGCTCGCCTTCAAGGACATGGCGATGCAGTTGCTCGGTAACCTGTTCGAGTACGTGCTGGCGAAACGCAGCGAAACCATTAATATCCTCGGCGCCACGTCGGGTGATACCGGCTCTGCGGCCGAATACGCGATGCGCGGCAAGCAGGGTGTGCGTGTTTTCATGCTCTCACCGCACGGCAAGATGAGTGCCTTCCAGCGCGCGCAGATGTACTCGTTGCAGGACGAAAACATCTTCAATATCGCAGTTACCGGCATGTTCGATGACGCCCAGGACATCGTCAAGGCGGTGTCCAACGACCACGCCTTCAAGGCCAGGCACAAGATCGGCGCAGTCAATTCGATCAACTGGGCCCGTGTCGCGGCGCAGATCGTCTATTACTTCAAGGGCTATTTCGCCGCCACCACGTCAAATGACCAGCAGATTGCCTTCAGCGTGCCCTCGGGCAACTTCGGCAACATCTGCGCCGGCCATATTGCGCGCCAGATGGGGCTGCCGGTGGCGAAGCTGATCCTCGCCACCAACGAGAATGACGTGCTCGACGAGTTCTTCCGCAGCGGCGTCTATCGTCCGCGCCGGACGGCCGAGACCCACGTCACGTCCAGCCCGTCGATGGACATTTCCAAGGCGTCGAACTTCGAGCGCTTCGTGTTCGATCTCGTTGGGCGCGATCCGAAAAAAGTTGCTGAACTGTGGGCCGAGGTCGATGCCGGGCGCGCCTTCGATCTGTCCGGATCGGCCGAATTCGCGCGCATCGCCGATTTTGGCTTTGTGTCGGGTGCCAGCAGCCATGCGGATCGTCTCGCAACCATCCGCAAGGTGTTCGAGCAGTATGGCGTGATGGTCGACACCCACACCGCCGACGGCATCAAGGTGGCCTGGCAGCAGGCTGCTGCAGTGCCGGCCGGCGTGCCGGTGCTGGTGCTGGAAACCGCTTTGGCGGTGAAGTTCTCCGAGACGATCATCGAGGCGCTGGGCCGTGAGCCCGAGCGCCCGGCCGATCTTCAAGGCATCGAGAAGCTGCCGCAGCGGGTCGAGGTGATGGCGCCCGATGTCGACGCAGTGAAGGGCTTCATCACGGCGCGCGTCTGAGCGCTTGCCCTCAGGCCAGGGGGGTGTCCTCTGGCTTGGGGTCGGGGTTGAAGCCGAGCCGCTCTGCGGGAGCTTCGTTGCCCAGCATCATGACTTGAGTGCCGTGCCAGTGCAGGTGGGTGCCGGGCTCGGACTGCATGAGCGCTGACAGATCGGCTTCGTTGGCTAAATCGCCACTTGCGTTGCAGACTTCTGCAAACAGCATGGCGAGGTCACGATCATCCAGCGCGGCAGGGCCAGCGTCGGTGTCCATGAACACCCGACTGTCGCCATCGAGCCAGATCGGGCCGCGCAAGGCGACGCTGCGTCCCGTATGGGTCACGAACGAACCGTCGGGCTGCAGGCGCAGCACCCAGGGTGCGGACCCCAGTCGTACATAGACGCGCTGTGGCCCATTGTTGACCAGCCAGCAGCCTCCGGCGTCAGTCGTATAATTGGCATTGAGAAACGCGATCAATCCCGGGTGGCTGATCGGTTCGTCCTGCAGGCGCCAATTGCCGCGTGGGTCGAGCGACAGCCAGCCATGACAGGCGGGAACGTCTGGCCAACGGGGAGGCGTGTCCAGGGTCGCCGGCATGTCAGCCTTCGACGTGGCGCAAGGACAGGTCGAGGGCGCGTACGTCCTTGGTCAGCGTGCCGATCGAGATCCGATCGACGCCCGTCTCGGCAATGGCGCGCACCCCTTCCAGATTCACCCCGCCCGACGCCTCCAGCTGTGCGCGACCGGCGTTCATCGCGACGGCCTCGCGCATGTCCTCGAGTCCCATGTTGTCGAGCAGCACCATGCTGACGCCGGCATCGAGTGCGTCCTTCAACTCGTCCAGGCTCTCGACTTCGACTTCGATGAACACGTTTGACGGGGCAATGCTGCGCGCCTCTTCGATCACTTCACGGATGCCGCCGGCAGCAATGATGTGGTTTTCCTTGATCAGAATGCCGTCGTAGAGGCCAACCCGGTGATTGGTGCCACCGCCGACCGCGACTGCATACTTTTGCGCCAGACGCAGGCCAGGCAGGGTTTTGCGGGTGTCGACGATCTTCGCTCCGGTGCCGGCGATCGCATCGACGAAGCGCCGCGTGACGGTGGCAGTGCCGGATAGCAACTGCAGAAAATTCAGCGCGGTGCGTTCGGCAGTCAGCAATACGCGGGCACGGGCGATGATCTCGCACAGGATGTCGCCGTCCTTGACCCGGTCGCCGTCACGGACGTGCCAGTTGACCACGGCGGCGGGACTGAGTGCAGCAAAGGTGGCGTCGAACCAGGCCGTGCCGCAGATGACGGCGTCTTCGCGGGTGATGACACGGCCGCGCGCTTCGGTGTCTGGCGCGATCAGGCGCGCCGTCAGGTCGCCGGTGCCGATGTCCTCGGCCAGGGATGCGGCGATGTTGCGCTGGATTTCGACGCGGAGCTGTTCAGAGAGCATGGTGATGGCCGGAAATGGATCGTTGAAGTTTCGATTTTATCATCGCGCGCCCGCGCTGATTGGACCATCAGCGACCACCAACTGAGAACACGGGGCGAGCGTCGCGCGCACTGTCGCGGTGAGTGCCCTGTTGCGCTTCGATCAGCCAGCGGTTGAACACGCCGCGCGCTGCGTCGATGGTTTCGCCGGCACTCAGGCCGATGGGGCCCACCCCTTCACGCGACAGTCGGTCCGCGGCGGCACCGTGCAGGTGTACGGCCGCGATCAGCGCCGACTCCGGCGGCCAGCCCTGGGCCAGCAGGCCGACGACGAGGCCGGTGAGCACATCGCCCATACCTGCACTGGCCATGCCCGGGTGCCCGGTGCCGTTGATGTACCAGCGAGCCTCGGGGGTGGCGATGATCGAGCCGCAACCTTTCAGCACCACCAGGGCGCGGTAGCGTCGCGCGATCTCGAGTGCGGCTTGCAGGCGATCAGCCTGGACGGCGGCGGTGCTGATGTCGAGCAGGCGCGCCGCTTCGGCCGGATGCGGCGTCAGCACCGCCGTTGCCTGGCGCGCGGCGAGACCGGCCTGCAGGCTGGCATCCAGGCCGATCAGGTTCAGCGCGTCGGCGTCAAGTACCACGGGGATGTTGCGGGCAAGTGCGGCCTGCAGTTGTGCAGCGGAGTCCGACTCGACACCCAGTCCGGGGCCGATGGCCAGAGCGCTGAGTCGTTCCGGCAACTGTGCGGCACGGTGTAGCATCAGTTCCGGATGGGCGAAATCGACCGTTGGGCCATTGTCTGCGAGCAGACCGATATGAACACGGCCGGTACCGAGCCACATCGCTGCGCGGCCCGCGAGCAGCGCAGCGCCGACCATGCCGGTGTTGCCGCCAAGGATGCCGGCGTCACCATACAGGCCCTTGTGACTGTTGCGCGGACGGGGGCCGAGTTGTGTGCGAAACAGCGCCGGCGTGACCGCGTGGCCGTTGGCAGGCAGCCAGGTTGGCGGGTCGATGTCGAGTCGCTGGACGTTGATTTCGCCGCAGTGATCGGGTCCGTCGTTGGTCAGCAGGCCGGGTTTGAGCGAAATGAAGGTGGTGGTGTGAGTGGCGCGAAAGCTGCTTCCCAGTGGCTGGCCGGTGTCGGCGTCGAGGCCGCTGGGCACGTCGAGCGCCATGCGCGGCGAGGGCTGGGCATTCAGGGTCTGAATCCAGCCCGCGTACCGCCCTTCGATGGCACGCTTGAGGCCGATGCCGAAGATGGCATCGACCACCAGCGCCCAGCCTTGTGCCGGGGCTGCAGGCAGGTCGGAGACTACCTGGCCGCCAGCCGCCAAGTAGTCGGCGTAGCCCTTGGCCGCGTCGACAGGCAGGGCTTGAGGATCGCCGGCGAAGGCTACCTGTACTTCACGACCGGCCTGTGCGAGTTGCCGCGCCATGACGAAACCATCGCCGCCATTGTTGCCGGGGCCGCAGGCAATCAGGATCGGACCCGGGCGATCCATGATCAGGCGCACCGCATCCTCGGCTGCAGCACGACCGGCACGCTCCATCAGCGACGGTCGTGCGCTGGGGATGAGCTTGCTTTCGATCTCGCGAATGCCGGCGACGGGGTAAATGGGGAGGGATGCGCTGTACATGCTGGACTCCGGGGCTAGGCCCCGGATTCTACGTCCTGTTTGCCGCACAGCGTGGCTTCATCAGGACGCGGGCTGTGCTTGCCTGTCACTGCGGACTTCATAGGCAAGCTCGGTGTGGTCGTTCTCGTCGACGGTTTCGAGCCTTACCTTGAAGCCCCAAAGGCGGGCAAGGTGGCGCATGACCTCTTCGGTGCTGTCACCGAGCGGACGATGGCGGTAGCGCGTGTGACGCAGGGTCAGCGAGCGATCCCCGCGCAGGTCGACGTTCCAGACCTGCACATTGGGCTCGCGCGCACCGAGGTTGTACTGGTCGGACAGAATGTCGCGTACGCGGCGGAAGCCCTCGTCGTCGTGAATGGCCGACACCTTGAGCTTGTTTTCGCGGTCGTCGTCGAGCACCGCAAACATGCGGAAATCGCGCATCACCTTCGGCGACAGATACTGGGCGATGAAGCTCTCGTCCTTGAAGTTACGCATGGCAAAGTCGAAGGTGTCGAGCCAGTCACTGCCGGCGATTTCCGGAAACCAGCGCCGG